>Ga0179591_1318499_pt1 | contig 11301 bp, 12 predicted proteins | sample CZOMad2_1_08_16f_FD_182891 | JGI IMG/M metagenome (GOLD analysis project Ga0179591, IMG submission 182891) | Vadose zone soil fungal communities from Angelo Coast Range Reserve, California, USA - CZOMad2_1_08_16fungal (PacBio error correction) | ecosystem: Environmental > Terrestrial > Soil >... | reverse complement strand
CGCTGTTTTTTTTTTCCTTTCTGTCAGAAAACTGGCTATGGATGGGTTATCCTTGGTATCTTTATTGAAGAAAAGGTAACCCTTTGTAGTTGCTTGTCAGCTCCCTTGCCCTGGTGGTGTCACTCAGACCCTCCCTTTAAGTTTTAGTGGGAGTGAGAAAGTATACTTCCCCTTTCGCGCCTTCTTCCTTTCCTTGTACGGTCAAGAAGATTCGGATGTTTGTCTCCACCGGTCCCCTGAAGTGAATGACCCAACCTTTCTCAGAGATGAACTTTAAAGTCACCATTTTTTTTCTCCCCCCCCTCCCTTTCCAGGTCCCGGTTTGCACGCCTCTGATTGCGCCGTCGACGCTGCTCAGCCCAGTTTTTGAGTATCCCACGCGCTTTTTCCTGTACTTGCAGCCCCCCCAGAAGGATGAGCCAGCCTTCCGCTTTGACCTTCTTACCGGCCCCAGGACTTCTGCCGTGCCGCCGCGCCCCCTTCTTCCTCCCTTTTTGTTGTAGCCGAAAAAGCTATTCCTCCGATCTTCGGTCTTCTTGTTCTCTTTTCTTCGTTTTTTTGCAACAAGAGAACTTTGTTTTACATGGTGTAAGAGGTAGTAAGAGTCCCCCCACTTGCTCCTTAGACTTACCTCGTTTTTGAAGGAAATGAGTGCGAGGTTTTTTACTCTCACCTCACCGTATTCCCCGAGGGGTGGTGGGTGAGGATAAACTTAGACTCTAGAATTTCCCCCCTAAAGTCTTCCGATTTTACTCCTCCCCCCTCCCCCCACCCGTAATAATAATCATTTGTTTACTCTAGATTGAGTCTGCTCAGCTGGCGAAATGTAATCGACTTGGCAGTTTGAGTCCCCCGAGAGAATTACCTCACCCCGCCTTGATAGCCCCCAGCTTGCCTGATTCTTTTTTTCCCCCTGCGATTCCTAGCGAAGGTCTGTAACTTTCCAAGAAGCGGCCTGCTCCCTTGTCCACTGCATGGTGCGATCAAGTTTAGGAAAAGTAATTGTCGTTGGGTAATCTTGTCCCCCTACCCTTCCTTCTGTTATGAGTCTTGCTGAATGGTCTGCTTAGAGGGAAGTAGGAAGGGTTCAACTGAAGAAGGTAGTCTCTCCTTGCCCTCCTCCTCTATATGAAGAGTTGATGATTTCTCCTCCCCTCTTTCTCTACTTTATTTTTGAGAGCTGGTGAGAGACCCGTACATTTTTCTCTTCTCCCACACACTCTTTCCTGTATGGTAACGTTATAGTTTTCAGTAGCTCCCTCTGACTTTACCCCCCCCCTCAAAGGGAATTCGAGGATGCTGGTAGTCAATAAGGTGACTTTATTCTATCGTTTACTATTCCACTCCCCACTCCACTGACCCGACTTAGTACCCTGGAAAAAAACCCTCCGAGGAGCTCAAGCCTGACTCGACCCCCATTTTTCTTCTCCTTCTTACCCACGATCAGCCCACTGAGTAAAATGTAGGCAGACCCTTACCCACATAAGCGTCCGATTTAGCAGAGCTTAGCCAAGGGGACGTAGAGTTTTCGAGTCTGGTGACCCCTCCCTGCTCTTACACCAAGGAACCAAACAACTCTGGCAAACTCCCCCTGTTCCAGCCGGGGAAGTAGGGAAAGTTTTTCTTCCCCTCTTTCCAGTATGCCCGACACAGAAGCATCACCCTGTCATTTGCAGTTAATGGTACGGGAAACATTCCTTCCTTTGTCCTGATCCCCGGTGTTTTTTTCTTCCGGTCTTCCCCTCCTCCGTCCCGCACAAGTGAAGGGCTGGTCTGATTTCTCAGTTTAAATTGCGTGGGCACTACGAGTCTCCTTGAAATACAAACTACTTTTCCTCCCGTACCTTTCATCAAGAGAGCTGTTGATATGTCCCCCGTGCATCGGCATGCCGGATGTATACAAAGAATCATCCTCCTGGTCCCCCTCAAGATGGAAGCCCCTCCTGCGTCCTTTGTGACATCGCCGCGGCGGCGCTTTCGGTGATTGCGCAAGTCCCCTCTATAATTGATGATCGTCCAGTATGCATTTGTTCGGATCCTGGCGCGGACCTTTTTAAGACCTCGTGAAGTGTTCTCCAATGTTGCCGACCTCGGCCGCTTTTTCTTCATCTGACCCCGAGTCCGGATGCCGCGACCCCCCGGATATTCTCCTTTACCTCCTCCTCCTACGGTAAGCGCAAATCCCCCCCTGGTGAAAGATCCAGGGTTTTATGACCGTTGGTTCACCCGGAAAGAGAGAGAGCGCCTTCCTTTCCTTCCTGGGTCGGGAAACCGAGCATTTTCAGGTTCGGGAAGAATAAATACTGAAAGCCCCCCCTTCTTCTCAGGGAAGGGCGAAAATCCTCGGTAATCTCATCCCGACGGCGCTTTCTTCATTAGGGCGTTCTAGGTTTTCCTTCTGACCCCGCCTTTTTCCTCTGGTCGCCTGGAGGCTGGCCTGGCCCCTTCCGCCGAGGCTCTTTCCCTCCCCCTCTTCTTCTGCTTATTAAAGTCCCCAGCCATATCTCCTTTCCCTCTTAGTTTTTTTTTCCCTGTCATCCCTGCTGGCTTAACCAGCACACCGTCCCTGGGGACCGAAACCCTTCCCCCCACTGCCCTTCTCCCCCTTTTGCGGTAAGGGAGTGATTGCCGAATGGACGCCTTTTTTTTTTTCTTTTTGCATGCCGCAGAGGATACGTCCTTTCATCTTGCCGAACCATTTTCCCCCCGGTTGCCTTTTTCCGGAAAGAGAATTTTTGCTGTCTTCCTACCCTTGAACAGGGGTACTGAACGCAGCCCGTATAACCCTCATCCCTTTCCCGTTACTTTCCCCTGACCCAATGAAAGAGAAGTACCTGGGGCAGCCTGGTTGTCCCTTTCGATCATTTTCCCCACGATCCCAATAAGCCTGGTCAAAAGGGTTCGCGTTCTCTCCGTCATTCGTTCCTTCCCTTCCGGAAAGTAAGAAGCTCCCCTCCTTCACTGGACCCTCGATCAAAAGACCAGTCCATCCCCCTTTTCCTTCTTGCATCCCCCTTCTCAGAAAAGGATGCAACCGAGCGACTCCCCCCCTTTTCACACATAAGGAAATGTCCTTTCTCCCTCCAGAAGGTTCTTTACCCGGTATCGTTCATACTTCCTTCCGTCCCCATCCCTGGATCAGACCCTGGTAAGGTCTTTCAAGCTTATGTCTTCAGTAAAGGCACCAAAAAACCCTACTGAAAACTCTTTCATCCCAATTCGAGCCGAACAACGTCACCTTATACGAGTTCCCCCCGAGCCTTTCCCCAATAAAATTGGTTATCAACTACCTTTGTTTTTTGATTTATATATCATCCACCCCCCCCTTTATGGACAGTCAGCTTTTTTGGTCCCAGGTTAAAGTTTTGTCGCTCAGTCTTTCTTGTTATGTGTGGCCAAGATTGCCCATCACCGCTTTTACTAAAGCGTGGGTTTTTACCCCTTTCATAATACCCATCGGTGTTGTTTTGAATCGCGACTTTATAATGGATTACTTCCCTAAAACTTACGTATGAACCCCACGATCGACTCTAATACGTCCAGGTAATGAGTTTATAAATTTGGAGATTTCTTGTTCCCTGGTTCAGTTTTCCGGTTCGCCCCCCTTCCCATTTTCATCCTAGTCATGGTCTCTTTACGTTTGGATTTAGGACCTTTTATGCTGAGCCACGTCATTGCATTAAAGACGTATTTCCCCTTCTCCCTATCCACTTATCCCTTGTGTGCCTTTAAAGGAGGCTCGTTTCTGTGGACTGGACCCCCCATCCTCCTGATCTCCCCATTTTTTTGACTCCCCAGGCGTCCCCCTTATAGGTTTCATTCTCCCTTTGTCTTCTCCTCTTATTATGAATGATTGACGGTTATCACCTCCCCTTTCACTATCTCCTGGAGTCGTTCCATGAGGGCATGAAGTCTCCTATGTGAAGTCGGCCATTAGAGGGTTCCTCGTTGGTGTAGTGAATCTCCTTTCTCTTCCGCCGGTAGGAATGACCCAGTCCCCCTCCCTGACCCCCGGCCGAGGGAATAAAGCAGTAGCATTTCCCAAGGTACAAGTGCGTGTTTTCTTTCTCTATCCTTTTGTTAGCCGTGAGGCCTACCGGGTTTAGCCCCCCAGTGAATTTCTCCCTAGATAAAATGAGATGGTGGGTTATCTCCTGTTTTCTTGTGGTTCAAAGGCAAAGATATTTTCGAGCCCAAAAATAGGTTTTAATTCTATAGAATTCGATGCCTTCCATTAATGAAAGTAAATTCAGTTTCCCAGGCCATCCCTGCACCCCCCGCTGCGACCCTCCCTCTCTGCGGAGGTTTTCCGAGCGATTATTTCCTGCCCAGGCCTGAGACCTTTGTTGAGTTCTAGCTTTCCGGGTAGGAAAGAAATAACTTTTTGACCTTTTTTCCCAGTCCCGTGCACGAAAGACCCGTACAGGACCCTCCTTCCCTTTTACCCTTATATGTAGTTTGTAAACCCTCCTTGCCCCTCGCCTATCAACGACTTTTTAACAGTTGCGAATTCTTAAGTCTTTTCTCTTTTCGTATGACTTCTCCCTCGGTTCGCCTGTTGAACTCCATCGATGTGACTCTTCTCGGAAAATGTCGTCTTCCTCTCTCCTCAAAATGGGCCAACACTCCACTCTTTCCCGGCCGGGTTTTTTCCAAGCGCGTTTTCTCAATGAGCCACCAGTTCCCATGACTTAACCCTTTAAGATGGAGTCTTTTGTCCTTTTGATCCCCCCTCCCGGCCTTCTTCTTGAGTACGAAAAGGAACGAAGAGCAGTCCTGTCCCCCTGCTTCCATTTTCTTTTGGAAAGAGTGCTGCCGATATCTTCCGATCCCCCCCTCCTTTCTTGGTCCATCTACAGCAGATTAGCGGGATGGACAGATATAGTTGGTAGACCAGCGTCTCTCGTCTTACGCCTTTCACCTTCTAGATAGCAAGGTTATTACCCTTCCCTTGGCGGTTTTGACAGAGTTTTGAAGGACTTACACCCCCACTTTTTCCCTATTCGTGTCTATCGCTTTTTTAAAGCAGAAATTCCTGCCAGGCCCTCCTTCCTTGTGCACCTTGACCCCAGCGTGCTTAGGTCCCGTTCATGTACCTTCAGATGTCGTAACCTCTTTTTTGACGCGCCGTGCAGCTGTTTGCAATTTTACCCGAGTTATCGTTTTCCTTCTTTTCTCCTGTTCCTCCCTTGTGTTCTTTTATAACTACTAGATCTTCTCTTGCCGACCTCCACCCTGGAGATCAGATTAGGTCTATCAGACGCTGGTTATTTTTTCCTTTTCTCTGGCGTCCCCAGTTGTCCCTCGCAGGATGTATTTTTTTCCTTGTCTCCACCAGTAGATACGGGGTACCTGCTGGATTCGTTTTTGGTTTTGACGTCGACCCTGTTGTCCGTGTTCGTTGTGATTTTCACGATTGCCACTGCCCGCCGCGATATTCGTTTTTAATCATCCCGCCTATTTTTCTCTGGGCCTTCCTCCCGCCCCCCGAAATGGGACAACCCGAAAGAACCCTAGCCTTTTATGCCCGGAAGGAAAGGACGTTGAGACGCCCCTACCTAGCCCCTCCCTCTTTCCGAGCTCGCTACGCTGCGCTTGCCAAGACTGCCTCCTTCCCCCGCTTCTTTTCCGTTAAGACAGACGCAGGTGTATGGTCCGACGCTGCATGTGATTCCTCTCCTTTCCCCAGTCGGACTGAAAGCGCGCGCCCCCGTCACTCACTACCCACTATCAGACAGGCTGAAGTTCAGACTTTTTCCCCCCCTATAGATTTTTCCGATTTTTCTCTCTGCACCGCTGAATGGCCAGATGTTCCGCCCCGGCGTGCCGTTAGCCCTACTCCGAGCAGGAAAGGTTTCCTGCCTCGGCTTTTTCCGCCAGCAGTCGCATTTTTCTGGGTTTTTTTCTTCCTTTCTCCCCTCAGGAACTTCATGGCCTTACTCCCTATGTCAGCCCGTCGCGATCTGACCGCATATCTCATCATATTTTACCCCCCCTCCGTGTGTTATCTTACTACCCCTTGAGACCTCTTTCCGGTGGTGGGTTTGGGGGAAAGAACGACAGGTTCGCGCCCTTGGAGACTCCAACCAAAACTTTCCTTTCGAATTGCTAGCTTCCCCCTGCGGCCCATATTTCCTCGTTTCCTTCTTTTCTACCGGCCTCCTCTGACACCAAAGGGTGTCCACTGCGGTTGAGAGAACTATCTAGAATTACTGGGGTGGTTTTGACCAAGTTCGACGCGTAGTGACTTTCCTCTTTGTCCTTCTCCCATTGCCATACATGGATGATTCTTTTCCAAGTGGCGGCTGCTCTCGGAGAAGGCCCTTCTTCCTATCCCTTAGGCCATGACCCTCTTCTTCCGTCCTGTCCCCCTCTCTGTCTGGTTTCAGACAGTACTTAAGAGCGTCTCCGCCCTTCTTTCCGCTTGGCATGTCTTCTTTTTAACTGTGTCGTCCCAACGATTTCCTTCCTTCTGGTAATAGAGCCTCTGTATCTGATCCAGGGCTTCCGGCCTTCTAATCCCCTTTGAACATTCTGCGGTGAATCAGGAAAATGAGGACGTCGCTTTCCCTTCCTCCTACCTCCACTTAAAGAGGAAAGAGGTCTTAAGTGGACACCACCCCGGAAGATCAGCTCTCGAAGCCATTTTTTTTTCTTTCCATCTTCATTCAGAAGCGACCAGGGTTAGTTTATCCTCCACATCCCCTTTCCGTCTGATCCGCCGAAGATTTGAACCTTTTCGACCTCCTCTATTTTTTCTTAAACCAAACAGCGTCCCCCGGCCAGTCCCGAAGACAAGGGTAACCAAAGTCGCTTTCCTTCCTTCTTTAAAGAGTAGCGGGTTTCTGTACTACTTCTCCCCTTTCCCATCTGAAGGACAAAAGATGAGTCCTTTTTCTTGGTCCGTTAATAGTTTTCCCCTCCTCGCCCTCTATTTTTTCTTTACCCTTTGGTGGTCTGAGTCCGGCAAGATCGGCAGCCCCCAACGAGTGTCCCCGGCCTTGCCCAATTGAGAGCGGATTTTGCAGAGGGGGACGCTAGACGGTTGATCCTCCCTCCACGTATCTTCCGGGCACTTTTAAGGGAGCTCAGCGATGGATTACTTTACCCCCCCCCTTCCCTGGCAGGTTTTTCAGTCGTAGCCGAAGCAGCCCTACTCAACCCCCTCTTTTTTACTGCTCTTCTATGCGGTCTGAATAGACGCGGTCTTTTCTTTTTGGCTCGGCCTTCTTCTCCCCCGCTGCATTTTCGTAGGGTTTATGCATCTTCAATGCTTTCGCCCGCGTTTGGCTCTTCCCCCTTAAGAGAGCTTTGAACTCCCTGGTTCTTTCCGTCGGCCGGAAGAATACAGCAGGGACTCGCAGGGTCCCACTTGAACTTCCCGGCTACTGTCATAGAAGAAGAGCCTGGTCCCTCTCTCCCCCCTTGAGCCAAAGAATGTTCTGAGAATGAGAGCAAGGATTTTTTTTTTCCCCTTCCATGAAAGCACGCTTTTTTTCTCGTCCTGACCACGGGCTTGATGTGTAGGAGATCGATCGACCTTTTCTGTATTTCCCCCCTTCCCTCCTCCTACCCCAAAAAGGTACCGGAACTGCCTGGACCCCCCCATCTTAGTGCAGGAAATTTTAAGGGAGGGTGCCGTCGATGATCGTTTTGTGCTTTTTTCCTTTTTGCTCGGAGTAGACGGGACCCCGTTCTCTCTGCCTTCCCTCCCTGACGATGCTAGGTCGCGGTGGACTCCCAAAGATCTTGGCCCGGGCAGAAGCCCCCCGACTGAGACCCACTTGCAGCTCTCGCCAGTTCTCCCTTCCTGTGGAAACCCGTAGACTAACCCTTCACGGTCTCCCCCTGTTACTCTTAAACAAGTTCGTTGAAAAAAACCGTTGACGTGTTAGTAATTTCTTTTCCCTGCCCGCGGCCCGCCTTTGGGTCGTGGGTTCCGACCCCAGCTGTATTTTGTGCACATTTCGCGAAAAAAACACCTTCTGGACCCTTTCCCCCTCGGTGATGGCGGACCTAACCCCCTTTAGGATGCTTTTGATCCCAGCTAAAGGGTAATCCCTCTACCCTGTTTAGATCATTCCCTTGCCTACATAGGCGATAGGAGCTGACCCGCCCCTCCCAGTCAATCATGGTCGCGAAAAAAAAAAATTGTTAGTCCCCTTGGACTTGTATATTCCACCCTCAAGCCGCCTCCCTTTCCCACGGCCAAAGGGACGATTCGGTCTTTAATTCGTATCCCCGTTGACCCAGTACGTCGGGTAGCCCTCCCGGCGGAAGCGTACTCACGTCCTCCCGCTGGTTCCTCCCCCCTTCAAGCCTGTAGGATTATCCCCCGCATAATAATCCTCACCGCTCCCCTACTTCTGGGTTACAAGCCGCTTCCCTATTCTATCCGGTAAGGTGATTTTTTTCCCTTACCCTCGTTCTTTTTTTTTCCCTCCGTTAGTAACCCCCCTGGCGGACGCTTTCACGTTCCCTTTTGGGCCACCACAGCCGGTGGTTCCAATACAGGGACCCTTCTCACCGCTTTTTCCTTCCCCATCCCAGCTAAAGGAAACATTAAAGTAGACGGTCCCGCTTTTTTCAACCACCTTTTTTTTTTCCTTCTATATTTTCACCATCGTTGTTGTGGTTCGTCTCTACCGTGAGGTTTAAGTGTTTTTTTCCCGTCCGTTGACCAGTGATTTCCTTTGGTCCTGGGAGGAAAAGGCGGTTGGGTTGGTTTTGTGCCCAGGAGAGATGATCCTAACTTGTTGTTTTGACAGCAGCGTGTTTTCCCCCAGGTTAGTACTAAGTTTGGAGTGGAACTCCTTAGGTAAAGTGTCCCTTTCCCCCCCTCCCTTCACGTTCCTAGTCCAAACAGGTCCTTGCGTTCTTTTAGACCCCTTTTTCCTGCGCCTTTTAGTAATAAGTTTTCTCGTCCTACCTCCCACTTTTTTCCTTCCCTCTTTCCACCCCGCATTAGCTAAGTGGCCCCCCTTCTATGCTCAAGACCGTACTTACCGGTCAATAAGCTGTTCCTCTGACGTTTTCCCTTTCCTTTTTTCCTTCTAGTAGGGTGTTGGAAACTCTGACTGTCCCTCCCCCCCCCCACTTGACCTTCCTTTTTGAGACCGTTTTGTTGAATTCCCCTTGCCTCCTCTTCCCTGGATAGTTTTTTCGACCTTTTTCTCCTTTTCATGTACGTTTTTACGGGCGACGGAAGTCTGAGGTCCTTCCGGTCACGCGATGACCCCAGAATTAGGTGTTCCTCGTTCCTTTGACAATTCCCCTTCTTATAGTTACTTCAACCCTCCTCCCGAAACGTAGGAGGAAAGTCTTCAATCCACTCCCTTCCCCCTCCATTCGTGTTAGACCTCACTCCTTCCGTTTTATTCTGTCCATTTTTAGCATTCCAGGGTAGAAGCTTCGTTTGAGTGAATGATTTTCCAATCCCTTCTTCCGTCACCCGGTTTTCGGGACGGGCGGCCCTCGGGAAACTTCGGTGCGACAGGCCATCTTGTCTCTGCTGGTTTAGCCGCCGTTGACCGCCCCCGCTTCCCGGACCGCCGGAAAAATAGAATTGCCCCGATCTCAGGCCTGCAGCACGCCATTCCTTCCGCGTTTACCCTTCTCTATATGGCCTGGAGACTTTCTTGGTCCCTTTCGCGGGCCTTTTTTCGGCCTACGAAACGGTAAGCTTCCCTGGCCGCCGTCCCTTACCCCTGTATCCGGTCCACCCCTAGACCTGCTATAGACGTCTGCTGTAAGTTTCTTCTTCCCCCACTAATTGAGTGCTCTCCTTCTTAAAAGGATGTGCGAAGGTCCGATACCCTTGATTCGGAGACTTAGTAGACTATCTTTTCTCTTGAGACTGAACTAATTCCTTCCCCCTGCCTTTCGTCCTTTCCCTTTGCTTTCCTGCCGATTCCCAAGTCGCCAAGTACTTTTCGCTTTTCTTCCTCTCCAGCCGTCGAAAATGCGATCTAGGCTATCAGCCCACCCCACTCGCCAAGCCTCCTTTTCCCTTTTTCCAGCCCTTGACCTTTCTCGTTTCCATCCGTTCCTCTGAAGAGAAGCGTTAATGATGGTGCCTTGCGTTTCCCTCGCCTCTTTCGACCCGCCCGAGCGAAAGCCATGAAGTACTCAATCCTTTGCAGTTTGAATCCCCTTTTTTTTTTTTTTCCCCCCTTTTTCCCCTTCGTCGTGATAGAAAGTCCCGCGCTTTCTTCCCAGACGTGAACTGCACTAAGATAAGCAAAGTGCAATTCAGAGATGTTTCCTTCGTCACCCCTTACTCTCTTTAGTGCCCCCCCGCCCCGCACCACCCCCCCAGTCATAGAGATGCGAGACTGGCCCCAGCCTCAGATCGTGCCCCGCCGAACTTCCCCTCTCCCCCATCCTTTTGCATGCCTTGTCCCCGGGAAGACCCCTTTCCAATTTTTTCTCACATAAAAGAAAGCGGTACTCCCCGGTCAAGAGAGTGCACAGAGTTGCCAGGTTGTTTCCCTTTTGCGTCATAGGCAGGCCCTAGCCATTTTTTTTTTACCTACCCCCCCCTCCTCTTTTCGTCCGAAATACCTAGACTTGACTTCCCCCGTCACTCGAGTGTTTTACTTGCCTACCCCTTTTTTCCTCTGTCGGTTTTTCTTTGTCTTTGCTGAACACGGGAGATGACGTTGTTTTTTCCCGATAAGGCTTTGTCGTCCCATTGGTGGCCCACCTCCTCCAGTTTTCCTTCCAGGTTGGAGTGCGTGTGAAAGTCCCCCGCTCGTCCTCTCCCCTCGCTAAATTCCTTATGCCGGGCATCACCTTTCTTGTTGAGCACTGGCCCTCCCGACTTCCCTTCGCCACCGAGTACCGACGACCGCCTCCCTCTTGGTGGTGGACGACCCGCAGTTGCAAGACACAGAAAGAGCATTCTTTGCGACGTTCTCCTCTTTGCCCTAGAAGGAAGACAATCTCATAGATTGCCTCGGGTTTCCCCCTCCCCCCCGGTTATTTCGATGTGCCTTCTTCTGATTTGACCCTCAGATAATGACAGACTGTCCCCCCTCCCCCCTCCTCCAAACCCTTCCCATCTTACTTTCATGTAGCAAGCTGGGCTTTCTTCGGTTTTGCTCCTTTGTTATTCTAGATATAGCGCTCTTCCCCCTACCCGTGAACCCCTCGCTACTCGGTCCCCCCAGCCCTCCTTTCTCTCTTCACAGAGGGTCTCCTGAACCTGTTTTTCGTGCCGCACGACCAGCAAGAGGAACTTTCGGGGAGTTTTGTTTTGCGTATTCGAGAGCCTTCCCGGCCCGCTTCAGGGATTGAAGA
>Ga0179591_1467733_pt1 | contig 11302 bp, 10 predicted proteins | sample CZOMad2_1_08_16f_FD_182891 | JGI IMG/M metagenome (GOLD analysis project Ga0179591, IMG submission 182891) | Vadose zone soil fungal communities from Angelo Coast Range Reserve, California, USA - CZOMad2_1_08_16fungal (PacBio error correction) | ecosystem: Environmental > Terrestrial > Soil >... | reverse complement strand
ATCCCGCGTCACGCGAATCCCTACCTCAAGTCTTATCGCCGCTCCGTGGGAAAGTTTAGCTACCCGGCGCCCAGAAGAGACACGAACCTAGGCTAGGAACTACAGCGAGGGATCCGGCGCTTCACTTGGTGCAGTAAATACGGAAAGGCACAGAAACCACCCTCCGCCTGTCAACGCTACAACTGGCCCACCGTCAGGATGGTTCGCCCCCCCGCGCGAACTAGCGCATCGCATCCGATCCAAAGGCTAGGGCAGGCTCAACCCATAACCCTACAACCGTCGGATGATGACAAGGTGTGCCTCTGAAGGATAATCCGCCCCAGGGAGATCCATGGGCGTCCATTAGAGTGGAAAACTTCGAACGCCACGAAATCAAATCATCGCACCTGCAGTAACAACCCTCCTTCTTCCTAGGTCGGTCCCTGGTTGCCTTTCGTTTTTTATGGAAGGTAAACAACGGAACACGCACGGACCCCACGACCAGAAAACGACCTCCTCGAGCCACCTGCCTCGATGCCTCGACGATCCGGCGTCCCGTGCCAGCTGCAAGATCGACCAGAGACATGGATGGCAGCCGAGATCTGCCCGTCCGGCATGGATGAATGCTTGGCGCCCCTACCACGACAATCGGACCTAGACGCCGTCCGAGAGAACCATGATGAATGCATCGGGACGTGCGCTAGAAGAACCGTTTACCCGCCAGGCGCGCAATATCGATCGCACTATCAGCACTAACCCACCCCATTAGAAGGATCCGCCGCTTGACAGCCGCCGACGAAGCATCATGATCCTTGAAACAGGTCACGGATGGGTCCACTTAGGGAAGAGGAATTGAGACGAACCCACCTGATGATGAAACACGAGAAGTAGGGCGTCGAAGGCTATGGCACCTAGGGCTGACAGAACCACGATCGCAGAGTCCTGCGACATGGTAGCGCCCGTCCAGACTCCGAACGATATAGAGAGCATGGAGGCACATGATCGGCTGACACTGGGCATAATCACGACCACGGCAGCTAGCTTGAATCGACACATCGAGCCTCGCCTCTCGCACTGGCATATCGATCGAGCCTATGCCCGAACCGCGCAGGGCGGCTAAGGGCGAGCGAGCCCTTCACGCTGATACCGCGAGGACAAAAGCCCCCAGCCCCAGCAGCCTCTCGAACAACGAAGGGCGGAGGCGCCCACAGAAACATAGATCTACAGTCCATATTATTTTCTGTGCTCTGCGTATTCCTTAGCTGTGTTTCCTTGTAGTTTTGCTTTGGCAGAGATGGATTTGATTGGGCGTTTAGATGAGTACTGAGCCCACTAGACGCCTGAGTCTATCAGGCCCTGATCGGCCGACTCACGGCTTCCTGTCCACGTGGATAGCGGACCGAAATACGGCAATTCCGATTGGAAGCGGCGTCTGCGCAATTCGCGCTGTACGCCGGGTTAGGCACCTAGGTTGAGACAGACAGGTAAGAGCTAGACGCAAGAGCCGATGATAGCGTCAAGGTCGCATGTATGGGTAGTGTTCGAGAAATGGACAAAGTGTCATTGAACTGCCATCGCTCCCTGTCAGGATCAACCCTGCCGCGCGAGCGGTGACGCCGGGATCCGATCCATGCCACTGCTATGCATAAGATCGTAACAAGGAGATCCACGTCAAATGAAGCCACGAAGGCAAGCGAACGGGCCACCGCGAGTTCTTCTCGCATACTATAGCAGACCCGGGCAAGACTTTGAGGGGGTTAAACGGTGCGCCCGCCACCACGCCCACGCTTTGACCCAACAAGCCGACCTGATGTCAAGAGCCACATGCGCTGCTCGGAGGGACAAAAGCCAAGACGCCCTCCAACACTGGACCCCTCCCTCCCAGGAGTAGTCAGGGTGCGGGCAGCAAAACGATCGGAGCAATCCGCCTACCCTAGGAACCGAACAGTGCGAAGGACGTGCAGTGGTCGTGTTCTTCTACGACCGACCTATCCGGTCCCTCGACTGGCCGAGCAACGCTCGCCTATATCGATGTAGAAAATCTCGATGAATACCTCGGGCTATAAGCCTTCTAAAGAAGACTGAACAGGTTGGCGTGTAGAAGACGGTGCACAACGCCGCCGCGGTATACAACTACGCGCAACCGAACATGATAGAGGAGGGCTGTACGCCGAGTCGCAGTGACCCAAGCTGCTTGCCGCACCGTCCGGCACCCGGAGGAGTCAAGTACCGCTAAGCGACCTGTAGTGTGCTACGAGGCCGCCCAGGGGCCCGCGAAGCGTGTGCCAAAGGCGTGTGAACTGCGGCGCTCAGTGGACAGCGCGCTGTAGCAGGAAGCGAAAAGGATTGCCTTCATCGCCATCAGTACGCGCCCCCAAAGATTCAAGCACATGCTGATTGTATACCTAACGTCCCAAGACTATAGCGATATCCCGGAATGATTATGTCTATCGAGTGGGTATACCATATATAGAACCATGGAAGAGCTAGAGCCCAGGCGTTTAGGGGTTTTTTTTTTGCGCCATGGCCCCGCCCGGATCGGTTTTCCAAAAGGGATCTTTAGTGAGTTTGGTAGATGATGGATAGCCGGGGACTACGCAGGGGGAGCTTGCCGGAGGTGAGAGGACAAACACAGAGGAAAGGCGCCTTGCTCAAGTTGTCTTAGTTCGCAGAGTCAAGGGCGTAGTAGCAGCAGGCGTCTGGCCTGTACACGTAGCCTTAACAATAGCTGTAAGCAGTAGTGTGCAGCCGCACTCTACGTACAAGGCTGTAGAGGCAGTTCGTGCCATCGCAAATATGCACGTGTCGAAATACAGCCTAGTTACTTGTACGGCCGAGTGCCCTTACTTCCCCGGAACAACTTTGGGGCGAAAGTGGGACATCTGTATCGTAGCACTGCCAACACGCAAGGGCATAGCTCGGCGTTGGGTGAGGTATGTACGTGAAGATGCACACACCAGGTTACGACCACACCCAAACGCCTTCGTGCGACGCACCGGGGAGGACCGCCCCAGTAGCACTAAGCCCAAGGGACGCCAGGCTGGGGCGCGCAACTGCTAGAGTGTACACGCGCGAGCGACGCGGTTCTCTGCGTACGAAGCACGTGCCCGGATGACATGGCACGGGGCTACCGCGACAAGGCCGGGTAACGGCATCTGGCAGTCATAAAGCAGTGCGACCCTGGCCCAAAGAATTCTATCGACTTATACAGCCAGGCGTGGAAAGCGACCTACTTATAGCGGCTACCGCTGGTAGCCGGGTGAAAGCGCACTTGCTAACAGTGACATAGCTCAGTGAGCGAAAAGTTGACCAGTCCGATCGCGGCGGCAACGATGCACTGCTGCGTTAGCGGGCACCAGCTGGGACGAAAACGAAGCCTCTACGATAGGCGCCCCCTTCACGAAGAGAATATCCCTTTGCCCGACCGACATTCTATGGGCTGCCCTCATAGGACGTTGTATTGGTCGAGGTGGCTGAAGGTAATCAGCAGAATCAATAGCGCGGAATGGAGGGCTAGGTGGGGGAGACATAGTCTGGTAGTGCTTCAAACATTCACAAAACCCGACTTGTGCGACGTCAGTGCAGGACCAAGGTGCAACCTCGACACGGTGCATGTCTCGCTCACAGCAGTTTGAGAATGAGATAAAGAGATTTGCGCAACCACACGGGCCGCATCGAATGCACATAGACGACCACCGTTCTAAGAATACAGAATCAGGCGCGACGGGGATCGTCGCGGGAAGATATTAAGTGCGTCGTGGCACGTCGACGGGTCGGACCCTGGCCAGCCATCACTAGCCTGCACTGCACGTGACGCGCACGGATGGAGCCATAGACTACAAATGATGAGCTCGTGCCAGCTCAAGAGTAAACGACATCGTAGCGAAGTGCGACGTACCTCGGCCTTCATTAGGGATTCAGAAATTGGTGATCTATAATGAGACGGGCTTGGTCCAAGGCGACGGCCACAATGGTGGACTCTTCGTTCAGAGTGCTGTACAGTGTGGCGAGGATCCGGACTGTACTTGGGTCCCGGACTAAAGCCGTCGTGCCATCGGATTTTGGCGCGATGCCTCAGCACTACGCCTCTCCTCGAAGAGCGTATGCTGGGTCGCACGATACCGACGAGTCGAGCGCGGAGCGCTGGCCTCTCGCGCGACGCAGCACAGCATGCCCGCGGGGAGTAGCGTGCCACGAGGGTTCGAACCACACCCGAGGGTATCGTCGGCGCACCCGAACCAGAGAAACCGGCGTCGCCTGCGAGACATTGAAGCCGGCAGCAGCGGCCATAATATCTTCCCGCGAGGCCGAGAGCAGGTTATCACTCCCGCATACTCTCGCAGTCTCGCCGATGCTGCACGGTATGGATTAAGCGATAGTGGCCCCATTGCTATGTCGGACTGAAGCTCAGCTGCTGGTTGAGATGGGGCTGACCGGAGCATCGCCAATCGCCAGAATAGCTGCCTGTCGGTTGGACCGACCGGACAGGCAGACCTGTGGTTTCGAAGAGGTGCTCCCGACAAGCTGTAAAACGCGAAGATAATCGCGTCGGAACTGCAAGATAGATGTGACATACTCCTTCGAATCTGAAGCCTCACAGGCCGCACAAGGGCGCGCCAAGTTCGCACTGGCGGACGCTTGAGGCGAATGTCTGTGTCTAGCAGCCAGCGCAGCGCACGACGCGCGACGGACCCTACCTGACATGGCAGCAAGAGATAGACTGATAAGTCGAATGGAAGGGCCAGCCAAGATCGTCCAAACACAATCGCGGCTACGGTGGCTACCCAGGCAAAACTGTGCTCGTGCGCCACCCGTCGCCAAGCCACATTGGAGCCTCTTACCTTGTAAAACCTGCTGAAAACCCGTCCACGGTGAGACCTGACCCACTACACTTATACAAGTGCCAGAGTCCTTCAGGAAGATCGCTGAGCGTCCAGGTAGAGCTTCAAGATGACACCGTTAAGCGCATGCATCCCGTTCGCCGCATCCACCATTGAGCAGAGGCAGTAATAGCTGGCGCGGTCCGAGCTGGGCTGCGAACCCGTCATACTGAGAGCGAGGCGCAGATAGATGCCAGCATTCGGGGGCTTTTGAGCTCGATTATCGGCGGATGAAGGCCTCTGAGAGCTCTACCGCAATGGGCGGAACGCACCATAGCGACGCCCGATGGCGAGCAACCGGGCAGTCAGCTAGCCAGAGTGACATGGGAGCCACGATCAAACAGGAGTCGGATACCTTAGATACAATGCAGTCCCATCAGCCCTCGTGATGCGCCATGAGGCAGCACTTCGCGCAGACAGAAGACCCCGAGACGTATCACCGGTTGAATCGCGGTGAAAGGACCCCTAAGGCGGCGCTCACGCGGCTGCTTGAGCGCTCGCGCGAACACGTACTTGCCTCTAATAGCGCGTACGATAGGATCGGGCTAAAGGGTACTTACAATCAGGCCCGACCCATAAAGCGCCGGACGCTGTGCACTCAGGGCGCATAGCCGAAACTCCGGGAGCAAAAGTGTAACCCGTAGCTCAAGCGTACAACCTTGCGCTAAACAAGACCAAAGGCCTAAAGGCAACGGGACAGCGAGGCATACGCCACGAAGGAAACGAACCGGCTACCTGCAGAATGCGCCTGCATTGCTCTGGTGGAGCCCGTGCTGTATACAGTTACGTAGATCGTTAGGACCTGATAGGTCTCCGTAACCTGCTCAAATTAGATGCCGAGAGGAACTGGCCGAAATCTGGTCAGCCAGGTGAATGGACGTATGGCATGTTTGCCTGGACGCACCAAAGGAGCTTGGAAACCCAGCCGGCACGGCCAGGTAGCTACAAAGCGATTGAACCCTTTTTTTTTGGAGAGCGTCGCGCGCTCCTGGGACCAGCCCCGCCGCCCGGTCGTTGACGGGGAGAAAGCGATTCGCCGTTGCATTCGCTCGATTGTCGGCGCGAGCCAGGTAAAACAATAACGTCATCTCCGCCCCATCTGACACCCCTGCCCCCCCCTCCATCCCGCAGGCATGCAATAGCTTAACCATGACCTGCAGGTACTACCGCCGCCGACCGAAGCAACAGCAGCCACAGCCTCGGGACCCCACTGTCGGTGAAGTCGTACGTCCAATGACCTAGACTCGGCTAACTGTCAGTCCGCAGCCGACGATGAGTGACCATCGCTGAGCGCAGAGACCGACGCAGCGTTGGACGCTGAGTACAAAACAGAATGTCGGTGCAGACCGCATGCCAGTGTACTGAGGCCGGCTGACGCTCAAAGGCCAGCGGCTTGTTCGAGCCGCGGGTATCCTCACCCATAGTAATCCAAATCCTTTCGAGAGAGAACGCGGCAGCAGTGCCCGATTCTCCGCTTACCGTCCTGCGTAAACTGACACTAGACGCCACTAGGTTGAGTGACTGTCTCGCGCCGCGCAATGCCAGCGCTGCAGTGACAAAAATGGATCTAGGAATGTGCAAGTGCAGAGCACCGACAATGCCAGACCTGAATGTGTGCGCTCACCGGCTGCATCCTTGCGCCGTAATACGTAGCAGGTGTAGAAGGCCAAGCCCAAGATGGTAAGAATGGGAGATGAGGCGCCAGGACCATGAACGGTAAGGGGCTTGAAATGGACGTGTCGGATGGACGGCTAGGGGGGCTTTCCCGCCACCCATACGGGCTCAGAGGTGGCGTTGCCGAAAGTGAGACATCCGGCTTGCACGGCGGGCCCACGACCGACAGCTTTGCGGTGGATTCACACTAGGCGTGGGGTCCGCCTGATGCCGCAGGGCCCGGCGAAGGCGGGCACTATAGGTTGCCGAGTATGACTAAGAGTCCCATACCGGGAACGTGTACATAGGTACGGCAGTCTCAGCGTCGGGCCACTCCGAAGGATGGAGCGATCAGCCCGGGCGGTACCGAGACTAGATCAGCTTACGGTCAGAGATATCTCCCGGCCGAGCCCCCGCACCTCTCGGTAGTGCGCTGACTAAACAGGAAGAGCGACCAGCCAACGATCTTGTAAGTGGCGCCCAGGGCCTAGCTGCCAGTGAGAGCGCTAGACGCTATAGAGCCATTCGGCTCATTGTTGTAAGCCAGTCTAGCCACTGCGACGAGACAGTGAAGCGTGACATTCTGCCGCACGCCATCTAAGCCCGCCAGCTTAGGCCTGGTGAGCAACACATTATCCAGGCACTGTCGTACGTCAGGCCGCATCGGCTAACTTTTGGCTGTCGCGAGAGGTAAGGGTATGACAGCCTGCAGGGTGTACGTGGAATCGAATCCCTGGGCGGCCCCATGGAGTTGAATGCGGATGCGGAGTAACGCGTTGGGGGCAGTTGGTTGCGTCCAGTCGAGCGCGGGAGGCAGAGGCCTGGCGAGGTGTGATCGACTCACGACACTGGTTTCTAGACAACGCTCCTGGATCATACAGTGACCGCAGCTGCCGCGCACGGGAAATCTTGCAGCTGAAGAGGGGTACCGTTCGATGAACTTGATCCTGAGATGGGCAGAGGGCCATATTGTAAAGCAAGCACTATAGAGGGGTCAGACCTCGCGGCTGGTGCACCGACGGCCTTGACTAGCATGTAGTGGTCGGGGCGCTGTCTCAAGCCATCAGACTAGAAGGTACCACCACGCATCGAAGTTCTCGAGACCTATGCCTTAATGGCACCACCGTGGAACGACCAGGTGTCCAGAGACAGACCTTCGCGGAGCTATCCTGTATGCATCATGAAGCCGCACGTGCGCTACGGATGATGGAGTCAGACGCGATTGGGGGCTGCGGGACAACGGCGACACACTTCATGCGAAGGCAACGTACCACGTGGGCGCATGGACTGCGCGGAGTTCAGGCCCTATATCTACACCCCAGCCAGTCGTTTCACCCTCGCACCGCAGCGAACTATGACCGGGCCAGAGTGCACACGACTTTGAACGAGATGTCCTACTGTAAGGAATGCGGGCGACAAGTTGCAGCAGCTAATGAACAATTCGTTGATGACTTTCGCATCGCTTCGTGATATCGGAGAGCGCGCCAGCGGGCCGCTATGAATTCACCCGCATCCAGAGTGTCGTAGGCGTACGCACTGATATGCCTCAACGCCACGGACGGCCGATGGATGGAGCCGATACAACTGGACCCGCCCGAGTTCGCCGACTGCTAAAGCACAGGCCAGTCCCGATTCCCGGCTATGGCCGCGCTCGGGTACAAGAGGGACCGTGCAAAGTGCACGACATACCGCAGAACCAGGGTCACGAGTACGACTTTTGCGACCATGAAGCGGCGAACGATGGGTATAAAGGTGTGACACAACGCAGTCAGCGCGAATGAAACTAGAACAGGCGGTTGCGCGGGAGCAGTGCGTGTACGTTGAGAAGTAGCCCAACGACCGGCCTGGTCAGCAGGGTGTAGAGGGCATCGAGGGAGGGTGGAGGTGACCCCTGGAGTTGCTAGGACAGCGGCCTGCACTCGCGATTCTCAGCGGAAATGATATAATCCCATACACACAGCTGTCGCACGAACGCAAGGATGCGAGTGCCTGGAGCGGTCACGGGGCCTCGTGGTTGCCAGCTAGCAATCACGCCCGACGTCGCTAAGCGCGCCCCCACGGCCAGCCCCTCCTTCTTGGGCCCCTTCCTACGGCGAACTAGACCCAACAGCGGCATAAAGCATGCAGCGACGGTTCTATAGACACAAAGACTCCGCGACGGGGTCGAAACTTTTAAGTGAAGCTGTCGTGGTCAGATCCAATTGACCCGTGCCTGGGCAAAGCCGACTGGCTGGTGCTTACTGCAACAGAGCTGGATCTGAAGAGCCTGAGCACTGGGCGAAGGATACGCGACGCCACACTTAAGGAACCTGCACAACCTGACGCAGCGATCCAATTGCGGCATGACACCGTACCGTCATGCACGCGTTACGGCCCGTCTACGGCGAGGAAACCATTGCCTGACGCGGTTGCCAGTTTCGTTAATGCAACGGAGCCTCTGATAGTAACCACGAAAGCGCAGATGATGGCGAAGTAGCTAAAGTGCGCAGGTTCGCAGGGACAGTGATACGTGCGTGACATGACTGGTCCATGGGTCTCAACGCAACCGACCCACCCACGGAGCCAGCGATCCGTGAACGCCCGATGCTGGTCGGGGCTGTCTCAGCAACCGGCGCGAAGCGGCCTATCGGGCTAAGACGACAGTGACAGCACACACTCAACCGGGGCGGGTATTAATGACTGGATTACTGCCATTACCCGCCACCCGAGTGGCGGTGCGACGACCTGGGGTACAAGACCCCCGACCATCCGGCAGTAGGCGTGCGAGGCGCACCTTCCTATTATGCCTGGGCGTAACAACATAGCTCGAAACAATCACAACTAGACCACCCCCCTGACCGAAGACCCAGCGTCCCCCCCGCTGACAGGGATCCGCACAACGCCGCGGGTGCGCTGTGACTCTGAGAATCCAGGCCCGATCCGCTACGCGACAACTTCGGGCTTAGGCCAAGAGATCACTGCCCGCATCAGCTGGCAGCTAGAGTCCGGCTGCATGCGTGGTGGCAGGCCAGGTAAAAACGTTCTAGGCCGTGAGGTGACCCGATGCGCGCGTGCATGCTCGGCTGAGAACGAATCATACATTGTCTCAAGAGGCCACAACTGCGCTTCGATCGTAAGACCGTGCTTGAACGTGCTATAAATCCCGAAAGAACGCAGAACGGAGGGAAACCACTGCGTCAGCGCAACGCCAGGTGCATCAGCTCACTTCTATTTCTAGAGTCCTCTTTACGAAATCCGGTCTCGATTAGAATGGGTGTGGCCAAGCAGATCCAGCACATGTGACGTAGCAATCGTGCAGGATAGAGTGCTGCCCCCACCATGGCCCGTAACGGCGCCTCACGGCAGGGAGGCAGCCGCGCAGATATATCGAGATGGTGTCACAGGGAGCCCAACGCGGGGGGGATAAGAAGGTTGAATGCGCCAAGTAGCTGCCTTGCACACAAAACTGTGTGAAGTTAACGGGAATAGTTGCTGGCCCCGACAGGAATACGGCAGCTTGTCCTAGGGATCGACACCCCCCGGCCAGCCGCAGGCCCAAGCCACAGCTCCAGAGCCGGCACAGTAGGCCCCGAGTTTAATCATCGGCAAGCCGATCCCCCGCCGAGTCCATGGCCGAACGTTATGTCGGTACTGGGGACGGCCAGAGCGAAAACCGTAGCGCCCAGAGGCCCCTGTGGCGCGCGCGTGACGACAGTCGAACCCGCGACTATAGGGCATGGAACCCCGGCCCGAGGCTGCGGCCAGGGGGCTCAGCAAGTAGACGCCTTCGGGCACGCGGTACGGCGCACCGCGGAAGGGTGGGAGCCAGCGTTTGCGCGCATACGCGATTCGCAGTGCCGACGGACCCCGCCGCCCCTACCGCGCACCGTGCTTTCTTTTGGCAGCGGGGAATGCACCCCCAGAACGCCTCATATAATAAGCGGTTGGCAAGACGCGGTGGGCCTCGAATGCCATACCAGAAAGCCGCATACCGAGAAGCAGCGGCGATGAAGGGCCTCCAGAGCCGACTAGCGCGAATTAACTCGATTTGACGCCCCGGCTCGACGTATAGTCCAAAGACCGTGAGCCCGCGATCAAGTCCTCCGCCAGCTCGTTGCAACGATGGCCGCAGACCAGCCGATTGCGTTACGCAGAATGGAGTGTCCTCGTCAGACTCTGCTGGCGGGAGAAGGACAGAAACGGGACAAATAGTCGCTCGGACCGAGGCAGCCCCGTAGGCTCACCATATCACGGACCGCGAGTGGGACAAATTTGGATCAAGCTTAGTCAGGCGGCCGGATCGTTCGCCCGACCAAGGATCTGCTCGTCCCTAGGAGACTCGCACAGATGAACAGCGTTCAGACGAGCCGTCGCCCCGCTCTTAGACTGAAGCACTGACCTTCATACCGGAGCCATGAACCGCCCAGCGCGGCCGACGTATGGAGTGTCAAACACGATCAGTGGATAACTGACGCGCTGCCCAGGGCCAGAATGAGAGACAGAACCTGCACGTGAATCTTCATTCACCTACGCCGTTGACGCAACCTATGGGTGGTTAAATGGGCCCGGAGATCGCCCAGGTCGATGGAGACCAGCCCCGCCCCTCTAGCGCAATGTCATACGATGGCGATTTGCCACGACGACCGGGGACCGGCGTTGCGGTGACGCTTGCGGCTGGGTAAACGTGCCTTATTGCGTAACGGCTCTACTACAAACGCGACTACGTAGCCGTGTGACGAGAGCTCGGACCAGACACCAGGCAGCCAAGACGTGATATGTTCTACATGAAGGTAGGATCCTTAAGCGGATGC
>Ga0179591_1367034_pt1 | contig 11303 bp, 10 predicted proteins | sample CZOMad2_1_08_16f_FD_182891 | JGI IMG/M metagenome (GOLD analysis project Ga0179591, IMG submission 182891) | Vadose zone soil fungal communities from Angelo Coast Range Reserve, California, USA - CZOMad2_1_08_16fungal (PacBio error correction) | ecosystem: Environmental > Terrestrial > Soil >... | reverse complement strand
CCCCCGAAGTAGAGCGTCTGTCTGATGACCCCTTCCGTTTCGCTAGTTAAAAAAAAGCCATTGCGTAGATGGATGTCCCCTATTTCCTCGAATTTACTTCTTACGACCCCTCCCACTCTCAGATAAGTAATAATCCCCCTGTTTGCTCCCTCCTCATCTCATAGCAATTTCTTTTTAAGCTGCTTTCTTTCGACGGACGTTTGAACCAGAGCGACCCGGGTCCGACTTTTCTCTTCCCCGAGTTTATTTGGTTCACAGCCTTCAGCGGACCTTACTTACTTTTTCGATGTAGAAGCGCGTCTTCCCATTTTCGTTCATTTTTCCCCTTTCTGCTTTTCCCGAGGTTTCCCCCTCTTTCGCGATTCCCCTTTTATTCCCTTCGCCCCAGTCGCATTGCGCGACGAAGCTCCCGCCACCCAACCTTCCCCTACTGAGGCTTCAACCGGCCAGGCTCCCTCTTTGTGGTTTCCCCCATCCTTATTTCTTCTTGGCCTGATACTTTCCTGAGGCGATCTATGTAGTCCCGATTTAAGAGTTTCCATCCCCTTGCGGGTCGCCAACTAAAGTTTTATCCCCCACCTTGTCCCCCCTTGCTCGCTTTCCCTCCTCTGGCCCCAAGCTAAGGACTATCTTTTTATTCATGGTTATTTTCCCTTTTTTCATTCACCCCCCCTTTTTTCCCCCCCCTCCCGGTACCCCTCCTCCATGACGAGTTCTTTTGAACACATCCTCCGTCCTGCTGGGGATATCCCCTGTGCGTAGCCTTCTCTTCCCCCTGGCGTTTTCCCTGCGAAGACGCTTGCCGAGAACCCCGGACGAGACCATCGTATTCTCTCTCTGCCCGAGGTCACTGTGATCGATGAGTGACTCTCCTCCCCTACTTTACCCTGGCGATGCGTGAAGATAGTGAAGAATTCCGCCTTTTGATGATTTCTTCCAGATTTTCCTTCCCTCGACGTCCTCCCTTTGCGCGTGCCTCTGCCGCGGCAAGCGGGAGAACTTACTATTTACTCCCTCCACTAAACGGCGGCCTGCAACCTTCGAGATCTATCCCTCCCCCGACCTTCCGCCTCTCTGCGAAGGATGTTTAGAATCAAGGATCAGTTTTGAAATCTTCCCCTGACAGACGCCGGCAGAGGGCTGATTGACCCTTTCTCACTCATCCCGTAGTAACCCATCTCTTCGGATCCGATTCTCTTAGTTAATGGAGTTCTTACCCCCCTCCTCGCCCCCTTCCCCTCCGAGCCCCCAGGGCCAGATTGAGGATGTCTCTGATGAACCGCAAGATTTTTCTGCACCTCTCCTTGAATTCGGCCGACAGGCCCCACATTCATTTTTTTCTATCGCCTCTCCCTGCGTTGAAGGGCTGTCCTTCCTCATAACAACGGATGATTAACCCCAAGTTGGAGTTTCAACCGGACCCCCCCTCAGAATTCGTTTGTTCCGGTCATCGGAGTTGTGACCTCTAAATAGAAGGAAAGGAGTCGCATACCCCCTCCGGATTATCTTTATTCAGTCTAGCTCTCCCGTTTGACTAGTTAACATTTCCCGCTTTCCGCAGTTGTCTCTTGCCCCCTTCCCTTTTACCTGCCAAGAGGGCCCATGATGTTACCCGCCCCTCAACCGTTTTAGGTCTCCTTGCGCGCTTTCCCCGGTCAAACTCTTACCGCTGGGCCCCCCCCCAGTGACTTGTAAGATTCAATTTTCCCAGTCGGATCTCCGTTGCGGCGATGGCGACGCTCCTCTTTCGTACTGTTCCCGACTTGTGGACCCCTTCTCTACTGAGGTCCCCCCCCCTTTTTTTCTCCTTTCTGCCAGGCCCTTTACAAATTTCCGTGGTTGCGTTTTGACCTATTCCGCTATACTTTGCCCCCCCCCGCCCCTTTCGCGGACGGAAACGTGATTCCAGCGCCGAAGCATAATTTACTTCCTTTCCCATGCGCCCTGAGGCAAACGTCGTCCCCCCCCCCCTGGTCCCCGACGATTAAACGCTTGACGATCCTTTCTAGATTTCAGATACTTCCCCGCTAAGCTCGTCGCTGCGGTTAAGGTTGTTGTTTTTTTTTTCCACCCTCTCCCACTCCTTTTCGATCAGCAGCGAATCGAACCCCTGCTTTACGCGCTTTTCCTTGCCACTGCCCCCTTTTCGTTTCCTCCTTCCTCCTTCTTGACCCTCCCGCGGGACTAACTTAGGACATCCCGGCGCGACCCACCTAAGAAGCAACGTTGCAGTTAGACCGCTTTGTTGGTCTTCCTGGTTTTGGCACTTTTGTGATGATAGACGAGATGTTCCTCTCGATATGACCGTGACTCCCTCCTTCTCGCGCGCTTTCTCGGCCTCGTTTTTACCTTTTTTTGATGGGGCTTTTCTGTTGATTCTCTTCGAGGATCTTTCCACCCGGCTCGGATCAGCTAGGCACTCCACGGGGTGCGAAGCGCTCCTCACAATTTTCTTTCCTGACCCCGGTAGCCACATTCCCACACGACAGTGTCTTAGCCTGCATTTTCGCGTTCTTCTTCGAGGAATTCCTGGACCTTCCCTCTCTCCGGTCGAGCATCCCGGCCCCTACTCAGTTATTATAACCCCTCTCTTTTTCCCTTCCGGTATAAGGAGCGTATCATAAAAGACCTTTCTCCTATACTAACCTTCCTGCCACACGAAGTCACGAGACGGCCTCAGATTGAGCTCCTCGGTGCTTCCTCCCTCAAGTCGGAAAGCCCTGCCCCTTCCTGACCCGCTTCCCCCCTATCCCCCCACACATCGCAACCGACATAGAAAACGCCCCACTTTCCCCCTTGAGGCAACTTCCTCGAGCCCCTGCAACCTTTCTTTTCCTCCTGCCGTATCTTTTTCTGATCTCTTCTTTCCGAACCTTCAGCAATTTTCTCCCCCCCCTCTGGTAGTCTTGATCCCTTCCTTTTTTTTGAACCTGCGCCACAAAACCAACTAAAACCGGTCCCCCCTCCCCGCTAAACCCCTCCCTTCTCAAAGGCCGTTCAGTCTCTTCCTTCTTTGGTTAGAGTACCGTTTCAATATTCCATTCCAGGAGACATATTAGTGTCTTCCCCCCTCTATGGAGTAATTGAATCTCTTCCCTCACTTCTTCTTAAAACGTATATTCAGAAGAAGCTTTGAAGCACTTTGTCTTGAAGTTCCCCCCCCCCCCTTCTGAACCCTACCAAAGGAGCATTTGCCCATCTGTCTTTTTCCCCCCTTTCATCTTCAGACCCAACTTCTGTGAGCCCCCTCTGTGTTCTCCCCCCCAGCCCATCTTCTCCTCCACCCCCCCTCCTAGTTCGTTGCTGGGTCGGCGTCGAATTCCTTGCCGACGTGATTCAACTGTCGAGACCATTTTCCTCCTTAGACCCCACCCTTCCTGCAGACTACCTCTTAAGGCCTGATGATAGAGTAAAATCTGACGACAGAGCTCTTAGTGAAGTTTGTCCAACTACCCTTTTCCCTTGCCCCAGCTCGGTTTTTTCTTCATACCTTTCTGCCCCCTCTCCCCCCCCTTCATCTCGGCGAGTATGAGAAGGATTAGTAACCTTGTAATTTCTCATAGCGGCTACCCCCCCCTGATTATTCCCCGAATCCTCCCCTCTTTCCGTAAAGATGAAAAGGAATTAAGCCCCCTCCTGCCCTCCCAACTTCTCCCTATTTGATACTTCCTCAGTTTGTTTGGTTTCTCAGTCGATCTCTCATTTACATAGTTGTGTGTGGTCCCCCTCCTTTTATGAACCTTGGTTAATTCGACTGCCTATAGAGCTCAAGGCTTTCGAATCAGACCGTTCCTCATGAATCGACCTTTTTCCCTAATTATCTTGGCTAATCTCGATCTCTTCGGTTCCTGATATGCTATTTGGATAGCAACAACCCGGCCTCTTTTCCTTTTCCATCCCCCTGCTGCTTGCTCTCCCCTTGATTGAGGTCTCGTAGAAACTCTTTGATGTTTTCCCTTTTTAAGGTGCGCATCTATTCTTGCGCCCGCGTGCTCCTTTTCCGGAGATATCTGTCCCCTCCCCCCCCCCGAATACACTTGGCCCAAGCCCTTCGATCCGGTTATATGTCTCTGACCCTCTTTCTCCCAACTCTTGTTCGTAGCTCCCGATGAGAATTCCGACTTTTCCCTTTTTTTGACAAAGATTATCTCGAACGTGCAGCGCTGCGCATCTCCCCGTCCCTATGTCCTATTTTTCTTCTCGCGGAATTCAATAAATCCGGGAATACCCTCCCCCCCCCGCTGTCTTCTCTGCAGTCTGCTCTCACCCCCTCCCCTTGAGCTCCTTCTCCGGCCGGCAGAGTAGGAATGAGAACCCTTTTTAGACGTTTCCCCCCTCTTTGATTCCCCCTATTTCCTTTCCTCCTCATGGTATGACCGCGAATGTGTTTCAGCCCTCGTCTTCTTTCTTAAGTTAGTCCCGCCCAGCAAATCTTTGTTTCCCCCCCCTATGTTCGACAGGCTCGATGAGCGCCCTCTTCCCGATATGTCGCTTCCCGTCAGGGGAGACGCTGCTTTTCCGCTCCCCATTTCCCTGAAGGAGGAGCGGTACGAGTTAACATCCTTTTTTCCGGAATCTTTTCTGATCTGCCGACCCTGCCTTGTTGCCCCAATCCTCCTGATGGGTCTTAGTACCAGTAGTCTTTTTCCCGCAATCCCAAGCTCATCTCCTCCCCCTGCCTTTTTGCCCTGGTTTGCATGGCACGTGCGGATATTAGGCTGTTAAAGATCCCTTTAGCCTCCCTTCTCTCCCCCTTGAAATCTAGTTTGGCAGGAATTTTTTAGTTTCTCCAGGGGAAGTATCCTCTTTTATGCTCATCTTCTGGACTTCTAGTCAATTATATCGCCGTTCTTTGCCCCCCTCTCTCCCCTTCCCCTGCGGCCGATGAGAAAATGATGAGATTTGTCTTCCCGCGCCCCCCCTCCCTTTCCCAGCCTTCCCCGGCTACGCTATGACTGACCCGTCTCTCCCGTTGTCCTCTATTTTTCCCCCCCCAGATTTAGAAATCGCTCGTTAACTGTATTAATTCCCTCCCACCCGAACGACACAAGATCTCTGCCATTCTTTCCTCTTTTTCAGAACTAGTTATTCCCTCTCTATATTTTTGTTATACCCCTATAGATCTCTTTACCCCGTCTTCTCCAGAAGATTTAGTCAAAGCCCAATTCCTCCCAGCCCCCTTTCCGAAGTCCCCCCAGCCTAGAGTACCTCCCTTTTTGCTTCTTTTGATTTTCCGTACAAGAAATTCTCGCTGAGACTCCTTCCCTTCTAGACCCCCCTTCCCACCCCTAGAGTAAGTCCACAGAGATCTTTTAGTCCTATTCCCCTCCTTAGTCTGTGACCCCCCCCATCTTCCCTGATTAGTATCTACCCTTAGGAGTGAACAAAATTTTTCACCCCCTCCAGCGAGTAGCTTCCTTATTTTGGAATTAGCTTCACTCTTTATATCTTAATCCAAGAAGAGAGATTTACCCCTCCCCTTTAGTCTTTCGAGGTCGATAGACTGGACATTCAGGTCTGCTTAGTTTCCCTCCTCTTCGTGTTCGTCTTGTCTCGGTTCCCGAGGTAATATATCCATCCCTTATGTCACTTCCGGATCGAATTTTCCAAACCCTGCCGCGCGTCTCCTTCCCCCACTCCTTGGTTTCTTCAATTCGGGAACTCGCGACCCCTCTTCTCTCAGTTCTTTTTCGTCCCCCCTCCGAGACACCAGTCGCACTCGCCTTATGTAGTTTTCGCCTTCCCTTCATTCCTTTCCTGATCCATTGCTTAGAGAAGTCAACCTTCAGGTATCCGGATTTTTTTATTGAAACCTTGCTTTTCCCTGACTGCCCAGCCCGTTGCCCGGATCTTTTCTACCCGGCCTCTTTGTCACTTAAGATTTTCCCCTTCGAGGCCCCCTCCCGACCACTCTCGGATGCCCCCTTGTTTATAGAAATCCTATACCTCTTTTCATGATGAATTCGATGACTCGCGCCCTTACTGAGTCCCCCCTTCTCATTACCTTTTTCAAAAGGCGTTTTTCCGATACTCCGGGTTATACTGGGTTGGTTTACTTCTCCCTTCCCCATGAACTCATCCCTCTCTTACGTCACTTCTTATCAGGCTGTCCAAACAATACGATGTAAAAATCTGAATTTTCATTTCCCCCCCCGCCCTACCCCACCCGGCCCCCAGGGTTATGGGTCCCTCGCGGCCTACCGCCCCATGCAGTCTATGATATACCGAGACCCAAGGTGCCTGACTCCCTCAATTTAGATACGGGCCTTCCCCCCCCTTGCAGCCCTTCCTCCAGGTGACCGGCATCCCCCCCAATCCCTGTACTTCTATTTTCCGCTCCCTCGGAGGGATTGCATAGGACTCCCCTCCGTTTTATTAAAGGCCTATTCTTTATCTCATCTTTAGCAATCGTCTACCGAGATAGTCTAGGAATAAACCCAGGAACCTTTCCCTTTCTCCACCCCCCCCACTCTCATTCCCCCCCCCTCTTTGGCATCTCGGCATCACCTCCCCTTCAGAGCCGACCCCTCATCTTTTCCCATTTCTGACCTGCTTCTCTTCGCGAATCCGGGGGAGCTCTGAGCTTCATGTTTTTCTCCCCTCCCAGGCCCCCCGTTTACCACTTAGCCATTCGTCTTAGAGCACCGCCCTCCTCCTTCTAATCCCTTTGTGCAGAAAGACCTCTTTTCTGTTTTCCCCCCCCCCGTCCTCCTATTCCTTCTGCAAGGGCCTTTTTTAATCCCTTCCTTTCCCTTTTTGAATTGATTTCGTCCCCTTCTACTTAACTCTCTGTTAACCTCACCCCCGACATCTTCCTTTAGACCCTTGCCACCCTTTTTCTCCCTTCCCCCCCCCCCCTGGTTTCCCCCCTAATAAATGTTCGATGGATCCCGACCGGGATTCCCTTTAGCCGTGCCCTTACCCTTAACATTCGCCACGCCTGATTTCAAGCTGAGCTAGCCACTCCCCCTCCCTCCATTTACCTTCCCATCCGCGGATGGAGTGAAGTTTGTGTTTTTGTCGGTAGTAACCCTTATTCTGATGCCCTTACTTTGTTGTGGACTTGCTCCCTTCTCCGATTCTCTCTCTCCACCAGAATTCAATCTTCCCCGCTGTTTTGGCCTGCCCCGATGATCAGCGCGGAAGCCGATTTTCCTAGTATCATTATTTCTCATCTCTCCTTGCCGCTTTCCCGGTGGACCCCCGCCCGGTTTCTCTCCCCCCCCCCCCCCTATCCTACGTCGCCGGGCGGCCTTAGCACGCTACCGAACCCATACCTTTCTGCAACTGCTTCTTTCCCCTCCTTCTTTTTTCATCCTCCGTGTTTTGTTTTTTTTAGTCTTCAGCGTCAGTCCGGCCTTTTGGTCTTGGGTCGTAGCGTCCCCCCCCTTTATCGAACGAAAGAGGATGTATTTTTTAACCCGCCTCCCTTCGCTTTGGGGGCGGTTCCCACTCCTTCACCCCCCATCCTTCTTCCTCTATTCATGATAAGCGATATTCCGTCCCATCCTTCTAAACCTCTATTGCCGGGAATTTCCCACAATTGGTTTTTTCTCTTTGCGGCGGTGCCTCTCGAGGCCGCCACCTGTCTGTTTGCTTTTTCATCGTGTACGACTTCCCTAGCCTCACACCCTTCACGCCCCCCTCTCGGATTGAATCTTCCCAAGGCGCGGAGTGTGTTAGCAGCAGTCGGGTTGGCTCTTCTGTTTTTCGGATCGTTCGGCGATAAGCTTTCCCCCCTTTTTTTTGGACGTCAAAGTTCGAACATCATTGAGGTCGAAACCGCAACTTTTTTGATCCCACCACCGGGCCGGGCCCCCCCCCTCTCTCTTCCTCTTTCTCCGTTAGACAAACTTGCATTGAGAGGGTCTATTCCCCCCCCCCCCCGCTTTTTCAGGCCCCCCCGGCACGCTTTCCCGGCCGCTCCCTCATCATCTTCCAGGGCGGTCAAGTAATTTTGGCTTTACCTCCCCCCCCGTGCGGCCCTGTCCTCGGCTTCTTTTCTGCCGATGTTAGGAAAAGTCAGCGGATAACATCATAGTTTTTCTTCTTGAACGTCTGACCCATTGATCGCTCAGGCGATGCCGTCTCCTTTCCAGTCTATGATGATGCGGTTGACGTCCCCCCTCCCTCGATTCCCTAAGGTCTTGAGAGGAGGCGACGACGTTCTCTTTCAGCTGAGCCCTGCGGACAGTTTGCGGACGCAGAACACCGGACTGCTTCCCTCACTCTCCAGCCTGGGCATAAGGCGCGAGAACGATACACCGACCTCTTCCCAGTCAATTATTCAGTTCTACTCCAGTAGATTGCAGTCTCTTCTTGGTCTTCCTTTTCGTGAATTCTCAGGATTGGCGGTTTAGTACTTAGTCTCCCCGAAATCCCTTCTTCGCCTTATCCGGGAGCCTGGCTGTTCTTCCCTTCTGTCCCCTTATCGAAGGACGGGAGTGAGATGGCTTCTTTCCCTCTTTTGAGAACTCTGATTTTTATCAATCTCAAGGAGGCAGTTTTCGCTCTCCTCTCTTCCGTGCATTTGAATTGTCTCAGGACAACAGTATTCCCCACCTTTGCTTAACGCTAAAACCCCACCTTGCCGGTCCTTTTCTTCCTTTTTTTGGTCCTATACCCTTCCGGAACTCAGATACTATCTCGGACATGTCGGAAAGATCCATTTTAGCAGTTCTATCCAGGCCCCCCCCTCCTCACTCCCTTGCGAGAGTAAATGACCCGCACTCCCCCTTATTTGTCCTGGATTCCGATCGGCCGGATGGAACTGCTAGTTCGCTGTATATAAGATAAGTAAGAGGACTGTTCCTCTTCAGTCACCTCATTTATCTAGCAGGATCTATTTTGGAGGTTCCTCTTTTTTTTGCTTGAGCCCAGACCTTAGTCGACCCTGTGACGTTTAGAGAGTTTACGGAGTGACCCCCCCTCCTACCTTGATAACAGCCCCTTTGAGCCGCTTCTTCTTTGAAGGGTATCGCAGTCTTGGCCGCCCTGAGCTTACGCTTCCCCTATTCTTCTCCCATCATTGCTGACAAATCAGACACTCCGATCCATGCGCTCCTAGGACCTCCCTTAAAAGCCTATTTTTACTCCGCCCCTTCTGTCTTCATAAGGACCCAAGAAAGAGCTTGACTTTCACCAAGACGAAGCCGCGCTGAGTCACTGCCTTGTCCCCATGCGCCACTCCCCCCGGGCCCTAATTTCACTGGCATGGCGCTTCCTCCGAAGCACGGCGCTCTTTTCTACGCTGTCAATTCGTCGTTGCAGCTCCTGATTTCTGTCCCTTCTTAGTCCCATGAATCCTTACCCCTTCGCTTTGTTTGAGTTTTCTTCATTTCTGCCGAAGCTTGCGCTCAATCCGTGAGCGTGCACGTATCTTCCTCATGTAGTTCAGACCCCCCGATAGCCCGATGAGGCTGATCCCCGTCTTTTTATGTGCGTTCGGGATGCCTGTTTTTGGTAGAGCGGTTTGCTTCGACATTTGAATTAAGAAGCTGAGGGAGGCGACGTCACTTTCTCCTTGATAAGCTTGTAACCCCGAGTATTCCTCCCCCAACGGCATAATTTCGGCATGCCGGGCATACTTTTCAATTTCGATATCTTGCGGAGAATCCTAGTTCGGATATGCTACGCCCGGAATCCCATCCCTCCGTGAACGAGCTTTCACCGGCGGTTTTATACTGCTTCTTAACTCCTTAGATGACCCCACCCCATAACTGTGCATTCCGGGCCGAGGAGCGATGGATTTCTCCTCGGTCCGAAGCGTACCGCGTCGTTAGAAGGAAAAGTCAGACCTTACTCGCTTACTCTTCCGTTTTAAGCCTCGTGATCACCAGGTAGACGCATAACAAGTGATGCTCCTTTCCGGCGCTTTTGATCGGCTCTCCGGAATCGATCGTGCTGGTTTTCCTACAGAGAACTGGTTTTTCGAAGCTTCGACCCCCAACTCGCCCTTCCCGGACTGACCTACCCCCTTTTCGCGGCAAAACGCAGACGCTTTCCCTGGTTCGTGACTGTAAATCCCCCAGAAGGGAACTCCCTATTTGTGCTGAGCATCTGTCCCCCCTGGAGTGGGAAGCGCGGCATTCCGATACTTTGACGCGTTTGCTTCCCCCCTTCCCTTGAAGACCATTTGCGGTCCCCTAGGTGCGAGCTGACCGTGATGGTCGTTTCAAATCCCCCGCATTCCAGGGGATGAAAGCAATCCCATTCGTTTTTTTTTTATGGCCATTTCTGGGCGAGAAACCTGAAGGCGGTTTAGTGCTTCGATAGCAGAAGGAGCCAGCCGCCGGCGCCTCTCATGCCGTCCTCTTCCTTTTTCCAGCCCTAGAAGGAGAGCTTTATTCAAACGCCTGTGCACGCCGCCGCAGCCCATTACCATGCAAGACCCCTTTTGAACGAGTAATCCGGAAAGTGGGGCAGAGCTCCATATCCGCCAAAACCAGAGCCGTTTTTTCCCTTCGTCACAGAGCGGTTTCCGGTGCATACCTTGATCGTAAAGCCTTACCACTTCCGTCCCATTAGCGCCCGACTCAACGCGGTCACACCTGAAGTCGATTCTGGGGGGAGTAGATCTTTTTTTATTCTTTTTTTTTAGGCGTTTAGGCACTCGGTGTTGCGGCGGAGTTTGTTGTTATTTCTCGGCTGTAATCCGAATCGAAGCGGCTGCCGGCCTCGGCCGGTGCCGTCCTTTCCAAGTTTTAGCTGAGATTTTACTTTCTACTACCTTCCCGCAACTGGAGATAACAAACGAGTGCAGATGATTCCGTGAAGCGTGGCAATTCACGCGATATTCCGCGCATCTCCGGATTTAGTCCGAGATCAGCTACGGTTTGATGTACGACGTTTACCGCAATCTAGAGTCGAGGAAAGGATCCTCTTCACAGCCGGAGCCCTGCACCGCGGATCGTACAGAATTGTCGCCCATATGTTAGACGGGTTCGTAAGCTTGACTCCCCCTCTAGCCCTCAGCCCTTTTTCTTCACAGATCTTCAAGAAGTTCCATGCAATTCCCGCGCATCGCTGCCACTCTTCTAGTCTTCAGCTGCGGTTCGGTTTGCCCCTTCTCTTGCAAATTTCGCGTCTGGGATCATCACCGCTCTTTTGAGCCCCGAGGCCGGGGGTGAAGTAAGTCCGCCAAGGCAGGCCTCTGCCGTGTCCTGAGCTAGTTCCGCGCCGGTTATTCGTGTTATGGTAAAGTGTTTATTTGTCCTTTAATTGTGATGCCTTTCGCCTATTCCCTCTTCCCTGCTGTTAGGAGATATGAGTCCCTATACGATCACCTTCTCCTAGACCGGGGG
>Ga0179591_1365695_pt1 | contig 11303 bp, 10 predicted proteins | sample CZOMad2_1_08_16f_FD_182891 | JGI IMG/M metagenome (GOLD analysis project Ga0179591, IMG submission 182891) | Vadose zone soil fungal communities from Angelo Coast Range Reserve, California, USA - CZOMad2_1_08_16fungal (PacBio error correction) | ecosystem: Environmental > Terrestrial > Soil >... | reverse complement strand
GCTCCCCCCCCCCCGAAAGGAACGCACCGCACAAGTTTTTTCCCATGTTTTTTTAACCGTTTCCCTTGACCTGTTGCCTTCCTTGGACCCTTGGCTATACCTCTCTTATTGAGTCTCGAAAACTTCTAAACGGGCCCTGAGACAACCCAGAACATAATGCCACTTTGTAACAGAGCTAGCCGAGAAGGATGTTGGTTTTCTCCCACTAGAAAGGGAGGACCCATGTCCGTCCTTCCCTCTGTTATTGACTCTTGGTCTTCGTGGTCGAGCCTCCTTTGCCGAGCTCCTTTGGACGATTGGTTGTCAATCGTTGCCACCCCTCTTCTTCTCTTAATGGCTTTGATCAACTTATCGTCGAGCAGGGTTCGAAAAATCCCTTGTTCTTTAAGAGCCATTTCCGGTTCTTCGTTTTGAGTCTTTGACTCGGGCGTTTTCTTCAACTTATGTAGGTGGTCTGCTGATGCTTTTTCTTTCGGACGGTCCGCCGCACCCGCGGCTCTTCGTCACCGGCCAAGCGAAGTTCTCTCCCACCTGAAAACTGGTTCCCTCGTCACTTTCCGCCAAAATCTCTGACCCGCGGATTACTTCTTATTCCTACGTTAGTGCGTAAACATCCAATTGGCGCTTTTCTTTTCTTTTCCCAACTCCCAGGGAGTAAGTGGACCGTCGTCTACTGTTTTTCCTGCCCTAAACATCTTCTTCCTTGACTTACCCGCGCTTTTTTTCCCTGAACCAGTCAAGCGAATTTCCCTTGTTGGCACAGCAACCTTTTCAGTCGCCCCCCCCTAAGGCAGTTTCTCTCCGATTAGGTAGCATTTGGGCTGACGCTCCCAAGCGTAACCCGTAGCCCCCAACCAGGAATCACCTCCGGCCGCGACGGGCCCCCCCCAGAAGCCCTCTCGAGAGGCCCTTCTCGGTCATTTCAACCACACCACCCATCAACCCCCACCCCCACTCCACACGCCCCCCCACCTCTCCCCCACCCCCCCCCCCTCCCCCCCTACCACTCTCATCCTTCCACCACTCTCCCCCCTCCAGCCCCCAACTCCACCCCCCCCGATCTCGTTCCCCCCTTCCGAACCCACCCATCTGCCCCCCACACTCCACCCCCCACCCCGTCCCTCTCCTCACTTCACAATAATCCCCCACCCCCCAACCCCCCAGCTCCCCTCCACCCGCAAACCCCCTACAACACCTGTAGCCCCCACCCCCCTCCCCTCACCCATCCCCCCTCCCCCATTCCACCCCTTCTTCCCCCTCCCCCTCTCCTCACCCCAAAACCCACACCCCTCCAACCCTTCCACCCCTCCCCACCTCAATTCCACCCACCCCCCCCATTCCCCCCCCTTCACCATCCTACCCCTTACTCTCCACTCCTCCTTTACCCTACCCTCCCTATAATCCACGCCACCACCTCTCCCATTTCACTTCCACCCCCCCACCCCGCCCACTGTCCTACCCTCCCCCGTTCACTCCCCCGCCAACCACCTCTCCCCCCCACTGCGCCCCCCTCCCCAATCCTTCCCATCCAACCCCCCTTCTCCACCCCTACTCCCCCATTATTCTCCCCCCCGTGCTTTCTTGTTGTTTTGCTTTTTTTTTGGTCCCTTTTTTTTCTACGTAGCACCGGGACAGTCTGGATTCTTTTTCAGACCGCGGACCTAAAGGCTCTTTTTTCGGGTCTTTACCTCCTCGTTAGGTTTTTTAGTCGGCCTTTTCCAAGTGAAAGTATTTCCCACGTCCACCTTTTCCCCCTTACTTCCTCCCCTCCGGGCCTTTCTGCATTACATAAGTCGAAGGGTTCACCGCCCGATGGAACCCTCATGGAGCTTTGCCTATTCTCGAGTTGACTTTGTCTCCCCGTCGAGTTTTTCCGCCTGGCGCCCGGCGGAACTTCTTTACTTCCGGGTTTTCTTTTTTTCCCTGTGGCCAGAGTTGACGATCCGGTTTTTTGAATTCTTCCTTGGTTTTGACTTTACTGCTCCCAAACTTCGGGGTGAGAGGGCCTGATTGCTTCTTAGTGACTGGTCCGCCCCTACAGAGTCCCTAGGACCTGTGGGACATTTTTCTTGGTTTTCCCCCCCACAGAACAGCGTTGAAGTTTTTCTGTCAGTACCGAATTTTTCCGGTCAGTACTTTTCCCCACCCACCCCCGGTGGCCAACTGCATTCCCACCAGAGCTTCGTTCCACAACAACACCAACACCACACCCCAGGTTGCTGATGTTTATCGTGCCCCAACCTGCTTGCCAAAAAGGCCTGCTAGTTCTTCTTTTTCCCCATACTCACAGTTCGTTTTTTGATTTGCTAATTTCTTCCGGAGTTCTAGCCTCCCCTTTGAACCCTCTTGATTCGCCACCCTAACCCTTTTGCCCCCCGCAACCCATTCTGTCGCTCCGTCGCTTCCCCGGCGTGATCATTTTCTCGCATCCATCTACAATTAACCCCCCGGCTTGCCCTTGATTTACCCCAAGGAGCCCCCCCCATCTCCCGCCCCCCAACTGGTGCAATCTTTCTGCATTATTGGTGTTTGCGTCATTGTCCTGATCCCGCCTGAATTTGGCGCTGTTAGTTTCCCCCCTTGACACCTGATTGACCCTAGGGCCTCCCTTGTAGAAGCATTTCCCTCTTGACTGGCGATCTTTTTCCCCCCGTGTTTTTTCACAACGTTTCTCTGACCCCCGGCCCCGTCTTTGGATGCGAGAATGGAACACGTCGATTCCCCTAAATCGAAAGCAAGGGACCCGATTGGTTTTGAGGTGTGCGAGGGGTTTCTCTGTTCCCTCACGAGCCCCCGCAGTGGATCCTCCCCCTTTTTTTGTCTTTTCCTCACTTAATACGTCTGCAGATAACTATTCCACTTCTGTTCTCTTATTTTCCCGAGGAAAGATTGTTTCCTAAGACCAACTGATTTCTTCTACTTTAATCACTAGAACCTTGTTCTTCCACGCAAAAAGAGGCTCGAAAGCCCTACGTTATTAGTTGTATTGCAAGAAGCGGTCCAGCTAGTCATGCCGGGTCCAGCTGTTGTACCTTGTGCACGGAGTACTTTCTTTATAACGTCGTCGTTGTACTCTCCCGGATGTGGCTTGGGGTGTGGGATACCCGCTAGCAGCATTTTTCTTTTGTTTTGGACATTGCCGTTGCTATTAAAGCTCATCACGATTGTTGATGCTATTTTTTGTTCACACCCCCACTTTTCCGTCCTTCCCAAGCCTTGAATACGTTCGAACCGGCTGGTCCACTTTGCTTCGTTTGATCCTCCCTCTGCGCCCCAAGGACTTCCCAGACCCAAGTTCATTGAAGTCTATCCAAGTCTTCTTGAGGACTATCCGGGTTGTGCGGTAGTCAGAACCAACCCCCACAAATGGGGGCGCGAGTCCCGGACCGAGAGTTGGTGTTCTACCACTCCCCCCCTTTGTTTTCTTTTATTTTTCGTGTTTTACTTCCCCTGTTCCGGGTGTCACTTTGCGAGGACAATTTTTTTTTGTTCCTCAGCCTGTTTAAGAGCCTCGATATGTGTTGGTAGAATGCTTTACCCTGAACTATCTTGTATGTAAGAGTTCCAAGCGGTATGCCGCCCTGGAGGATCCCAAATCCAGAGAAGTTTATGGTCGAGATTGCGTTGGTGTGGCGCCCTGGCATCATATTTGCTTTGTCATTTTTTGTTGTTGTCTTGTTTTGTTAATCTGCGAGCTTTGGACGGAGCGGTTCCCGCGAGGCTTAAGGAGGCCACCCCAGTCACCCCTTCGACCCCCCCTCCTTGACAGTTTGATGGGCGTATTTGGTCCGCGTGTCAGCCCCCCCCCAGAGGGTCTTTTTTTGTGGTTTGAGCTTTCACCTATGCTTCTTCGGATCTAGGGGGAACCCCGAGTCCCATTAGGTACAGATGCCCGGCGCTCCTTTCTTCCTGGGCGCTTTTGTCAGAATGATTGGCCTCCCCCTTTGAGGTTTTCCGATGCGATATTTACCCCTTTCGGGATTACAGCGGAAGGTATGCGCACCCCGTGTGCTTCAAGTCTTTTCTTTCGTTTTTAGATGGTGTGCGCGAATCCCCCCACTTTTTTTATGATAGTTTTGGGCCCCACCTTTTCGGTCCTCTTGATTTGTCCTGCCTCTGGTGCCGGTTCTGGTTGTGTCCCCTCCGTGCGGTGTGGTCGGTGGTTTTTTTTTTCCCCCCAGCGCCGGAGGTTGATTTTCTCTCTTATGAAAAGGGTGCCCGCTTTGCCCGTTGCGTTCAGGGCGGCCGTGACCCCGAATTCTCGACTGTCAGCTCTTTTTTTGTTTCTGAGTGTTGCAGTGCCCCGTTGGCCACTCTTTTTCACTGGTACTTGCGTCGGGTTCATGCTTGTTGATAGAGCTCTTGCACGTGATTGTCTCTCTCCGGGCACTCACCCGGGCGCCCCCCAGCCGTCCCTGACCTTGTCGAAAAAATTTTCTTTAATCCCCCTTTGGTTGTTTCCTTTAGGCAGACGATTTTTCTCCCACTTTTTTACCCTTTGTGCTTTCCATTAAGACTTCGCTTTTGGTTTGCCTCTTGAGGCCCCCTTGGTGCGTTATCGTCGCGTTCCCCGACCTCCTCTGTTCCCCCCGTCCTATTGATGTAGGACTTCTCATGTTACCCCGCTTCACCACCTCCCTTCTGCTGAGATGAGTTCCCTCTTTGTTTTCCCACTCTTTTGGGGCCGGGCTCCTTCGAGATTCCCTCCATCAGTTCAAAGATTATGTTAACCAGATTACCCCCCCTTCCGCAGGCTGTTCTTAGAGAAACACCTTTTCCCCCCCCCAGGAATCCTGGCCACTTCTGGACGGTCCCCACCAGACCTTCCTCGGGTTGTGGGCACCACCCCACCCTTACCGACCATAGGATCCCCCTCCCTGATGACCCCGTTTGGGAGTCATCGTCAAACTCTTCGCTTATTTCTCTCGGTTTCTTGCCTTGTAACACCCTCTCCGGTCATATTCTTTTCCGATTGAAAGTACATCCTCTCGTCCCTCCTCCCAAACTGCAAAGCGCTCCCTTTTGTACCGACCCCTCCCAGCGTTTCGCCAACTTACCGATTTGCTTTTTTAGGGTGGCTCCTTCCTCGTAATAGGCTTGCCCCCCTGATCTTTTTTTTTTCAGCTCCAACCCCTTCCCACTTTTGTCGTGGCCCCCTCCAAATTCTCTTTTCTCAGGTTTTATTGTCCTGTTGCCTACTCTCTGTCACCTTCCTTTTTCCTTCCCATCTCGCATTTCTCCCCCCGTCACCCTGATTTCCCTACCCTCTCCAAAACACACACTCTCGCACTTCGGCGATTTTTTTCGTTTTGGGCTCCTCTCCGGGGTGCTTGCAAAAAGGTTTTCTTCCTTTCTTTCCACCTTTTCCGCAGACCCCCCCCATTTCTTCCCCCATACTCCCAACCAAGTTTCCTCAATTAACATTTCTGTGGACTTGACTCCTTTTTTGTGTGACTTTTGGTGCGTGTACAGGAAGGTTTTGAATTTTTTCTCCCCAACTGCAAACCGCTCACGACGGATTTCCCAACCCACGTAATTCTTCCCTTAGACCCCTCGATGAAGTGATGGCACCTGTCTGGCCCTAATCTTCAGTGACTTCCTCCCCCAACTCATAAATTTTATTTCTCATTCTGTGTCACATCTTCAGGATCTTCTACGTTTCGTTGAGTTGTCACCGGGTTTCCAGCAGTGCTCATTGAACCCCGCTTCCAATCCTTGATAGGTTTTGCGATCATCCGGGTGTTACCCCTCTATAGTTCGGCGGGTCCCAACGTTTGCTTCAACCCCCGGCCCACCCCCGGTGACCCCCACAACACCCCCCCGTTGACTGTTCTCACTTTTTATTCTTGTGCTTGCAGAATGCCAAACTCTCACGTTTCTTTTTTTTTACCCGCCGACACGCCAGTTAGGTTTCACCGTACCTCTCTTCTTTACTAAGCTTTGTGACCAACCCCCTGACTCTCAACTCTTTCGATCACTCGTACCTATCTTCTTGTACCTTCTGGTGCCGGCCTCGTACCCTCGGCTACTGCTTTCGCATTCCCCCCCACGGCAACCAACACCTCGGTACTCAGCACCCTTGTGCTTCTTGTTTTAATGTATTTTCCTACTCCTTCCTTTCTTAGGGACTTCCGTTGTGATACAGGTGTGTGGCTGCCTTTCTGTCAGCACTGTCGATCAGCGGCAGAGCCGCTAGTGTTTTCAAGGGCCCAGTTTCTTTCTTTTTGGCCCCCCGTTTTGTTAAAAACTAAAACTACCGCCCTTTTTTGCCTGGGCGGGCCCTTCCTCGGTAGTTTCTCCTTCTCTCGTTCCGTCTGACTTGTCTCCTTCGGATCAACCAAAAGCATTCCAGTTGAGGTTTTATTGGCTAGTATCGGATTCCCGTCCCCCAAGCCTTCTGCCTGCCCCTCTCAAGCCCCACTTCATGTTTTCTCCCTTTTTGGGGTTGGCCTTCGATATCACTACGTCCTCTCTCGATTTGTACGCCTCCCCCCTAAGGCCTGTTTCAGTGGGACACCTCCTGCTCTTTTAGAAACATGTGATCCGTCCCACCACCATTCGCTGAGGCTCTCTTTTCCGGACGGCCTCAGGTTTTCCCGACCCTGTTTTCTGGACATACTTGACCCCGGCAAATTACCTTTGCCCACCCCCAGCCTGTTCGGGCGCCGAGGGGCACCCCTCTTTCTGCCCCGACTTAACCATACATGCTATAATTTCCGCCTGGTTTTGTCTTTCTCCTCGAGATACTTTTTCATTTCAAGGCTATTCAGAGCGTGGTGATAGTTCTTGGTCCTGTTCTAGTTTTTTTTTTTCAAGCTCCTCAATTAGTGGCTCAGCTTTGATTCCTCCGTGGAGTGCCTCGTCCCAACTTCCCTCCGTTCGCTTGGCCGCGGAAGGCCAGCGGCCCCCGAGCAAACCCAAGGCTTTTTTTTTCTTGGTTCGCGTGCCCCGCCCGAAGGTGTTTTGTCCCTTTTTTTTTTTTGCACTTCCCCCCCCCCAGGCTCGTTCGGTTTTCGTTTCTTCCTCGGCCACAACCCCGACGCAACTCTGTTTGCCCTTTTTTTTTGCATATTTCTTAGGCGTATCTCTTGCGGCCCTCGTTGTTTGTTGTCTTTCCCTGTTTGTCTTTCCACGTCTTATTTTCTTTCCTTTTTTTCCCCTCGTTGATTCCTTCGGAACATGATTGTATGCGCGTCAGACCTGTTTTTTTTGACTGGCCGCCCCCAAGCACACATCTGTTGTTCTCTCGCAGCCCTTTCCTGAGTCCCAACTAAGGTTTCAAAGTTTCCAGTTCCGCCGGGCTCTGAAAGTGCACCCCCTATGCAGTATCAGAAGCATCTCCCCCCCCCTACTTTTTTGTTTTGCTTTGCCCCCTCCCCCCCTCCGACCTGACAATTCCACAAACAACGGACTCGTCCAAGCGCTTGCCCAATGTTTCCAGACCCACCGTCTCCAGATTTCCCACCCCCCCCCACTCCCCCCCCCCCGTTTCAAGAGCCTGGCCTCTAATTCCTGGATGGGGTACTTGGACCCCTTGACCGTCCACCGATCGGAGAAGAGCGCGGGGTCATCATTCCCCCGATGAGGTTCAGTTTTCACTGTTGTAAAACTTCCAAAGGCCGGGAAAGTTCTTCAAGGCGACGGTATTTTTTTCGTAGGATCTCCTGCATGGCCACCTCATCTTACTGGGTCGGCTCCCCCCCCCGGTTGGGGGTGGAAGGGCTCGTTTTCTGTCTACAGAGTGTTTCCAAAGGCGCGACGTTCTTCTTCAGCAGGACCCCTGATTTGGGGTTATGGCAACGTACCCACAGCTACCCTTTTGATCTTTTTTGTGTGTTTTGGGTTCAATCTTTTTTTGCCCCCTTTTTATTTGAAATGTCTCCCCCTCTTTAGTTGAATGAGAATCCCTGTTATCCGTCCCGCCACCCCCTGGCCGTTCCCCCCCCCCTTGGTATCGTCAGAAGCTCTTCTTTAGCGGTTTTGAAAGATTCCCACCCCGGAGTTTGTTTTCTCCTTAACGTTTCTCGCGTTCCGGGGGGAGGCGTCCGTTAACTCTCGCATCCGGCTGGACTCTAGTTTCTTGACGCCATTACCTTTCTTCTGCCGTCGTTTGATCTTGGCGTTTCTCCCCTATTGGGTCTTTCGTGAGGTTCTCGAAGATGTCCTTGGAAGGGAAAAACCCTCGTCGTTGGTTTTTACCTTCAGGGTTGTCTTGGCACCCTAGGCAGATGGAGATGATTCTTTTCCTTCTGGTCTCCTGCCCCAGTTGTCAAGTGACCCCTTCCACCACCATTATTTAACCCCGTTCTTGCCCTTTTTTGACTGTCTTGGCTTAGGAGTTTTTCTCCTGGCGTTAAGGGAGTGGGTAGGGCTTCCGGATTGTGATGCTTCCTTCAGTCCGAGTGCCTATTTGCTTTTTTTATGATGCGGGACCCCCTCAGGCCACCTCCGACCGTGCTGCCGTCTTCTCGACCCCAGGGCAGTGGGCCCCCTTCCCTTTTTTCCCTCCCCTGTCCGTCCCACCCTCTTTTTACTGAATCGCAACGTCTTAGGGGGGACCCCGTTTTTGGTTTTGGATAGATCGGGCTTCTTGTCGTCCTCGCCGAGCGTACATGTCCTTCTCGCTTGCCTCTTTGCAAAACACCCCTTTGTTGGTTTTTGCGGCGGTTCAGAGTGCCCCCTGGAGCCTTCCGGTTCTTTATTTTCCGTTTGGTTTCGAGTGCTTCCCCCCTTCCGCATGGGACGCGGGAAAGGTACGAGAATTGTTTCTTCTACACTTCTTGCTCCTGCGGTCGTTTCCTGCGGTTCTTCAGCCGTGGCGGTTCTCGGGCTGTTGGAGCCTGGCTCCTCCGTAGTCTCCCGAAACGTTGGTTTCCACTTCTGAGGTTTCCCCGGTGCCTGTGTTTTTTTCTGAGGTAAGTTTGGCTGTGAAGGTTGTTCTTTTGAGTTCTTCTGGAAGGAGTGTTTCTTCTTCTCAATACGACGTGTTTTTGTAAGTCTTTTCTCTTTTTTTTGACTTCATTTTTCCTGTGCAAACGAACCGGTTTGGTCTTTTTCAATCCAAGACCTGCCCCGTCCCTTGCCCACACTCCCTTGGACACGTGGTTCCCCGTATTCCCCTTTCCCCCCTTCTCGCGTTCGGACTTTTTTTCTTTTTCGAAAGGAAACTCCCTACCCCCCCAGAACTCGAGTTTAAAGTACTCTGGCAGCCTGAGGTTTCCATCTTGGCTTTCCTTCCCCTTTTTGATCTTAGTGCACTTCTTGTGAGTTTATGATTTCGGCGGCGATGACTGGGAACCCACCGCGGTTTTTTTCTTCAGCACCTTCTCTTTTTCGGACTTCCATCGGTTGCTAGTAGAGTGCTCACATCGTTGCGGTTTGTAGAGCACCCCCATGTTTTCTTCTCCCTTTGGAACGTTGGATTTTTCGTTTCCTCGTCTTTTGCCCTTCTGGTTCTTCGATTTTTCCCAGGAGAATGACCACGTTGGCTTTCCGTGCCCCGCTCTTCGTATATGGCAGCACGAGGGCGTTACATCTCTTCATTTTAAACCCGTCTCCTCCTTCGTCCCCCGTCGTACTCAGTTGCTCACGGACGTATCCGGTTTCATGGCGTACAATTTCTTTTCCAACCCCAGACCCTGGTCTTCAGCAGTAAAACGGGTCCGCCACAGGGAGTTCAGAAGCTTTTTGTGTGTCTGGCTTGGGCCGGTCAACAGCCTTTAGTTTCCCGACTCCTGAATCGGTCCCCCGTTCTCACGCTCGGCATAGGTTTAATTCCCTTTGAAGTACGCTAAGGGCATTATTTTTTTCGGTCGATCGGTCACGAACGGCGCCCACCATAGCCAAGTTTTTAGCCCTTTTTTTCTTGAGATTTTTTGTCCTTCCTTGTCTGTTAAAAGCGTTATTTCATCTGGTTTTTGGCTTGCTTGCGCACTCGTTTTACCATCTCCTTCACGTCTTTTCTGGCGACCCTTTGTGACATGCTCTCCCTGTGAGTTCATGGGCCTCCTTTTCCTTCTCCTCCCCTTCGTAAAGGGTCTCTCCTCGTCATTCCCCCCACATTCTTAACAAAATTTCTTATCGTCCTTTTCCCTTTTCTAGTTACCCGGCATTGTAAAGTCTCCCCCTCTTCTTTTCTAAAGTGACTTGTCCTGTTGTTCCTCCGGTTGACTTTAACGAGCTTTCCCTAGTGCTTCCGCTCCTGCCTTTCTGCAGTTTTAGTTTTCTTCTTTTTAGTTTCAGGGGTTAAGCCAAGATCTTTTCAGTTTCGTTTTTGGTTCATTTATTCCCCTTGGATGTTGAGTGAAAGAAACCGTCAAGTTGCCTTAGGGACGCTTTGTGCTGTGATTTTTCGGCTAGCCCCTCTGTTTTCTGGTTTTTTTTCAACGTCTCCTTCACCCCCCCTCAGTTGTTGCTAGTGCATGCGTTTGATTTTTTGAGTCACCTTTTGCACTAAACCCCACTTTGTGTTTTGCCCACTGGACTCACCGTAGATCTTGATCCCCAAACCCACACCTGCATTTCAAGCCGTTCCTACTTCCAAGCGCCTACGTCCAACTCTTCTGTTTTTCGTCTCTCTGCTTAACCTCACCCCCCCTTTCCCCCGTGATTTTTCCCCTCGGGGGGGTTTATTGCGTTCTTCTCTCACTGAAACCTGGAAGCTTGCTTTCGACCACCCCCTCCTGTGCCTTTTTCTGCTTGCAGCCAGCTTCCCTTTTTTCGGCCGTGAACATAACCCTGGTGCCCCTGGTCCTCTACTTTTACTCCTCGTTCCCTCTACAACCCCTCCTCATCTGGGATAGAGCCCCACCAATATTCCTAGCTGAACTCTCTACAACCTTCTATGTGTTTACCATGAATGTTTTTTTTTGAGCTTTCGTGGTGTTCCCCGAACCCGCCCACTCCTGGACTTTTCGCCCGTTCCGCCCGCGGTTGGTGTACTCCTGTCTTTGTATAGATTTTTTTTGCCCCGAGTTCGCAAGAATCTTTAACATCAGAAAATCTAATAGGCCTCCATAGAGTACTCACCCGCTCCCACCTGGCCGGTGGGCAAAACCCCTCTCCACCCCCCGGATTCCTTGTGTGGATGGGTTCCTTCACTTGCCCTTTCAATCCGTTCGAGGCCTACACTAATACTCAGGTGTGTTTTTGCGGGGCCGTGAACCTGTTTTGACTTCTGGCCCTTGTCGGGCTTTCCCTTGCCTTCGGTTTTCTGCCCTCCCTACGAGGCCCCACCCCACCCCGGATGCCCTTCGGTCCCCTAAGTCCTACATTGCCCAGCGACACCCACCACAACCGCGTCC
>Ga0179591_1347220_pt1 | contig 11303 bp, 8 predicted proteins | sample CZOMad2_1_08_16f_FD_182891 | JGI IMG/M metagenome (GOLD analysis project Ga0179591, IMG submission 182891) | Vadose zone soil fungal communities from Angelo Coast Range Reserve, California, USA - CZOMad2_1_08_16fungal (PacBio error correction) | ecosystem: Environmental > Terrestrial > Soil >... | reverse complement strand
TCCGATCTTAACTACATTCCTGGCGCTGAACGGGAATGACCCTCCCTCTCGTCCCCGGCGATTCAAGTTACGCTTCTCAGGACTGGTGAACCACTATGTCAAAGCAGCCCATTTCCTCTGGAGACACTGCTAGATATCCTGGTCATCCCGAATTTCTCCCCCCCCATTCCCGAGAATCTAGAATTCATCGCATTTTCCCTGCTTTCATCCTGCCTTTTTCAGGAGCCCGTTTCGGTTTGCTTCTTCTCATGGTGTCTTTTCAATTCTCTGAATTAGTTTTGATGATAAGCATCAAGCTCGCCACTGCCCTAAGTCGCAAGAACCCTCGCTTTCCCTACTTAGAAGCGATGCTGTACCTGGAGCATCTACCTTTCTTCTCGCTGCAACTTTTATCTAGTTCCCCTATCGTTAAATGGCCGGATGGTCGCCAAAGTATCCCCCTCTCTACTGCGACAGTATAGCATCTGTTGCTTAGATTCTTTACACTTCAGCCCGGTAAATTTTTGACTTTTTCCATGTGCTCCGAAAGTATACCCTTTCGGTTCGGACTTCTGAAGGGTTCCGCGTTCGATCCTAAGTCTCATGATCTTTTCCAGAGATCCGCCGATACGTCTCACGCGCGGTTTGCCCCGTGATCGGATGACTGCATCAGATCAGTATGTTGGCCCGTTGAATACTGGGTCTCCCGGTCTTCCCGGGGTTGTTTAATATTTCACGTTATTTTTTAATTCCCAGGACATACGCTTTAATCATTTTAGTTTATCAGATTCGAGACGTTACATTCCTTGATCCCCCCCAGATTGGAACGCATTTACGCTCCCTATTCTTGTTAGGCTAGAGTCGCTGGCTGAGGGTATGACCCGAGAGCCTTTCATCACACGATCCGGAGGCGGGTTGAAAAAGCATCACGTTGATTTTCCTGCCCCTTACGGCAATTCCCAACGGAACTTCGCGTCTTTACCTCACGAAGCTTTTTGTTAGCCGTCGATTCCCTCTAGAATTTCTCAACTCTTTCCTTCACAGTCCCGCCCCCTTCCCCCATTTGAGTTAGGAACAATTTTCCCACCCCCCCAATAGACAACTCTTCCTGTAAGGACACGGTAGAACCTTCGGATCCCTATTCACTTCGCGGGAGATTCCCTTCGTTCCACCTACTTCAAGAAACCCCCCCCCCCTCTCCCGATCCGCTTTGGAGAATTAGCATTCCTCTGGCCCTTCCGCCTTAATCCTTCGTAACAAAAAAGAGGAGGCCACGAATCTATTCTCCCAGTTTTTTGATTCCTTAGAAGGGACTGGTTTTCTTTAATATCATTTGTTTAAGAGGTTCCGAATTCTTCTCTTTCCATCGTAGCTGGTTAGCATTACTAGTAATTTAATGTCCTTATTCGATCTGCTCGTGGCCTACCAAGGGCAACTCCCAGATCGCTTTGTCCCGACATCCTCAGTTCTTGCTCCGCATGTGAAAAGAGAGACAGACCATACTCACGCTGATCGCACAGAGTTATCCAACCTCAATGCTAGAGTTTTTTCCTTCGACCGTGACTCTCCCCAATAAAGAGATTGTAAATCTTGGGGTGGAACTTGCGCGCGCACCGCTCCACTGTCCGACCTGGCCTTGTGACCACTCATGTTCAGACCCTGCACCCTGCGTTATCTAATGGGATATTCTCTTCCTCTACTTGGTTTCTATCTTTTCTGAAGTTTCCCTCGTCTATTTCCAGCCAGTTTGCCTGCACTTTTCCCCCTAAGAGACCTAGGTCTTTCCGCCCCCCCCCCAACCTCCCTCTGCTCGTTCTATTTTCCCCTTCCGACTTTTGTGATCACCTTTTTAGGCTATTCCCAGGCTTCTCAAACTTTAAGGGTAGTGCTGACATTAAGACAAACAGTTTTAATTCGAGATCGTTCCTTCTTCGAATTAATCCTCCTCCTGTAATCCCCTGGTGCAGTTGCTTTATGTTGTCATTTCAAAGTCCTATTCCGAGGACCCCAACAGCATTCCTCCCTCCCTCCCTTGTGGAGTCCAGATATTCACGACCCCACACGTTCGATCTCCCTCCCTTGGAAGGAGGTCTCTTCTGAGAAGCTCTGACTTTACACTGATCCCCTCCAAATATCGAACTTGCAGTTTCAGCATCGTTTCTCCCCCCCGTTTCCAACACATTTTGAATGAATGATCTTCTGAGCCCGTCCTACTCATGTGACCCCAGAGTTAGTGCATTTTCCATTTCATATTTTCACTCTATAACGCCCAATCCCCCGGGCTTCGGACCGGCTATGTCTGCATGGTAGGACTCGTCAATCCTCGTATGGTAAATTTAATGTGCTTCAGTGCCAATAATTAGCATGACCTTCAATATGTTGCATCTAGCTAGAATGACGTTCCCTCTTCCTCCTCACGGTTGGGTCGATACCCCACTCAAAACTGAGCTTCTCTATTGTCCTTGCAGTAAGTATGCTCTTCGTAGTACGACTCCCCCGAACAAGGTTGCATTTCTGCCTGAAAGATTTCTTTTTACAACAACGAAGGCTTTCATTTTGATGATGCCTTTCCATTTAACTTGCCCTGCGGCTTTTAATATTCCCCCCCCAGAATCTCCTATACTGGGTTGTGTTGCTCTGCGAACAACCGAGAGCTGAAACGGCGCCGTTTCGATTCCCTTTTTGATATCCTCAATAATAGCTTTTGCCCGCAGTACTTTGCTGTACCAAGCCCGTGCCTTTGCTACTCGGCCTGCAAACCATATCGTAATAATCCGTAACTCCAATCCTTTGCCAGCTAAACCGTGAACCCTTTCTGTTGTTCGCGAAATCCTTCTTTAGCCTAATAGTTTTGCCAATTGATATTTTCTTTTATTTACCCCGAAATTTTTCTCCCCCAATTAAAGTTACCCATCCAAGCTTATTAACTATCCAAACAGGTGGGCCTTCTGCCCATCTTCGCCTGATCAGAAGCCACTTCTCTTTAGTCTCTGGATTCTATTGCATTTAATTTTCAACCCCCCCCCCCCCATTTTTCCATTCTTCCTTTTGCAGTACGAAAAGTCCCACTTGTTCTCAGAGTGGCCCCCAGATGTTAACTGCAATTTTTTCCCACCTCGAAGAGATTTATCAGTTCATCGGAAAGGCATCGATAGCCCATATATTTTTGCAACATATGCACCTCTCGCCCCTTGTTATGGAGCTCAGGTCCCCCCCCCCCCCCGGATCTCTGTGGACATTTGCCGAGCTTCGAGGTAAGACGCCCGATTGAACGCCAACTTACGCCTCACATAGGGTTTTTCTCTCGTTCCTTTACTTCGCTTAGCCCGAAATGCGCATCTCTACTCCCTTCCCCCGCGCAGCTTTTTGTTCCAAATGCATACAGTGGTGAGGCGTATTTTTTTCTTCTCCTGCCCCCCCTGTCTTCTCAGCCGCACGAAACCCGACCCACCAAACAGACGAGACCCAGCCCCCCGAAACACAATACCCCCCCCCACACCCCCAATATGCATCCTTGAGCAATCTTGCTCTTCTTCTTGATCCTTTTTTTTGCACATCTCCTCCATTTTTCTTTCCCGGCCGGTTTTCAAAGTCCCTTAACATTGAGAGCGCCTGGGACCGCCCAGTCTTCTGCGACCACCAGTCGCACGCGCGAGGACCCTATCCCTTGAGCGTTACCAAATTTAACCTTTGGCCGCCACGTCCCAGTTCTTGTTTCTTGAGAGATTCCCATCGCTGCCCTTACCCCGGAATAGGACGAAATCCATTGGACAGCCACAGAAAACCCCACCCACCCCCACCCCCCCCACACGAATTGTACCCGATCTTGATGCTGACTTCAGGTCCTTCAAAACCTAATTCCTCCTTCGCATTTCCTGAGTCCCCTTGAGATAAGATGAGGATTCTGGTCTCTTTTTTCTAACTTAACGATTCCCCCGTAGATGATGACTGTGGTTACCCCCCCCAGCGAATTCACATCTGACAGGAAAATATCCGATTCTACCCCCTATCAATTGTCTCTCTAAAGCTGCTCCTGGGAAATGCAGAGCGTAAAACTCTTCCACCTTCTCGAACCCAATATGTTTATCAGAAAGTACGGCAACTACGCCTATTTGTTCCTTCCTCTTTTTTTACCGTGAAGTTATTATCTTTTCGTCTCGAATATCCCACCTCTTATACCTACTTACCTTCTTTGTTCTGGTTTTTCGACGATTACTCACCGCCGGCTCAATCTCAATAAAATGCGCCCCTCGTCCTAACCACGGAGTTGAGACTTTTTCGGAACATTTGAATTCTTTCCACAAGCTACCGTCTCATTTTTCGTAAGCGCATTAGTAGACTCTTTGCCTTCCTAAACTCGGAATTCGTTTTTTTATTTAAATAATTTTCCGGATGTTTTCTTTTTTTAAGCCTTAACCCAATCCGTTAGATGACATGTTTTCAGCCCGTCTAAATCATCTTTTGAGAACGATATTTTTTTCATAGCTCAAAGCCCGATCTAGACAACATACCTGGCTCGAATTCAACCCCCCCAAAAAATCTTGTTTGATCCCCATGCTCTTTAGCTTTCTACCGCTCGTAACCCCCCAAAGCTCCGAGCGTTCCAACTCCTGTGTCCAAAATTAGATTAGGCCCCATTAAGCTCACGCGGGCCCCCCAACCCCGTCTCTGCAAATGCCTCGCCCCTCACGGTCCACACATCGCCTCCTGTCCATTCTCGTCCGGTCGTCTTGTGATCTTATATAAATGTGAGCAACGCGAGAGGTGCCTAGAAACCGTATCCCCCCCCCCCCTTCCTCCCGCGCATACGTTATCCAAGTCTTATAGACAACTGTTAGGTTACCTGCTTGCAGGTGCATTAAGCGACCCCAAGTTCAGGCGACGTTAGTCCCAACGTTCTCTAAGATCGGTTTTTCAAATACCAAGACGGGTGAAGCATATCCTCTCATTTCAGAGATTAGAAAATCCACGAGAGTCTGGCATTTCTCCAAATAGGCCCCTGTTAGTAGCTCTATTCCACTTGTCCTTTTGTGACTACTTGAGGGCCTCATCCACACCGTAAGACTGTATACACCCCGTCCTAGCGCCCCCAACCCTACATAGCTGCTGCCTCTATGAGTTTATTGATTCGCCGCACTTACGACCGGGTGAATCTATATTGCCCCCCTCTCTCATCAAGTCCCCCCCTTCGCGACTTGGAAACGCTAGATCTTATAGTCCCAGAGGTCACGGTTTTCTGCCAGCCGCTTTCCAAATTCATTAGGGTACAAATGGCCTACCAGCCTACCTATACGTGTCAAGCCAGAGTCAATGACCGAGGTGATTCAGAGAGTCCGGTGCTATAGAAGCTATCTTGGACTGTACCTACCTACTGGGGGGTCTCCTTCCTTATAAGAGTTTCACCTCCCGCCCAAGAATGAGGCCCAAAGGCGTTGGGGACCTGACGACGTTTTTAATTTGACCAAGTAATAACCGAGTCTCGTTCATTCGCCACCGCCTAGTCATTCATGGACGAAGGGTACCTACCCCCTTCGACGTGCAGATGTCGAGTACCATTAGCAGTAGCTTACACGAATTGACCTGCCAAGTGCCGTTTGATTAGGGTCGCAGCCGATAAACTGCTCGAAATGTCATGCCAGTTAACATGATCCACTCAGAAGATTTGAACTCCGAGGTAATTGCAGGTGCTATCGCCCAGGGGCTATTTTAACGGTTTTATTAGGCCTCTCCCCGCAACAACTCTGATTTTCAAGCATCGATTTGATCCATAAGCTTAGCGATCTTGCTTTGCTACCAACCGTCCGAGCACCCTCCTCAGTTGAGATAGCTTGAACGATGAGCGTCAAAGTCGTACCTGTCTGGCTGACTCTTGCGGCCCCAAACGATTTAGAGATTTTGTTGAAAAGTCACAATGTCGCCTAACCTGTTGTGTTTTTTCGCGTCCCACTGCACAAGTCAACTCCACGAGCACTTTGGGATTCGAAGACCCTTGATAATCGGAAGACCCATTTTGAGTCCGGCTGAACTTAAACCTCTTAGATACAAATACGCATTTTCGCTTGTTCTCCTGCGTTTACAATCCAGGTATCCCGTATCTCCTCTCCAGTTCCACTGAGGTTTCTGGCATTCCCTTTTCGGGGGTTTAGACCTGTCAGAGAAGTTTATGGTTTTCACTTCTTTTTTTTTGGCCAGCGTATCCCCTGCCATCATCTAATTTCACTGACTTTGTACGTTTTTTTTCGAGGCATTTTTGAAAGATGCTCCGATTGCGTCCCTCGATTTCAGCTCCTTGATCCGCTTGGTCGCAGAGTCTGGCTTGCTTCCGCGCCTATTTCTTGGTCTCGTATCTTGCTGCTACTGCCCTAGAGCGTGTTGCCGAAAAATGCTCATGGTGAGCTTTCTTGAACCCGGCATCCTTTGGTTACTCTTGTACGTTTTTTTATGCACCATCAGATTTCTCCCATTTCTTTTTCTGACCTAACATGAATTCCTCCTACACGGCCCCACTCCTGCTGTCCCTCTGGGTACCCCCTCCGCACCCGAAGTACCCCCTGCCCAGTTTTCTTTTTTCTTCAATGGGTTTTTGACCAACCTCCCACACCCCTTTGTAGGCCGGGACGCCCTTATTCGGCTCTAAATAATAGGGCAGCCGCCATCCTTGCAGTCCGATAACCCAGAGAAAGCCAAAAAATTCCCTTGCCCCTAGCCTTCTCAGCGGGGAGATGAGCAGATCGGACATAAGCTAAATAGGGTACCCCCCGGCTCGAAACCATACCGAAGTGTCGCCCGCTTTGCGCTTTCGCATTAGGGGTTTCTCTATCCTGTTTGGCTCGGTTTACTAGGTAACTGGTGAAATTAAGAGCGAGATTAGCGCTAAGGTTAAGGTCTTCGTAGATTCGGATCCTTGGACCCTACCAGGGCCCTGGCCCAGATCGATGGCACCGACCTACCGACCCTCTGGATCTCAGACTTTCGACAATGAAGCCGAATCGCGAAGTGAGTTAGCACCAGGGATTCTACAATAATTACACGCGAGGCTTCTGATATTGGTCCTGAGACCATTTAGACCCCCTCCCAGAGTCGTTTTCACCAAGCTGGTTTTTGCTAAGGGAAAGGCGCGCTTGCAAGCGTTTCCGCTCCGGAATCCCCTGTTGTTCTCCCGACCGTCAGATGAAATTTAGAAATGGTTCATGTGATCTTTCGCTGTATCGGGTAACATCCTGAATTTGCTCTTAGCTAAGCAATTGTTCAAGGACTGAAAACCTTAATGTTTGCAAGAGCCGAATCCTTCTGCTTTCGTGACACCCAACCGCTTATGGCCTATTCTACACTCAATGAGAAGACTGTTTATAATTCCGGGGAAGTAATCATCTCCATCAAGAATCTTCACCCAAGTAGGCCTTATAAGCCCCAGCCTTTTGATGTTACGAGAGAAGTAGCCTGCTCCCCGACTCGAAACCCCTGAGGCCCCTATGATGTTTGCCTGGTTGGTGTCTTTGCGTCCATTTAAGCTCGGACTCTCATTCTCTTCAGAAGTCCCAATCAAGAACATGTTTTCCCATCCGTTGAGTTCCCGACATTTAGGTTTAATTTTATGTTCGATGCTGTGCTTTATGATTGGACCTGAATCCCCTCATACCCCCCACGATCAGTTTCATCAGCGTTTCAACGCTTTCGCCAAAAGGGGCATGTTGATTCTGCCTGCCATTCCTTTCATCTTTTGATCTCTGTCTCCTTTTTTGTTTTAGTGAAGTCCTTCAATCATCCCAATAACCTATTTTTCGGCGATGAGATGTGCAGCTTTAGGAACACAGTTTTGGCTCGTGTTAACAGACGTTAGGGAAAAATACCTGTATACAGTCCCCCCGGAAAACTTATCCCTATTCTCACCCCCTTTGTCTATTATTAGAGTCTTGAGTTCCGCTCCAGAATTGACATGGTTTGTCACCTCACTAAATTCTGGACTTCGGCTTTCTCGTTACTTATTAACCATCCCATTGGCTTCCCCTCTCATTTTTTGCGGCTCGTCGAATCAGCGTCACAGTTTGCTTGTCTTGGAATTTCAATTTATGAGTTTTCAACCCACGAAACCGAGAGCCGATGCTGATTTGTTCCACCCTTTCTGCAGACGATGACATCTTTTTGAATCTAATCTTTTCCCCTCAATGTTTTTTTTCTAGCGATTCCAAACGGAAGCGATCCTGCCTCAGGTTATCTAAGGGATTGAAAGAAATAATCTCCCCGCTTTCTTTTTTTTGACCCGCCCGAATTAATTTCTAGTCCAATTGTCCCCTTGCCGATTCGTCTACATCGTCCCGCACAACCGTACTTGCAAGGCAGCTAGAATCTACCCTGCACCTCTTGCGGACCACCGGTAATTTTTCTGAGCGAAAACTTTGCAGTCCGATGCCATATTGACTGTTTCCTTGCCCCCCATTATTCTTTTTATATCCCCATTCCTTTCAATACATTGATTAACGATTCCCCACTGGTTGTCCCCCTGCACTCCCGCGATCCCCGAGCCTTCTTTCTTTATTTCTTATAGTGTCCTATTTGGCTTGAAGGTCCAACCTTCCCCCGATTCTTTGCGAAACCAGTTCACTTGTTCCGAACAGCCCCAAAAGTAAAAGATGAGACACAATCGGAGGCTTGACCCCGTTGATCTGCGGAGTCCCCATTCTTCTTTACGTATCGACACCCCCCATTTTCTCCCTGAGACTCGATTGTTCGGCTTCTTGTTCCACACGTTCTGTTGGCGGACTTGCCCTCTCTCGAGTAACTTCCCTGACTGTCACTACACCAATCTAGTTGACCATTGCTGTCGCCCCGCGCGCTCCCTGGCGCCACTCCTCTCGAACCCCCAAAAACAGGTTGTTGCTGTCGTATGCGTGGTTCTTTTCTGTATGAGATACTTCCCCAAATGATTTTGTGCTCCCATTGACTCATCATTGCGAAATGCATCGCCTGAGTAGTTTTCGTTTCTCCCACTATATGCCAGTCTATTTATGACGGAATTGATCCCCTTCCCTCGAACCCTGGCGTAGTGAGCGGCCCAAATTTAATGGAGAGGTCACCTCTAGCCCCTTCTCGGATTTCTGAACTTTCCATAGCGACCAGTGCTTCCACCGGGCAGCTTTCCTTCGTTTGAGGACACTTCCATAGGTTTTGCCGCGGATCCCGCTGCGTCTGAGCCTTTCCCCCCCAGTTGGTTTAAACCGTTTCTTGAGTTGAGACCTAAAACTGCCCGACTCCTACACAACGAGAACCCCTGGAAGACGAGCGCTCCTTATTTTCTAACCATCCCTTGTCTATCAGATTGAGGACTCTTGGAGGTCCCGAGTGAGACTTAACATTACTTTCAGCGACTAGCGGAAGGTAGCGTATCACCCCCCAGGAGGCACGGGCCCCCTTTTGGTACCTCGGCCCCCTCGCCGAAAGAACCTAAGAAAACGGTAATTCTCGTCTTCCTTTGCAGATTTCGGTCAAATTGAGACGATGTTCGGAAAAACTAGTCCAATTGATTGTTCCGAAGCTTCGCCTCAGCAATCCTTCTTCGGAGATACTCGATTCCTTTTGCCTCAGATTTTGGGGCAGAATCCTACTACAGTGCAGAATTGATCTAAACCCGCTCACGGACGTAGAGTATGGTTTCTTTCTTTTTTTCCCTCTTCATCCTCAGCTTTACATCAGCCTTTCCTCAGGTTCTCCCTTTTTAAACAAATTAGCGTGGGCTCGTTTGTTGCTCCCAGGGCACAGCGCACAGCCTGGTCGTCGGGTGTCCCTTTCTGCCTGCTCATAGCTCGAAGACTTCCGTCGCCTTCCTCCCCCCCCCAGCCAGCCTTCGTTTCTTGTAAAGAAGCGATGGTTAGGTCTTCACTCTTTCCGTCCCAGTCCATACCATGGTAGATGTCCCCTGGTTTTTCATTCCCCCTATCCCGTGAGGTGGAAGTCCCGTCTTTCATCCTCGACAGTTACGACCTACTCTAGCCAACCACCCGAAAATTAGGCAGTAGAATCAGTCCTCATCTCTCCAGACTCTAAGCGACGCACTGATAGAGATCCAAACCTATTCTATAGTTAACTTTTCCTTCCTTCCTGTTAACAAAATTCCGTGATTTCCTTGTTAGGCGTCTGACACAGATTTTTCCTTTCAACATCTTTCATTGATCATACCCTCAAGGTAATGAACTAGACTTTGCTCCGTATTGAAGAGATGCTACCTCCTGTTCAACTGCCCTCACTTCACCGAAGGAAAAACTGTTTTCTCGTCCTTTTATCTCCTATTGTATTTCGTTAGCCCATATATACTCTTTAGGTGAAAGTCTGCCCTTGGCCTTTCCCATCTTACACCCTTTGGCGTCCTCCTTTCTTCCCCGTCCGTCGATCCGGTTTGTAAGAAATCATACTCTTGGCACTTGCTCCCTTCTCTCCTTTCTTTCATAGATGATTCTAAAGGCTCGTGCCTGGATCCCCCACAGCCCCCAAGCCTTCCCGAGACTTAGAAGCTTTTTTAGTTTCCTTTCATTTGCTCTGCTTTATGGCCCATCCCAACCTTCTAGCGAGTGGCCCCCCTGAGATAGACACATTTTTACTCTTTTCTGCCCATCGCTTCGTTGCACCCTGCCTCGCTTCCCCCGCCTCCCCCCCTTCTCTCCTTCTTACCTTCCCCACACACCCTCTCCCCCTCCCCCACCTCTAGCCCATCCCTTCCCCCTCCCCCTCCTCCTTCACCATTCCCCCCTTCCCCAACCCTTCATTCCCACTCTTCCCTCCTCCCCCTTTCTTCCACCCCCCTTTTCCCTTCTCCCCCCAGCTCCTCCCCCCCCGCTCCCCCCTCCTTTGTTCTTCCCCCCCTCCTCTCCTCCTTCCCTCTCTTCCCCCCCCCCTCCTCTTGCGTTTCTTAGTTTTTTTAGTACTTGGCCTCTCTTCCTCAAGGAAGGTTTTGAGCCTGCATGTAAATTAGTTGTTCGCGCGATAAGGTGGAGAAGTCACAATCGGATGCGATTCGTTGGGCCGCCAACCAATTTCCTGATTCCCCTCCCAAGGACGACGAGTTCCAGAGGGTTATTTTCAACTGCCACTCGACTACAGTCGCCTCATTAGAACCCCCTTGTGAGTGAATCTTCCTTTTTTCCATAATCCTCTGTTGTTGTTGCTCTTATCTTCCCCATCCTAGAGTGCGCACAAGTTTTTCTTAGTCTTTTCTGTTTTTCAACTCTCCCAGTCGACCCTTCTTCTCTGACAAGTTATCAATATTCCTGTCATTTTTCTTCTACAGCCTCTTCGCACCGCCCGTCAATTGATCACCCTGATAATCTGCCCGC
>Ga0179591_1274091_pt1 | contig 11303 bp, 14 predicted proteins | sample CZOMad2_1_08_16f_FD_182891 | JGI IMG/M metagenome (GOLD analysis project Ga0179591, IMG submission 182891) | Vadose zone soil fungal communities from Angelo Coast Range Reserve, California, USA - CZOMad2_1_08_16fungal (PacBio error correction) | ecosystem: Environmental > Terrestrial > Soil >... | reverse complement strand
TGTTGGCCGTCCCTCCCGTTTCACCCAACGGGATCCCTCTTTTTTTCCAACGGGAAGAGAGCGTCACCGAAGGCCTTCCTTAGGCCCGCAGACCGGGAGCCTTCATTTTTCATTCGGGGCTCTGGCCAAGAGCCAGCGTAATCCCCTGACTTCGGCCGTCACTGAAAACGGCGGATCACGGCCCAAGGCTATCTCGTGCACATTACTTTCTCCTTCCGGTGACTTCCCTCCTTTCTTCCTTTTTTTCTTTTTCGCAGCAGGCCCGGTAACACAGTCTTTAGATGCTACACCCTCTGTTTCCGTTATATATCTTGTTCCCTCTGCCCGTTCGCTGAGTTTGAGATCAAAAGCCGGCCCACCTTTAACCAGGAAGACCTTTGCTGGCCGGGCCCCCTTCCCCCCGTGTTTCCTCGCACGTACGTTTTTTTTCCCCACTGGATTTTCGGATCGTCCCCTCCTTCGTAGTGGTTAAATTTTTAGGAGGTTGATGCGTTGGCTTTCCTCTTTCTCTGTTCATGACGAATTGTTCTATGTACCTTGCTCTTTCCCTGTCGGAGGAGTGAGAAGGGTTGATTTATTTCTTTCCCCATAATTTATCTCTTCTAATACCTTTTTGCATTTTTCCCTTTTATTCCCTTCTGTATCGGAAAATTGACTTGTTTATCCCTCTTTTTTAGTCTCGGATTATTTCCCCTCTTCCCTCCTATTAGTTACTATTTTTGAACTTCCGGGATCCCTTCCCCTCTCTTTGACACCTGGCCAATGTTCTACTCTTGTTCGGACACCCTCCTTTGACAGAGCAAGGGACCTGAAGCTTTCTTCCTTGTGATCTTTTTTTTTTCCCCACAATCATACCATCTACTTGCCTTTTCCTGTTAGGATCTCAAGGTGCAAGAGTTCACCCCCCCCCCCCGTCTCTCTTATTTACGAAAGACTTGGCTTAAGTCTTTGTATTTATTTTTTCACGTGGTGCGCGGATGAAGTTTTGGAGCTTTCGGTTTTCTGCCTTGCGGGCCAAACAGTTCCACACGTTGCTTAGCACCGCCTTTTTTTTTTTTTTTATCTCGATCTTTTCCTGTGGACACCTGGTTTTAGTTTCGTATCTGCCGCTTCTGTCCCCCCTTTTTTTCTGGATATACAGAGATAAATCTTTTCAAACTCCCCTTTCCCCCCCGTTCCATAACTTTTTTACAGTTGGAGTTTTGTCATCCGCAGGGCATGACTTTCCCGGTCCCTCATTTTCTTCTTCTTTAATTTTTTTTTATACGGGAAGATCCAACCTGAAGCTGTTTGCTGGTTGGGTCGACCTCTACCTGCCCGCGGTCGCCTTTCTTCGGAGTTCAGTCTCTGCTTTGGTTGGTAGTTCTGTGGTTCAACCCTCTACAACGAATTTGGCCCCAAGGATTCACCCCTCTTTGTTTTGAATTGCCAGCCCTGTTTTGAAGCTCCCCCCCCCCCTCCCCCCCCCATTTGCCTTTATTGAACCTCCAACCGGGGTCAATCTTCACGGGTGCAATTCCAATTAATTGAGAACGGACCCTTCTTCTTTTTTTTTGTTGGTTCACCCAACGCGCCCTCAAGCCCCCCCTCCCTTCTGACAACTGCTCCCAACTCCCCTTTTTTAATCTCCCTACTTAATGGTAGTTTTTGCCCCCATGGGCAATGCTGCAGTAGATCCAGGAAAAAAAAAACCTTTCTATTTTTTGGTTACCACCCCCCCCTCCCAAACATGCCTTTCCTTTTTCCCTCCTCCCATACTTCGACTGGGGACATTGCCCCTCCTTTTTCCTTTTTGCCCCCCTTTCAATAAAGCTTACCTCCTCAGGCTTCCCCCCAGATGGAGCCAAGGGAACAGACCTTTTCTGTTTTTAAAAGTTTTTGGTCAATGATCCCCCCGCAAAGATTGCCCCCCCGACAGCTTTTTTTTGCCATCCCCTGTCCCCTCTAGAACTAAGACAGTCCCTGCTTTCCTATTGCCTTCTTTCCAAGTTTTTTTTGTTAGTCCTTGGTCCGGCTTCCCTCTGCCAACCGCTTAGCCGCCCCACCTGATTGTGTCCGCCCTCCCCTCAAGATATATTTTTCGGCCCCCTTCTTTTTTTTCTTTTTTATGCCCCGTCTCTCAGACCCACAAGCGGCTAAGGTATCTCCTGGTAAAACTGGGGTCCCCCCCCACTTCTGTGGCGCCTTTTCTTTTTTTTGCTTTTTTTTGAGGGGCTGCTCGCCTCCCCCCCTTCCCCCCCAAGGCATGGCTATTGTGCGTGGTCTCCTTCGACGGAGGCAACCTGCAGCCCACCTCTTTTGAAGCTCCCACTAGTGAAGTAAGGAACTTACCCTTTTTGCTAGCCCCTATGCCGGGGGGTCTGGTATCGTTCCACCGTCCGTTCGGGAAGCGGGCTGCCGCAACTTTTTTCTGCCCCCCTGCAAACTCCAGTCCAGAAAAAGCCGGCATTATCTTTTCGCTTGTCTTTGTGGACAACATGCCGTACCTCTTTTCCCCTTTCCCATATTTTGAGGCTTTCTTGGATGCCTTTTTTCCCTTGGAGGGAAGGATGTGGCCTTGAGACTTTCCCTGACCTCGCTCTGTTTGATCTTTTTTTTGTCAATGTATTTTTTAGCAAGTTTCCCCTTTACTGGGATTGTGAGTGCCAAGGCCGCCGGTGGCACTTTCTCCCTTTCCTTCCCCGGACCCCCCCTTTCTTCAATGTCAGCTCTTCGTGATTAGATTCTTTCATTTCTTTCCCCATCCTTGATGAATTTTGTTTGGTTTACGAGCGCCACCCCCTTCGTCCCCCTGCTTTTCATTACCGTTTTTTTGGGGCGATTTCGTTCTGTCCAGGTTTTGTCGATTATCTCTTTAATCCTCATTCCTTTTTTTTGTCTTTTTTAAGAGGTAACGAGGTCATGGACTACCTAAACTCTCAGGATGGTCCCGAAGGGTTTTCGGATCCCTTTTCCTTTCCCCCCGTTTCACCGGATGGCCTTTGTAAATCTTCGCTCTGTCTTCCCTGAGAGGACTTATTGTTCCGGCATGAACAGGGTTCTTCCCGTGGCCCGGCGTCTTGTCGAGGCCCGGTGGGGCTTTTACCAGGCATTCACGTTTTCTTTTTCCACCCCAAAGCACTCCTGAGATTTTTTCGTCTTCCTGGTCCCCCGCTTTCTTTCCCCCTTCGTAGTTTCCTCCCCCGCTGAACCCGATGAAAAGCTGCCACTAGTCCGAGGATGGCTTACCACCCCCGAACCCTCCTTTTTTTCTGTCTGAGTTTCGTCGAAACCTTTTTTTGGAGGAGATCTTCGCCTCCCCGGACCTTTTTTCCTCCCCCAAGGCCCGGAGACAATTCGGTTTTGAGTAAGTCATTCTGCCTGCCATTCTTCTTCAAGCGGGGAGTTTTTTGGATGATGCTCTTTTGCCTGTGCCTTCACACCCTTCGCGCTGGCTTGTGGATTCCCCCCCTCTCCCCATTTGCCCCCCTAGCCAAACCTTACATTGCGGCTCGGTGGTCCCCGGCCCCCATTTCAACGATTCCTTCTTTGCTCTTTTTTCGCGGATGGTTAACCCCGACCTCTCCTTTTCCCCCCCCTCCCCCGATCTGGACGGCGGGCCCATGATGGAGGCGGCAGCTTTTTTGCTTTGGACGGGACCAGCGCTGGATTTTTCAGGCGGATCGGATCTTGGTTTCCAGCGGGTGATGCGGGGTTTTGGGTTGTTTGAGCCCATTGATTTTCCGGGATGGATTTTTTTTGCAGCGGTGCGGTGGATTCATTCTTTCCCTTCGCATTCAGTCGTGCCGTTTTCTTCTTTTTGAGGGGTCTTTTCCCTCCCTTTTGAGTGTTTTTTTTTTTTTATGTTGAGTGGCCTTTTCGTTTTCTTCCCCCGGCCCCACGGCGGGGCAATTGAAAACGGCAGGGGGTCCCCCTTTGGAGGGAGGTAACCTGGGCCAGCTTTTCCCCTTGTTGGATTGGTAATGTTTTCCAGATCCGTGGGACTTTTCCTATTTTTCTCTTTACTTCCTGCATGCCCATGATGGCTAGAAATTACAGTGCCTCCCTCCCCGTTTGTGTGAGGTTTTGCTTTTCGATAGCAATGTGTCCCCCTTTTATTTCTCCGTGCCACACGGGATTGCGAACTTAGCCCTTTTCGTTTCTTCCGGGATATGGAGGTCTATTTGTGCGCCTTTTTGGAAATTGTCAGGGCCAAAGTTTGGTTTTCCCCCCCCCTCCCCGAAGTGTGAGGTGGGCCGTTCGTATGGTATTTCTTCTTTTTTCCCCCCATCATCTCCCGCGATCTCGAACTTGTCTTGATAATTTCCACAGCGGGCGTCGCCTTTTTTCCACCAACGCTCTTCCGTTCTCCAGGCTATGCCCCTTCTTGTTCCTTGAGGAAGCGTCATGAATTTTCCTTCTTCTGAGCAACTTCCTCCTTGGTTTTGGTGTAGGAATATGGTGGGTGAAGGACGTTTTTCTGTATCCGATGGCGGTGTCCGTTTGCATCCCCTCTCCTCCCTTCTCCCCCTTCGTTGTTCTCCCCTTTGTCGTGACCGAGGCGAAGCGGTTCTCCGCCCCCAGGCCTGGGCCTTCGGCGCTTCCCCGGGACATTTCCTCGCCAGCTTCACCCGTACCCATCCCCAAACCCGTTACGTAAGGGCGTGTGTTTTTTCTTCGTCTTGAAGAGGACGTTTTTTCACTCCTTTGTGCGTTTCTCGTCTCCGGTCCCACAATACAAATTCTGAAAAGTTTTTTGCTTCCTTTATTCCTCGGGCCGTATTTCCCATTTTTTTTAGTTGTTTTTTTTTCCCTGCCTGATAGTTGACGGTTCGGGTCCTGCACCCCGGCAAAACCCTTTTCCGTTTCGAAAGGTGGATGGCGGATGCTTCCAGTAAGGTGACGATACTGACCATATCCGGCGGGATTTCGAGGAGGACAGTCGGATATTTTTTCCATTCTCTTTTTCCCTCAACCCCATACGCAAATTAACCCCTTTTTGGACCATCGGATTCTCCCCGTTTACCCAACTTAACCAATACTTCTTCTTTCGACCCCTGAGCATTTTGTTAGTTTTGAAATTATTTTCGCCACCTTCCACTCCTTCCCCTTAGTTCGTTGACTTAGACGTTTTTTACCTCTTTCGGAAAATACTTTTTCTGGTTTGAGATTCTCCCTGGGCCCTTCTTCCCCGACCCCAAAATCTAGTTTTTTTTGTTTGTCGGATGTTTGTCGTTTGCCGGCTGCTTCTTAAGAGACCTATAGGGTTTTTCCGGGTAGTGAGGTTTTTTTTGGGGGGTTTTTTTTTGTTTTGGTTGGGGGGGGGGGGTTGGTGTTTTTGGGGTGGGTTTGGTTGGGGTGGGCGGGTTTTGTTGGGGTGGTGGGGGGGGGGGGGGGTTTTTTTTGGGGTTGGGGGGGGGGGGTTTTGTGTGGTTTTTTTTTGGTTGGGGGTTTTCTTTTGTGGGGGGGGGGTGGGGCGGGTTTGGGGTCCGAGGGTCTTCTGTGTTCTCTGCCTGTCGGGGATTTTTTCTGGTACTCCTCTTGCCTAAGGTTTCACGTTTTTCGCATCTCTCCTGGTTGATTTCTCCCTTTGTAGTCGTAAGGGTCTTGATCTTTTTCTTTGCTCGCAAGAGGTTGCCCTTCCGTACAGCCCCCTTTTCCCTCTCTTGTCGTTTTTTTTTGATTTTTTCCCCTCTCTGGCCCTTCGTGTGTTCAGCCCAGAGTTACTTGGGAGCTCTCCCTAGGACCGGAGGAAGAGAACCCCCTTTCTTGTTCCCCCTTGACTCCTTCTTGTTGTGTTTGAGTCTCCGTTGGGCCATTCTTGGTAAACACTGCTCTCGGTACCCCCTACAACTGAGCAGTAACAGCCATTCCTCGGCGGTCTCCAATTGCTTTTTGTTAATGGTGTAAGTCTATCCTCCAGTTAATCGGCGGGGGGATAGTACCTCAGTTTCCGCTAAAAGCCCTTCTCCGTTTCATTCCCGAAAATTGGAGATCAGCCCCTTCTCGTTGGGTCTTAGTCATTCTCCTTCACCTGCGATCATCTTTCTTTCCCGGAAAGGTTTGAACCTTTGTCATCCTCCCCCCCCAGTCTTTTTTACTTGGCAATCGGTCAGTCGGATAGCCCTTTTCCCCCCCCTCATCTTTGTCGATTATCTCCTGCCGAAAGCCCCCCCCCCGGTGTTTCCTCCCCCTTCTCTTTGGGTTTTCTTCGTGTGCTCTCCCCCGTCCCCCCCTCCCCCCCCTCCCCCCCAGGAGTTTAAGAGCTGACGACGTCGAGGCTTTACTTTTTAGTTGTTCGCTTGTTTCCCCCTGATTGACGACATTTGGCTCTGTTGCAACAATCCGGATCGAGTCCTCCCCCCTTTTGAGGACGGGGGCATATATAATATTTGAAATTCTATAACTGCCCCTCTCCTTGGAGAGCCGGTACTTTTTTCAAGCGGTGTACTTGTCCTGTCATTTTCCGCGTCTCCTTTGGTTTTCTTTTTCATCGGGCTAGAGTCTAACCACACCCATCTGCCCCTTTTCCGGTTCCTTCCTTTCTGACATCGCTAGCACCCAAAACCTGCAATGTTCTAGGGTTGGCCCGCCGTCTCACTCTACCTTTTCCTGATCCCATTCTTTCCCTTAGTCCCGATTTTTCTTTCCCCCCTTGCTCTAACAATAATTTCTCCGCCCCCCTTGGTATTGCCGGCGCGGAACGGTGAAAACGGATCCCCCCTTTTCTTCCTTATTCACCGCCCCCCCCCCTTCCCTCCAGTGGGTGATGTGGTTATTTTTCTGACCCAGTTTGAGTCCGTTTTCGCGGTCACTCGGTTTCTTTGCGGCTTGGGGCGCTTCTCCCCCCTTGTCGGGGTTAGACCAAGAAGAAACCCCCCTCTTCCTCCGGAAAGACAGTATATGTTCCCGTTCCCCTCCCCCCCCCCCCAGGGCCATTTTTTAGTTCTGAACGGCGTGATTCCCCCCCCCGCCTGCGTTCTTCTGATACACACGTAACTTCCTGGACCTTGTTTTGTCAAGGATTTGATCAATCGCTCTTTTATTCCGCTTCTCACAAGTTACTCTCCTTAGTGCTTCCTCCCACCTTGAAACGTTATCGTTGTGTGGTCTGACCCCCAAGACGGACTCCAGCGTCGAGTCTGAACCCGTTCTAGATCGCGGGGCTGCTTGCGACCCCCCTTCCTATACCACCTCCATTTAAATTTTCACCTCGGCTTGGTGAACTTGCCCTCCCCCCCCTGACGTTTTCTTTCACGTCCTTTGCCCCCGGCCGGCTGTTTTCCCCTACACTGGGGTCCCACATTTATTCCCTTGACTCCCCCCCCCCCCCTCCCCGGTCCCCGTTTGCACTTGACCCCTTTTTTCCGTGGCGACCCCCCTCTCAACCCTCCCCTTTTTTTGAAAAGTCCTCAAAACACTGCACACTCCCAACCAGTAAGGTCTTTGCATTTTTTTTACCTTCGGCTCCTAGGGAAAAAAGTCGATCCCCCCAATGTGTCCCGTTACTAAACAATTTTGCAAACGCATTTTCCCCCCCATTTGAAGATAATAAAGCCCCCCAGCCCTTTTTTTGCCTTTTGGGAAGAGTTTTGCCTTTGCCTCCACCTGTGATTCCTCCCATTCTTTCATGATGATAAGACTCCTTTTGATCCCCCAGCCAGATGTATTCTTTTTTCACTGGATGCGCCCGACCTTGAACCCCCCTCCTCCTGTTTTATCCACCCCCTCAAAAGCTTTGGGGCAGGCCTCCTTGTCTTTATCAACTGGAATCCACGCCCGCTGCCCCCCCCCCCCCCGATCCGACGTTTCATGTAGCCCCGCCCCTGCCGTCCTTTTTTCTTAATACAGCGCCGCTTTCCTCCTCCCCCCTCTCGGGCAGCCCCCCTGGAAGGATGGTGGAGGCAAGTCAGGGTCTACGCGTATCGACCCCCCCGTGAAAAAGCTTTTCTCCCCTTTATTGGTTTATACTTTTCTCCCCACCTTTTTGCCGCAAACGCTCAGGCCATGTCGATTTGGTATGTGTTTGTAAGCACCCTCCCCGCGCGGTTTTTTTCGTCTCCAATCGGCTGATTTTTTCCAGCTCCCCCCTCTTGATTTGACATTTTTTCTGGGTGGGGACTTTTAGAGCAAACGCTCCCTTTGGGTATGTCCCCCCAAGGCCTTTTTCTGTTTGACCTATCTCGGGAAGCAACTTTTCTCATCGTAAATTTTCCTTGTCCTCAGAACAGAATCTCCCTTTTTTTGTCGTGTTGTTGGACAACCCCCCCTTAAAGTAATATTAGCTTATTTCCGGTTTCCCCCCTCATTCCTTTCGACTTCCGTGGGTCCCCCTTCCTTCTTCCATTGATTTTCTGGAAGGAATTCGCCAGGAGCTGTCCAACGGACCTAATATGATTTGACAGCCCCCCAACAAGTTCCTCTCGGTACCTGCGCAAGGGGTTTTTCAACTCTGAACGGGAGACTTTCCTTCCCCGTCCCCAATCTCTCTGAGCTCAAGCATTCCCCCCGAGACAGATTGAGTTGCCTTCTTTCCCCTACCCTTATTCACCAAGGTAACGAGACCGCCCCCGTAGGCGAATTTCATCCGTTTTTTCGATTCGGTTACCTGGTCGTCGATCCCTCTCTTCCTTCCCTTCTTCCCGTTGTTTTTTTGATTTTTTTTATTGGTAGTTGACGAGGGACCTGACTTACCGCCCCAGCCCCCCCTTCTTTATTTTCCCTTTTTTTGTTTTCTGATAGTCAACGTACATCCCGGATTGCCCTTATTCCTAAATCTGCTGAGGCATGCTTCTCTATTGGTTCATTCAGTCCCTTTTCCTCGTTGCCTTCTTTTTTTTTTTATTTACCGGTTGCTGCTCCACCCTCCCTCAAGATGTTTCGTTCGTTGACAACAAAAGCTAATTGTTTATCTAGGTCCCTCGTTTTCTTCGTGCTCTTCTCCTGGGTCGGATCTTACAAGGTCCTACCAGATTCCCTTTCAACTATGACGATTTTTGTTTTTTTTTCCAATGGTTGTCCAACAACCCCTGCCCTCTAACAAGCTGGCGGGGCTTATTGCTTGTTGCGTTTGCTCCAAGTGCGACGGTGATCTTCCGCCAAGGCCCCTTTTGCACTACCCCTTTTTTTTTTTAAAAATAATCGTTTTGCTACTCAACTTCCCTCCTTCCGCCTTTACCCTGATTCCCAAGGGTTGGCCTTTTCACCCTTCGAGAGGAATTTTTTTTTCCCTCACTCACAATAGAAGAGTTGGTCTTCTTCTTCCTCCCCATTCCCTCCAACCTCTCCCTTTAGGTTCGGTGGTGAGTTCCCCCCTGTTACCCGCAGATAATTGTTTGAGATTTTTCGGCGATGTGCGCGGGAGAAACTCGTTACGACCCTTTTCCCCCCCCACCTCCGATTTTTTTTGGTTAACCGGCGTTTTTGGAGGCTCCATCCTTGCTTTTTTCCTGGCAGGTGACGGCAGCCTTTTTTTTTGATTCAGGGGAGGACGGATCGCAGGTTTAGGGTGGTGGATCCCCACGTTTTTTTTTTTTATTTGTTGTGGCGGTGGCTCCCCCCTGCTTTCGGTGGTAAGGAATTTTTTTTCAGGGGTCATCCGTCCGTTGTTTGTTCCCCGGATGCTGCGGGTTTTTGCCTCCCTCCTGCGTGTCCTTTCGAACTGCTGGGCAGGTTTCTTTCCTTTTTTGGAGGCACACGGGGGGGGGCAAGGAACCGTCGTGTTTCCCCTTTGTTTTTTTTGGTCGGTCCCCCTTAACTGGGACTTTTGTTTGTGGGTGTAGGTAAAACCGTTCCCCCCCGAATTTTCCTATTAAAGCGTCTTTTCCCCCCTTTTTTTCCCTATCATACAAGTTGGCCCTAGTTGATGTGAGCTTTTTTCTGCTCCCTTGCTTGCTGTGCGGTCGCCAAAACAGGGATGGTTCCGTTTGCGAACTTATCCCGTGGCTCCCGTGTGTATTATGGAACCCGGTTTGTTCTTCTTTTTCCTCTTGTTGCGGGGCAATGTTATTTTTAGGGAACCGGCTTCAAGTTTCGTGCCCCTTCCCCTGCCCGGTGATACTGTTTTTGCAGTCGGTATCTGATGTTTTCCCCCTCTATTTCCAAACTGGATGCCCCTCCCCTGGCGGCGTCTTTAGTTTCCCCCCAACACCCAACGATCTTCCTTTTGATCAGTTTCCTATGGCCCATGGAAATTGAGACTTAGGATCAATGCCCGCAATCTGTTTTTTTTTTCCTTCTGAGCAACGTGGGCTTCCTGGCGGGGGGGAGGCCCCTATGTCCTTTTTCCCCCTGGGTCTGATGATCTATACGGTCAGTTTTGGACCAATCCGCGGGGGGCAGACGATTCCTTTCCTTTTTGGCTTGCACGGAGATAATTGTTTGGATTTGCGAAAAGAGGTTTCTTCCCTCCCCAGGCGCACGCGTTTGACATCCCTACAAACCCCAGTTCCTCCCCTCCCCGCGCACATAAAGTTTCCAAGAACCCCCGTCTTTCTCCCAGGGGTTCGAGGGTCTGGCGGTCAGTTTTTTTCCCTTGGCGCCCCTTTTTACCCAGGTTGCAATGCAAGTATCTCATAATCTTGTCGAGAAGGGATCCTAGGGCTGCCCCAAGCTAATGCCTTTGTATCTCCTTCGGTCTTTTCCGTTCCCCACCCTGCCTGTAATCCCTTTTTCCCGGTTTCGCGATGGATTTTAGTCACGGGTCATTTAGTCGAAAGATCTGTTCGGCGACCCTCTCTCCGTCTACGGTCACTCTCTTTCGATACCTTCAAGAATAATTCATGAATCCCCCTTTGGTATTCCACCGTCCTCCGTGAGATCGTCCAAAAGATCCCCCCTAGTCCCCTCTCCACCCCCAACCCATTTGCACCCATCATATTTCCGTTGGAACCTCCCCTCTCCCTTCTTCTCTCGGATCTGGGGCGGGCGTCTTTTTTATGAACCCTAGTTTTTTCCAAAGCGAGGGAGTGAGCGGTTTTCGGTAGTTCGTTTGTTCTTTTCTTTTCCCGCGGACTGGCGCGAGGCCCTGTCTTTTTTCTATCCGATTCCCCCCCTCTTTTTTTCTGGACTGTGGTCGGTTTTGTATCTTAAGAATGGTGGTTCTCTCCCCCCGTGTCAACCAGCGACCACCTTTGGGTTTTTTCCCCTCTTTTACGGTAGGGATTCTTGCGGTGCTAGTTTTCCAGTCCCCCCCCCTGTAGCCTGACTGAGGGACTGAGTTTCTATTCGTGGCTCTTTCCGCTCTTAAGGGGGTTTTTTTGGGGGGGTGTGCAGTTATGCCGTTGCCTCTACTCCCTTAGGGACTGGTGCGGCAGGGAAGTAAA
>Ga0179591_1336347_pt1 | contig 11304 bp, 17 predicted proteins | sample CZOMad2_1_08_16f_FD_182891 | JGI IMG/M metagenome (GOLD analysis project Ga0179591, IMG submission 182891) | Vadose zone soil fungal communities from Angelo Coast Range Reserve, California, USA - CZOMad2_1_08_16fungal (PacBio error correction) | ecosystem: Environmental > Terrestrial > Soil >... | reverse complement strand
CCCCTGGCATGGATCTCTGTGTGGTCAGTAACCCGACATTCTCGTCCCTCGAATTGATCGGACAATCACTTGTACCGACAGTGCACCAAAATCGGGCATTTCGAAGCAGCAGTATTTTCTCCCCCCCCGATCTTCCCCAACGTTGTTGAGTTCTAGTCCGACGAACTCCTATTGTGCACCGAAAAAGGTCACCCCCCGCTGTTTCAGGTGGCACGGTTGTTTTCCTTTTCCCTCCCCTCTAATGTTGAGGATATTCTCGACCACCTCCCGCGTTTCCTTTTTAGACCGGGTTTGGAATGCCAATCGCAACCCGGCAGGCGTTCTTTTCATTTTTTAGTATTATTTCGGAAATTTCTTTCTGCCAGCCCCTACACCGCTCAGAGTTGACAACTTTGAACTTATACATGACCAGTTGTTTACCCCCCCTCCCCTGAAATTCATTGACCCCCCCGCAACGCGTTTAGACACCCACCCTTTGATTTTTTTTAAGCGCACTTGGGACTGGTGCTGATGAACCTTCTCAGTCTTCTTTGAAAATTATGTTCCCCTCCCCATTTTCTGACAGTTTCCTGAAGATTTTTACAACAGTTTGTAGATCTCGTTTCCACCCCCAAGAAATGTCCCTGTTTTTTGATTTGGTCCATTAAAAACCCCCGATTTTCTGCTTTAACCCTCGGAGCGTTTCCGTTTTCCGAAACTTGTGTTGGTACATCGGTAAACTCAACATCAATCTTGCTTTCTGTGTAATATGGGACTTCGCTTTTCACTTTTGGAAACACCATTAATGGTCATCCCAAAGTTGCACTTTCCCGGCAAGCTGACATCTGGGTCGTATGATCTTTGGACGATGGGCTCCCCCTTCGAACCAAACTTACAACCAACCTCAGCGCTCCGATCCCCCCCCCCTTTTCGTTCCGGACAATTCTGAGTTTCCATCCCCGGACCATCACCCAATAATCTTACCCCCGGGGGCGCGTTCTCTACCACCCAACCACGCCCCCCACCACCCCGTTCTAACAATATTCCATTCCTTAAATTTTTTTTGTCCAGCGCATTCACTCTTTCCGTTTTCAACCCGTCGTTGACGCTCTAGCCGTTTTTCCTCCTCCCCCCTAACCTGGCGGCTTCCTCTTGGAAAGGAGGCCTCCCACTCCACCGGCCGCAGTTTGCAGTAACGCTCTTCCCCACTGTTCTTTTCCCAATACAGGCCCAAAACCCCCTTTTTTTGGGAACGTGCCTCCAAGGTCGTGGGAAATTTTCGCGTTTCCTTTTCTTCCTGGGATTGGTTTACAATTCGTCTTCTCCCCTCCCACCCCAGGATTTTCAGTACCCCCTTCCTCCCCCTTTGGAATGACGTAGGTGCCCTTTGTCTCGGCCGGAAACGCCTGCTCCCACCCCAGAGTAGTTTCCGTACTTCGAAACGTCCCAGTTTCTCGTCCCAAATTCCAACGTTTGGTTTTACCGTTTTTTTGGCTTTTCAAGGAAAAAACCTTCCCAGTCTTCCCCTTATGCGATAAGGCAGCAGGAACTCCTTCCATTAACAGGTTTTCAATTCCCCATGAAGCTTTTTTTTTCTAGCCTTTCACTTGCGATTTCATGCTGGTTCGGGCCTTGCTCACAAGGCCTCCCTAGAAAATCCGGAGCGCCCTGGCCCGTTACCCCATTCACTTACGGCCCACAGGATGTCTTTCTCTTTTTTATAGAGGACGTTCCTAACTCCCTTTACGCAATTGTCCCGTCCCTCGATACGCCCCATTTTTATGAATATTCGCTTAATTTTTCGCACGTTCCATTTTTTTTTTTTTCTAAAAACTTCGCCCACATACGGTTCCCTTTTGGTAACTCCTCCTCTTGTTGTCAGCCAAAACGCGCAACGCTGAGAGGATTTTGCGACCAGGCCCCTCGTCGAAGGACGTTTTTTTTTCATTCCTGTCCCCCCCTGTTTTCGGGCTGTTTGTTTTTGCCCACTCCTACAAAACCCTTGTAATGGTATATGGTATGAATATACCCTCTCTTTTTTCCCTGCTTCATCACCTCGTAATAGACTCAAATAAACTTGGGAACCTTTTTGTCAATTTCATATGGGTCACACCCGCTTTTTTTTTCAGTTTGGAAGGGGCCTTGTGGGTTTCTTTTGTGGTTGATGTCCTTTAAGCTGGGTTACATCTCTTTGAATGTGGTATCACCGTCTTGTACGCTTTTCGAACCACCCCAACGTCCAATGTGGTGGACTTTTCATTTTCTCACCCGTTTTTTTAGACGTCGTTTCTGCCCCCATGGGTTCGCAACACCCCCCGCTCAATCATCCCTTTTATCACCTTGATCAGTATTCCCCCGAAAGCGGGCCCCCCGGGCTTTGGGTGCATTCCTTTTTGGATGGTTTTGGCAAGTCCCTTGACTCCACCCCACGCTTTTTCGCGTTTACGTTTGACTTTTTTTTTTCCACCCACAACCCAACATGAAAGACCATTGTGTTCCCCCCCCTCTTTTCCTCCCTGTATCATTGACCGCCTATTCTATTCTTGTTTTTTCGTTCGGCGGGTATGATTGTCCTTTTTCTTGCGCTCTTTGGGGTCGGCTTTTTGCCACACCCCCCTGTCTTTTACCTTGTTGATGATTTCACTCCCCGCACTACCTTTGGTTTTTTTCGCGTTGCTTCGGTTTCTTTATTGTCCGTGACACCCCCCCCCTGTTGTCTGCTGGACCTTTCGAAGGCCCCACCCCCTTTGCATCCCACTCCACGGAAACTGCCTTCTCCTGGAATTGTACTGATTCTACTTTTTAAAAAGTCCCTGGCCAAGGCCGAGCACTCCAACTTTTCTGATTCTTTTGGTCCTTTCATTCCTACTTCCTTTGTTGTTGTTTGGAATCCTTACTAGTTTCCTTTCTCTGCTGGCCCAGGCGCCGCTTTTTTCACCTCGATTTTGGCCGACAGTTTTTCTTCCCCTAGTCTGCAGGTTCCGTTCTGTGGGGACGTATTGATTTTTGTTTTGCCCTTCTTCCCCGGTCCGTTCCCCCCACCCCTTAATTTGTGACTCGTCACACGAAGGCGGGCGAACCCCCGTTCTCCTTTTGTTTTTTTTGTTTTGCTCCCCATCCCAGGAAAATGATCCCCAATGGTTTGGTGGCGCATTAACTTCCCCCACAAACCCGTCCCTCCCCCGCCGCACCCATCGCCGCCAAACAATCCAACTGCTTACCCGCGTTTTTTTCCATGATTTACCTCCTTGGATACCTTGTGATCCACATGTGGCCTTTTCTTTCGCCAGTGCTTCTGTAACTTTACCTTTTGCGTGGGTTTCTTTTCTTTTTTTCGATTGCAACCAGATGCCAGTTTTTTCAGCCTGGGGCCACACTTCCTGGAAGCTGATCGGGTCTTTCTTTCATTTTAGGAAACATTGATTGCGTTTGCCGGGTGTTTTCGCCCCTTCCAAATCTTGGCCGCCTGAGCTCCCCCAACGTGCGCAAACCGTGGCAATATTCCCCCCCAAACTTGTTTTCGCTATTGGCATCAGCAGCCGGTACTCCCCCCTTTGTCTTCCCGGCAACCACCCACAACACACCCTTACCCCCCCCATTTCAACCTGAACCAAGAAACTTGACTTCTTTTTTTTTTTTCTCCCCAGGATGTCCCCCCTCCCCGACCCCAGATGGATTTTTCAATCCTTGCCTTCCCGTAAGCCTTCCTGAGTGTATGCTTATACCATTCCTTTTTAGGCCCCGTAGCCCCTCCTTTCAAAATGCTGTAAGTTGACCTGAGATTTTTACAACTTCTCACCTGGCTGTGGTCCCCCGAATACATTACATAATTTCCTTTTTCTTCGCAGTTGCCGTTTCTTTCCCAAGACCCATGCGCGGCAAACAACCGAGACCCAAATTTCAAACGTTTTGTACTCGTGTTATAACAAACCTGTTTTTATTCCGGTGCGCACTTTCCCCCTCTCAAGTCCGTCCGCGCGTTTTGTTTTACCTTTGTGAGTTGGATTGTTGTCTTAGTCAACACACTCTCTCGTGTGCCCATGTCTGAATGGTGGTTGCCCACAACTTTTCCTGTTACTCCCCGGGCCCAAGTTCGCTTGTTTCCTTTTTTTCTTTTGGAGCAGATGAACGGTCCGTCCGCCCCGCGCTCCTTGAAAAGCTTTTTTTTTTCGAATGTTTGACTTTGCAGATCCTGCTTTTCTCCTTGAAGGTTCTTTTTGACCTGGCGGGTTTGGCGAACTCTCAACTTTGATTTAGTCTGACCGAGTCCGGCTTTCTTTCCTTTCCAGGGAAAAACTATCTCGTTCTTCTCCCCCTCCGGCCGAGCGGCTCCCTACGTGAGCAATCCAACGGACCCCCTCCCTCACTCACTGTTTGTGTGCGATGTTCGCTCGTTTTCAACCAATTTTGATCCCCCTCCAACGCTGATGTTACCACGTGCGTTTCCCCTTCCAACAAAACAAATTTGCCGTGATGTTGATTTCCCTTTTTTCTCTCGTTACCACTCTTGTGCTCCGGTGTCTGTCACACTGCCGCTGGACGCACAATTTTCTTATCCGAGTAGGGACACGGTCGTGCTTCTTCTTTTCTTCGCCCGTTTTGCTGGAATAGCCTGGTTTGTCCTCGGCAAAAATTTAGAAGCGCGAAAGTTTTATTTGAAGCTGGTCGGCTGTTGTTGTTGCCCTGAACGTCTCGCGGTATCGCCTGATTTTCCTCGACGCCGATGTAAAGAATCTTACCCCGGATGCGTGTTTTTTTTTAAACAGTGTGTACCTTTTTTGTCCCTTCACGGATTGCCATCCCCCCCTTCGTTCATTCCGCGATTGAGCGATTTTTTCCTTTGTTGCCTTTTTCCCTGCGTTTTTCTCGGATTAAAACTGGTCCCCCGTTCCTCATTTCTCGAGCAACCAGCAGTTTTTTTTTTTCTGCTTTGTACCTTTTTAGTGACGAAAACGCGCGGAATTTTTCATCCCCCCTTTGAGGACAGTGTGTGCAAAGGGTTTTGAACTTACTGAATAATCGACCCAAATGGTTGAAATATGGTTTACCAACTTGTACCACACTACCCCGTTTTAATTACGAACCCCGTTTTTGCCGCGCCGTTGGTTCACGTCCCCCCTCTTTTTTAACTGAAGGCCTGCAGTGGGTTCTTCTTCTTTCCCCCTTTTGTGAGACCAAAATGCTGGTTCATTTATGCTTAGCGATTTTCGTTCACTGATTCTTGGTCCCCTGCATGCATTGCGGCTCTTTGAAATCCCCCCTCGACCATCACTGCCGGCCCGCTTTCCTGAGTGAAGGCGGTCACCTTGATCGTTCTCCGTCCCCCCCTCCCCCCTTTCCTTTTCCTTCCTGCACGGTCCGTTGCACCGCCCTTTTTGGCACCTGTTTTTCAGGTCCTAACGACTTGCCAAGCACGCGCGTTCTCTTTTTGTTACCAGTCGTCGGGGTCTAACACCTGTTCTTGTCGGAGCGATTAAGTTAGGAACTTCAGATTTTGGAGGGTTTGGACGTGCCTAAAAGCTCTCTCTCTCTCCTCCTCTTGGTTTGGAGATTTTTAGTTCATTTGTCGGGCTCGGTCAAAAACATGTGCGATGCAGCAAATCGCCCAGCAACTCCGGTGCCCCCACACCTGCTAGCCCCCCCGAACCGAGCTTTTACCCCATACCGTGGCGTGCATTGCTCTTCCATACGTTTTCCCGGACAAAAACGGTACTTGGCCCGTCCCTTGTGGTCACTCCGAAGACCCCCCCGCAAAAAATGGTTCCTCTCCGACTCACATGTGTACAGCCCGCGCTCGTGTACTGTGCCAGTTGGGCCGCCTCTTCTGCGATTGGTTAGGTGATCTAAGCCCCGGACCATGTCCTAGGGCGGCGCCGTTCAACTGTAGCGTGGCTTTTTTAACATTTAAATTTTGAAACCGGTTGTGAGCCCAAATGACCAGGTCCATTGAACAAGGACCCCACGTTAACATATTTCTCCCCAACCCGCAGGCCCGCTTTTCGGCGTATTCCCACCCCCACTGATTTTTCGTAGGTTTGACACCCCATTAGCGGTTTTCCCATCATGACGTTGGTGTGTGGTAGGTAAGGGCCTAATATCTTCCCCCCGTTGTTCGATTTTATTTTTTTCCGTGATACACGATCGCCCATTTGGCCCCCTCGTGCTCCTGGTGAGTGCTGGCCCTTACTCTCGTTCTCAACCTCCCATCGTGCAGCACTGCCAGCCACCTAAAGGGTGCTCGGAAATGACTTTCGTCAAGTTTTTCCTCAAACCTCCATCTGCGTGCCACAACGTTGTTTTCATAGCGCCTCTTGCACGTTCGATTTGGCGTTTTTTTTTCCCCCCGTGTTTTTCTCACAAACTCAGTCACAAAAACCAACCTTTTCTTTTCCCCGCGATCCCCAGGATCTTCTTTACCTCTTTGTGTTTATTCATCAGCCATCAGGGGCTTGAATACCGCTCGGCAGGTTTTGCGTTTTCCACAACTGCGCCACCTGCGTCACCAGTTCCCCCCCCACCTTTTCCTGTTTAAGCAGGTCCCCGCGTCATTAACCGATTCCCGCCTTCTCTTTTTTTTTTGGTCCCTCCTCCGGTTGTCCCCCCTGATAAACCCCTCAACCCCCCCCCCCCCCTTTCGCCAACGCGTCCTTTGCCAAGCCACCGTCGCCACCTTTTTTGCATAGTCAGTCGTCTTCCAAGTCGCTTCCCCAAATTTTCGCATCCAAACCCCCCTTCCCCTTGTTTTTTTAAACGGCCTACATCGCGGTCCCCGGATGGTTTTCCTACCTCCTTTTTCTCCCCATGCCATAACCCCTCTTCAGTATGTTCCGTCCCTCCCGGTTGGATGTATTCTTTAGCCTCCCTTGCTTCGTACACAGAGCGTTTTGCCTGCCCCCTCCTTCCGGTTCGGTTTGAAGGCAGAACGGTTTTTGTTTGTCTCGCAAATCTACATCCCCACACGGTGGTTTTCAGTACGTCTGGTTTTTCAATTCCCCCGCTTGTCTGACCTGATACCAACGCTTTTTCTGAAGCAGGCGGTTTAGGCGCCCTTCACCGTCACTTCCCATTTTTCATTCGCGCGCGTGCGCTTTTCTGGAACGGTTTCCTGGCTAGCTCATCGCTTCCTTTCCGGGACTGAGAAACCCTTGCTGACGGTCCAAAACATGCACTTCGCCATTACCCGGACGCTTTTCTCTGCTTTTGCGCGATCCTCTTCGCCGGAAACCCTCCCACTTTTCCATAGTACCCGCCCAACACCCCCCCCCCCACCTCGTGTGACGACTGACTATTCGATCCCCTCTTAAGGTTTTAAAGGTTTTCCCCATCTCGCATTGTGTGTTCTAAACTTCGTCCGGGCTTTTTTTGTGGTAACTTTTCCGGGTCCTTTGGTCTTTTCCCGTCCCAGCGCAATCTTTCCTTATGATTGCGGTACCCAGGGCCTCGTCTCTTTCCTCTTTCAAACCTGTTTTCTGAAACCACGTTTCCTTGGTCGGGTAGCAAAACTTTTAATTCTTCTTCTCCTTTCAACTCGCTGGATTCTGCTTTTTTTTCCAAAGACCGAGTCTAATCGAAATTCCCTCCAATTGCCCCCCTTCCCCCATAGTGCTTTGCCCCTTTATTCTGGGACCATAGCCTTTTTCCTTTTTAAGTTCGGCCTTGTTTGTCCTGTGTTGTGGGTTGTAAATTGCCGTTTCTTTTCTGCTTTTTGGTTCCAACTTCCCCCACCTTCCGGCGTCAACAAAACGCCAAGGGTTTTCTCTTGCCCCTACGGTTTTTCCAAGTTGGCGATCTTTGTTCTTTTCAACCGACCCGGATTCGATGTTGTCTCCAGACCCGGAACTCAACTCCTTTTTCCGAGCTGCCAGCATTTCCCCCCGAAAGATGTTCCACCCTTTTCGTCCGTGGATTAATATCGGGGGTCTATTTTTTTTTAACTTCCCCTGCCACGATCATAAAGTACCGCTTACGTTCCTGGTCTTTTTCGACCGAGAAGTGAACCCCCTGAAAAGCAAAAGTCGAAAAACCCCCCCACCCCCCCCGGCGCGACTCCCCCGACTAAAGACCAACCTTCCAGTGTTTTCCCGATATCATCACGTGCCGCTCAGTAACCCCCCCCCCTGCCTCATTGCTTTTCGCCTTTTGATACGTGCGGTTTTTTGGATTTAGGCGCTTAGCTGGCGGCTTTTTGCGGTTTGTTTTTTTCCCCTTTTCCACCTGGGATTCAATTTTTTACCTGTGGTCCCTTTTCACGCTACCTCCTTGTGGTTTCGCGGCCTCTCTAACGCGGGGTTGGCCCATCCCCCCCCCCCCCCCTTTTTGGTGGCCTGCTGAACCTTTGGTCTGCTGGTTTCAAACAATTCCCCCGATCGCTGCAACCACGGATGCGGCTTATCTTTTTTCCTTTTGACTTTGTACGGCCTTTTTCTGGACTTTGGAATTACAGGTTTTTTCCCCAGTCAGAAATCCCGCCTGCTCCCCCAATGAGTCCCTTTCTTCTTCTCTCTTTTTACTCCTTCGTGTTTTTGATTATCTGGCGTTCTGGATTGCTTGGCCAGGTCGCCCCCCGCTGGTTCCGTTCCCAGCACCCCCCGTTCCACTTCTTCACAGCGCATTTCCGTCGTGCAGGCGTTATTTTCTGAAGTTTTTTCCAGGCCTTCGTCCAAGTTTCCCCACCCCACTCTTTTGTGTCACCGCGCAAACCTTTTTTGAGTCCCCCCCGAGTTGCCGTTCTGTTTTTTCCCCCTCCCCCAGGTGGTAAAAATAATCCCTTTTTTTTTGTGTGCATGAAAACCCAACAAACCTCCCCGCCCCCCCCCTCCCCCACCCGTCCTTTTTCCGCAAACACGACTCCCCTCCCCTTTACACTCCGTGCACCCCCTCTTTTTGCCCACGTATTGATCCCCCACATTGGAAATTGTATTTCGCCAAGTATGTCCTTTCCCTTTTCTTCCGCGTGAGTTCCTTTTTGTGGTTGCATGACCTTTTTACCCCCACTCCCTCCTCCTTTCTCTGGCCAACTTGCCGTTCCTTTCGGGAATTTTTATCCGCGTTCGCGCTTTTCAGACCCATGTGTCCTTGGTTCCCGTTGTGGCGACCCATTACCCCATCGTCCGAGTCTCCAAAAACAGTTTGGTCCCTCCCACCTTTCAATGAACCTACCCTTTGTCGTTTTTCGCGATGGTCGTCTCCCTTTTGTTTGCTGCTGCCGGGATCCACCACAACCCTGCCCTTCCCCCCCCCCCACACGTGGCCCCTCCCCAAACCTCACCTGCCTCGATGGCTCCATTGCCCCAAACTTTCCATCACCCTGAGCTTTAACCCAAATGCTTTTCTTTTCGATTCGCCGCCCTTGTCCCCCCGTCCTACCGGCTTGTATCCATTCCTTTTTGGTCGCCCGACTGTCTGACCTTTCACCACAATGTCTACTTGACCTTTTTGATCCCCTCCACGGCTTCTGAGGCTTGACTAGACTAGCATCGTGCTCTTGTTTCTGACCTACCAATTCGCGGCACCATTTCCCCAAGGAAAACTTGGACTAGTTTATAACCACCCCTGACTCAATCGGTGAAAAAATCGTCTTTCCTCCCCCCATAGTTTCCCCTTCTGTCGTGTCTGTACTCGCGGGGCGTGGATTGATGTGTTTTCCGTGTTTTTTTTTGTGTTTGCCCGGATCAACTCCGCCTCCTGCCCTTCGAATGGTGGAACCCCGGCGCCGGTTTCCAGTGCAGTTCTCTGTTCAGGAGTTCTGGGGGAAATGGGCTCATTGTAAAAGACTGTTGCCCACTTTTTTTCTGAAGCTTCATTTTCGATGAGGCTTTCTTTTTGCCCGCTCCCCGCATGGGACTACGCGCCCCGTTTTTTCCGGTATAGTTCTGATCCCGCTTTTTTTGTGACAAGGGTACGTAATCCCCCCCCCCGTTTTTTCCTGAGTATTGCCCGGAGCCCCCTGGACGTTTTTCTGCCATCACTTGCCCGGGACCTTGTTTGCTGGGGCGGTGCGCTTTTTTTTACCTGAGTATACCTTTTTTTTTTGATTCCTACGATTTTTCCCCGGGGATCACTCCCATATTTTTTCTGTGACTGTTCGCTTTTCCTCGTTACCATGTCTTTATCTGTTCTAGCCGCTTTTACCGTACTTGCGATCCTTTTTTGTAAAACCACCATTGGCCGTGATGTTGTCTTGTCCCTTTTTATACCCGTTTCCTGCAACCACTTTTTCGACCTGGTTGGTCTCAAGGTTTGTGATTTGACCACTTTTGATCAACAGAATTGTCTGGTTTACCCGGCTGGGACCTGGCGCTGAGCTTTCGTTTTTCGACTCCCCTCCTGTTCTTTTAATACCGTTATGGCGCGTTCCCACTGTTCTGAACGCGGGACCAGTTTTTTTTTTAGGTACCTGAGGTGACGCTTTTTCCCCCCGGTGTGTTTTGCCGCTTTTTCTCGGCGGTTATTCGTCCCCGTTGCCCCCCCCCCTCCTTCATCCCTTGAATGGCTGGATGTACCTCTTCTCCCCTTGATCCCTCCCCGCCGTTGACACGAAGTTTGTTGTTTACTTCTTTTTTGTGCGGCACTTTATTGTTATCGCTCCGGCCCCCCCTTGAAATCACCGCGCCAGGCGCACGTTTTTGTCTTTTGTCAGATTTGGGTGAGTTCTACGGACAAAATTGTACGCAAGCATCTGATAGCTCTTTTCGGGTTGACGGCTCCCCTTCTTTGATGGTTGGACTGCGGTTGCCGTAAACCTGGTTGTTTCCCCCCGAGGCCATTGTGTGTGATTTCAACCGTCCCCTTTTCGGACATTATCTACCCCCCCTTTTTTTAAATATTGGCCGCACTGTCCGGACAAGTCCCACCTCTTAGCTTCACGTGTCCGCCCGCTTACGTGTTTCATACGTCAAGCACTTTCCCCCTTCCCCCCTTTTTTTGGGTTGTTACTCCGATTTGCAAGGCACTTTCTCACAAACCCCAGCTTTTGGATGCGTTCCTTTTCGCTACCGAGGTTTTTGGTGTTTGCTTTCTATTCCTTCGGAACTTACTACTACCCATTCCCCTTAATTCTTGGCACACTTTTTCGCTTGGGCCAATTTTTCCGTTTTTGGTCCAGCGTCACATTTTTTCCTCCTCTTTCTTCCCTTTTTCTGCAATGCAGCTCTTTGCCCCTTCGGTGATACCCGTTTTTCCGTTGCTAAGTATTGAGTTTTGGCTCCCATCTTCTTTCTCTTCCTTTTTTATTTTACGTTTTATTTTCTTTTTCTCTAACATCCGCCTTTGCCCCCCCGACGTTTTTCTTGCTTCGGCTTAACGATCTTTTTTGAGGCTAACAGT
>Ga0179591_1294193_pt1 | contig 11304 bp, 11 predicted proteins | sample CZOMad2_1_08_16f_FD_182891 | JGI IMG/M metagenome (GOLD analysis project Ga0179591, IMG submission 182891) | Vadose zone soil fungal communities from Angelo Coast Range Reserve, California, USA - CZOMad2_1_08_16fungal (PacBio error correction) | ecosystem: Environmental > Terrestrial > Soil >... | reverse complement strand
TATTCTATCGCCACTTACATTGTTGTCATCCAGGCTGGAAGTCCCTTGTTATTTTCTTTTACGTTGTGCTCTCTTCTCTCTGGTGATAATTTCACCCCCCTCACTTACTCCCCTCTAAATTACGGCCCTTGCACGGCTCTGACCCTCCCTTTTTGAGAACCCCATCACTTGAACGTATGCTACGTGATCCCTGTGCTCCAACAGCCCTTGTTCCTCGTCAGAGTTCCTTCTTTATTTAGCTTGCGCTTCGTATTAGCGGACTATAGTTTTTTCGTCTGGACTCTCCTTCTATAGGCTTTGGCTTATTTCTTAGAGCTTCCCCCATTAAGGTTCTCTTATGCTATTTCTTTTCGACATTTTCTCCTGGTCGCGTTTCCTAATATTTCTCCCTAGCTTATCCTAGCTGCTACTGTCCCTCTCTTAGCCGTAAAAGTACTAGCTAGCCTTCTTTCTCCTCCTCGTCGCGGGGTAATTATAAAGAAGAATCCCCGAGCTATCCTTTTCCCTCTCCTCTTAGCTACAAGCTGCTTACCCCATACTCCCATCTCTATAATTCCTAGCCTTCTCCAAGAGTTCGCGCTTCAGCTCCGCGCGCTCTATTTTCTTTCCCCTTCACCCATAGCTAGCCCCTTTCTTTATGTGTACCTATCCCTTTCAGTCTATCCTTTTCAGCCGCCCAAACCGGCAAACTTCCCCCCCTCCCGCTGTCCGTCCCCTCTCTCCCTATCCTTACATAAAACTCCCTCTTTTACCTTTCTTGCCATTTCCGATCTTTGTTACTCCATATAGGATTTCGAACGATAAGCCGATCCCCCTCTCCAGTATCTTATTATTACCCCCTCTTTTTCAAAGTCGGGCTTTTCGTTCCTGTCTTCCAAGGGCTTCAATTATGTTTAACCCCGTTTACTTTAGAAATTATCCCAAGATAAGAAGGATAGACCTTACTCTTTGGGCTTCCGCTTTTTTTTTTTGATTTCTAACAGTTTTCCCCTTTTCCCCCTATCTACTTTAAACCCGGCTTTTTTCTTCCCATCCCTTTGATATTTTGTACAATTATAGCCTACGTTTGTACCGAGGTAACCCCTAACTTAAGGTCTCCAAGTATTTCCCTGTAGCGTCCCATGATTTCCTGTTAAACCCGGACTTTTTCTTATCCCTTTTTTATCGAGACGGCCTATATTCCCTCCAAAGGACCTCTTATGAGGTATAGTAATAGTTCCGTCCCTATTTTCCTTATAGGTCTCTCCTTGCCAACTCAATAGAATTAGTAAATTCTTTTTTCTCGTAGACTTTTTTCTTTTCTCCAGTGAATTTTCTGATTTTCCTTCTCTCGTTCAGGCCCGGCTAACTCTTTATAAATAGAATAGGGTAATTTCCCCTTTTAGCTTCGTAACCCCCTTTATTAAGTATATTACTTCAATACTTATTTTTGCTTCCTCTCTAGTAGTTAATTTCGGGGCTACTAGCGTCCTGTTATGGTTTCAAGAATTTTGTGGTTCCCCTGTGTGGTGGTATTACCCGCTGTCGGAGATTATCCGCTGTTCTTTTTCTCCCCCTTGTGGCGCCCCAACAAGTACTCCTTATCTTAGTCCCCCCCTATTCCTTTTGATTGTTTACTTTTCTGGTTAATTTTTAAAGCTAGTGATAACCCAACCATCTTGGCATTACAAGGCCCCCCTTCTCAAATCCTCGAAGCTTTTCCCTTACATCGGGTGTTATGTAAAGTAGGGGGTCCCCTCATTCCGGCCTAGTAAGAGTTATAGTTAAACCTATTCCTTCCGCATAGCTTCTCTTTTTATCTTTTCTTATATTATCGGTTTCTCATAGTGTTATTCGTTCCATTTTTCTGCGCATTCTCTCTAAGACCGTTTCAGCTAGTTTTCCATTCCTTTTACTCCGTTGAGTTTTATCCTTCCTTGCATATGGTTCGACTTGTTTTTGAATTTCTAAATGCCCTAGTTTTTTACCTATATCATACTTTGATGTATTCGACTATGAGTGCTAATTTTCTTGTGAGTTTAGTCTACAAAAGTAGTTCATGGGTTCTTAGGCCACAGACTGCGGCCCCTTTATTAGTTTTAGCAGAGGCAAATGCCGACCCTTGACACCTTCTAGATCGAACTAGCTCGTCTTCTTCAGGTTTATAACTCTCGTTCGTTCTCTTTCCTCGAAATTTTACGCAATTGTAGGGTAACCGGTGAACTTGATTAGCTATTCCCTTCGCTCCTGTTCTATCGGTTTTTATTCAATATTCTTCCCCTAGCCATCTAGTCTTGTTTTATCTTTTCCCTTTCCCCTCTACTTTGCTCTAGTTTTTAATTCATGGTTTTTTTAGTTATGTTAAAGTCTAATATATTAAATCCTCTTAACGTCCTTTAATTTTCCCTTCCATCCCCTTTTAGATCTCTCATTAGAGGGCTAGGGGATTTTCCTTTTTTTCCTTTTCCAGACCCTTCGCTATTTTCTTCCGATATTCCTTATCCTCTCTTTTCTAGTCCAGGCAATTATTTGAACAGCTCATTCTTTTTTCTCCATATCGTATCGCTTAGTGTGACCTGTTTTTTTTATTCGTTCTTTTCTGCGTAGAGGTGTAATAGGTAGACTCTCTCTCTCAGTTTTTGTGTCTCCTCCTTAACCCCTTTCTCGCCCTAACTAATCCCTTCCGTAACACTCCTCGCCCCCCCTGACTTGCTATGCTAGCTACGAAAAGAGATCCTGAATTCCTGGCCTCCTAAGCCTATGCGATCTTACTTGATCTAGAGGACTTTTTTTTTTTCCAATATCTAATATCTGACCCCGCCAGAACCCTCGGGAACCTGTTACCCCCCTAGATTAATCAGTTAGTTTCATAGTCGAAAATTACTTTTCTATTATGTTTGACTTCCCTCTATAGTTCACATACTTCCATAGAGAATAGCTTTACCTTCTAGATCTGTAGATATAACCCTATGATCGGTTCTCAGATTTCCACTGCACCTAGCTAGAGAAGCTATTCAGAACCTAATGCCTAACCGGCCCTCTTTACCCCATTATTCAAAGATTCTCCCTCATGGTCCCGCCTATATATTTACCCTCCCTAGCTCGGCATTCTCTTAGTTAACCCCCTTGATGATTAATTCCCTCCCTATTCACCTCCCTCTTCTTGGCGAATGCGTCCCTTTAGAAACTTTCACACTCCATTCGCTAAACTCCACAAGGCTATAGACTCCGAGGATTATCCACCACCCCCGACCTCCAGTGAGTGTCTCCCGTTTTTTACCGGACCACACATTTCTCTTCCTCTGCAAGTCCAAAGATGGAAACCAATGCCAATAAATTCACTATACTCTTCAAGCTTGATATATCTCCTCTGCCTTCTTCTCCTAGTCCCTCGCCTACCCCTTGCGTCTCCCCCCCTCTCTAGGACCTACTCATAGGAAGTTTTTGACTGATTCGATCTCTTTCCTTGTCTTTCCGTTAGGACACGCCTATGATACTCTAACTCATCCTCTAACTCTTACCCCCTCCATTTCAAATCCCCACCCCCCTCTAGACATTCGCTAGTGTCTCTCGTATTTACCTATTACCCTCTAGGATCGAGTTGTTTTAATAGCATCAAAATGCACCTCTATTAACACCTAAGTCCTAGTGCTAGTCCTACCCAAGTCATCTGATTTTATAGTTAAGGCCCTTACCCCCCCCCTACCTCAGCCACAAGCGACCTCTGCCCCTCCCCGTCTTTGGATATACTCCCCATACCCCTCTATATACCACAAGATTCAATTGGATTCAAAAACCTTTTCCGTGCTTGGTCGCCTCTACTAATAACTTCTTCTCCTCTTACAAGGCCAATTCCAGTAGTACTTAATTATACCTCCTCCGTCGATTGCTCCGCTCCCACTGGCCTTCCCCCTCGGCTTCACCACCATACCCTGTCCGTTGTTTTTAGCTTCCACTAGGAAAGCTAAGCCTTACTACCGTTTCAATTCCCTCCCCCACAATCCCTTATTTCCTCCCGACCCATTCCACCCCAACGTACGTTAGACACCCCCATAATAGCTCTCACCCCCATTGCCCCTTGCCAGCCCCCTCTTGTCAAGATTTCTGAATTCCGTACCCATATAGGTATCCATATTCCCCTTTCTTCTCTCCTAAAGTTGCTATACAACCTTTCTTCCCCTCCGTCCGTTTCCCCTCCCTCCCAGTTCTAAACGATCCTCTCCAACATCCTTATCTACTAGGCTTCCAACCTTAAGTATACCGTTTTTTTATTAATTTCTTGGCAGCTAGTTCCCCCGTTTCGGATCCGTTTTCTTCCTTACGAATCTAAAGTTAGTTGTTCCAACCCCCGAGTACCTTAGTTTTTAAGTACGGATGTCCTTCACTTTAACTTCGTTTCCTCATACGAACTAGATTCCTCTACTTCTAATTTGCTTTATTCCTTCCTTCTCTTTTATAATTCTATCCCTTTATCTATCAATATAGCGAGTTATATGTATCTCTCTAATACTCGTCCCATTGCTCCGCTTTATACCTCACCTTTCCTCTCCCAAGGCCCTTCGTGAGAGTTAAAGTCTCGGGGTGCTTCTTCTTCTCTATCTCTTGATCTTCCACTAATACTTACAAGGACCTTCTACTTTTTATAGTAGGAGAATTACATGCTCTCCTGACTCCTTTTACTTCTTCTCTTCCCTACACATTCTACTGGTAATTATAACTACGGCAGTACACCCACTAAAGAAGGCTAGTCTCATTTATTCTCCCTCTTCTCGAGCGCACGAACTCTAGCTTAAGCTTCCTTCCTCCCAACGCCCCCTCGAGTATTTTCATCCTCCGCAGTTCCTTCCTTCATAGGCTTAATAGGCTTTCAAAATACTCTCTCCCCCCCAGTTCTTTTCTATCCCTTTATCCACAATAATTTCATTCCCCCTTTAACCCTAGACTAGGCACTTATGTCCCTTAGTTTAAGCTAACTTCTGTCAATATGACCACGTCCCTCCTATGTCAATACTCAACCCCCTATATACCCTCCAGGACCCCCCATCCAGTGAATATTTTAGTCCTCTATAGAGGAGAAGTCAGACCCTCCCCCCCCGGTATCTCCAATCGCAACAATTTAATTTCGCAACCCCCCCCGCTCAAATCCCTAAAGGGTCCCCTATAACTAGGAAAGGTTTCTTCGTCCACCCCCTTTTCATCTTCAAGTAGCCCCCCCCCTCGTGTATGATGTTGTTTCTAAGGTTCCAAACCCCCCTTCTTTCAGGATCCCTCGGTTCATTACTCCGGGCGTTATTTCCCAACCATAAGGCCCCCACCCCCACCGTCACAAATCCACACAGTCGACGCCACTTCCACGTAATTTCCCGTATACCCTGGCCCCCTTTTCCCTCTTTCCTTTAGAACTAGCTCTCTATTCTCCCACCTCCCCCACCCCCCCCCCCCCTTTTGTTCGATGAGATTTTTTCTCCTTCTAAAGACAGAAAGAACTTCCCCAGTGTTTTAGTAAATAAGCCGTTCCCGTACGTGGTTTAAGTTTCTTCCCTCGTTTTTGTCTTGTTGATCTGTGTCCTTAATTCCCCCCCCCCCCCTACCGAACTCTCGTACATTCTTCTTTTCAAGCCGCCCCCCCTTTCCATACATCTACGAAAAAATGCTCCGACTCCTTGTCACCTACCCAGTTACCTTTTTCGTGCATCGTTATCGTTTGGGCCTTAGCCTTGTTCGGTGTTGCTTCCCCCATGGAGTCAGCCATTGGTTGTTATTTATTTTATCCCTTCTTCTGCTCCGTATATTTAGTTCATTAAGGTCTCCGGTTTCTCCTCTTCTGACCAGGGGGGCCGCCGTGTTATCATTGCCCTCCTGCTCCCTCCCTTTCTAGGATGCTGTTCCAGTCTCTCCTTAGTTTTATACCTTTCTCATAATTATAAAGAAGAAATTCTCTGATTTCTCCCCCTTTCAGGTCCTCTTTAGCTAGTAAGCTGTTTTTTTTTTATTATGCAATCTTCCCCGCTTTATTGTTATCCTCCTTACTCGAGTAGTGCCTGTACAGCTTCGGCGCTTTCTTGGAAAACACATAACTCGCTCATCTTCTGTTGTACTCTTATCTCTTCTCACTTGCGGTCTAAGCCGCCCGCAATCTGGTAATCTTACTTCCGGATCTATGCTCATCGGCCCTCCTATAAATACTTTGTTGTCGTTTTATTCCTTTTTCTTGTCCCCCTCTCTGCTTAGAGACGCTATAAGCCCGATCCTAAACTCTTTCCGAAGGCCTTCTTTATTTATTATCCATACAGTGCGCTCTGTTAATTCGTTATACTGGCCTACTACCTCTTTATATAGAACACCGGTAATAGACCTCTTCAAAGCTCACGGCCCGGACCTCGTCTTTGAGGACGAGGTGGCTTCTGCTTGTTTTTGTGGAACCAGATTTGACTTTCATGCCTAGCCTTCGACAAGAAACCTAAGGTGATTTTTTTGGTGGGCCCCGGAAAGGATTCCCGCTCCCCGAGGCCCTCTGGGGTGCCCATTCCCTTTCTAATCTAACCCTTTCTTTTCCCCAGCTTTTGTTCGCCCAAGTATATACTGCTTTATGGTCTACCCTTGTTTTGTAGAACCTATTGCGCGTTCTTTTACCCCAGTTCCCGTTCTCTCCATGTTTACCTCCTCCTAATTAATCCTAAAAGGGCCGGTGTTCTAGCTTTAATGAAATCTCTAGTATATATTATTCACCTCTCTTAGAATTGTTTTTCCTTTTAGTGGACCTTTCTTAATAGACTTAAGTCAAGACTGGCCCCTGTCTTCTACCCTCTATTTTTTGTTAAGTAAAGGACATCTGATTTCTCCGTTTAAGCCTATCTTTCCTATGTATAGTTAATATACCCCCACAAAACTTAGATTTTTTTTATTCCCCTAACGGGAAGTCACTTCTGCCTGCCTTAGATCGCACCCCTGTATTCCGGTTTCTTTTTTCATAAGTACTACTTTATGAATTTAGCTACGTTACTTCTTAGTCGAGTTTGCCATCCCTAGCGAGTTATTGGATTCCCCCCAATTGCCTTTGGCTATATCGGGTGCCTCCACCGTGATTGTCTGTCAAAACTCTCCGGGGCTTGAGAGGTATCGTTCTTCCTGCGTTAAACCTCTCTACTTCTTCTCGATCGAGAGCCCCTTTCTTCCTTAACCCCCGTTTATTTTTCTCCGCTATTTCATAAAACCGCAGTCTCATTGTTATATTCGTTCGGCCCAATATATCCTTCTCGCCCGCGGATACTCTGTGGTTCTGTAATTTAGGGGTTATCTTCCGAGGCTCTAGACAGCCCTTTCCTCGTCCCCCTCCCTTTCCCGCTTTCCTCTTCTTTCTTGAATATTGCTATCTATTGTCTCCTATTCGCGTTCCTCTTCTTATAGGTCTTATTCGACTTTCTATTCCCTGTTGCGTACCTAGAGAATATGCTACACCGTACAATCCCTCGTGACTTTTTTTCGTGTTTCAAGTCTTTGTACTGGCATCTCCTCTATAAAGGCTAGTTCCCGTGCTCCCCGATCCCTTTGTTCGTTTTGCCCTCCCTCTCTTGCTTCCTATTATCCTTCTTTGCTCCTAAACCGTAGGGTACTTTTATCCCTCCCCTTCCCCGGCCCCCCCCTCAGCCTCCCTCTAGCCGCACTAAATGGACATCTTCCTTTTTCACTCCTTATTATCTCTATAGGAAACCTAGTCTAGTTAGTGTAGTTTTCCTTTGTATCCTAACCGCCGTTAGCGTCGACCTCTGTACCCTTTTCCTCTGTCAGGCCAACCTTCTAGTGATTTTATTTTCCCTTCCTTCGATCGGCTTCTCAGCCTGGGGCTTCATTTGAACCCTTTCTTGACTCTTAGTTCTTTCTAGTGGCGTAATTTAAGGTAACGCCCCTGCCCCCTCCTCTTTTTTACTAAGGTTAGTTATGTTAACTCTCTATTCATTTGGACGATACTATTATCTAACCCTAACGCCTTTTTCATATGAACCCAACTTCTTTTTTCCTTCGTTATATTAATAGTGTTACCCTATGTTTTTGAGGATTCCCTAGTTGTGTATTCTACCCCGATTAGGTTTCTAATTACTTATTCCCCCCCCTCCTATCTCCCTATATTTTAGAGCTCCAGGCAAGATAATGTAAAGTATCAATCTTTTTCCTTTGAGCTAAAGCATATAGCCGTCTTTGGTCGCTTGTGGGGACTTGCGGGTCTTTTAGTAGATGTTTCCTGTTCTCCTCCCTCATAGAAGTTTTTTTTATGAGACTCTCCTAATTAACCCACATGCTCCCTCCCCTATCATACCTCCCTGAACCCCATTTCAGAACCTCCCTTGACTCTCTTTTCGCTCAGTAAAAGCTGTCGACTTTACTATCGCTTCAACGAGCCTTCCTTCTATCTCGTAATAGACAATATTCTAACTACCTTCGGGCCCCTCCCTCCCACTTCTTTTAATTACTCCACCCCACCTAGGGTTTCCACTCTCCAATCGATTAACTTTCCGTTAGTTAATAGGTAGACCATAATTACTGGTAGCCGGCTCCCCTACATAGAACGTTAACATCATTTTTCCACTTATAACACGAGTCCCCAAATTGCAGTTTCCCCTTTCATAGACCTGCTATTATCCATTGATTCGGTTCATCCCCAAAAGTGTATGCCAAAGAGGAGCCTGACCCTAGCCCGTCCCCCACCACAGGCTTCTCCCTTAAGCGTAATCGGGGTATCCCTATCCTTCACTCTTCTCTTGCCTCCAAGCAGATATTCTCCCCTTCCTCCTCGCCCCTCTTTTCATCTAATAGACTCCTTAGTTAAAGTCGATTGTCCCTATTTTCCCTATCTCGTACCACAATATAACAAGTTCCAGCTCTTTGCCGACCTGTCAGTATGACTACAAATGACCCTCCCTTCCAAGAGACTAAAACCCTCTTATATAGCCCGAGGCTTCATCACCCCCAATCTGATATTAGGACCGTTACCTAGCCCTTTCTATAGGACGCTGCCGTAACCCCCCGCTGGTACCGCCCCCCTCTGCCACTACCCTATCCCTCTCCTTTTCCGGGTAAAGAGGACGTAAAGTACGCGTCACGTCTAGTAACTATAGACTCTCCTAAATTGCGGAGATCCGACCTACTTATTCTCCGTTTCCCCAATCTGCCTTTCCCCCCACCCATGACTGTACTTGCCATGAGTAACGTAAGGAACAGCAAGGCGATCTCGCGAAGCCTTGGCACTTCAGTACCCCCTTTTCCACTATTTCACTAACAACCCCCCTATATTATCCACGCCGCTACTATGCCTGGGGTCCCTTCAATTATACCAGAGGAGAATTGAGGTTTGGCTCCCTCGTGACTCCACCACTTAACATTATTAACAAGTACGGAAATAAGGGCTAGCTACAGTCCATTTTAAGATTCCTCCTTACTCTCCTAAGGACTCCCATTTCCCGCACAGTAGCCCTCTCGAAAGTTTCTTCCTCTTTTTTATCCTTCCAACCCCCACCCTATATATACCCCCAAGCAAAGATTACAATTGGAAGCCCCCCCCCATACTCTCTGGCTAGAGTCACATCTTCATAATACCTTCAAGCTAAAGGCACTCAAGTATTACCTTAATTCCACCAAGGACTACCAGGGTTATCTCTCGAAGTAAGCCCCTGTACCCCCCCCCCTATCTATTTTTTCCCAAACAGCCTCATAGCGGTCTTGTTTGAGATTAACTCTCTCTCCATCTCCGTAACCAAAAGGATCAGTCTCACCTTCCTTGACTACACCCGCCCCTCCACTCCCCCCCCCAAGCCAGCAAAGATCTTGACCACGGTAATCTTTCTTCGGCTTTCCCCTAAATTAGAATTCTTCCTTATATCCTATTTTCCTCCTCTTTCCGACCTTACCGGCATCCCCAAAGTCCTCTTTAGATGCCTCCAGAGCGGCTATATACCCCAGGTTATCACCGATGTCCTTTTTCCACCCTCACTACTTTTCTCCCCAGTCTCCCGTACCCCCCCCAGAGAAGTAGGCTCACCTTCAAGTCTAAAGTTTATATCAGCCGGTCCTAGATCGTTACAAAAACGTCTTCTTCTCCCTTTCCTATTCTCCATAAAATTAGGTTTACAGTGTCCACGCCTCCCCTTAGGTTTATGTAAGTCCGGCCCATTAACGTTTAACCCTTTCAGTCAGGTAAGCACTCCCTCCTGCGATCCGTAACCTCGTCCTCAGGGGCTCTTCCTTCCCCTTAGCTTTTCTAACTTTCTATTCCCCGGTTCCTAATCTTCGCTTATTTTTTTTAAGCCACCACTGCACACACACGCCCCCCCCTTCGCACCGCCACAGCCCCAGCTCGCCCACGTAGCCAATAAGACTATCTACAACCGCCCTTTCGGGTCCCGTACAGGCTCGGCTTACCTTGTTGTTCTTCCCCTTTTTTATTTTCCTTCTACCAGATTCCTTCACTTAAGTACGAATTTCCTGTACGTTTCGTTTTACGATCTGAGAGCGGCGTCTTTCCCGCTCTATCCGGAATGCGCCTCGCTCTGCTTTTTCTTTAAAGGACAATCGACCCCTGGTCTAAGGATAACTAACGTCATTTCCCCACTAAAGAAAGTCTTAGCGATTATTTCTTTTATCCACAATAGCTCCCCGAGATACTTCCACCGCCCTCGTAGCTTAATTTTTCTTACTATACCGTCCTCCTGTATTTTTCTCCCACCCCTCAGTTCCTCTCTACTAGCTTACTAGGCTAAAATACTCTCTTAATGTCTTCTTATCACCCTATATCCTTTGTATTCACAACTCTAGGCTACCACTTTACCGAGATGAATACCTGTCCCCTAGGATAAGCTCCCTTGGTCACAAAGAGACCCTGACCCGCACCGCCCCCAATAGCTCAACCTATATATCTTCAGTTACCTAGCCCCTTTCACCTCGAATAAGCTCGCGCCCTTTCTTTTTTTGTGAAGGATGTTTATTACGGGTTTACGCCCCAGTGACTTTACAGAAGAAATTTCATCGCCCCCAAACCCCCTCACAAGTCTAAACAGCACCTAAAGGGGGGTGGCCTCTAAACGTCCCCCTCCGGTCTGTTAGTATCACAAGGGTGATATCACGTTCTTACTTGTATCGATAGAACTTCGTTCTTTCTTCAATGTTCCAAGTCACCCCGTAAGGATGCTTTGCCTAATTTGTTTCATTCTTTTTTCCCCCCCTCACGGTTACCTCCCCCCCGACACGACGACCAACACGTCTCTTTCCACGTCCCCCCACCACCCTCGCTCTTCCACCGAACTGGCCTCCTTTCTTTTATTGACCGTAGTCAAT
>Ga0179591_1287282_pt1 | contig 11304 bp, 13 predicted proteins | sample CZOMad2_1_08_16f_FD_182891 | JGI IMG/M metagenome (GOLD analysis project Ga0179591, IMG submission 182891) | Vadose zone soil fungal communities from Angelo Coast Range Reserve, California, USA - CZOMad2_1_08_16fungal (PacBio error correction) | ecosystem: Environmental > Terrestrial > Soil >... | reverse complement strand
CGCTCATATACTCTTTTTCTTCTCCCCCCTTCCCCCCCTTATTGATTTTGACCGCACTCATCTTTTCTCTATAGTGGGGGACCTTTCTTCCCCTTTTTAGGTTTTGCCCAGATGTCCCCAGTGTCAGTATGCTTTTCCTGCTTTTATCCCGCTACCGACAGGTTTTCTTTCCTCTTTTTCTGATTTTTTGCCAGTTTGTTTTTCGCTCCCATTCGCCCCCGAGATCAAGAACGACTGCTTTTCGCTATTTCCCCTTTTTATGAGAAATATCACTCATCACCTCGCACGATTTCCATCCCCTTCGCTTTCCGGCCACGATTATGATCGCCCGTGCTATCTTTTAATCTGAATAGACACTTCCCCTCTTCTCCCCGGCCACTGAGATTGTCTAGATGCATGGCCCGCGTGATGGGGCTGCTGGATAGCTCTTCTTTTTTTTATACTACTGTCGATGGCCGTTTATGAAACGCCAGGACCCCTTCAGGCCAAATTGTGTTTAATTTGCTTGAACTAGGTACTCCCACCCCCGTAGTGAAAGTAAGAAAAGCGCCAACCCTTGCATTTTCCTGAAAGATGTCTCTCTAAAGTCCCCAGACTTCGGCGTTTTTTTGGTTTTTTTTTGTTTTTGTTGGGTGGTGTGTGGTGTTTTTTTGTTTTGTGTTTTTTTTGTGGGTTTTTTTTGTTTTTTCCTTTTTTTCTTTTGTTTTTTTTTTTTCCCTGACTGCTTTCCCCTTCGATCCTCAAGAGGCGTCACGTTTTCCCCCCCCCCTCCCTAACGTTTTGAGGTGCTCCACGAGAAAGCTTCCGCTAGTCTGCGATCCTACAAGTCTCAGCTTAAAGGGTTCGTTTTCCCCACTTGCTAGCCCGAGACTTGTATTGATTTTTTCCGATTTTTTTTCGTGTGACTGTTAGCTACGTTTTTGCCCATTCTGACGACTCTTGTTTGTTTCACACTTTCTTTCCGTCGTTTTTTCTGCCGATGGGTTGGTAGTTTAACCTTTTTTTGTCTAACCGAAAGCGCGTTGCACCCGCCACACGCGAGGACCGGGGTCCCCTTCTTTGTTTTTAACCGTCACTGGAGGGGCCTTGATTTGTCAAGACGAAGATCTTGTCGTCTTGCGCCCTTTGGTTCGCCTCAGAGAAGACTCCGACAGTGGAGCGAAACTTATTTTAGAGGGGGAGTCGCTGAGAGCCGCAGCACCCACCACAAACACCCATAAAAGGAACCCAACAGAACCCCCACAAAAACCCCCAAAACAACACCACCCCCGCACGCCACAAAACCCAAGACACCACCCCCAGCCCCCCAACAAACACCCCCCCCCCTAACACAAAAAAAAAAAAACCCCCCAACCCACACCCCCACAACACCCCCCCCCCCCCCCCCCCCCCCACACCCCCCCCCCCCCCCCCCAAAGGAGTTTCTCCCTTTTTTAGTCCATTCAGGCACCCCCTTGTTTCCCCCCCCCAAACTGCCCGTTTCAGATATTGGGATGTGTGGAATCGTCTCATAACTATCCTTGACTGCTGTCCAATCGTTGTCAGCGACGGGAAAGGTAGGATGCTATTATTCCCTCCGAGACGACAAAGATAGCATTGTTCCGTGGCTATCGCAAGATACTTCTTTTTTTTTTCTTTTTTTTTTTTTTTTTTTTTTTTTTTTTTTTTTTCTTTTTTTTTTTTTTTTTTTTTTTTTTTTTTTTTTTTTTTTTTTTTTTTTTTTTTTTTACGCCGTGGGCTCTCCCTCTTCTCTTCCTGCCTCGTTGTTGTGATTCTCTCTCTGTCAGCCCACGAGGCACTAAATCTTGCGAGAGAATTGAAGTCAGGTTTTCTTCCCATAATTCTTCCGAATATGACTCACGTGTTCATCGCGTCCTGTCCTCCTGCGTAATTCTACCCTTAGATACTGTAGGATAGCCTTTCTCATATACCTCGAGCGTACCGATTCTGGGTTTTGGGTGAATTCCAGGCCGCGAATCGCAAAACCTCTTTTAATCGTCCATACCTCCCTCTCTGTTTTAGCATCTCTCGTCCGTCTTCTTTCCATCCCCGCCAACCCCAGTTCTTGCAGAGTTCTTTTTCCCTTCCCTCCCGCCACGACGTGCGTTTTTGCGTGGTGGTCACCCCCCTCCTTCCCTTGCTTTTTGGCGTGTATTTTTTTAGCCCTTCCCGCCCCAGATCGAAACCCTTCCCCTTTCGCCGGGAGTAGAGCCTCACGACTCAAATTCTTTGCAATTTTTGTCACGTTTTTCCAAGTCCCCCCTAGTATACTGCGACTTTTCCCCCCCCCGACCCCACAGGCCTACTCATGAATACCCGTTTCTGAATTGTTGGAAAGCTTCACTCACCTTCATCACCCACGACGTCTCGCAGTTTAGCATTCGCCCTTCACCCACCCCTCTCTTTCTTTTCAAGCCCCTCCCTACCAGGCCTACCCCGGTACCCTGGTGAGAACAGTAGTTCCCCTCTTTACGCCGTTTAGTGAGGAACCGTTAAACCCCCTGCCGTGCTCCCGGCCCTCCCCTTGACTCTTCCCCTTTGGTCGTGTTCCGCCCTTTAAAGTTGTAACTTTTTGCGTACCCCCTTTATCGTGGTTCGTTTTACCCCCTCTCCCCCAAGTTTCCGTGTGTAAATTACACGTTTCCCGTCTTTGTCAATTTTGATACACTCGACCGGTAGAAGCCCGCTTTCCGCTCCCCCCCCCTACTCCAGGAACCTAGAGCACCTCAGTGTACTAGGATCGACGTCTGCCTTTTTCTTTCCCCTTTACACTGTCTTCTTTCTTTCTCCTGAGTTGGTTCTCCTTTTTTAGCGGCTCCTGGCGCTGCGCTTCTCTGCCTTTTAGTGCCTGTCAGCAAGACCATTCATAGCTTCCGTCCAGTTCTCCAGGGTCGCTCCCCTCTTTCTCTCCCCCACACCAACCCTCCTTCTTCCTTCGTTATCACTCTTTTAGACCAAATCGTCTATACGTTTAATCCAACTTCCACCCTTTTTCCTGGAACTCCTCCCCCCCAAGAGAAATCCGAAAGATAGGTGCGGGCCCCCGAATTTGAAGGCGAAGCATTGATCTCATGTTTTCTGGGTGGACTTTTATTTAATCCTATTGTTTTTTTTGGGTTTTTCTTCTTCCTCGCACCGCTTAAGTTTCCCCCGGGTTTTCCTGATCTGAGTCCGCACTCTATATTGGAGTTCTCTATTCGTTTTTTCCTTTATCGGGTTGCTTCTTTGGTTCTACTTCCCGGGTGGTCAGTGTATTGTTGTAGTTCAGAGGTGTTTTTTCGTCTCTTCATTCTTTTCTCAGAGCGTTTGAGAAACTGCGGGTTTGGTCGTTCATCGCCCACCCCTTTTTAAAGGCGCTTCCGTCCTCTATGATTCTTTTCGCACGCGGTCCTTCCCTCTGCTCCTCCTTCATATTTTTTTCTCTATCTGCTCACTACTCTTTCTCGCCGCGTACTCACTTGGCCCTTCCTTCCGGCTTTTCACTACAGGCAATTATTTCTATCGTGCATTGACGGCTTTTTTCTGTTTATCAGCCATGCTTCTTTTTCTGAGCTTTTCATCTTTCCCAGAAGATTCCTCGTGCACCTGAGTTGGCCCCCACCAGACACTTTTTCCCTCTTACCCCTCCTTCTCATTTTTTTTTTTTAAGAATTTCAATCCCTTCCCAGCTCTACGCGGGCAATAAAGCCATCTTTGGTGACCTGATGGATGCAGACTAAGTACTCTGAGACGGTCAGCCAATTTTTGGCGATGTTTTCAGGAGAGGAATTTAAATTAGATTCCGTACTTTTTTGGCTGTCCCCCGCCCCCGATACCCGTCGTGTTACCGTTCAACCCCGATGTCTCCTCAGCTGCGATGCTCATACTGTTCGGGTTCCTATACCCCCCCGATGCTGGTTTCCTTTGGCTGTGACCGTAATCTATGTTGCAACCTTTTGTCAGGAGTCCTCTTCCCTCCTCTGAAGTGGGCTTTTTGGTTTCTTCTATTCTTTCCCGGCTACACGATCCCTCTCCGGGCCGTGTTGTTTTACCACGCCACTTCAGTTTTTCCATGCCGACAGAGCCCTCTTCTGACTTCTTGAACAGTTTTTTTCCTTTTTTTTCTTTTTACGTGAAAGTTTTATTTTCTTTCTCCTTCCCCAGGACTTCGGTCTGACTTCGCCTGCTCCTTTAATCACTCCTTTTGCATCCCCACGGTTCATCTGAACGAGCAGCTCATTTCAGTGGTGTGAGACTTCCTAGTTATAATTTTAAGCATGCAATGTTCGTTTTTTCTTTATAGGTCTTCGCTGCGGGTGCGTCCTTGGCGATTTCGCAGATGGAATCGTTTTTTATTCTTTCATCTTCTTTTTTTTGTTCTTTTTTCCCGAGTGACCTCCACCAGGAATCTTTTTCTAATTCCCCCCATCTCACCCTTCCTATGTTTCCGCGTTTCTTAGATGAACCCCTCCTTCTTCTGCCCCCCTCTAAGTCTATTTCCACCTCATTTGTGAAGTCTTCTTTCAAACGTCAAAATGCCTGCCGCTTTCTCTCCTTGTTTTTCCCTATCTCCCCGGGATTTCTCCCTTGACAGTCTACCCCGCCAGGGAATTTTTTTTTTATCAATTTCCTTTGTCTCCCCATGGAGTATTGAGTTCTCAATTGCTAGATCGCAGCGTGCTTTAATCTTGCACTTACAGTTTTTGCTGATAAATTACTTTCCCCCCCCCTTCCGTGTCCGTGTGTTTCTCCGTTTCATTGCTCCGCCAAGGATCCCCCACCTTCGCGGGGGAGAAAGTTGGCGACATGTTTTTTTTTCCAGCCCTCCCCACCCTTTTCTCTTTTCGACTTTCCACGAACTTCGCCTCATACAGCTGGGACAGCTGTTTCTCTGAAAACGAGTATATCTTGCCTTCCCTTTCAACAGCTTAATCCTGTTCAAAGTTACCGGAACCCCCCTCCCCTGTGAACTTTTAATGGTCCCCGTCTCCCTCTTGAGCCGTTTTCCAGGTTCACAAGGCCGTGCGACACTTTTCCCTAGTCTGAGATTTTTCTTTTCACTGTTTCCTTGTACTTTCACCTGATGTTTCTTCCCAGATTACCCCCCTCGTTAGAACATTGTGCCTCTTCCAACTCTTTGGTGATACACCGACCCGTTCTGAAAGCCTCGTCCCTCTCCCCCAATCAAGAGCCCGGGCTTCACTATCGAGCACCACATTAAGTGGAATCTTTTACCGTGCCTTCTCTCCTTCTTTCGTGATGGCAGTTTCCCTGTGCGCTCCCGCGCTCATGACAGGTTATGTCAGTCTTATCGGCCCCCTTTAGTCGGTCGTCTGCCGCGATGATGCCAGCCAACCTCATCATAGAGGTTGAGACTCCCAATGTTTTCCCGCTGAGCCCCAACCCCCCCCCCTGGTCCGATCTGCGCAAGCTCTCTAAAAAAAACTCTCTCTATCCCGGTGCCCTTGTAATTCAAATAGCTACCAAACCCGATCCTTTTCCCCCCCCCCCTACCCTATTAACCTCTCTTTGTGCCCCTGTCACCTCACTATTCTAGAGTCTAAGCTCCTTAGCGGTTCGTTTGTCTCTCCTGGACCCCCTCTCCGGTTTTTTGTTGTTGAGATTCCTCACAGCATATAACCTATTCCTTCCCCCCTCCCCGACTTTATTTTAGGGCCTACTCTGTTCTCTCTCCTAGTGGGGTACCTTCTTCGGGTTTTGATTCTGGAAGGGACGCTAGCTCTTCTCTTCTATTCCTTTCTGAAATTCCCTTATTTTTTTTGGTCTCGTTCTTAGAAACGAGATTTGGAAAGTCCTCGTTTTTTCTGAGGGATTTCTTCACTGGAGAATGTTCCCTCCTCTCAGATTCTTTTACTCTTGATCACCAGTTAATGCTTTCGGGTACCTCACCTTTGGAGCATTTCCCCGTCTTCCCGGACGCTCTAAGACGGACCCTGCTTATCGTGGAGTTAGCTGTTTTCTCCCAAGACGAATTTTTTTTCTACAGTAGATGGGGTGTATCGACAGAGACTTTTCTAGCCCCACTTTCCCCTTGACCTACTTTTTCCCTAACATAGATTCCGTTGTTCCCCTTTTCCTCCCTCCGTACAATTGCCGGCGGGGACCGACCCGCTTTTTGCTTCCGCGAAAAAAGTTTCGAGAAACCTCTGCCTTTTGGACCTGCTGTCTTGCCTTTTTCCTCAGAATCCTTGCGAAATGTCTTTGGTCCTTTTTTTTTCTTAGGTCCTTTCCGAGCTACCCCCCTTTTGTGCGCTCCTCCCCTTATATCGGTTTTCCCCTTTTTTTACCCCCTTTCCTGCTGCCAGCTCTGTCTGCTTGCGTCAGACTGGTAGTGTTTTTCTGAATGAAACTTTTCTAATGCCTTTCACTGACGCCATTGTCGGCCAAGATCGGTCGTCGTCTCCTCCTTTCCCTTTTATTTTGGCCGATCTGTTGTTTTTCTTTCACGGCTTCTCCGAGTGGGACGTTTTTGATCCCCTTCAGTGTTGCTTGAAGACGATCTCTTCGATGAGAAGGTCGGGAGGATTTTCCTGAATAGACAGTGATCCCCCCCGTGTTTTTAGGGTCGGCTCTGGCCTGGTGTTTTAGAAACGTCGCGGCTGGCCTCAATGTTTTTTCCCTACCCACCTTTCGAACCCGCTGAATCTGGAATGGGTGTCTTATATAAGCGTATCATTACGTCTCAACTTTTTTCGCGATTTGATGGTGTCCCCCCTTCTTCTCATATGTCCTTATTTCCCCCCTGGTTAGTGGTAGATTGCCTCTTTTTCTTCCGATCTAGTTTTCCCCCCCCTTTTTGTTTTTGTCTGAGAGGAGGAAAACCCTCTTCCCTTTGCTTCACCGCAGTCAATATGGTCCGTTCTTGGTTCCCATCTTTTTCTCCAGACTTCGAGCTTTTTTCCCCAAGAGCGTAATGATACGTTGAATACCTTTCAGATGCCCACTGGAATGCCTCGAGTATGGGAGAAGATGCCGTTGGTCATGCCAACACGGTCTTGATTCAGTTTCCTCCAGGTCTAGCCACCTGGCCCGCTTGCTCTCTCCTGTTTTGGTCACTCGTATTCGCGCCTCTTCTACGAACTTTAACCGTCGCCGCGGCTTGGTAAACAATTTCTTTCCGTTGCTTTTTGTTTTTCTACACTCCCTTCCCCGTTGGCGTAGCCGTCACGCCTCCCGACCTCTCCACAACACTTGCGGTCCACTCCTACCTCAAGGCTGGCGTAAAATTCTCTTTAATGTCCACACTTCTGCCCCGTTCACGTCTTGGCGCAGCCTCCCTCTCGGGGCCTCGATTGGTTGACGCACTACCACCCCTAGTTAAGTCTCTTTTCCGCGGCACAAAGTCTCTTGGTCCAGCAACCCATGACCCTTTCCCTTCGCCCCTTAATTCGCTCCCCTGGCACAGCTTGTCACCATGGGCTTGTCTTCCCAGGCGTAAACTGTTTGAGAAACTTTTTTTCAGTGCAAAGGAACCTCTTCTTCCCTTTCCCCCTCTGACTCCTGATGTGGCGATCCCAGCGTTTTTCCCGAATGTTCCCTCTTCAATATTTGTTCTTCCTCCACCCATCTCAGGGTAGAAAAGAGTCTCTTTTACCTCCAACATCCCACTGATTGAGCTCAGCACATAGTGGCCGGCGTTTCTTGATTAATGGCTGTTTTTTTCGTCCCCCTTGTGAGTAAGAGTGCCTCCTTTACCTCGTTTGGAGTCTTATTGTAGCAAGGCTACTTTCTATTTTTCCTTAATATTCTTCTTCCTCCCCCCTCACAAGGCTAGTTCTTCTTTAGTTTTTTTCCCCCCCCCATTAGGCGATGATCGACCCCCCGTTGGCTCGCTCATCCCTCCTCCTCTCCGCGAACCCAAGCTCAGTCCCCTATAAAAGTACAACACGACAGTCCGCTTTCCCCCCCCCTCCTAAAAGAATAGAGTTCGTCCTAAGCAGGGGGGGGGGGGCGCCGTTGGGTAGAGCGGTGCTCCCCTTTTTTCCTTGTGTGAGAGAGATCGCAAGAGTTCGTATTCAATGTCGCGCCCGATCTCTTTCCCCCATATTCCTGTAGGAATGTCCTCTATTTGGATGAGGGCTTTTTCCTCTATCGTACGTTGATTTGCTGCCTATGTTGTCTTTCTCTTCTAGGTGCGCTGAAGATCCGAGACGGCTTTTTTTTGCTCATCGCCTCTTCTTCCAACGAACTGCAAGAACTCTTTCTTTTCTTTGTCTGGCTTAAAGGGTCCTTTTTTCTTTTCACGATGCGTTTCCACGACACAGTTTTTCTTCGAGTCTTATCCCTTGTCCCCATTCCACGGCCCATTACTTTCTAAAGTTTCCTGATGGTTGTTTCCGTCTTTTTTCCGGGCGATTCTGTTTCCCCCTGCTAAGCTCCGTTTTTTTGTATAAGCCTTTCTTAAATTGAGTTTCCTCGCCCTTTTTGTCGGATATCCTTTTGTTTTGTCAGTGCCAAGCGCTCACTTGCGTGAGCCCGTGTTCCTTTCTTTCTGTCCTTTCCCTCCGGCTGGTGCTGTTTTCTCTCCGCGACTTTTTTTCAGATGGAGTTTTTGCGACTACCCGTCTTTTTCCCCCTCTTTATTTCCAGGCGGCTATTTCGCGCTTCACTTCTCCTGTCTTTCACATGGCGTCAACCCTTCGTGCCTTTCTGTAGACGTGTTTGGTCCCCCTTTGCCCGCGCCTGGTTCCAAGACCCATGTGAGCAAGAATGTGTTAGTTTTCTCCCTTCTTTTTCTTTTTTTCTTTTTTTTCTTTCTGTGCTGAACCTTTTGGATGAGTTGGTTCGCCCCGCCGTCCTTTTGCTACTGACGAAGCTTTCTCTGCACTTGGAGAGCTCGTGACCTACTGGGTGCCCCCACCCGTGCTGGGAATTTTTGGTGTCACGTCAATCCCGTTTTTCCCCCTTCCCTCAGTTTTTCTTGTCCCTTGTGTGGATCGCATTTTCTACCTCTCCCCTGCTGCCCCCTTTGATCTCTTCCTCTTTTTTGCTCTTCTCGGACGAGTCCTTCTTTTCTTTTTTCTTTAGCAAGTGGAAGCGGGGTTTATTTATCTCTTTTATTTGTTGTTTTGAGAGTTATTTCTCCCCCCTCTTCTTCGGGGAACTTAAGTCAACTGGTCCGCGTGCGGCTATCCCTTTCCGCAAGATCTCTCTTTCAACCGATTTGACGCTTCCTTCTTCCTCTTTCGATACCTGCATTCCCAAAGCTTTCTTACGGTTCCCTCTTTTGTTTCTTGCACTTTCCTCGCCGCGTCCCTGTGACCTCCCTTTCCGAGTCAACCCAATCCAGCAATTTTTTTTCAAAAGGTAGTAGGGTTTTTTTCTCCCTCCCTGTCCCTCCCTCTCTTTTCAGAACGCTTTGCAACCACAGTCCTTTTTGTCCGGTTGTAGCCGTCACGCCCTTCCGCCCCAAGATCGTTCCCCATACATTGGAGACTACGACAGAATGGTTTGCGCCATGGTTTCCTTTCACCGGTTTCTTGCGACTTTTTTACCCCGTCACTATAAGCAGCATACTTCTTCAGCTCGGTTGCTTGGTGAAGAAACAATTAAATCCGTTCTTTCCCCGAGTGAGCATTTCAAAAGTTATTCCCTCATCCACCGCCCGGAACATTCATTCGCCGTCCCTTCCGGCCTTCGAGGCTAAGCAGGTCACTTTTTCTCGTTGTTCAAAAAATTTGGATTAGAGACAGTGGTCGGTCCGCGGTCAGTGTACGCTTTACTTGATCTTTTTTTTTTACGATCAAAACCTTGGTTAACTTTCCCCTTTTTTCCCATCTTGGTGTCGGATTACACCCCTAACGGTTAGGCCGCGTTCCGTGACCCCCAGCCAATTCCTCCGGTCGCCCCCTCAAGATAGAAAACCTCAGTGGCCGGCGTTCTTAGACTTAATGGCCGTGGCTGCTTCCAATTTGTCCGGCTCTTCCTTCTTTATCCCTTTTCTTCTGCATCAGGTTTTTCGGCCGCATCTTGATGCTTCCCAAAGAAAATCACTTTTTTTTTTTTCTTTCGTCCACTTGGGCGAGGACCCCCCCCCCCCCCCGGGCTCTAGTTTGCGCAGCAGTAACATGTCCCCACATCCCACTTCACCATTTAGACCCTCTTCCCCCCCCCGAATAGAGCCCGAAAGGAGTTTTCAAATCCGTTTGCGCCGCCTTGGGATAAGCGTCTCTCCGGTGCGTCCTTTCCTCCTCCTTCAGTTTTTAGAGATAGATCTCTTTCTCTCATGCTTTTTGGCCCGCACTCTTGATTTCTCTATAGGTTTAAAGTAGGGCTTTGGTCGACTCAAGTGTTGACGTTCTTTTCGGACTAAGAAGGTTTTTTTTTAGCGGCGCGCGCTATCTGTTCGGGTTGTAGCGACGCTTGCTTTGGAATCCCTTCCCCCCTTCCTTACGCTTGATTTTTTTTCTTTTCAATATGCGTAATCTCATTCTCCCTGTTTGACTATAAGGACGCTCACCTTTTTTTCGGCTCCTGGACTGCAATGCCCAACCTTCTCCTCCGCGGACACTCTTGGTGTTGAATGCTGACCTATCTGGCTTTTGGATTTCGCACTTTTTCTACGGTCGATGGGTGTATTTTTTTACCATGTCTTTTCCTCGGCCCCAGAGCCCCTTTGACAATGATTTTTCCTCCGGACATACCCCCCTCTGATCCGAGGGTGACCTACGCGGTACAACGTTTTTTCCTACACAGACTTACGCCCCGCAACGTTTCCTTTGCGTCCCCCTCTTTTTGTGAATGCGGCCCTTTCTTCTGGTTTTGTCCCATTTACCGTTTTTTCATGGCTTTTCCGGAGGGCTCCCTGATTTTGTTGTCGCAACGCCCTTCTTGTTACCGTTGTACAAACATAGGTTATTTATGGTGTTTAGAAGTGGTGTCCAGTTGCATCTTTACCCGGATGACTTCCCAACTATTTTTGCTAAAGCCTTTTCTGTCGTATAATGAAAGGGGTCCTTTGGGAGATTTTTTCTTTCGTGCAAGGCTAGACCCCCCTCTTGCCGGTTGAAGTTTTTTGGAAAACGCATTCCCTTTCTCTGCATCGCATCTTCGACTGAGGCCCTTCTTCTTCTCTTAGAGCAGAAAGACAGTGGGGTTCTTTTTCCCCCTTGATGCCTTCTATGTGGCCCTTTTTGGGAGTAGAGTTTCGCACATCCCGGTTGTTGTCTCTCCCCGCGCGCTTAATTGCCTTTTTTTATAGTCTTATATAAGATATTCCTTCCCCGTGAAATGTTTTGAGGAGCAGATTTCAAGCTCATTTCCCCTATTGCGCCTTTTTTTTCTTCTGCAAGATGTCTTTGGGCT
>Ga0179591_1340268_pt1 | contig 11305 bp, 14 predicted proteins | sample CZOMad2_1_08_16f_FD_182891 | JGI IMG/M metagenome (GOLD analysis project Ga0179591, IMG submission 182891) | Vadose zone soil fungal communities from Angelo Coast Range Reserve, California, USA - CZOMad2_1_08_16fungal (PacBio error correction) | ecosystem: Environmental > Terrestrial > Soil >... | reverse complement strand
CTATTGACCCCCAAGGCCGGCATGAAAATTCGGCTACCTGGAAATTCTCCCCCCCTCTTCTTTGAAGAGAACGCGCTTTAGTCGGGGAATTTTTTTGATGAGGTTTTGACTGTTGGAGAGGACCCTTTCCTCCTTCGTTTTCGAAATTACCTGCACTGTCCTTTTCCTTCCCCTTTTTCCTTCGAAGAAAAACCTTTCGGATGACATTCGGGGGGGCTTTTTTTTCCCAACAACATGAGCCCTTTTCCCCTTCACCCCCCAACATAGTGAGCGGCCCTTTTCCTTCCTTGTTCCTTCCGAAGGGTGGGGTACTGAACCCCCCCCTTTTTCACCTTGGGAGACCCCCCCCCCCCCTTTTTTCCCCCCTTGGGGAAGCCCCGCTCCCCCCCCTTTCAACCCGTCTTCACAAAACTCTCCTGGGTCCCTTTTTTTTTCCTTGGGAAAACAGACGCCTGTATGGACAAAACCGTTAGCCTAAATCCCCTTTTCTTTTCCTTTTTGCAAAGCAGGGTGCACAGCCGGCCCCTTAGGTTGGAAGTTTCTCCAATCCCCTCTTTTTTTTTTCTCTCCCACAGTTTAGAGTCTTTTTTTGGTCGGAACACCCACAACCCAGGGCGCTTCTTTTTTTTTTCCCCCCCCCCCCCAATAAAGGGGAGGTATCGAAACCTACGCCTATTTTTTTTTTTTTTTTCCCTTCCTTCCAGACCAGAGAAGAGTCAAGTTGGGGTCTTCTGATTGGTTAGGGGGATGGTTCTCGTAAGAATTGTCCCTGGGGCCTTTTTTACCCTTCCCCCTCCCTTAAGGGGGAACCCCTTTCGTTGGTCCTCGGTTCTAGTTCTTTTCCTCCCCCTTTCTTCCCCCCTTTTTTTCCATTCCCAAGCTCTTCCCCCGATTTTCCGAAAAACCAGGGAGTGTTTAAAGTTTTGTCCTACTGCACGTTTTTTCTTCGCCAAGCACCTTTCCTCCTTTTTTTTTTCTATTTCTTGAAGGGATTGTCCTCCTTTCCCCCTTCCTTAAGTGTGGGATACCCCCCCCCCCCCCCCTTTTCCCCTCTCCTCAACGCCGAATTCCCTGTTGGCAGATGGATCTTAAGGGCCCCCTTTTTCTTTTTCCCTTCGGAAAATGGTTTTTTTTTCCGGAAAACCTCGTTCCTCCTCTTAAGACTTTCCCCGCGTCTTACGGTGGTCCCCCCCTTTTTTTTCCTAGAGACGGCGCGTCCTTCAAACAGACCTTTCTCTCCGCGTAGCACGTCAAACATCCATCCTTTTTCTCGTTAAGCCCTTTTCCCCTTTTTCCCAGCTAACTAAAGCCTGACGGCGTTTTCTCTGCTGGGTGAAGGGAGCCCAAGCCCTTAGGTTATTATAGTCACATTTTTTTGGCGAAGTTAGAGAGAGAAAAAATGTGGTCATAGGGCCTGTACTTCCCTTCAGTGGTCCAGTTCGTCCCCCTTCTGGGCCTCCCATTTTTTCGAAGAGGCGCCGAAGCCTCGAAACTTTTCTTTCCCCCTCTCCCCATCCTGGTTTTTCTCCCCCTTAATCGTATAGGCTTTTCGTTTTTTTCGGAAACTCTTTCTTTTCGTTTTTCTTCCCCTTCCCCCTCTTTTCCCTCTCAGATGGACTCACCAGTGTCGTAGATCTCCTATTTACCTTTAATGGGGTTCCGTATGTCTTCTTAATTAGGTACACCTTTGTTATGATTTTCTTGTTAGGCGGTTATCCCTAGTCCAGCCCCCTCTTCCCAAGGGTGTCCGCAGCTTTGCTTTTGGACAGTTTATTTTCCTTGTGAGAAGGGTCTTTAGTCGTTGAACACCGCCATTCCCCCCTTCTCCTGGGGCCTCTATTCCCTTTCAGGTATCAGTTAAAACTACACCTGCGTCCCAACTTCTCCCATTGGGGGTACTTCAGTCCAGTTTTTTTTCTTTTGCGGGCCGGCACTTTTCTCACTCCTTCCGACGTCTTTCTCTCCACCTGTGCAAACACGCGTCCTTTTTCCTTTCCTTCGGTCTTTTAATCTTTGTCGGCGGGAACGCTGTGTACTTCCCCGTCGTTGCCTTGACAATTCGGCGGCCCCCCCCTTTGCGGTTTCCTTCTTCCTTTTGCCACCTGCTTATTCTTCTTCTTCGTTCACGATTTTTGAACATTTCATTTCGGGCACAAGGAGTTTCCTTTCCTTTTGAAACGGCTTTTCCCCCGCGCGTGAGATGACTTTTTTCCCTCCCTTCTCGGCTAAGAAGGAGGGTTGGTGTCTTTAACTAAGGCGCTTTTAAGTTTCTCCCTTCACAGACAAGGCCAGGGGTTTCCTTTTTTTTTCAGCAAACCCGGGGCGTCCCTTTTACTCCGTCCACGGCGATCCTTAGGTCGGCAGTGGACCCCCCCCCCCTGATGTTTCCGGGGGAAAATGTATCTTTTTTCCCACCGAGGGCCTTTTTTTTCTTCTTTTTTTTTTCCTTTCTCCACTAGGAATAGCTCTTCTTCTTTCTAGTCCTTGTCGTGTGGGAATTCCTATCCTTCCATGTCCGGGACTTCTCATGTGCCCCCTCTCAACAAGAATCTGTCCCCTCCGTTTTCCCTTCGAAGGAGATTGAGTATGTTAAAGACTCCACCTTTTCTTTCCCCCCCCCCCTTAATACCCTCCCCCGATTAGATTCAGGACTAAAGGCTTCCTCTCCCCCTCTTTTTGGACGGCTCCGTAAATCCCTTTGTCATGAAAGGAGGAGGACTTCTACTTTTTTCCTTTCTTGACTGGAATTGGGGCCGTTTTCTCTCCCCCCTTTTCGGAGACTTCTATTCTTTTTTTTCCAGCGAAAAGGGGCCTTTTGGAAGCTCTCTTTTTTTTTTCTTGGCAATTCTCTCCCCCCCCCCGTTCTAAGAGGTTCCTTCGGAGATGAAGGGCCTGTTGCGTTTTGTGTCTGTGTGCCACTTTCCCCCCCTCTTCCGTCATGGGAACGTCTCCTGCCTCCCCATTCCTCCCCCTAGGTTTTCCCTCCATGAAACGAAGGATCGTCCCACGAAAAGGCCTTTTTTCCCCCCCCTCCCGCCCTTCCCCCATTCCCGGCGGGGGGCGCGGCATCTAGCTTCCTCTTACTGGCAGGGGGGACCCTTCTCCCTTCCCCACCAGGCAGACATTGTTCGACTTTTCTCCCCTTTTAAAAGGCCTTTCCCCCCTTCCCTTTGACCCAAGTGACCGGGTCCCCCCCCCCTCAGGGAGAACCCCCGATCCTTTCGGGGAAATTGAATGGTTTCCAACCTTTTCCTCTCCCCCCCCCCCCTGACCCCCCCCCCCCAATATAGATATCTTTCCCATTCCTCCCTTTTGTGTTTTTTTGCTCTTTTTTTTTCTTCTTCCTTCAAAGGTGGACAGCTGGTTGGAGTGAGGCCTTTTCGGTGTTTCGAATTAGATATACTTCTTTTTTTTTACTTTTTCGATGGAAGGAAGGAAGTTTTGCCCCCCCTCGTCTCCGGAGAAAAGGGAGGAGGCAGAGTAAGGGGCATAGGAAAAAGTTCGGTCGTCCTCTATTTATGACTTCCTCCTTTTCTGGTTGCGTCGGATGGTCTCACTTCTCCCTTTTGATTAGTGGTGAGAAGGTATCTGAGTTTATGAGGCGAACCCTCCTTCTTCTCCTTCCATCTGAATAGTCTAACCCTCCCCCCCCAACGAAAAGGCCCTTCCCCCTTGTCCCTCTTTCCTCTTTCGAAAATGGGTTGGATGGTTCACATTCCATTCCAGGGCCGACCAGAGAGATGGACTTCCTCAACTTTTTCTTTCCCTCTTTGCGGGATAACCCCTTCTTCTGCTCAGGACGTGTTGAACTTACTTGTCAAATGGGCCCCTCCCGAAATGACCCCCCCTTCCTCCCTTCCTTCCTCGTATGATTTTCGCTTTCCTCTTCCTCTGTCACAAAAAGCATTCCCCTTTCTAAGCCTTGAGAAGGATAGGGGCCCTTGGTCAATATGCAAGGCTTAAGCCCTTCCCCTTTCCCCCCCCTCTTTCCTTCGCTTATTAGGAAGTGTCCCTACTTTTTTTCTCTTTCCCCTGGACTGTCCTTCTATCACATGGTCCAAGGACGATGAGGGACCCAGCTGGAGATAGACAGAAGAGATTTTTATTTTTCAAGCCCTTTTTTCTTTTGAAGATTTAATTACCTGACCCCCTTTTCTTGGTTTCACTGAAGGAAGGAAGTTCATGGTCATCTGTCCGAAGGTCCCTTTCCCCCTTTCTCCCACCAGGTCCTTAAACTTTCCTTTTTTCCCTCCCTAAGAGGCCTTCTTTTTCCTTCCCCCTCGCTCCGTCAGAGGACGAGCGTGGGACTCAGTCATCGACGCGAAAGAGCCTTCCCCTTCCCTCCCCCGGTGAACGACCTGCATTTCCCCTTTCTTTTGACCTCCGAGTGATCGATCCTCCCTTTTTTTCTTCCCTCCCCGCATGAAGAGATGACAAAGGGAAGAATTAGTCTACCTCGTGAGAATCCCTCTTTTTTCCCCCCCCCCCTCCTCCCCTTGAAGAGGTTCGTCCCCTTCTTTCTTACCGCCTTCCGTCGCCAGGGAACTTTGGGACCCTGGGCGTCGCCCCGACAGTCCTCCCCCCCCCCCCCCCCTTCACTTCCATGAGACTGAACCCTTTTTCCCCCTTTGTTTCGTGGAGAGGACCCGCTTCTCCCTTTCCCATTCCGTTCTTGAGAGGAGGTGTGGTCTTTCCCCCACCTTCCCTGCGGCAATTCCCCCCCCCCTGCCAAGTGCTGCCTTACCCCTTTTGACGGGAATAGAAGTACCCCCCGCCGACAAAGCAGATCCCACCCCTTCTTTTCCTCCCTCCGAAGACGATGTACCCCCTTTTCTTCCTCCTTAACCTGGACAATGGAACGAGGCGAGAAAAAGATGTACCTTTCTCTCCCGCCAGTTTTAGAACCAGCGACTTCCTTTTTCCTATTCACCTTCTTGCGGAGGACCACCTTCCCTTTTTTCTTTGCAGCTCCTTTGGAGGAGTCTCAGTTCCAGCAAGGATCTTCCTCCCTCTTGAATCCACCCCACCCTTTTTCCCACTGGATCGGCCTCTTCCCCCCCAGTTGTGGGATAGTTAGTCCCCATGGGAATCTCCCTATTCCTTTTGTTTCTTTTTTTCTCCCCCCCCAATCAGATTCACCTCCCTCCCTTTTTTTATGTTTAGATGGAAAACCTTAGACGTCGCCGAGCTGAATTTTCTTTTCTTCCTCGGATTTTTCTCGACACGAGCCCTTCTTTCTATGATAGAGTTCCAGTTTGTTAAAGCGGTTTTTCCCTAGGATTCTCTTTCCTTGGTCAAAACCTTTTTCCTCCCCCCCTGTTACCCCTGGGCATGAAAGACACTATTGGACCCGGAATTTCGGAGTCCTCCTTCATTTTCCTTTTTTCTCCACCTGAGGCTTTCCTTTCCTTTCTGCCAAGCTAAAGATCGACCGCGGTCCTTTTTTTCCTTTTTCCTTCTTCCGAAAATTTCGTGGCCCCCACATTGGTCCACCGCTGTGGTCTCCCCCCTTCCCCTTCCCCCTCATTGTGTATTAAGGTGGTCCCCATATTTTTTCCCGGAGGAACAAGCTCCCCGTTCCTCCCCCTCCCTTGGCGTGAAGAAATTTTTCAAGTTGCTTCCCCCTCTTCGCCCGCCACCCGAACACCTTTTTTTTTCCCTTTTTTAGTTAACGAGGTCTTCGGGCTTGTTTTTTTTTTTTCCTACAAATAGGGCTTTCTTTTTTTTCCCCCCCTTTTATGGAAGGGAAGGGCCGCGAAGAGGTCTTGGTTTTTTCTTTTTCTTTCTCCCAAGGAAGACTAACACGTTTTCCTTTTTTCTTGCGAAAATTCCCCATCCTTTCTTTTCTCTCTTCATTCAAATTAAAAAAGTTGGGTAGTTATTACTTTCTTTTTTCACGGACATTTTCTTTTTTTCTCTTTTTTTTTTTTCCACCAGGGAAAGAAGATTGCTCTCTTTTTTTTGTTTCACCCATCTGAAGGCCCCTTCCGGGCGCTCAGGCCCCCACCCCTTCTCCCCTCCCTCCACACCATTTGCCTCGTTTCTGAATCTGACCCCGGCATATATACATGGATCATCCCCCCCAATAAGCTGTGACCGTATTTCGACTACTATCAGTACGTACCCAAGTTCATCACACTTTCATCCTACACTCCACCGCGCTCACCCTCCCTGTCCCCATTATCCCCCTCGTTATGTTATCCTTCTCGCCAATCCTTTCCTCTTACGATTAACCTCTCCGTTAGAACGTGACACCCCTCACTTCTCCCCGCCCCTACCCCCGTAAAATCGTTTGGTGAATCCTTTTTTTGACAGACGGGTCTTGGAGCTTCTTCCCCTTTTCCCCCACTGGGACGTGGTTTTTTTTTTTTCCCCCTTTCCTTTTTTTTCTTTGTTAAAACCAACTTTTTTTTCCTTCATGTTGGTGATTGATATTTCTTGTGTTTTCAAGGTTAAAGGTCTCTTTTTTCCACGAAAAATGCCCCTCCTCTCCCCCATTTGTAGGGCCGTTGAAGGCATGGTCTGCCTCCCGTGCAGATGGTCGCCGATTTTCATATTTTCCCTGACTGAACCTCATTGGTCCCTGACTAAAAGAGGGAGTCTTTTTTCCTATCCTATGTATGTAGATAAAACCTTTTTTGGTCCACTAAGTTCATGTCAAGTGGGAATTGTCCATATTCTTTTTCCTTTCCTTTTAACCTTTGTTGTTGGTTTTGTATATCTTTCCATTAGCCAAGTTCCTCCCCCCCCCGAAAAAAACCTTCTCCCCCTATACTACATCATCTGAGCTGCGTATGACTTCTGTAGTCGGTGGCCCGTGCTTCTTTTTCCGCGCGTCTTCCCCTCTGACACATCGGCGCCCCTGCCGCAACAGGTCCCTTTTTCCCCTAACTTTTCCCTTTTTCCCCCGTCTACTAAGAACACCCTTTCTGCCCATTAGGGGACTTTGAACACCCTGAGAAACCTTAAAAGTCCAACAAAAACCCTCTTGAGCCAAATGACCCACCCTTTCTCCGAACGGGTGGGGACCTCCCCCACCCCTTCGAAAAAACAACCTGTCACCCGTGGACACGTTTTTTCCTCTCCCCCCCCCCCTTTATGGCAAAAACCCTTCCCCCCCCCCCCCCCCAAAGACGACGGCAATTCTTTTTCGTCCTTGGTTTACCCCCAGGACGAAATATTTTTCTTTTCCCCCTTTTTTTCCCCCTTCACCTTAAAATTTTGGGAACTTTTCACTCCCTCCCAGGTGGAAGGGAAGGATGTTCCTTTCTTTCACCAGAGGGAAGGCAGATTCCACAAAAGTCTTTTTTTTTTTCCCTTTCACCTTCCTTTTCCCCCCCCCAACCTGGGGACGCTTCGTCTTCCCCTTTCCCCCTCCAATAAGGTGAGGGGGAGCTCCACCTCTTCTTTTTCTCTTCAGATTACGTACATCCCTATCTTACGGAAGGGCTTTATTTTTGTAGGGGGGCGGGTCTTATAGTTTTAGATTGTCATTGACTCTTTCCCCCCCCTCCTTAGAAATTAAGGTCCACCCTTTTTTTTCTCGGTATAGACCCCCCCCCTCCCTTCGCCCAAAGTAATTAAACTGAGTGATCGGCCGCGATGGCGACCCTTGTGAAGAACCCATTTTTCCTAAGGCAAGTGTTTTTCTCCCCCAACCTCTCTTCGAGAGTTCCTCCAGAGTTATTCTTGTCGAATTTTTCTTACTGAAGGTCTTGGATAAATGTCCCCCCCTCACTCAGGGGAATACCTTTCAGGAGCGATCTTCCCCCTTTTTCCTTGAAGGGAGGGCCCCCCTTTGTTTTTTTCCCCTCCTCTAATCCCTCTTTGCAAGAACCGATTTCCCCCCGGTTAAAGAGCTTTTCTCTCCTCCTCCCTTTTTTTTTCCTTAAAAGGAAGAAAGGGGCTCTATTCCCTGACAAAGGACGTCTCCTTCGAAGAAGGCTCTTGTTTTCTTTTTTATCCCTGAACTAAACAACCTCCCCCGATTCTTCCGTGAGGATTTTTCCACGTCTCCAAGGGCTCCCCTTTTTTCCGGACATCTTTCTTTTGAGGTTTTTTAGTACAACCCACTTTTGTGGATAGGGCCTCTCCCCCCCTTGGGTTCAGTCGTTCGTTCCAGCTTTAATGAATCCTGATCCTTCAGCCGCGTTTTTTTTCTGCAACTAGCCTACTGGGTTTCTCGTCCCTTTTTTTTTCTGTCTCAGACTTCTCCCTTTTTTTTTTTTTTGTGAAACTGGCCCCTTTTTAGGGGCCCAGGCATCTAGGTCGCGGCCCTCCCTTTTCCCTTTTGTACAGATTATGCGCCCCCCCCTTCTAACAGGTCCTCGGTCATGTACGGCGGGCTGACTAAGGAAACGTTTTTTTTTTTTTTTCTTCGGGGTAGGAGTGTTAGCTTTCTCGGTTTGAAACCAGGGTTGGAAATGCCCTGGTTTTTTTTTTTTTCTTTCTTTCGTAATGGCCGACATTTGACCCCCCGGCCAGGCTCACGCCGCCTTTTTTCTAGATACGCGCTCTTTTCTTCCAAGGAAACTGTTGTTAAGGCCTATGGTTTTTGATTTTCCCCCTCTCCGTGGGCCCTTTTTTTTTTTTTTGCAGACGACCCAGTCGCCAAGTTCTTTTTTTCCTTAGGAGGTCTTCCCTGGAGCCACCTCCCGTGGGGAGTTTCTCCTCTTTTTTAGAGGGAGGGAGCACTTCCTTCCTTCGAATGCCCATTCGCGTGGTTCCTTGTTTGAGCTAGAAAGGCCACCTTTTTTTCGAGATTGAGCAAGATAGGATTCTTCTTTTTCCCCTTTCCAGGTAGTAAAACCCCCCCGTGATCTAGGATTTTTCAACCTGGCGGCAGGGCCTCTTTTTTGGCTCGCTAGGGTTCTCGGTCGGTGGATTTTTTTTCCCTTAACGAAGGAGCTTTTTTTTTTTTTCCTTCCCCCCACCAGGTGACAGTCCCCCCCCTTGTGAAAGGCTTGTTTTGCCCCCCCCCCCCCTGGTAAATGTTTTTTTCCCCCTTTTCTCCCCTGAAAAGGGCAGTATCGTTGTTGCCCCCCTTTCCCCACGTGAACATCTGGTTAAGGGCCCCCTTTTTTCTTTTCACTTTTTTTTTGGGACCCTTAACAGGATTTTCCCTTTTCTTGATCTAAGAAGGAGTTTTCCCCCCCCCCCCCCTTCCAGTCAAAGTCCGGCATTTTGCCCTTCCCTTGAGCAAAAGAAATCGAACCTCTTCTCAGGAAGCCAGTTTGTCCCCTGCCTCCCCCCTTGGGGAAGTCCCTGGCGTCTTAATTAGGGCCACTCCCTTTTTACCAAGGATTTAGATGGGCTCCCCGGTGGGGACTTTGATTCCCCCCCCCCCCTTATCAGGAAGAAGGAGGCCCTTTTTTCGGGACGGCGGGGGGCCCTTTTTCCCCGGCAGGCGGAGCAGGTTCTTTTTTTTTTTTAGAAAGTAGGCCTTTCTTCCAGGGAGGACTGTTTTGAAGGAGAAAACCCCCCCCCCTCACCAGAGGTAGACCTTCTTCCCCCATTTTTTCCTCTTTTCCAGGAGGGAGTGGGGTACCAACCCTATGGACGGCGCAAGCTTTCCCTTTGCTGAGGCTTTCCCTATAGGCGTACCCCCAAAGGTTTTCCCCCTTTTCAGGACGCGCTACCAGGCTCCCCCCTTCAAGGGAAAGGGCGTTTTCCTCCCCTCTCTTCTTTGGACAGAGACCTTTTCCGATTGCCCCCGCCGCACTCCCCCCCCCTGACGACTTTGGTCCTTCTTTTTCCTAAAGTTTGGGGAACGGACGTTTTTTTCTTCTCCACCAAAGTTAGACCGGGATCTCTCCCCTCTCGTCGGCTTCTTCCCCCTTGGAAGGGCGCCACATTCTAACCCTTCCTTTTCCTTCACGTTGGGTGTTGTTGATTTGGAGGAGGGAATTCAAGGTTTCCCTCCTCCCCGAGGTCTCTTTCTGGACTCGGAGATCTAACTTTTCGAGGGAAGGGCCCTTTTCCCTTTTCGTCCCGGAGACAGGGGGAGGCGGTCTTTTCTTTGGGAATAGACCCTTCTTTCGATATTTTTGTGGCAGTTTCTTTCTTTTCTGTTGACGGCGACTGGTTCTTCTTTGTAGAAGATACCGGCCTTTTTTTTTTCACAGGGGGGAGACGCACTTTTTCCCCCTTTTAAATTCTTCCTTCCCCAGAATCCTGCCCCCCTTCCCCCCCTCCTCCTGAAGAGGAGAAGGCATTCTTCCCTTTTCCCTCCCATTGAGCAGACGTTCTTTTCTGGAGCTGGCACGATGAGTTTTCTCTCGGCGCCCAGCCAATTTTTTCCGGAAGAGAATGTTTTCTCCGGAAATGGCCACACCCCGGAAGAAGAGTCTCTGATTTTTTTTCGCCTCTCGGTAGAAATCTTAGAAGGGATAGGGCATTTCTTTTTTTTCCCTCAAGGAAGTTTGCCCCTCCTTCGTCGCCTTTGGTTATCTTTTTTCTGATGAGGTGATAATGTTTCTTTTTTCCCGGGAATGGACGGGTGAGATCCAGCAATCCCTTTTTTCCGTCGGTGGTTTTCCATTGAGATAATTGCCATGCCCCCCCCCCCCCCCCCCGAAGAAATTGGAGTGGGTCCCTCCCTGGCGCGAGGAAGGTGTTTTTCTTCTTTCCAAATCACTCCTGCCCCCGGTTCGGCGGCAGCCTCCCTTTTCGTTAAGCAACGCGCCTTTCCTCTTCGAGCCGACCCGTCCTCTCCTTTCCCCCCGACCTCTTTTGTCTTTCTCGGCACGATCTTTTTTTTCCTCGGATCCGCCATCTTTCTCGCCCGGCATTTTCTTTTCCAATTTTCCCGCCTTTTTTCTTTTTCCCTGCCGCCTATACTTAACGACACAGGACGCGGTTCGACGCCGGCCGTCTTTCGGGCGTTTCCGCCCACGCTTCCTGAGACTGATTTTGGCGCCAGGGTCGTTGCCTCCCGCCCCATGGGAAGAGTTTTTTGGTGGTAAAAACTTTTCGAAGATCTTTTTCTCAATGTCCTAGAAGGATACCCGCCCCTCTTCCTTCAAAAGGGTTACGGGCTTTTCCCCGCCGAGGAATTTTGCCCCCTGTCTTTGAGGGATTCTCCTCCCAATGGTTATACCCCCCTTTTCTCTCTGACCGAGAAGGCGCGTCTCACCCCCGTCTTTCTGTTCGATGGTCTCTAGGATTTAGTAAGCCCCTTTAATAAAGATGGACCGTCCCCCCCATGATCTTTTTTCAAACACTTGTGGCTCTTTTTATCCCCACCCAGCCCCCCAGTTCCGCCCCCAGCATTCTTCCTTCCCCCAACTGGACACAGAAGGGTCTC
>Ga0179591_1300574_pt1 | contig 11305 bp, 16 predicted proteins | sample CZOMad2_1_08_16f_FD_182891 | JGI IMG/M metagenome (GOLD analysis project Ga0179591, IMG submission 182891) | Vadose zone soil fungal communities from Angelo Coast Range Reserve, California, USA - CZOMad2_1_08_16fungal (PacBio error correction) | ecosystem: Environmental > Terrestrial > Soil >... | reverse complement strand
AGTCTGCCTACGGCCCCTCGTCGAGAGGATCTCAGTTCGTTTCCTCAACACGCGGTTTCGCCCTTTCATGTCATTTTCCGAACTTAAAATAAGACCCATCACTCTCTTCCGTTCTCTTTTCTTTCTTCTGAGTCGCTTTTTATTGCCTCAGTTTTCTTTTGCCTGCTGTGTTCCCTTGGCATGTAAGTAAGTTGGTTCCCACCGTGCTATCCCTTTCCTCCCTCGCAGAACCTACTCCCAAAGTTCCCACTTCCTTTCCCGTGCCTCCTGGGATGTGTAAACCTCTGCCCCCCCTCCGATTTTCCCCTTTTCTTTTCACTGTTCCCCTGTCCTCGATTCGTTTTAGTAAATTCCCTTTTTTCTTTCATTTGTGACCGACTGAATCATTAATCGTTCACTCTGATGCCCTCCCCCTCTTTCCCTAGGAATATCATATCTTCCCCGTTTGTTGCACCTTCCGGACGTGCTTCAAAGAGCTAAGACTTCCAACTTTGCGCGTCGTTTCTTGTGGTCTTCCCTGCAAAGCTCACAACCGTTGACACAAACAGCCTCCCCCAGCCCGTTCGAACACTGGATTTAAGAAAAGAAATTTTTCCCCTTTCCCCGTGTTTGTTCCAAAGAAACCCTTTCAAGGGTCCCTTTCCCTTCGAGGAAACGACTCCTTTCCCCTAGGCTTGTTCGAAACCCAGACTCCTTTGTGGGTGGCAACTTCTTCTTTTTATTAAACCTCCCAACAAAAACCCCTTTTTTCTTCAACTAGGGGCGAAGTCTTCTTCCACTCCAGCCCCCCCGTAAATCTCAACCCGGGCCGTTAATTCCGCGCCTCTATTTGTTGAACACATGCCCCCAGCTCTCTGTATCGTTCAACACTGAAGCGCCCTCCCCGTTCCTTTCTTTTACCCCGGCCCAGAAACAGGAAACCCTCGCGGACCCCCCCCTCTGGACTGCACAAAAACCAGCACCCCCCAAATCGTGCTCCCACATCCCCTGCGTTCACGGCCTTTTCGTGGACGTCATCCCTCCCCAAACCCCACATGTGCGCTTGAATGTCCCAAGCGAGCGCTCACCCCCACAAGCCTCGTTCCCCTGAACCACGATGACACGTGCAACACCCAAGACCGTGTTTTTCTTTTTTTCCCGTGTTTCCTCACGAAACCACCTTCTACTCAGTACTGTCTGACACATGTGTTCGGTTAAACGAAACGTGTTCTCTTCCACGTAAATTTTGGTTCCCAATTTCCAACCCCCTTTCGGTCCAACACACTCCCCTTTTTTTCAAATCCCTTTTTTGTCCCCCCCCCCCTCCCTTTCAAGTTTCCCCTCCCTCTTTCCTCTTAAATCAAGCTAAGGCCGTCAAAACCCCCATGGAGGAAAATCAATTCCCTCCTTTCCTGTGGGACCCTTCCCCTCCACTTGCGTGAGTCGTTGTCCTCTTTTCCAATGGTTTCTTTCGGAACATTGAATTTTTCTCTTGTTTTCCTCTTCCGGTCCCCGCGTTGGGCGCTCAAAACCGGAATGCCGAAATTCAACCCCCCCCGAAACGGCGCTCCCCCATAACTCCTCCCCCATTTCCGGAAGCCATAGAATTCTCACTGGCTCTCCTGAATTCCTTTCTTATTCTGTCTGATTCCAGTGGAGTGTTTTCCATTGTGCTGCAAGCTGCTTTTTCCCTCCAACGAACCTTTTCAAGCCATACCCCAACTGTCTAATTCTCTGGGCCCTCGTATCGCAACCCCTGGATTCCAGCTCAACTTCATGGATTCCGCCCAACGTCGACGTGTTGAAATGCCTTGCTCCTCCCCCTGTCGACCATCCTATTCATTCCTAAAAAATCCCCAAAAGACTTTCTCGCTCCCCTCCCGAGAGTTCTCCCAACTGACCTTGCGAGCTCTCTGCCTGCGCACGGTGTTTTTTTAACCTTTGGATCGAACCCTCCCCCAATTTCCCTTCACATCGTCCATCATGGACCAGTTGCCGGAACACCAATTCCAAAGGAGATTATATTTGTAACCCCCTTCTCCCGTTTCTCATGGAACTTGACCCAATTCCGCCGAACGAATGATTAAGCTTTCTTTCCCCGCTCTCTTGGTCTCTGGCGACCAGCGCTCTGTGGATGCCCGTGACCTCCGGCTCCTTAGCCCTTTTCTAGTGTTTCTCGTCTTCCATTCTTTTGACTTTTTACCCTCCCCCCACAACCCTTCCCACGTGGTCATGTTCCGATTCCGGACGTCAGGTTTTTTGAAAATTCATGTACGATTCTTTCTCCCCGTCAATCCTTTGTCCGATAGGACAGCTAAACGTACTTGAGTTTCCTCGTGAATTCCAGGTCTTCTCAGGGTCTCCGTCACTTTGTCCGAGGGAGTAAACACTGGGATTCCCCCCTTTTTCCCCCTTTTTAGAATCCCTTCATGGATGACCCGATAGGAAATCGCAGGCCTCGGTTTCCAGGACAGGATACTCTTCTTTTTCCTGTTGTGGTCGTTATGACTACAATGGGGGCGCCGGTTTTAATTTCTGGGAAATAAAGCTAGTCTGCAAAGCCTCTCTTCTGCTGAAGTCTTTTTACTTACATAATAGCGTTTAACAGGATAGCCAAGCGTTTTTCCTCCCCTTAATCCTTCCTTTCCTTGTAATTTTCAGTGGTTTAAAATGATTAGCCTTGGTACGTTTCCCCTTCTTTTTCCTCGTCGATATTTTTAATGTCTTCTCCCTCTCCCCCTAAGCTTTTCCTCCTCAGGCCTCGGTTGGAGTTTTAAACCTTGCTCCGGAGGGTCGGAAGTCATCCTCCTGACACCCCCCTCCGACCCGGCTCCGCGTATACGTGAGCTGGGAGCGATTTTATAAGATCTTCTCTCCCAATGCAGTTTATCGATGTAATCCCGAAAGTTTTTTCTTCGTAAGTGCTTTTTCTTAGCTCCACCCTGGCGCCATCATGGGAATTAACACTTCTCTCTTCCGTTTTTTCGCCCCTTTTTTTACCGTATCATGGCGGTTTCTCTCGGAGAATTGGTCTCCCCCATCGTCAGGTACCCACCCCCCCCCTGATCCCTTCCCCGAAAACCTGGTCGCCCGAATTTTTCTGTCTACCCGGCTTCTCTTCCCAATGCTAGTCAGAAAGAACCTTTTTCTAGCACGTGAACTCCTTTTTTCCCTCCCTTAAAAGTCCCCCCCCACCCCGCTTTTTTGAAGCTTTTCCTCGTGTTCTGTCGTAATTTTTGCGGATTTCGGTTTTAAATGCAGTAAAAGACATTATACCTCTAAGTTGTCCTTTTTGCACCTTTTCTTTTGGCCTCTGTCAGGTTCCCGGAATTTAGTTCGTCAGATTACCCTTTACCCCCCGCCCCGCTCAGAATCTTCAGGTCTTTTTAGAAATCTTATTCTTTGTTCAAACAGAAAGTTGCTTCTTGAGTGATTTTGTCTCTTTTCTATTCATTTCTGACTGTTGTCTCCTGCCAGATCAAGATCACCCACGTCGAGGACTTTTCCTCGGACCGGTGTTCCTGTTTCAGTGGGCCATTAGAAAGTGATGTCTATACGTCCCTTCTCTTAGCCTTTCTTTTTCTAGCGGTTCTTTGAGTCCTGTAGAACAGTGCCCCACCAACCTTTCTTGCTGCCAGCCCCAATCAGATCCCCCCGTCAGTCGTTTTACTTTGATTAAGTTCGTAAGAGCCTTTTTCTTTGTCATTGCGTTTCTTTTTATTACATTGTTTTTATCCCTTCCTTCCCTTCCCTTTAGAGAGGAAAACCGCTACAACCTCCCATCCCCCCCAGTTCGAATACCCGGTCTTTTCTAGCCGGTTCAAAAACCTCCTACCAATTCACGTTCGATGGACGAACCCACTCCTCTTTCCGCCTGATTTAATTGGTGACTGTTGCTTGAGCCTCCCTCGTGAAGTCTTCCCCCCCAACGACTCTTTCCTTTTTTTTCGGTTGTTTGGAACCCGGACCCTCTATAACGTTGGAGTGATTCCCCCCGAAAACAGTTTCCCTCCCCCATTAGCCTTTCCCCTTCGGGTTCGTCCGTGTTTCTTTCAGTTCAACTTTTATTCACAGAAACAGTTTTGTGGGATTCCCTCTCAGACGGTTCTCATTAACCCCCCAGTCTTTGCGTGTTTAGTTTTTTCTCCCAAAATGTGGTTTTTTTTGAGGGCTTCTTGCCCCGATTGAGAAACAACGGCAGGCTTTTTTTTTTTCCTAGTTTTCAACTTTCGCTGTTTTTGGGCATTTTTCTTTTCTCGTCAGTGTCTTCTCCAAGGACTTCGTTTGATCAGGCTTCAGATTTGCCGCTTCGGTTCCCCCTCGTGACTACGGAAGTTTGTTCTTTCTGTTTCTTTAGAATGGTTTTCCAAGTTTCTACTTGTGATACTTCCTAACTGAGAGGCTTTCTCTGCCTGCAGCCTGTGACGCTGCCAGTCTATTTTCTGTTTTTGGTTTTTTTCTTTCTCTTTTTACAAGACTCTTCCCCCAACCCCATTTCTGGTTTGCGTCCACAAAGCGACACCAGGTGTCGGCACGTGCTTCGTTTCCGCGACAAGGGACCCGAAAACCTGGCACAGCTTTTCCCCCCTGTTTTTCCTTCTTTCACCCTGTTCTTTTTTTTTCAGTGGCCCCCTATTTTTCTCTCAACGGAGGATTCGCTTTCCTGTTTCCTTCCCCAACCCCCATCCAGTGGTTCAAACCCCAACCCACTTGACCCCCTCCCCCCACCCTGCACACCCCCCCACCCCCACCCCCCCCCCAAGAACCCCCCCCCCCCCCCCACCCCCCCCACCTACCCTTAAGGTTCCTTTCTTTGATCAGCCTCTATTTAGCGGAACGATCACAGTTTCCCCCTTGTTTGTGGCGTCGAAAGTTTCCAACAAAACGTTTACGAGCGGCTTTTGTTCTTCCTCTTCCTTCCAGTAGATGTCATCCCTGACCTGGAACGCATTCGTGTCAGTCTCACACTTCCTTTCCCGACGGACGAGTTGCGCTATCTTATTCCCCCTCAAACCGTGAGCACCTGTCGACCTTCGCAACCTAAAACTTTTTCCCCTCCACGGGTCACCGACGGCACCTTGCGAACTTCTATTTACTAGCCTTTCCAATAGCACAGGTGCTTCGGTTGAATTTCATGACTTCTGAACGGTAAACTCGCCCCTTGAGAATAGCAGCTACTCTGAAATCACAATATTCGCTTCTTTTCCTTGGACCCTTTCTAACTGAATTTAGTAGAGATTGAGTTAGCCCGATGATCGAATTTCTCATGATGCCCCGTGAGATTTTACTCCTTGATTAGTAAATTGTAATACAATGGTTGAAGGTGTAATATATATATGTACTCTTTTTTTCTTGTGATCTGCTTTGTATTGGTGCTCTTTTTTTTTTTGTTTTTTTTTTTTTTCTTTTTTTGGTTTTTTTTGTTTTTTTTTTTCTGTTGTCTTTTTTGTTTTTTTTTTTTTTTTTGGTTTTTTGTGTTTTTTCTTTGTTTTTTTTTTTTGTTTTTCTTTTTTGTTTTGTCCGATCGTGCCTCCACCATGAAACCCCCCTTTTTGATGACTCCCCAGTCTCCGCATCAGATCAGTTCATACCCCTAAAAACCTTCTTCTTCTTCATCACTTCGTGATGTCGGCTTCCTTACGTTATCAAATCAACTCTTTCCCGGCACTCTTTATTCCCCTAATATGGTCATCTTATCCCCCCCAGTTGGATTGCTGGCGAGTAGAGTTTGGCGTGGATTATGACTTTGGTAATTATTCAGTGTGGTATTCCACCGTTTGACCCCCCAATCCCGCAGGAAACGTCAGATGTCCGCCCCGGTTTCATCACTTTTTTTGGCCCTGGACACCGGGAACGAAAACGGGGCCCGTTGTCCCGACCCTGTGAATGTTGATTCTTTCCACCTCCGGTTCCCCGTCTTTCAGTGACTCCTTTTCCGTGTTATGACCCTCCTCAGAGTTTCTGAATGATGCCTAACTCTTCTTCCGCTCCATCGTGATATAAGCCTCCTCAACCCCGTTTGTTGACCCCCGCCTCTCAACGTCGCTCAGATGACCCCCCTTGCTCGCCTGTCTCTTTTTTTTTTTGCGACCTTTAAGGACCTAAAAATGGCCTCCCAAACGCCTAGCGAAAATATCCACCTGGATTTCCCATTCAACAGCATTCCCCTTCCCCCCCAGTTGTCCCAGAAAACACTTGCCAGTTGTTCTGCACGTGATCTTCAAGAACTCCCCGTCCTGGTGCCCAACAGCACGCTTTGTTTGGGTGCTACAGCTCCCTTGAGAGTTTATAACCACTTTTGACCCCCCCCCCCCAAAATTTCTCATTCTCAATGTCCTCGCGTACAGTTCCGGAAGGCTGCCACCCTCCCGCATATTCTTCGCAACCCGGCAGTTTTGAAACCCATTTTTGACCCCCCCATTTCCACTCCAGAATCAAAAGAGCCAAGCCTGATTTTTCTTTCAAGCCGCTTTTTGACCCACTGTTGAAGAGTTTCCCCAAATCGAACTGTGCCCCACGAACGTTTGCCCCACCGTTCCAGAACCTGCCCCCCCTTGTCGAGCCTGACTGGACCCCCCCCCAAAACAGCTCCTTCCCCCCCTTGCTCGCCCCCCTCAATGCTTTTTTTTCTGCCCCACCCCTGTTCGTTCCGAAAGCCGAGACCCCCCACCTTCGGAATACTCCCCGAGAGCGATGCACTCCACTCCCCTTTTGAACCCTGTCCTCCCGGGGACCGTGAACACAACCCTCCAACCCCTCTGTTCGTTGACTTTCTCCCCCGTGTTGGCTGAAGAAACCCGTTGCCCCTTCCCCAGTACTCCCCTGCTAAATGAACCCTTTTCGTGTACCCATTTGAAACGTGTTTCCCGCTTCTCCCTGTCGTTCCCCAATGATGAAAAAAGTCCCCGGCGTCCCCCTAACCTTTTTCCCTCGTTGTTTAACTTTTCCCCCCACTGGCGTAAGCTCAGCCCCGTCATCCAACCTCCCCAGCCCCTTAAATGGATGGCCAAATCACACCTTCTTCCTTTTACACTGATTTGTGAACAGTCAAGAAATGAGAGTCTGTGTCTCCTTCCCTCGTCCTGCGTTGCCGATGTCTGGGTTCTTCATGTTCCTCTTCCTTTGAGGATCAAAACACGGGAATGCTTCCATTTCCCCCCAATTTCCCCCTTGCGATACGGAATTCTTGCTTCGATCCGGATCGACTGCTGTTCGTGATTTTTTTTTTTCTTCCCCCCCTGTCTGCAAAGTGGTTCTTGTTAACTTGTGCCGGCACCTCCCGCATCCCCCCCTTGCAGCCAAACGGGCTAATAGTTCCTTATTCCTTAGCCATCATTGGAAATTTTCCCACGACGACACGTCCAAGGTTCCTTGCGTTTTTAACCTCCCCTTCGATGCATAGGGCGATAGTACCTCGGTCTTTCCCTTTTTGAATCCCCCACCGTTCCTGCTTCTCGGTTTGACACCAGTCCTTTTTTCCCTCCCCCAAGTCCTTTTTCGTTACTTCGGGGTTGTTAACAGGGACGACGGATACGCCCACCTCCCCCTCACCTGCCAGTCTTTCCTCCCCTTCGTTCCCAGTTTGCGACCACCCTGACCACGTCGATGAGATGGTCTTCTTCCCCCCTCCCCCCCCTAAGCACCGAAATCGAGCCTGCAACTCGAAATGTCCCGCTTCTGAAATCGCAGTTTGACTTCCCGCCCCGCCCCGGTCGCTGACTCCTTCCCGTGATCTTCCTCTTTTCTCCTAGCATCCGTGTACTGTCCCGAAACCTTAGTCCCCTTGCACCTTTTTTCCTTCCCGGACTTTCCTGTTTGTCCTTCACTGACGTTGACATTATCCGATGACGTCTCCCCTCGAATATGGGCCTCCCCCCCGACAAAAACTCTGAAAGAGTGGCATTCAAAGGAGCTCATGGATTGTCGTTCAAGAACCTTGTTTTCGTCTCTTACCCCCCCCTGCGGCAGTTTTGTAATCGCATCATCAACACTGCATGTCCATCGTATCCCCCTTCCTTTCCCTCGGTCCTCCTCCGTCTGACCTTTAGATTCGTGGCCTCCTAAGGAACCTTGTCGGACTCTTTCTACTTTCCTTTTTACTCCCCCTGCCAATGCGAAGGATCGGATTTTGCGTAGTTTCTGACTTCTAAGACTCCCTACGCCGCAAGCTCCTTTCCAATCATTTTCCTTCCCCTTCTTTCTCCGCCTCCGTTGTTTGATCTAAAATTCGTGGTCCGATTTTTCTTCTGTTTGCGTCATCTTTCCAGCGCATCCTGCTTCGTTCGGCATGCGAGCGGGAGTCCCTGTAAAAATTCTGGCTTTCTTTTCCCCTTCTTCTTTCCACAATTTTCCCGCCCTCTTTTCCACTCTATACCGTTTCCAGCCGGGAGCTATTTTCGCTCTAGGTCTCCATGCCCTTCTCTTACATCAATCCTCAGGTACTCCTCTGCAACGGTTTCGGGCTTTACTACTGCGCCTCCTATTTTTTTCGCCGAGGTTACGTGCGGGCATATAGTAAGGAGTTTTAGTGATCCTTTCATTTCCATTTAATCCCCCCCCCCCAACAACAAACCTGCTGAATTCCCATGACTTTTTCTTCCTTCAGAATTTTCCAGGTCACCCATATATCGTCTCCGCTAAAGACAGTATCTCTGACTTTTCTGCATCCTTTTTTCCTCTTTTTTCTCCATCCAAATAGATTTCGACCCAGTTTCCCGGCCTTTTTCTTAGTCCCTTCCCTTCGCGGATACTTTTTTTTTCCTGAATAAAGCCTCACTCTATTTTTGTTAGCCATGCCTCTTGTTTTTTTTTCTTATAGATCCCGCTGGGCAGTTCCGATGAAGTATTGGGAGTTCTACCCCCGCGTCCCTTCCAACCCCAGCAGGCAGATTTCTCGCAGGTCTCCCCCGAACTCGTCATCAAAACTCCCTTTCGTCAGGAACATTTGGGAGATTTTTTTACGATCAATTCCCCTCCTGACTGCCTCGCCCCTTCTCAAGATGTTCACTCTTTTTTCTGCCGAAGTTCCTTCATTCCTTGCCGGTGTTCCCCCGTTTTAGTGGGAACCCGGCGATACCTTAATGTCGTTTAGCAGTTTGCGGGCGGAATTTTCTTGTGTTGAGGATGCCCTGCACCGTTCTCCCCGGAGCAGAATGGTGCCCTCAAAGCCCCTTTTTCCTCTTCTCGGACAATCTCCCCCTCGTGGAAGCCCCTTCCGTCCTTCGGGGGATTGGAATGCGGCATTTCCTTCCCCGCCCCGACATTAAGTACTTATAGCGTTCCCCCCCCTCGTATTTTCCGCACCCCGTTTCCGATTAATCGGAATCTCTTTTTGGTTCTCCCCACCCCAATAACGCGATTTCCCCTCCCCCAATTTTTACATCCGGCGGCCGTTCCTTAAGCTTTTTTAAATGGTTTTTTCTTGCTTACCGCTCCCTCCCTTAACCCCTTAAAGGGTGTTCTTGTGGACGCCGACCGTTTTCTTGAAAACCCCCCCTCTCCTTCACGTTTTTCTGAGCACCCCACGTTTCGTTCCGACCCCATGTTTTTTTCCGAACATGTCACTTTTTCGAGCATTGTTTTTTTCCTCCCGTTTATCCCCCCTCCCAAGTACTTCTTGTTGTGTCACGGGTTTTCCTCTGCACAGGTCCCCCCATCCCGGTGCGTGTTTATTTTGTGAGCGCTCTTTTGTTCTTCGCGAAATTTTCGGCGTTTTGCCTATCTCAGAAAAGAAGTTTCGTTTTTCCCCCCCCGTCTGCTGTCGAGCGCCTGCTCACCCTGATGTTGCTTTCGTGTCCCCATTTGCTCGAGTTTGTGTGATGCTTGGACACCGGCCTGTGTTTGATAAAAACTCCCCCTTTTCTGCGATTTCCGCTGTTTTGAATCAAATCCGAGAAGGTTTTCTTTTCTGGTGGGTTGTCCTCATGGTTTCCTCCCGGCGAGTGTTTCAGGAAAACCTGTGCTTAATTTGCGAGCCTGATTTTCTTGGAGATCATTTAGAATTCTTCTTTTTTTTGGGTTTGTTCTGTTTGCATGAAGAACCCCCCCACAACAGGAGTTTTTGCGAACACCCTTTTTTCGCGTTCCTCTGAGTGCTTTTTTTTTCCTATGGTTTTAAAAGGAACTTTAACCCCCCTTTTTTGCCACTGTTTCCTGCAGTCAGTTTATTCTGCAACTTCCCGACCCGGCTGTTTTTAGTTTTGCGCCCTGTTTGTTTTTTTTGCCCCCATCGTCCAACTCCGATTATGCCGCTTAACGTCTCACGTTCCCGCGGATCGGTTGTGGGCAGGCCTGGTTGCAACCATTTCCGAGCTTGCTTACCTCACGATTCTGTCTGCGGTAAACTCCGAGTATTCGCAGCCCCCCTCAAAAACACTATTCCACCCCCAAATACCACACATAGGTCCCTTCAGTTCTCCCCTTTCCCCAACTGAAGTATTCCTTTAAAGACGTTCCCCGGATTTCTCTCATTTCTAACACAGTTTTTTCTTTGACATGTGTCACCTTTCCGTTTTCCACGTTTTTCCGGGTAACCTTTTCTGCTTGTTCCTCCGCCGTCCCCTGATAGACCCCTTTCCTCGTTTGACCCCCTTCCTCGTTAAACACCCTTCCTCCCCGGCTGTTAATCCTCGCGTCTCTGCCTTCCCCTTCGTTGTTCCCCAGCTCCGCACATGACTTTAAGGGAGAGACGTAGTCTTTGATTGCCCCCCTCTGATCGCGGACGAAGTCTTAGAGATTCGACTTTTTTGGTTTGACTTGAATTGTTTTTCTCTGGCGGAATTTCTTGTAGCTCAAAACTTTTTTTTGGCAGGGTTTCTTCCCTCCTTTCCCCTCCTCTTGTTTTTTTTCTTGAGACCACACCTGCCCACCCCCAGTTTATCTTACCCCTTTCCCCTTCTACCTCCCCTCTTCAGCTTCCCTCAACCAACCCTTCAACGTCTGCAGTACCGGTGAAACTTCTCTCCTATCCTTTTAAACTAAATTGGTTTTCGCCCTTTCCTTTATTTTCGATAATAACTTGACAATCGTAGAGGACTTTCCTATGTTTCAATGGTCGAGTGCTTGCCTTCTCTTCGACTCAGGTGATCAGCCTGGTTTCTGGCCTTCCCCCCAGCAGTTTGACAAACGAAAAAGTGTCCCCATACGGATCAGGGAACGGAAAGCCCCTCAACCTTTCCCCTCAAAATTCTTCTGTTTTTGACAAGTGGAAAAGGGGACCTTTTTGTTGTGGAGATTTCTAATTTGCCCTTTTTCTCCTCGTCACCTGGATATATTCTCTTTTAATACCCCCATTACGTGGCAGGCAATCATTCCTGTTTCTCCCCCC
>Ga0179591_1377728_pt1 | contig 11306 bp, 15 predicted proteins | sample CZOMad2_1_08_16f_FD_182891 | JGI IMG/M metagenome (GOLD analysis project Ga0179591, IMG submission 182891) | Vadose zone soil fungal communities from Angelo Coast Range Reserve, California, USA - CZOMad2_1_08_16fungal (PacBio error correction) | ecosystem: Environmental > Terrestrial > Soil >... | reverse complement strand
CTCGCTGCCATTTCCCTCGTCTTCCAACAACTCTTTTTCCTTCCCCGGGTTTTTCCTTATTTTTAACAACTTGCGATGGAAACTGCTCGATTTCGCTTTCAGGTCTCGTCCCTGTAGTGGGTGACCCCTGAATGGCTGGACTTCGTGTAGTTCTCCCCTAAATTATTCCAAGTCCTGTTACCATATTACCTGTGACTTCTTTTTTGTTTGTCCAGAGATTTCTCTGTTCATTCTCTTTGTCTCAGAATAACCCTAGATTCCTTGGAGTCCCTTGTGAATCCTTCTTTCTCTTTATTTACCATCCTCCCCCTTGTGATTCACGGACTATTAATATCGTAGGTCCTTCTTTTGAGGTCATTCCTCCCCGGTCGAGCGTTCGAGAACTTTTCTGTCTGTCTCCCACCCAGTGCGTGTTGTTTAAATGGGACCGGGGACGTGAATCTAACCCGGTTGCACATCCTTTTGACCGAGCCCCTTCTCCTCCGGGTCCCTCGTTTTTTTTTTTTCTCCTGTCCCCGGTCGACGTTCTTTCCCACTTCATCAAAATCTTTATAAGGAACAGTAGGTGTCTTCCCCTTTTGTGATTTTGCCTTTTCTTTCTTCCGCGCTCGGCTTTCTTCTCTTCCTTCTTTTTTGATCTAGAAATCTTGCGCTTCTTTGATAGCATTTTCTCTCTTCGACCCCTCCCGGGTACCCCCTCGAGGTTTTTTAGACGATCTGCCCCTTCCCCCTCAACACGTCTCTTTTCGGCGTCCGGAAGCTGGGTTTTTTAACCACTTAAGTGGTGGTCTTTGTGGATGTTTACCCATGCTCGGCACTTTCTTTTTTTCAGATCAAAGGGTCCCCCAAGGCCTCGAACCCCCCCATGGCGTCCTGCTGTTCGTAACTTGCGGGAATCCGTAACGTATCCCGTCCTCAGCTCCCCCCCCCTTGTTTTGTCGTCCCCACCCCCCCCCCCTTCCCCGTACCAGCTGGTGATCGTGCCCGCGCCATTCCCCCACCTTCACCCCCTTTTTTGGAGAGTAGTATCCCTCCGGATTCGGGTTAATTTTCCTTTTTCCGGCCGGCACCTACAAGCGCCCTCAGGTCTGACTCACTGACGCTCATTACCCAAGAGCCGGTTCCCCGAGGTCTCTCCCTTTTTTTTGACCTCGCTCCCCGGCCGTGCAGAGAAAACCCCCTTACCCCTCCTTGTCAGTTCCTATAGTTCTCGTGCGCCCCCTCGACAGAAAGTCCAGGCGCAGTATTGGATGAGCCATGCTCTCCCTTTGGAAACTACTATTCGCGGATGAAATGGCTGGTTTCTTCCCACATTTCCCTTCCGTACGATATTTTTTTTCAACTTGGTTGAATTCATTTGTGTGAGTTCTTCCTTTATCCTTATTTTTCGTTTCCTTTTCTGTTTCTTGCCGATCCTTTCCGGGGTTCCTTAAAAAATATATTCTTGCCATTTATCTCCCCCCCTATCGTCCTAGTTCTGGTTTTTTTCCCCTAGTGATACCCTTTCCCCCTTCGTGGCAGCTGTCGGTTCATGTTTCTTTAAGAACCGCCGGCATCAACCAGTTTGGCCCTTCCCCCTCCCAACCCTCGTCCGTTCCTCTTATGTGTCTTTTTCAGAGACCGAATGTGCCCAGAATTTTCCTCCCTCCCAAAGCTTGTGCTCTTTCCATTCTATTTTTCTCTTCCTGTCCCCTTTTTTTCCCCTATCTGAATAGCGAGTCTGTTTGGCCGGTTTCAATTTCCAGTAACCATTTTTTCCCCTCTCCCCCTTTTTTCCCCCCCCTTTTTATACCTATCGACTCTGCGCGTAGCAGAGTTGGTGGCTCCCCCTGACCTCTAGTTTTTTTTAGGCGGCAGGATTTCGGTCAGTTCGGCCAGGCGCTCTTTTTTCCCTATTGGGATGACCACCCCTTCCTCCCCCTCTTCATCTCCTTTTTTCTTTTTATTTTTGCGTCGGCCGTCGTCAAAAGCATCCATTGTCTTTGTTCTTTTAAATTGGTTCGTCCTGCTTCCTCGTCGTTCCCCCCTCCAGGTTTAGGGATTGCCGCTCCCCGCCGAGGAAGGCTTAATCTTTAGCGTCAACTTTGCCCCGTTCCTTCCTTTTTGAGCACTTCCCTCTTACAACAATAAAATTCGTTTCTGAAACCCTCTTTGTTATTTCCCGCAGGAAGTTCCCTTCATCTTCTTTGATTCATCACCGGCAAGTCCGAGCTCGTTTTATTCTTTCCTGTCAAGCCTTGCATCCAGTGCAAGAAGCTCTTGATTCCCCTAACTTGGGGCAATCCTTTTAAGTTGCCTCTTAGTCACTCGGCGGCGCTTCCTTTTTCCACAGACTAGACCCTGTTCCTTCGGTCTCTTCCCTCTTTTTCGAACGCCTAAAGGTATTTGACCCCAGAATCGCTCCACCTCTCCCCCCCTACTGCTTTTTCCCCCTGTGGCCGCCTCGGGTTCTTCCGCCTTTTTCAGTTTTCTCCATGGAAGGTCAATTTCCCACTCAGCTGGAATGGTCGCCTCCTCGAACTCTTGTCCTCCCAGATTTTCTTACCCCTCCGAGTGGACGTTGCCTTGCCCTTTTTATAGATCTTAACTTAGCTTTCCTGACACTGTGTTTGAAATACAAGCGTCCGTATGGTGAGAAGCACCCTCCTGTCGCTTCGACCACCTGTCCCCCTCTTTTTTCTTGTTTCCTTTCCCCACCAATAGCTGTTTCGTTTCATATCTACATTCGCGTTCGTGGTTACTTGTTCCCTTGCTTTTCTTATTGAGCAGTTTTTCCATTTGCAAAGGAGATTTTTCTTAAGTCAGATTTGTCTTTTTTTTCCGGGATGAGTATAATTCGGTTTCTGATTGTCCGGGTTCTGGTATCGGGCCTTCATTCCTTACCGTTTGAGATTGGGACTTTTTTTTTTGAATGAGTTAACTTAGCGTCTGAATCCTTTTCCTTTCTTTAATTTCCCGTGCGATCCATGGGTATGTTTTGAGGCCCGGCGTTAACACAAAATTTAGACCCTCCCCCTCTATGATTTGAGCCCCCCCCTGGTCAGAGGGCAATTTAGCTTATTGTTTGTCTTTTTCATCTTCTTTCTATTGACAATCCGATCCGCTCCCCCTCCCTCAAGTTGTCCCCCCCTCTCTCATCTTTTTCCTAAAGGTGCCTCTTATTTTTATTGGTCTTCTTTTTTTTAAGGACTGTTTCTTCGATTTCCCAATTTTGAAACTTGGACCATAAATGGCTGCCGCCGTCTCAAGCTAAAATGTTATTGCTCCACAAGTACTTTTTTTTTCTTTAACCATTTCTCACTCTTTCTTGTAGTTTTTTCCAGCCCCAATTCGCCTTCATCCTTTTTTTTTTTTTTATTCTCTCTTTTAAAACACCCCCGGTCTGTCTTCCCCTCTTTTCTTCCGCAAGCTCTTCCGTTTTTTTGCAGCCCCTGGTCATCTTCGACCTTTTTTACTTCCTAAAAAAGAGTTTCAGTCTTTTTTGAACACGACTTTTGTCTATTCCTTCTCTTCCTTCGTCTTTTTCCCCCTTTGGCAATCATACGGGAATTTTATTCCGGTTCCTTTTTTCTCCTTCCCTCCCCCAATCCTTTGGCCCCCCCTTGCCTTTCGAGAGCTACATTTTTGACCGGTGGCCCTCTCATTTGACGACCTTTTTGTGTTGTTTTAATCCGATTGAAACACTTCTTCCTCTCATAGAGATCTTTTTTCTTGCGACGTCCCTTCCCCCCCCCAACCCAAGCGCGATTTTCCGTAAATGATTTTCTTTCCCCTTCTGTTTGACTTTGATCGATAATTAATTTCTTTTATCCTTTAAAGATCTTGCAGTTCCTTTCTCCTTCCCTTTTTGCATCTCTTCTCTCTAAATGGCGTGTTCGTTTCCAGGCAATCGGGGTTTCTTTTTTTGCGTGGTCCCCTTTTTAGATTTGACCGGAGTTGACCTGGTTGGGCTTGCAGATCTCCCCCCGACCATGTATTTCCCTGTCGGGCTTTTTTTTTTTCTTTCACAATTTTGAAGGTATTTGTAACGGACTGGTTTTTTTTGACCCAACTTTTTTCTCTTTTGTTTTTTGGACTTAGTTCCTTTCGGCATTCCCGGGTAATGGTTTTGCTTTTTTATCTTCCCCTCCCTTAGATCTCTTCCCGTACTCAGAACGCTTTGGTTACGAGCTAGATGGTATTTTTAAAGCTGATTGAGTTGGTTTGATTGTTTGAACTGAGAGATTGCCCAAATCTTTCCTTCACATTCCACCTCCAGCCCTGCTTGTTTTTCGGTTTTTTACAATGCCCATGTCTTCCGACAGGCCGCACCGTTTTCCCAAACATTGCGCATCCTTTTCAGCCTGCGCCGCCCTAGCCTGCATTTAGACTCCCAGCCCCTTTTCTTTGCCACCATTATCTAGTCAATTCGAGCCCTTCAATACGCCTGTTCTTTTTTCTCGCTTGCCCCCTTCCAGATCTCGGATGAGATCGTTTTTCTTTTCCCTCGCAACTTGCTCATCCGTCATTCTTTTAGGACCCCACCTCTTTCTTCATCCTTTTCTACTGAAGGTTCGGTCAGCTACGACACAGATTGAGTTTTTTTCGCAAAAACCTCCTTTTCCCCCCTTTCGTATTCCTCCCCCAGACTCCCCTTTTTGTGTTTTCTATCGCCCAGCACGGCTACCCCCGGAACAATTCCTTGTTTTCTTTTTTGAAAACTGATAGAGATTTGCGACGTACCACCACTGAAGACCGACTTCTTTCCTCCGTTTTGGCCGCTTCACCCGGAATCCCTCCCCCTTCTTAAACTCGATCCCGCCCTTCGCTCGCACCTCTTTTTTCCATTATTGCTTTGTGGGACTTCCAGCACGATTCCTCCAAACGTTTTCTGGGTTCCGCTCTGCCGCGATCATGTCTCTCTGCCTCTCACTTTTCGATTCTTAGATGTGTACCCCATGACATAGAGTCCGTTAGTGTTTTCCCTCCTCTTCCCTCCGTGCTCTTGACATAAGGTCCCTGTTTCTTTTCAAGCCCTTCGGTGCGAATGGCCCTTTTCCCCCCTTCTTTCTTCAGTTTCTTTTTTTTTCTTGGTCGGGTCACGCGGCTCTTTCTTGCCGTTCCTCTAGCACATCTCTTTCCTCAAGTTCGCTTTATCTGAAGTCTGTCCTATCGTCCCTCTCTTTTCGACCAATGTTCCCCCTCCCATGCTGACCTTTCAAGGAACCACTTGGCCCGACCACCCCTTTTTTATTCTTTGAAAGGTTACTTATTGGCTCCATTGCCGTTTCCTTCGCGACCCTCCACAAACTCTCTCCCTACTTTCCTCTTTTTATCCCTGCCCCCTTTCCTGTCAAGGGGGCGCCCACCCAGGGAACCTTAACATTAAACCCAGCCTCCCCATTACCAGTTTCTTCCAGTCCTTTCCCCCATTCCCCCCCTTTTTTTTTCTCTTTGAGAAAGGTTTATTTATCCTTCTTTCCATACAGCTTGCCTGGCCGGACTTCCTAGAATGAGAAAAATAGTCGCTGCCATAGCTGATTCACAAACCCTTCGCGTCCTCTTCTTTACTGTCTCATCCCTCCTGCCAATGCCTCTTGCTTTGCGAGATTTCCCCAACAACTTCTCAGACTTCGATTGCGGTTTATCATATTGTGAGTGATCCACCAATCCCCCCTATCTTTAGGCAAAAGGATGTGCTCGCGCTTCTCATGGTGATACCCTCTAGTAAAAACAACATACCTGTTTTGAAAAGGGACACCTTTGTGCTCCCCCCTCTTTTGGTCTCCCTCTTTTTTTCTTGAGCAGCACCGCACATGATTGGAAGGTTCTTTACTTACCCACCTCCTCCTTTCTTGATTGGCTCCATGCGCGTCAGATCATTTTATAAACTCCTCCGTCCGCTTTCCCTCTTCTTTTGATCCCCGGCTCCACTGTTTTCAGCATCCTATGGAACAAAATGCTTATTCATCCATAAAAACCTTTTTTAATCTCGGCACTGGATGACCCTTTGTTCCTTTCCTTCCTCGCTGCCCCCTTCCTGCTGGGCACACACTTTACAGAGCATTTTTTAGACATGCGCTGTTTCTTGTTTTTAGACGTCTCCCTCTCCTTGATCTATTGCCTTTGTAGTATTCCTCTATCCCTTTTCCGATGTCGCACAACGTACCTCGGGCCGGCCTCTTGTTCAACCCTCGCATCTCTTCTCTGGTTCCCCCTTGGTTGGGAAGTTCGGGTACTTCGAGAGAAACTCGGATATATCTGACTGGCCTCCCATCCAATGTTCTTCGTCCCCCCACATTTCATTTGGTCTTTGTCAACCATTGAGCCTTTAGCTAAATTGATTTCCTTTACTTATTAAGGGCCCACTGTCGACAATTTCCCTCCTTCTCTTTCCTGTATCTTTGATTCGCCAGATGCTGTGTTTTTTTTTTCCTCCTAACTCGTGAACCCCCTCTTTTCTTTTTTCACCCTTGACCCCCATATTTCCGTCCCCCAGCTTAGCAGGACAAAACGGTCCCACCACTATCTTTCTCTATACTCCCCTCCGAGTTCGTACGTTTGTCTCCCCCTCTTTTTCTTGTCCTATATCGAAGGTCTGCTTCCCATCGATTATTCGATTCCTTTATGGCCTTGTAATCTTTTGTCATCACCCCTGCTCTTCCTCCCAGCACCTTCAGGTCCCCAGTCAAGACCCCATAACTTGTTCGATGTTGGGTTCCTTCGTGTCCGGCTACGTTTACGGTTCGTTGTTCCCGTCCCTAAGACGCCAGAGGCCCCACTGCAGTCCCGCGAATGTTCTTCCCCCCCTTTTTACCCTTTTTTCGGGCCAGTTCAAAAATTTAACTTTCTGCTCTGGTTGGCCCTTTACGCGCTTGTGAACTGTGTCCCTGTCCTGCCCCCTCATGCCTCCCTCAAGATCTGTCTTCGTCTTAATAACCCTGTCAAGCAGCTTCGCGTACCCCCCTGGTTTCCCTTTTCTTTTCTAACGTGCCACCAGACACGATTTCTCCGGCCGACTTCCTACTTCTAAATCCTGTTAATCCTTTTTCCTGGACCGTAATAAAATTCCCGTTTTACCCCTTTTCCCCCCTGTACCAACCCTCTCACAACCCTTCATCCTCCCGTTGGATCCTTGACAGTTCCCACCGATGATCAATACCTTACCCGTTGGCACGACCTGCGTGGTCCCTTTTTTTCCCCAAGATTCCATTTTTATCAACAATTTTGATGTGATACCCCGGCCTGCTTCTCTCTTCTTCTTCTTCCTGACCCCCATCCCCCTCCTTTCTTTCTTCTTCATTTCACCCTCTGACCTGCACCAGGCCTCAGTTAGTATTGGTTCCCGGTACGACGCATCAAAACACCCAATTACCATATTTTATCCTACTTTCCTTCTTGATTTTCTCTCTTTTGTGAAGGGGAGTTTTGGCCTGTTAATTACCTTCCTAGCTATCCCCTCTTTCTCTCTTTTGGTGCTCGGGACCCCCCCTTTAGGTTTTTTTGAGTAATTGAGATTCGCGAATTTTTTTCTTTCTTAGTCACGGTTGTACTCTCGATCTATTTTGGTTTTTGCGCTCATTTAAAGCTGTTGTTTCTTTGGACTCCCCACTATGGCGGAGAGCCGTTTTCTCTCTTTCCCCTTTTCTTCTCACCCCCCCCCCTCTTCCGTCCGGTTTAGGTTAGCGCTTTGGGCGGCAATGTTTCGATTTGTTACCGTTGGAGCATGTTTATGTTGTCTCTCTCTTGTTGACCCTGAGTCAGATGTCCCTGTCCCCCCAAATAGGTGCATGGTTTTTTTGTCGGGATCTCTAAAGAATAAAACGACTTAACTTCCCTTCCTCGATTTGCAGCTTCTTGTTGGATCCCATCCCGGTTCTTCTTCCGGTCCTTTTCAAAGAGAATTGTCGCACCTCGCTTTCTCCTAATCTTCCCCACAGTTTAGGGTCCACCGCGCGGTCTTTGATTTATTTTCTGAAGAACGGAGGTGGGTTTCTACCCCTTTCTTAAACGTCACCGGTGGCCGCGTTAGTTTATGCTTCCTTAGGGCACGTGGACCGGGTCAATTTTCTTTTCCCCCCCTTGCCCTTCTCGCCATAATACAAGATCAAGTTACGTCTTTTTTGGCTTTCATTCTTAGGTTCGGTTGTAGTGCTGAATTTCTTCTTCCCACCATCGGCTCCTATTCTACGGCCTTTTTTTTGAAACCTACAGACCTCGGAACTGCCATCGCCTTCGATTATATTTGGCCCAGCTTCAAACCCTCTGAGCCCTCTTTTTTGCCTCCACTATGCTCAAAAATCCGTCCGTGTCACAATGATACTGTTGCCCCAAAGGCCTCACATTTCAATTTTCTAGCCTCGGCTCCCCACCCCCCACCGCCTGGGCCCGACGGCGGCTGAAGCTGTCCCCCCCACAAGACTCCTCCCCCCTACCCATTCCGTGCAGTCCGGAACAAATCTTTTCTTTTTCCGATTCCCATCCAAGTGGTCGACCCCTTCATAACCGGCAATTTCTGTGTGGGTGACTCCCTCTTTACCCCCGAGTGGTTCTCACCCTCAGTTCGCGATGCGTCCTGACTGCTCTATACTTACTCCCTTTTCCTCCCATGGGGTCGTCCTGTGTGGCGTTTCTCCCCTGCCCCCAAAAGACCCTATGCCTACCAACTTTTATGACTTTCGACAGCTGCCTCTTCCCAGTCCCCCCCCAACGGATGATCTTCGATCTGCGGGAGAGATTTCGCTCCCCTCTCCGCAGTCACTGATCCTGATTAAGGTCTCCTCTTGTTTTTTCCAGCAGGAAACCAGATTGATTCTCTTTTTTGAAGTTTCCCCTATTATTTTAAGTGTGTTTAAAACGATTGCCTCCTTCGAACATGCTTCCCCCCGCCGGCCGTTCCAAGTGCCCTTCAGACTTTTGGCCCATGTCCTGAACCCTTACTTCTCTGCCTCTTCGGTGCGTTTGGTCCCCCCCCCCATTGAGGGACGGGCTTTTCTGGTCCTCCCCGTATTCCCTTTTTCATACCTTTCTTCCCAAGGTTCCAAAAATCTCGTGCCGCTGCATGGAGGATTTTAGCCCCCCAAAGTAGAATTTCTCCGTCCCCACCTCTTCCCTCCACCCCGCCTTTTCTTGATGTGACTGTTTGATGTACCCAATCAACCATTAAGTCCAAAAAAATCGTGCCCACCAGTTTTCGTCCACAAAAATCTTACTGTGTAGAAGTACTTTACTTTTTGTTTTCAGTCTCATTTTTCGGTACCCCTCTTAGTTCTAATTGCGCCTCCCCCCTTCCCCTCTCTTTCCATCTCCCCCCCTGCCAATGGTTTTCCCCCCCCTTTCGTCGAATCTCTTTCGCTTTATTGTTTTTTTTGAAATCCTCTGACTTTCCCCCCCATCACCTCCCATTGGCGATGTAATACTTGACGCCAGACAGCCTCTTTGTTCCCTCTGACGGGACCGGGGCTTTGATGCGGGCCCGGATTTGACCGGTCTCCTACTTTTAGGAAGAAGTCTTTGGTCCCAACCTTCCAGTCCTCAGTATTCCTCTACAGGGGGTTTTTTTCTGAGTGGGATCTGGTGAGAAAAGTCGTCCCAAACTGGGCCATACCAGATTCCCTTTTAGGGGACGTAATTCTAGTTTCGCAAAGGGTCGGCTTTAGGTCTTTCTTTGCAGCCATGCGCACTTTCTGTGTGCGGAAGAATGACACTTTAAAATCCATTCCCTTTTTCCCGTCTTGGTGTTTTCTTCCAAAAGTTCTTCTTTCAAGGTCAGTTCCGCAGTCCCCTTTTTCGACTCGATGTACCCTTTTTTTTTGTGCCCTTTTTCGCTCCTGCTTTCGTTCTTTCGGTTGATGGGCCCTCAGAGTGCGATGGACCAAGAGTCGCTTCGGTCGTTCGCAACACACTACTCCCTTTTGTGGACGTTTAGCTCCCTCCCAAACCCTAGTAGGATCTCTTTCTTTTTCCAGGTTTCACTGACCCTTTGAGACTCCTGGCTTCCGGCTGTTAAAAGATGTTGCAAGCCGTGGAGGTTCTTTTTTCCTTGATGTTGCAATACCCCCCTCCTAGCATGCCGATTGTCTCTCCCCTAGTCCCCTCTTTCTGCGTTTCCGTGCACCCAGGCGGGCTTTTCCCTCTTTTCGAGTTGTTTTTCTGTTGTCTCTTTTCTTCCTCCCCTATTCGTGATTGTGACGCGTTTCCTCACTTGTCCTTTTGTCCCCTCTTTTTTTGATTTTAGTTCTCCCCCTCAGATCGGTCTCTTTGCAAAAACCTTTAGTAAAGTCGGCTCCTCGGCAAAGCCTGATGATTCTTTTCTTTTCTCCCCCCCCCCCCTTCTTCTTTTTTTTAACCAAGCGCCATGATGTTCTATCCCCCTATGAGTTACTAACCCCATGTCATGTGGTCAAGGACCTCCGGCCCTCGCGGTTTTCCTCTCCTTCCCCCTACTCAACAAAATTAATTACGCTTTAGTCAGTGTTTCCGGTGGCAATGATGTACCCCCTTTTTTTTCCCTGGTGCCCTCCCACTCTGATCTGCCAAGGCCGAAGATCCGATGGATTGGATTTTTCTTTCGAAATTCTTTAGGGCGTTGTTGCTTGCTAGGGAATAAATTTAATTTCCCCCCCTTTCCGCTCTCTTTCGATTGCCGGGTCGGTTAGTTTTCTTTTTCGGCACTTTTTTTGTCTTGTCCGGTATTTGATTAATTGGTATTTTTTTCTCCTTCTTCGGGAACCACACAGGTTGTGCTCGGACCCAACAATCTGGAGTTAATGACTCCCGCGCTACTTAAGATGATCTTTTCCAGTGCCCATCCCCCCCCTCCACTCCACTCGAGTGTTGTTCGCAGTGAAAGCCGATCGGTTCTTATTCTCTTTGCGGTTCATATATGGGGCTTCCTTTGCACGTCTTTTTTTATCTCGTTCCCCGCCGAACACCATTGGCCGTAGTTTAGCTAATTTTCTTCTATTTCCCCCTGTTTTTTTCCTTGCTTCTTTCCGTTTTGATTCCGGATTGTTTTTTTTTACTTGTACACCCCTTCTTTTGGGGAGGCTTCGTCCGAGTTATCACAGTCTTCCCCTGTTCTTTCTGTCCATCCCGTTTTTGTCCCCTGTCCAACGCGGACCTGACGCCCCCCTTTCTGGCTTAAAAACTGGATTCCCCAGTCCGTAGGATTTTCTCTTTTGTTCCCGTAACTTCTGCCTGCTTTTTCCCGTTTTTCACATTTGGGAACGATCCCGGTATATTTTTATTTGCTTGTCGCGAAGGCGTTTCCTGATAGTCGAAAGGTGTGTTTCCACGTTTTTTTTCCCTTTTTTCGGCAACTGGCA
>Ga0179591_1362506_pt1 | contig 11306 bp, 5 predicted proteins | sample CZOMad2_1_08_16f_FD_182891 | JGI IMG/M metagenome (GOLD analysis project Ga0179591, IMG submission 182891) | Vadose zone soil fungal communities from Angelo Coast Range Reserve, California, USA - CZOMad2_1_08_16fungal (PacBio error correction) | ecosystem: Environmental > Terrestrial > Soil >... | reverse complement strand
TTCGTCATTCTTCTAGACAGACAGGCTATGAGTGAGCGCCTGCCTATACTGCAATTTTTTGCGTTATTCGCTACGATGCTCTTTCCTCCCGTCCCAGTAGACTTGAAAAGTCCCCTAATGCCGTCTAACAACCGGTTCTGCTATTGGCGTCTATGAACCAGAAATTTCTTTCTCTCCTTTTTTTTTTTTTGATCTTTTTCCGGCCAGAGAGATGGCCTTTTCTTGTCCCTTTCCTGGGGGCGACTTTGGGTTTTCCCCGGTCCCCGTGTGAGTTTAGAGGACCCCCATGTTTTCAGGGATTATCGTGAGCCCCACAGGTCGGGTTTCTATAAGGTCACTTGATTTAGGGACAAGGTGCAAATTTTTAACTTTTTTTCTTGGATTTTATGGAAGTCACTTTGTTCCCCCTGGTAATGTTCACCTCTAGCTCTCCCCCCCCCCCGTGCTTTAATTGTGGTCGGCGCTGTGGTTCATACCAACCCACGCTATGCATAAATCTTGTATCTTATTGCAAAGGTTTCTGTTCCCACTCCACCCTTTCGAATGAGGACATCCCCCGAGTCTCTCTTCGAGCTTTTCCTGTCAACAATTTCGCTTGGACTACCTCTGCTTCTCCTCAGAAGCATTTCCCAACCTGCTCTTCTGAACCAAAGACCTCATCGTTTCTCTTGAAGCCCAACAGGATTCTAGTCGTGTCTCGACTCCTCTGCACCAAAGGGATAAGCCGTGCAATCGGCCATATTCCCTCCCCCTTCCCAGCCCTCTAGAGGCGGAATTGTCGAGCTTAAGGACCTCCTAAAAGGAGAATCGCCATCTCCAGCCTTTAACCATTTGGCCCCATTCGTTCTGTAGTGAATACGTTTTTCCCAAAGGCTTTTCCCGCAGTAGGAAGGGACGATCAGTGAGTCGGACTCTGATGTCTGATTTCCGATTTGTTCGAACGCCGACAATCTGGCCCCGTCTCCTTCCCCACTCCTCCCCCTCCCATATCGTTTTGTGGTTTGATATCACAATGAATCCCCCTTTAGAAAAATGTCTCCCACACTCCAAGCAGCTGAATCCCGACGTGAGAAGACCCCCCTCCTACTGTCCCCGCTTTTTGAGTGGTGAACGGTAACCTCGTGGCGACTCTTCTCTTGTATCTCTGGATCGTGAGAGACTGAGATTTCTTTTCTATGTGTTAGAATTATGAGGAGGTAGATCCCCCCTGAATCCCTCTTTCAGGTTTGTGGGCCTTATCTGCATTTCCCTGAAGCTTTCGCCACAGAGAGTGCTATAAAGTTTCTCCCTTGTGTGATACTCCCCCTGCGGAAACTAATGGATGGTTCCCAGGCTTTCTTTGGTTTGGGGTACATTGAGTTCTCTCGGTTTTCTAAATGATTCTAGTTTAGTATGCCTCTCATTAGGAGCTGAGCCCTGGATCGCTTCCTTGTGGGTAGAATTTTGTGCTCCTGTTTTGTCCCTTTGACCCCCCTTTCACCTACCTTCTTCCGTCTTTTGTAGCATATATTTATGGACCCTCCCCACACCTGCTACCCTCCACCAGTTGCGGGTTTTGTGTTTGGGTTTTTTGTCTTTCTGCGTTGTCCCCTTTGACTACTTTTTCAGGTGAGCCCTTGAGTGTTCCTTCCCTCTCAATACTTTGGTCTGTAAGGATCCCAGTCCGGACTTTCTCCTGGTTTCCATGCTCTCTCTAGAACCTGTCTCGTCGCCCCGACACTCTTTCCGGTGACACCCCACGTGACACCCCCCCCACCAGGCACTACACTCCTCTTCCGGGATTCCCTCTCATCTCCTCCCCCCTGCATGTAATTCAACAATTTAGGAGTGATGAGCTCCCTTTTTGTTTTGTGAGCAGCTAAGCCCCTAAGGCCCTTCGGTTCCTCCGGATTCGGTTGTGCTCCGCCTATCACTCCCCAATTTTGAAATAGAGACTAACGCCCTTGTTCTCTTCTCCCTACCACACGTGTGCTGTCCGATGCCTTTATTTAGCCTAGTTCGAGAAGATCAAGGCGCGCAGGTTTTTTCTCAGCATCCCTCACGCTGCCTCAAAACCCCCTGAATAAGTTTTAAAATAACCGACCCGCCTCTATTGATATGGTCTCAGGTAATGAACCTGCAGTCAGGGGAGAGAGTTCTCTGGTCTGATACCGCGTTGAGCAGACCTGTCCACTGCGAACAATTCAGCCTTTTCTCCCCCCCACCAGGTGGGGATCAGGTGTCTTAATCTTTCTCTTTCGGTCAGGTGTCCGATGTTAAGTGGCGTTGGATCCAAGCTTCCGGATTCAAAAAACGACCGCAGGTCCTTGTGTGATTTGGTTTCCTTGTGAGGAGTGATCAGTTCATTTCCCTCCCCTTGCTTGATCAAATCCTTATATCAATGGAGTGTGCTCGACTTTTCTGCATTGTCCAAGGAATTGACCCCTTTTGCCACGTTTTTCAGAACGTGATGGCTCGTCCACCTGGAGAGTTCTTGGTGAAGATTTTGGAGAGGTGCGGCTGCTCTGTCTAGTCTGGGTTCGTCGGTTCTATGGGGCATCCGCTGTTCTAAACCTCTACCTCCCTTTTCGACCACCTGAGATCTAAACGGACGCGTTCAGGGTATCGAGAGCTTTCCTTTAGAGAGGGTTCAAATATGAACCTTCGACCCTTCCTTTGACTCTTATTCTTTCTAGACGCCCTTTTCTCCCCTTTCCCTTACTGCCCTGTTGCACCCGAAACCTTGAGTCTCGACGACGCGGGAGAATGGGTTCCGCCCCCTGGATGTGGTTTTCTCCGCTGTCCTTCCTCCTTTTTAGAAGAATATTATTCTGATTAGAAGAAACCCTCCCGAATTGTTAACATTCCTTCATGTCGAGCCAGGTCCTTTGAGAGATGTTCGGAGCTGCTTCTTCACTTCGAATCATCAAGGTCGTCTCAAGCTAGTATTTCACGATTATGCAATCTCGCCCCGTAGGGAGGGTCTTGTGATCGTCCGAAGAGAACCGTTTTTACTCCCAGTAGAGCTCCCCCAGCACTCCTTTTTTCCTCGGATGGGACGAGGTTGTATAAACCCCTTACAGTTTGGGACGGAAGATGCTCGCGATGGCTTATTGCCGCTTTCCCTTCCCTAAGCTTCTTTTTTTCTCTACGGAAGCTTCTGTTAACCTCATTCCTCCCCTACATTCTTTCCTCGGCGTCATGGTATTCGACCCTTCTACCAACTTTCCGCGCATTGCGGCCAGTGGCACTGTGCCCCCCGTCCCGTTATCGAATTTTTCCTCTTTCCCCGGCACTCGAATTTTCTTCATGGGCTTTGCAGTTCATTGAGCAGTAGTGTGCCGACACGCTCTTAATGTAAAACAAGTCCCGGGCCGATGTTTGCCTAATGGTTTTTCCCCCATTGGGACGAAAGGACTGATGCAGATTCCCCTTTTCTTTTTCCTTCCAGTTTTCAACCTAGTTCCGGAGATAGTCGATCGACCTATATCCCTTCCTGACGGCTTCTTGGGAGGGAGATGCCTGGCCGCTTCGATCCTCTTTTTTTCTTTCTGTTCGTTTCCATAGATTATGAGTGAGCTCTTTTTCTAGGATCCTTTCCCGGACGCCAACTTGGTGGGGAACTGGTACTCTTTCCTATGTTGTCTGAGTGGAGGCCTTTGGGAGCGCTTTCTTTCGATCGCAATTTCCCCCCCGTCCCTCCCCCTCCCACCCTTTCTCCCACCATCCCCCCCTCGCCCACTCCCGGCCTCAGTACTCACCCCCCCTCTCGGGGTGGCAGACGTTCCTCAATTTGACGAGGAGGCTTTTCCTTTTAGAGGTTCCGATTTGCTATGCTTTTACCCCTCTTCTCTTTCATTGGTTGATTTGGAGCAACCGTGCTGAGAAGATTTCAAAGAACTGTTTCCCCCGAAGCCTTGTTTTTTTTTTTCTACTGGGCAGTTTTATCTAGCTCTTCTTCGTAAAAGATGGACTCAGTCCGCCTAGACTCTTTCTTTTTCTTTTTTTCGAGGTTCCCATCGGAGCACACAAAGTCCTCCCCATCTGGATCACAACCGATTTTTCAATAGCAGTCTGGAGACTTTTTTTTATACCCTCTCCGGGCCAGCTTTGACGCCGCTTTTTCCCACCGTTCCCGCTCGATCGGTTTTTTTTTTTTGGGACCGAATCGTTGATGAGTCTGGATTCTGACTTTACTTTTTTCCCAACGATACACCTGACCAAGTGCAATGATTCCCATTTACCCAATCTCCCGAGAGGTTTTGCGGATCTACCTGCCCCCAACAACCCGGTAACATGGAGTAGAGGGCTTTCCGTCTCACAGCACTTGCCGAATGACTGTTCTGGACGTTTTTCTTTCCTCCTTCTGACAGACAAAAAGGTCCAAGGGTCTGGAGCTCTGTCCCCGTCTCATTCGCACCTGCTGCAGATGAAATTTTTTTTCAAGATCAGCCATGCATTTAACGTGCAGCACTACTTTGGCCTGGTCGATTCGGGGGCGCCTCATTTTGATAGCTCCTCTTTCTTTCACCCCCCAATAAATTTTCCTAAATCCACGGAAAACGTCATTTCTAATGCGGGCGGCATAACGGTTTTCTGGAAGTTTGCCCTTAACTCTTGTCATGGAAATAATAATTGGCTATATGAGGCTGGCGGGTTTCCTCGTTTTCCCGCGGCCATCTCCGGCCCTTCTTTCCGAAGTCTATTCCCCTCCGTTTTTTTTTGAGAGCTTCTTTATGACAACTCGGTTGGGAGGTGATGAGTTAGAAGGTAGCTTCCTTTTCTCCGCAACCCTTATCCTTTAGGTGCATGCATTTGTGGCTGGTTTTTGTTTGCATTGCCCGCCCGCACAGTTTTATTTTGTTTGCCCCTCTGATTTGTGTTTCCCCCTTGCTGAGTGAGCTTTGGTTTAAAATGTTTCTCCCCGTTTTTTCCGGACACAAGCTGATTTTGCCCGGAAAAAACTTGAGCTGTTCTCTTATGACCATTTTTTTTTATTTACTTCCATGTCCTCCTGTCTTTTTTTTATATCGGTTTTATTTATATTCTCCTTCAGACGGCTGCAGCTAATGAAAGGTGACTGAGGCCCAGTTTTCCGTCCGTCTCATTTCTGGTGCTGTAGGAGACGCAGAGACTTTGCCATTGATGGATTTTGAAGTGAAGGTATTTCCTTTCCCACCCACAAAAGAATTGTTCTCTGAGGGGAACTTAGCTGTTCGGTCCTTTCTGTAGATCTTCACCTTTCTCTTAAAAGTACCTTCTAGCAGGCCTCTATCTCCAGGTTTTGATCGTTCTGCTTCCTCCCTCTTTGGTTAAGTATTCCGAGATGGACGAGCGAAGCACCAGTTTTCTTGTAATTCCGGGCTTGTGTTGGCTCTTCCTTTGGCTGTTGGCTGTCTGAGCATGGGCCAGTTTCTCTTCCCTCTTCAGAGGTGCTGATTAGCCTCCGCCAGACCCAGAGAGTATCAATCTATTCGCCAATCTTCGTTTTATCGTGAGTCATAGCTGTTTTCCCCCTCTCTGCGTATCTCGTTTCGCTCCAAGACGAGGTAAGTTGTGTGACCCCCCCATTGTGTCAAGCGCCGCTGAATGATTTTGCGAGTTCTGTCTCCTGTTCTGCTCTCGTTGCTGAAAATAGTTCCACAAGCATCTTAGATGATCGGACCCCACACGTTTGTTGCTTCTGGTTCATAGATCTTAGACTAATAACCACGCACTCTTTGTACACCCAGTCCTACATCGTGAATAATAGTTTTTACTTGTAGGCCGGCTCACCCGTCACCAGAGTATTTTCCGAAGTATGGGATGAGTGCGAGCGGAGACTGAGGTCTCTACGCAGGCCGCCTGCCTGCGTGTTTGTCCTGTTTGCCCCAAAAAAGGGTAACGCTCGCCTTTGCCCCCCTTTTTGGAGCGCCTTTGTTGTTAGGATCTAGGACTCGCGGTTCCCCTCGTACGAAGCGAGACTTCAACCCTCACAGACTTCCGCAATTCTTGCAAGCTTTTCCGCGCGCCTGTTCTGGTTTCTTACCTCTTTTTTTCCTCTCACTCTTCGCGAAGGTTTCTTCGGGCAACGTTTTTAAGATAGCGCTCCCGTTTTGCGAATCTGTGCCCTCTCCCCGTCATTTTTCCTACAGAAGCGCTTAGGATAGACTCTACTCGCATCTCCTCTTGCCCCCGCTTTCGGCAACATTGAGCGACTTTTTTTTGCGTCTCCCGCCCCCCCCTCATGCCCTCACAGACGCCGGACCCACTCCTGCCCCCCTTATGGCGTCCCCTGCATTTCACCCATTTCCTCCCTGGGAAAAACCTGCAGATCCTTTGTGAAACTTCTGGGAAGTCGTCGTCCATCCCCTTGCTCTCTTTGGCAGCGCAGTCCCCGAGTCGCTCAATCCAAGACCTTTTTGCTCTGGTTCTTTGGGTTTCCGTTCGGATCTCGGTTCATAGTTTTACTCCCGGAGGATCTTTGCTTTTCATTGTTTTCTCACCATGCCTTCCCTTTGATTCATTCGGGCCCCACCCTATGCACCCCACCGGCCGCCAGCTACTCCCCCCGGATCGCGGTTCTTTTATAACTTTAGTTTTTTGACCACACGATAGAATTGCCTGATGGTCCGCTCGAAACTCGGGTGAGCACCCCCGACGCCTGTCCCTTTCCTTTTTCTTTGGTATAGGTCTGCCCCGATTTGCGGCTCAACCCATTCTGTTCTTTTTCTACGCAGCCCCGCCCCGGATTTTCCCACTGTCTCCCCCTTTCTAGATCAGCAGTGGTCAATCATGGGGATTGCTTGATAGCAGCTTCAACTTCTTTTTCCTTTTTTCCTCCTGCTTCGACGTCTTTCCCGAGTTAATTTCTTTGTTATGAGTTCTTCCACCTATTTGCTTCTCCAACATTTTTTTTTCCCGCGGACCCAATCATGAGGCCTTTTTTTGGGACAAGTGTCCCTTAACCTTTCTTCAGGCACATTCTTCCCCTCCTCTTACCTTTTCTTACCGTAGGAGGTTGCCGCTCAAGAGATAAACACCTACCTGGCTTTGGTCCTTCTGATCGGTTCCTTTTTACGCGGACGTTTTACACCATGAAAGGACGTTTGGTCCCTGGGAAACCAGTTTCGGTTTGAGTGTCTGGTTTTCTGGGTATGCTCTTTGGGTGGGACTTATCGAACTTGAATTTTTTCTGTAGTAACGCGGCTTCTAGTGGTTAGCTTCATTCGCCCCCTTTTGGATGCGTACTTTTCCCCTCCTCGTGAGTTTAGCATTAATTTTTTTCTTATTGGCCTTTCCGGCAGCCTCCCTCTCTAAAACCGTTGGTCGACGAAGTGGACTATCTTGCCCCCGACCCCTTTTCCTTCAGCAATTGTGAGTGATGTTGTTTTCTCCCTCTTTTCAATCCGGTTTATCTTGCGTTACTCTGCCTTAAGGTGGGTTTCTTTTTGTTTTTCCGGGTCACTGTGTCCCTCGTTTAAGTAGATTTTGAGACCCTGAGATACAGTCCGACAAGGGCCAGTGCACAGGTGAGGATGTCTCGACCCCCCCCTCCCTTGTCCCCGTCTTTTTCCTCCCACTACTCCTGGGAGTTAATTGGGTCGCTGTTGTTCCCCGCAATCTATGCAATGTCGTAACCGAGAACATCTCCAACATTTAGCAGCCCCATCCTTCCCCCGAAAGCTCGAGCCCCAGTCCCCTTACAGGAGTCCGGGATGCTGCCACCCGATACGATGGCTACGAACGACGGTTTCCACCCCACTGAGCTTTACACAACGCAAATCTCGCTAACATCCTTTGTTGACGACTTTTTGTGTTGATAGACTCCCCCCCACATGGGAACATCCCTTTGCGGACATAGCATACCCTGGCACCCAGCGACTAGCGATGCGGACGGAAAATTCGACGGCCCCTTATGTCCAGCTCATTGCTCTCCCAGTCCATTTCTCCCTTTGAATTGGGGTTTTTTTTCAACGGAGGGTCCCCCTGGTCCTTGCGTCTTTATTTGGGCGGCTCGTCCTGTTAGGGACATCGGCTGGCTGGTCAGTTATTTTTCCAGTCCCTGTGATTTCGTTTTTCCTCTTTCTTTAATCATAAGGTTGTTGTTTTTCTCGTTTTTTCAAACCAGTTTTGCTCGAACAGACCCCTCTTTCCTCGCCCCCCCTTGGCGAGCTCATGATTCTTTTCACGTTGGTTGCCAGCCGTCTTTGCTTGGATTTCAGCCTTTTTTTGTCTTTTCTTGGCTCGCTTCTGCGCTTGTCAGGACATGTTGTCTCGAATTCTCCCTCCCGAGAGGTCTATAATCCATGGAAGTCTTTGCGCTTGTCTTTTATGCCCGCCGCTAGAGTATTTCCAGTGTGTCCCGCTTGTCTCCCCCCCCCCGCAGGGGGCCCACACATTTTTATTCCCTCGTCCTCCGTTTTCTTGTTTTTTTCCGAAAGGGGTTTTCTCCGGCGGGCGCTCTTAGCCTCTTTCTGTTTCAGAAGCTCGCCTCCTTCTCCTCTTTCGCCTTCCGCGCGCTTTCAGTCGTGTGCTCCCTTTTTATTGTCACAGGTGTACCTTGCAATCAAGTATGACGACACGTTAATATCGTGGTCGATGGTGGCATAGTCCCCCCCCCCGATCCCCCCTTCCTCCCTTTCTTTCTTTTAGAGTAGAGTCATGGCTCTCTCCCTTCTTGGCGCCTAATATCAGACTACTTCCCCCGTCAACTTGTCACATTGCCCCCTTATAATTATACATTTCACCTGTCTCATCCTGTCTCAGTCCCCCCGTTTCCCTTTCCCCCCCCACGTCAACCAACCCCTTCACTATTACGTAAAAGATCCCTGCCTTTGATTCTTCAATTCCGACCCCGAAATCACCCCCTCTAGTGCTTCTTTCCCCTCTTTGCTCTCCTTTCCTGCCCTATCGCGAGATTTAGAGAGATGCCGGCTCACTTCCAGGCATCCTGCTCGAAACGTGATCGCCTTCCCGCAACCACTGCCTTTTCTTTCTGCTCTGATCTAGACGTTCCCTAAAGGCTCTCCTGTCGTAACTCTCAAGACCAGGTTAACTCCCACGTCTCATACTTTTTCCCTCACACTTGGCCCTTCCCCACCCGAACCATTAATTCTTTTTCTCGCGCAGGCGCGGTAGTCGATTTTTCCTCGTCCCTGATCGCAATCCATGAAGGATGTTCCCATTTTTCTGGCGTGTCAGTGTGTTGTTGAGGAATCCCTCCTCTTCGCGTTTCTTCAGTCTCACCCGTTGCCCCTCTTATAGTTCTTTTCTTCCTCCCCCCCAACCCACCGACCCGGCGACGATCTTGCGTTATTTCCTTTCTTCTCTATCTAGACGCTAGCAATCAACCTCAGCTGCTGTCTCCATCTTCATTTGCTGGGTACCCTCGCGGTGGAGCATATGTTCATAAGTGCTTCTCCGCACAAAGTGCTGATTTTACTTCGACCAGGCCCATCTCTTTGCGTTTCCCTCGACCCCCCCCCTCCGGCTCGCCTTCGAGAGATGCGGTGGCTAGGAGGGAAGACTATACTCCTTTATCGCGAGACTGGCTGCCGGTTTAGATTTCCCGCCGCAGTTCTCCCTTTTTTTTAAGATCAGGAGAGCCTCGATCGCGTCCCTATAATTTCCTGGTCTTGATTTCCTCTTTCGATCAGATTTTCCGAAAATTGGAACTAGCTTTCCCGGTTCTGTAACTCATCATTTGGACCGGATTAATTAAATCCTACCCCCTCCCGGCCAAGCGCCCCCCCGAGCATTCCTGTATTTGAGATGGATGATGTCCGATCCGCCCCTTCACGGCTGGGAATCCTTTCCTTATCTTCACCTCGCAGTGAGCATGAGTTTTTTCTTGGGTGCCAACAAAGAAGGACTTTCCCTAAGCATGGGCGACGGGATGGCAGCTTCGACTTGATCCTGTCGTCGGTCTTTGTTGTAGAGGCTTCCTCTTTCTTACTGCCTTATTGCCTCGATTCTTTAGTTACACCTGGTTTGCGTGAAGGCTTCAACCTGAGCCAGATTAAGAGCGTTTTCTTTCTGACGTCAGCCTGGTTCCCCGCCCCTCCAAACTTGATCCTAAGTAGGCCTCGTGTAGTTCCTCTTACTCTTCGTGCGAGGATAGCTGCGTTCCTATTTGGTGTTTCATTCAGGCAGCGAGTGGCGACCAGGCCGAATCTTTCCTGGCCCATCCCCTTCCCAGGACATTTTTGCTTGTGCTTTTCCTTGGAAATTAAGTGTTATTACCCGCTAGCGCGGCAGTCCGGAGAGAACTTTTTTTCTGACATCTGCCGATTTCCGCACGAATAAGGACGGGCTGGTCGTGACCGGACCTGCTTGCTAGATGAGTTAAAGCGTGTACCCCTGAGTCTGTGTTGATCGTCTATTCAGCCTGAGTAAAAGAGTTTTGGGTAGATATCTTCCTCCTCTCGGGGGGACCCGCAGGGGTTTTAAGCGATGGGGGGGAAAGCACTTGGAAGGGCTGCGTCAAGCCCCAGGCAGAGAAAAAGCAATTTTCCCCCGAGTTTTTGGGGTAAATTCCTCGTCCTGGGGAAGCTGGGCAGACTTCTTCGAGGGACCCCGAAAGCACTGCCCGATACTTCTTGATCAGGGCTTTCTGCTGGGCCGAAGATGAGGTTCCTCCGCGTTTTTTCTGCCCATCACCACATAGCTTCGTTCTGACGTATCCCGGTAGAAGCGCCACTCCAAAAAGCCACATAACCCGCCGCTACAATAGCTTCGCGGTCCGTCTCTCTACGTTCCCTCTAGCTTCATGAGAGAGGTCGAAGTATCCCTATTTGCTTTGGCTGTCCTTTTCGCGTTAGGAGACGGTCGAGGCCCAGATGTACCAGATATCTTGACAAGTTTGATTCCAATCTTCCCCTAAGGTTTTCATTATCGACAAACGGACATAAATGTTCCCTGTCTAGATTTCGCCGGCCATCATCTCCTGTCAGAATGTTCATTCAGTCTTTTCCCGTCACTTCTTAGCCTTGAGCAAGCCCAAGAGTTGTCATTCTGATCAGTCCGGATTTTCTCTTTTTATCTCACGAGGGGGATACTCGCCCCCGCGGAAAATTAAGCCACTCAGTGTCTTTCCATCTCAACGACTTTTCCTGGTCGCCTCAGGGGGGTTTTATGGTTAATTCCTCCGCCATTTTCTATGACTCCAGATGTGCCACAAGGCTCTCCCAAGGACCCCCGTCAGTCTTCCCACGGGCAGACATTGTTGGAGGCACTCCCACGGTCACGTTTCCTGGCAATAAGCCCCCCCTTCCCCACGACGTCTCCCCTTGCGGCTTATGGGAGAAGCTCTTCTGCTCGGCATATTCCCGGAGCTTTGTCTTTGC
>Ga0179591_1326157_pt1 | contig 11306 bp, 12 predicted proteins | sample CZOMad2_1_08_16f_FD_182891 | JGI IMG/M metagenome (GOLD analysis project Ga0179591, IMG submission 182891) | Vadose zone soil fungal communities from Angelo Coast Range Reserve, California, USA - CZOMad2_1_08_16fungal (PacBio error correction) | ecosystem: Environmental > Terrestrial > Soil >... | reverse complement strand
AGAACGCTCAGAACAGAGAGCTCCGATAAAGACAGGGAGACCGAGAAAAGATAGATAAGATTAGCTGAGATGTTCAAGATGAAGAGGAGATAGACGCGATTGAGCTGCAGGGAGGCTTGCTAAAAGAAGAGATACGATAGAGCCACGAGAGATGGGACGCAGGATAAAGCGCTTCGAGCTCGAAGAGATAGTACAGAGATAGAAGATAAGATACCAAAGACGACGAAAGAAAGAAAAGACGAAGAAAAGCGATAAAGCCAGAAAGCTCAGAGGGGAGCGATCAGAAGCGGAACACGATAAAGACCGATCAGGGAGAAGAGAGATAGAAAGAGCGCGTAAGAGCTGATAAGCCGAGCAAAGCTGATAAGAGAAGAGAGAGCTAAAGAGAGACGGATGAGAAGAGACAGAGAAGAAAGATGAAGAGACGGGAGGAAAGACCCGATACCGGAGAAACTCAGCAAGCGAAGATAGAGGCAGAACCGAGGAAAAGCACAGCCGATTCGCGGATGAAGGGCGGGACAAAGAAGGCAGAACAGTACAGATAAAAAAAAAAAATGAGATGCCAGATCAAAGAGAAAAGAAAAAGATCTGAAGCACGAACTATGAGGGGGGAACGATAAGGGGGAAAAGAAAGCCAAGAGAGGAAGAAAGAGAATTCCAGAGAGAACGCAAAAGGGGGACAGATAGATTGAGTCAAGGAAGATAGGGGCAGGAGCTCTAAGCCGATAAAGAACGAGCGAGCTGAATAAGACGAAAGAAAGAGAAAAAGCCGATCGATCTACGATAAAGATTTCAGAAGAGATAAAGATGATAGATAGCCGATAGAGATAAAAAAGAGTCGCAGCAGCTCGAACGTAAGGCCAGAGCTCAGGCAGAAGATTAGATACGCTACACGCGCGCTCTCAGACGCTCGCGATGGAGAAGAGGAGGGGAGATAAAGGATGCACAAGGAGCCAAACGATAGATAGGGAAGTGAGGCAGCGGCACGAGATCAGAAGCTAGGAAGACAGGCTAAATAAAGCGGCAGGATAGGCGAGAATACGGCGATAGTCGAAGCTTAAGATCGCTATATTGAGGGGGGAACAGAGAAATGAGATGAAGATCAGATGCAGGAAAGCAGGAGACAGAGAGGAGATCTATGAAGAACAGATAGAAAAGACAGATAGATCAGATACCAGAGGAACGACGAAAGATGAGAGGACTAGAGGCAAGAAGTAAGAGGATCGCAAACGATCCGCTAGATCGAGCTTTTGCTAAGCGGATAGGAGGGATAGCGACAAGGGGCAAGAAGACGAAGAGCGAGAAAGCTAATATCAAGCATAGGGAGATTCGCGGAAGATAGATGAGAACGCGGACAAAGTATACGGACACGCCGGGCCGCGGAAGATTAAAGGACGAAGTAACGAGAATAAGCGATAAGGGTGAGCGGGAAAGATAAGGCAAAGATCGACAGAAAGAGCAGACACGAAGAAGATTTAGAGTACGGACGAAGATCCTGCGAGAAGAACAGACAGCGCAGATAGATCTAGTAAGGCAAGCGAACGAGAGATAAAGAGGCAAGAGAAAGGGGGGGAGAACCCGAGAAAGCAGAGATTGGGTACGCAAGCCAAGTAGAAAGCTTAAAACGATATAGAAGAACGCATAGGAGAGATGGAGAGATACAGGGGAGATTTCCAGCTTGAAGTCAGGGGATAAGAAGAAGATAAGAACGAGGGGGATAGAAAAGCAGGTAGCCAGAAGAGCCGATAAACGAGGATAGAAGAAGATCAGAGCACGGACGATACAGCGATTGGCCGAGATATGATCCCAGGGCGTTAAGGAAGCGAAGATGAGGCGGGAGAACAAGGGGGAGTAAGAGGGCAGAGATGGACGAAGAGATACAGCTTAAGAAGATGAGAGAGGAAATGATAAGAGAGAGGAGATGAGAAGGAAAGAGAAAGAAATAAAATGGAACGCAAAGACCCAGAAAGCAGACAAAGCAACAGGATACCTAGAGAGAAAGAAAAGAGAGATAGATGATAGAGGAGAGAAGCAGATAAGCAAAGAGAACGATAAAAGAAAGCGGAGATAGAAAAGAGAAAAAAAAGATCCAAAGACAGAAGAAGATAATGGAGAAGGAAAGAAGATAAAGATAGAAAAAAAAAGGCCGGGAAGAAGAGAAAAGAAACGAGCATAAGAAGAAGCCAGATCTTAGAAGAAGAGTAAGTCAGATCCAAAAGAGATAAGCAGAGAAGGAACGCGACCAGCAATATAAGAGCATAGCAAGATAATCATAGGGGCGAGCCGCGATAGAAAGATCCGAAGCTGGGAAAGATTATGGGAATAGGGGAAAGCCGGAGAGATCAATGAAGAGAACGAACCAAAAAAAGGATAAGATAATACGAAAAAACGAGACAGATAAAAAAGGCTGAGAAGGAAAACGCGGAAGAGGAAGACAGAAGATAGAAAGCAAGAAGATAAGACAGAAGAAGAAGAGAGGAGGCGCTCTCAGAGACAAGCTGCTGAACACAAGAGAGAGAGAGACGGAAGAAAGAGAGAAAGAACGACTGAGGATAGATCGTAAGAAAAGAAAGATCTAGCAAAAGAGAGAAAGGGACAGACAGATCCTAGAGAAGATGAGATAAAGCATACGCTTAGGGGGAGAGAGAAGATAGAAACAACAGAGGAGAGATAAAGAAGGAGGAAGGATCCGTATGAAAAGAGGGCCCGGAACAAAGAGGAGGGGGGAAACGGAAGATTAGAAGCACAAGAAAGATCCACCGGACAAGGAGTGAAGATCGAAAAGCCAAAAGAGAAGATAAGGAGGAGGAGATACGAACAGGAACGGGCGGAGGTAAAGATAAGAGATGAGAGACGCAACCGAAGAGAGAGAGATGCGATGGAGATGATAAGCAAGATCGATTGGCGAATAAGATCGATAGTCACGATAGAAGGGAGAAACGAAGGAAATTAGTGGCGGCGGCGAAGATAGACGCTGACAAGATTTAGAGCCGCTAAAGATATAAGCGAACAAGAGAAAGAACGCTCGGACGAACGAAGGCGCGAGGATCGCGAAGATAGATAGATCGCGCAGTAAAAAGATAAGAGGATTAGAGCCGAGCAGCTAAATATCAAAGGCAAAAGCTGAGAACAGCGTCACCAGCGATCAAGAGCCGAAATAACATACAAGCAAAAAGAAGACTAGAACGAGAGAGATCGAAAAGGCAGATGCGAAGATCGATAAACCGCGGAACGAGAGAAGATTGAGCATAAAGAAGGACGCAAGAGATGGCACGACTGCAGACCGAGACAATAGATAAGCAGATAGGAAAGAGAAGAAGCAGAAAAGCAGAGAGCTAGATAGATCTGAGAGGAGCCCGAAAAGAAGAACTAGCTCCAGAAAAGATACGATAAAGAACAGGGATTTAGAGCTAGGCAGAAGAAGAAAGCGTGATTAAAAGACACCGAAAGCGAGCAGCAAGGGGGGGAGAGACGCGGAGGAGCGAAGAGCGATACATGAGAAAAAAGTATAGAACGAGACAGATCAGCCACGAAGCTGAAAGACGAGACCGAGATCGATAAGAAGCAGATGAGAAGATAAAGAGATCTAACGGACGATTAAAAAAAGAGATTTTTGATAAAGACAGAAGATGAAAGAAGAAGATCGATGGGGAGACACCCAGTTAGGAGATAAGCAACGATAGAAGATGAGAGATCACAGAATAGAAAGATGAAGAGAAACAAAGGACCAGGCGATTGGTGCAAGATACTAGGGGATAGGAATATGGAAGGGAAGCGGAGAAGAGAAAAACAAGATGGGGGCGAGAGGACGGAAAAAGATAAAGTAGGCAAAAAAAAGCTACAAAGATTAGATCAAATAGAAGCCGAAGAAGGAACGTCCAAGCAAGAAGGAAAAAGCACGCTTTCGATGAGCCTGAGACCGAGAGCTACAGATCGCACGATAGCAAGCTAGCAAGGAGACAGATTAGGCGCGAAGTCAGCAGCCGCACTCGATTAAAAGATGAAGGGGATCGAAGAAGATTTGAGAAGGAGGAGTACAGCTAAAGAGACAAGAAGATCCGGAAACGCAGCAAAAAGAGGACGATAAGTAAGATTTCAGAAAGATGATGCGCTGAGGACTATGAAAGATAAAATCGATCGGGCGAAGATAGATATGGGGAAGAGACGGAGGAGAGAAGATTCAAGGCAAACGACGAACAGAGATACAGAGCAAGATTACCAGATAAAAAAAAGAGGCTATAGGGGACGGGGCACGTAGCGAAGAGGCAGATTAGGGGAGAGAAGTGGAAGATCCGAAAGAAGGACGAGAGCTAAGGAGAAGATGGAAAGAATAAAAGATCAAAAAAAAGATAGAACAGATAGATATGATAAAAAGAATATTAGAAAGTGGAATAGGAAAAGATCGATTAAACGAGGAAGGAAGAGAAGATAGAAGGCGCACTGACGAGAAGGGATCTACCCAGAGAGGTAAACGCGACAAATCCCCCCGAAATATTACAGGTTGCAAAGGAGCTCAGTACTAATTAAAGGAGAGATAAAAAGACAGGAGATATAGAAAAAGCAAGATCCAGATGAGAGATAAAAGCGAATAGAAGATTGAAAGAGTAGCGCGAGATATAAAGACTAAAGAAAGCAGAAAAGAAGGGATAAAAGAGGGGAGGAGCACGGAAGAGAAAGATCACGATAGAGACGAAGACAGAAGAAAAGAGAGAGAAAGAAAATAACCGATCGATAGATAGATAACGATCTAGAGGAAAAGAAAGAATATACAGAATAGAGAGCTTCATGATCGATAAAAAGAAAGATAAGAGCGAAAGAAAAGAGAAATAAGATAGGATGGAATAAAAGCGAAAGATTGGGATAATAGATGAGCGATACGAAGAAAGACATAACCGAGGAAAAGATCTACAGATAAACGAAAAAAGAATAGCAAAGAAGAGCAAAAGGAGGGAGATAGGATAGAAGGCGCGAGGGAGAAGGAAAGGAGAGGAGAACGGAGGAGGCAGATTAAAGCAGAGGAAAGATAGAGATTTAGAGATAAGAGAAGAAAGAGAAAGAAGGGAAAGAGAACTAAGTAGTAAGAAACGGACAGAGCTACAAGCAAACGATGATAGGCGAGGGATAGAGCAGCGAAAGAAAGATTAAAGCGCAGTATCAGACAGCACGATAAACCGGATGGAAAGCGGACGCAAGAAAAGTAAGGGCGCACAAGAACGAAGAGAGATTAAAAAGATAACGGCGAGCGAAAAGTAAATACAGAAAAGAGAGCGAGAAGCAACAGGTAGAGCGAAGCCGCGGAGAGGAGCGGAAGATAAAGACAAGAAAGCGAGCAGCTAGATACTACGCCTCGGAGGGAAGCTCTGAAGAGTAACGATAGATCGAGAAAGATTCTTGAAGAGAGATAGATAAAAGAAGACGGGCAGAGAGATGAGATAGAAGCTAGGATGAGCAGCCGCAAACGATAGCAGATCGATAGTAGAGAGGAAGATAAGCTAGAGCAGAAGGAAAGAGAGCGACGATAGGAAAAGACAAGACAGAGAGATAGATAACAAGATCTAAAGAGCAGGAAGAACAGAGAGATGAGGGAAGAGACGGAGATAAGAGAAAAGATAGACTAGAGAGGCGAGAAAAGCCGGAAGAAAGAAGCAGATACGGGAAGGATAGGAGATAAAGATTTACGAAAGATGGGGAAAGAAGAGAAGAACGATAGGATAGCGGGGACGAGGGGAGGCGAGAAGATAGAACAAGAGGAATAAGGGGGGAGAAAAAGATTCGGATAGAACGATCTAGAACAAAGATGATAAAGGGGCAGAGGAAAAGGGAAGATTAGAGATCTTTTTCCGGCCACTAAGCTAGATCTAATCGGAAGATCGAGGAGAGAAGACCAATGCATTCGTGCGGATGGAGATAACACGGAGATAAAAGAGGCTCAGAGTAAGATAGAAGAACGAGATAAAGAAGCGAGAGGAGAACAGCAAAGAAGGCACGAGAAAGAAAAAAGCGTGGCGCGAGGGAAGAAGATACGGATAAGATAGAGAAGATAAGGCGAAAGATGGACGAGCTCGCGAGATCTAAGCGATTAGAGGCGATCAAGGGGCGGAGATGGAGAGAAAAGATGTAAGCTAGGGAGACAGAACAGCAGATAGGGAGAAGACAGATAGGGGAAGAAAGCCGAGAAGAGATAGATGGCGAAAAACCAAGAGATTACAGATAAGCAAGGCAAGAGAAGAAAAGTAAAGATCAAGCAAGGAAGAGATAAACGATAAAAGAAACGAATAGAGGAGTGGATTCAGGCAGATGAAGATAGCACGAGAGAGACAAAAAGATACAAAGAGATTTAGACGATAAGGGAGAGAGGGACGCAAGATCTTAAAAGATAAACGAAGAGGGAGATGGAGATAAAACAAAAAAGAGGAGCAACAAGCATAAGAGAAAAAAGGCGTTTGTCCCGCCTGTCGAACGAAGATGGAGGCAGAGGAACAAAAGATTAGAAAGAGTAGATAGGAGAAAGGAGAAGAGAAGAGAGGGCAGAAGTAACAGAGGGAGGAAAAAAAAAGAGCAGCTGATGCAGAGAACGCAGAGCCGAAGATAACGTCGGAGCAAAGAGGGGCGGAAGATCGAGCCCCGGCGAGAGAAGATAAGCATACAGAAAGATTAAAGAGGCGGGCGATCACACAAATAAGTAACCCACTTTAGGAAGAAAGATTACGCAAAAAGATAACAGTGATAAAGAAAGGAGGTGGGCAACAAGAGAGATGAGCGATGAAACAAGCGAGAGATAAAAGAGAGACTAGATACACGCGATAGATGGAAGATAGCAAAAAGACAGGGACCCGAGAAAAAATAGGAGGAAGAACGAGCTAGAGAAGCTACGAGCCGAAGACCGGCGAGAAGATTACGAACAGCAGGGGGACGACGAGGGAGAGAAAAAAGATAAGAGAGCCGAGATACGCTTCGAACAGAAGCGATGACAACAGCTGAGAATAGGGCGAAGATCCGATAGACGTAGGGGAGAAGAACCGCAGGCGAAGACACGATCGACGACGATTTGAAGAGATAGAGGGCAAAGCGGCAGAAAGAGCAAGCAAGACATGAGCGCAGATTAAAGCTACAGCTGAACAAGCGATCACCGGCGCTAAGTAGCAGAGATCAAGATAAGCGGCCACACGAGACCGCAAAGATAGCTAGAAGAAGCGGATGGAGAAAAGATTAAAAGGCGATCGTCGAAGCGAGAAGGAGAGAGAGACCGAAGGAGCTAGAGCAGAGACAGATTACTGGATAAGAAGATAGAAAAAGATGATGACCACGAAAAGATTAGCAAAAACACGTTAAGACAGCGAAAAGGACGCTACCGCCAAGATGACCTTTACGCTACGACTAGATACCAAGCAGCACGCTACCGAGGACGACGAACAGATTAGAAGCTTAACGGCGATGTGGGAAAGGAGATAAGCGAAGAAGTCGACAGCTAAAGATCAGAAAGATCAAGGGAGACGACAGGCAAACGATACGATACAAGAGCAGTAGGGAGAAAGAGTGAGGATAAGATAGATACGCCGCTAGAGAGCGAAAGAGAACCACGCTAAGCCAGCGACCCGAGATAAGATAAGCTTCAGGAGAGCGCAACGCCATGCTCAGAGCGACGATACGAAACCAGATAGAAGTAGCAGACTAGACAGAGACGGCAAGAGCTAACGAGGAGAGCTAAACGAAACGATCGAGATAGAAGAAGGGGATAAAGATTAAGAAGGGAGAACCGAAGCGATAAAGAGATTAACAAGATGAGGAGGGGGGGAAGAGGATACGAGATACAGATAGATAGAGGAGAGACGGAAAGAGAGATTAGGATGGGAAGATTAGGACGATGGAGAGAGATAGAGAGAAAGAGAGAAGCAGGCGGAGCAGAGGAGATATAGAAAAGAGAGGATAGGAAGATGGAGAGATTAAAGCGATCTAGATAAGAAGAAGCCAGGCTAGAAGAGAACAAGAGGAGCTCCGACGAAGCAGATCGAAAGAAGATCGAAAGAAAGAAGAGAGTAGAGACGATACGAAGAAGCCCGCTCGAAACAGAGAGCGATAGTCAAGATGCGAGAAAGAGAAGCTAGCTAGGAAAGGAGAGCATGATACGATAGGAGGAAAAAGACGCGTAGCAGCGAAAGTCGATCAAGGAACGCCAGAAAGAGAAAGCCACCGCAAGACGTCTTTTTTTTTTTTGTTTTTCAGACAAAGAAAGAAAAAGCGCAGGAGCGGGAAGGGAGAGAGATACCGATTCAGAAGAGACGAGAAAAAGAGTAGGAGATAAAGACGAACGAAAAAAAAAGGAACTCGAAACGAGAGCCGGGTAGAATAAGAAAGATAGGTGAAGAAGTAGGGGGATCGCGCGTAGAGGGGCCGAGACAGACACAGATGCAGCGGGCGAAGAAAGAGAGGGCAAAGAGAAAGGATCACCGAATGGAAAGATAGAAGACAGAAAGAGAACAAACGATGAGTATAGATAAGATTAAAGCGCACCCATAGGAGATCAGGATAGATAGAACAAGAAACACTCGAGGAGACACGGCAAGACGACCGCAGAGCAGAGATAGCAAAACGGATCAAGAGCACGCACGAAGGATAGACCCGAAAAAAGATTCGGAGAAGAAGGACCGATGACGAGACGATTGATAGGACTGAGATCGGGACTAGAAGAAGAGATCTAGATGGAGGATAGAGACTAAAGAGCACGACAAAAGAAAGACAGGGCGAGAAGAGTAGCAAATAAGAAGATGATTAAGAAAGGGAGAGGACGAGATACGACGCGAGAGAGAGACGAGATAACAGAGAGGAAAGAAGACTACAGAGATAAACGATTAACAGATCAAGAATTAGCAGAAGAGAAGAAGAAGAAGAAAAAAGAGATTCAGAAGCGGAGAACGAGCGGGGGAGGAAGATAAGCAGATGGAGAAGCCGCTAGAGATATTTTTTTTTTCTCGAGAGAAACAGAAGATAAGAACAGAAAGAATGAAAGATCGGAGAAGATCAGAGAGCAAAGCATAAGAAGATAGATCAGAGAAGTGAAAGTGATAGAGGAGAAAAGAAGGAGAAGCCAGATGAGGATAGAAGATCAAAACGCTGGCTAAAGAGCAGAAGACGAAAGATAAGATTAGCTAAAAAGAAGATGAGGAGAACAACGAGATCCAAGCGATCGAAAGGAGGGAAGCAAGGAAAGCTCGCTCTAAAAAAAGAACACAGAGCCTAAGATTAAAAAAAAGGGCAGATAGAGAAGGACAGGAGATAAAAAGATTAGATGAGAGAGAGAAAGAGAGAAAATAAAGATAGAAGACTATTAAAGCCCAAAACAGCAATAAGAAGACGAGAGACCGAAAGATAGCTAAACGAAGATTAGGGCAGCCAAGCAAAGCTAGAGAAGCGATCGAAGAAAAGCATGAGGGAGCTAAAAGAAAGGGAGGAAAGCAAGGAGAGGAGAGATAGAAAGAAGATGAAGAGAAACAAAGAGGGGACAGACTAGAAAGATGAGGACGACAAAGGCGGGAGCGAGAGAAGAGATGAGAATAAAGAAGATAGAGAAGAAAGCGCATAAAGATTTAGAGTAAAAGAAAAGGAGATGAGATAATAGAGAGGGCGTAGAAGATAAAGACAGACGATAGGAAATCTGACAAGAGATGAACACGAGATAAGCGAGAAAACAACGAGGGGAGCAGAGAGGTAAAGTAGCTACTAGGAAGAAGAACCGCTGCAAGAGAAAAGAAAGCATAGAACAAGAGAAAAGATAAGAAGAAAGACGACAAACGCTAGAAAAAAAAACGAGAAAAAGTTACGCGGCGAAGATAGGACGATGGCCGATAAGATAGAGAAGACAGATTATAAGCTAAACGAGAACGAATAAAAGATAAAACGAAGGAAGATAGCTAAAGGGGAGAGAGCAAGGAGTAAAGGCGATGAAGAGACGGGCGAAAAGCAAGAGATAGATTTGGTCAGTTTTTATCTTTATATTATTTGATCGATTAAGTTAGATTCGATAGGGAGAAAGAGCGATAGACCGCTAGACAGAACGAGATGCGCAAAGGGGAAAAAAGAGCCTAAGGAAGCTGCAAGAAGATCGAGAAGATAGGGGGAGAGAGAGCGTAGATTAGATGATTCGCGCAGAGCTCCAACGAAAGGAAGGAAAGATGGGGGGAACGATAAACGGGGGCAGTCAGAGCGCAGCTAGAGAGCAGATAGCGAGGGCACACGAGCTAAGATAAGCGACCGTGCTAGATAGGACGGAAAAGAAAAGCAGAAGCGAGAGATAGCTTACGAGAGAGAGCAAAAAGCACGCTTAGATAAGACGAGAGACAGAAAGAGGAAGATAATAGGAGCAAAAGCAAGAGTTAAGAGAGGGAAGACCGACGAAGAAAGAGCTAAGAAACGAAGCGCAAACCGAAGAAGAATGGGAAACAGATAGAGACAGCAGAAGATAGCAGATAACGAGAAGATCAAGAAACGCGAAGACTCAAGATGAGAGGAGAAGATAATAGATGAAAGAAAGAGAAGAAGCGCAGGTAAAAAGTCGAGAGGCGACGGCAAAAGAAAAGCCAAGTAATAGAACCGCAGATACAAGCTAGAGAAAAGCAGGAGAAGAGAGACCGAGGTGGAAGCAGGACAGATTTAAAGAATGCCGATAAGGCGAGAAACATCTTGTTAAGCAGCAAGAGATGAGAAAGAGAGATAGGAGCGGGGAGAAGATTCGATAAGAGATAAGAGATAGATCCGAGATAGAAAAGCAAGAGATAGAGATAAAGATAGGAAAGAAGCTTAGAAGGAAGAGGAGACACTAGAGACATAGAAAGGAGATGCGAAGTGCGACAGAACCGAAGCAGAGCTTGAAGATTAGAGATAAGAGAGGGGAACAGATGAAATGGCTAGGAAACGGAGCAAAAGAAGCAGAGACAAGCTAGACCGATGAAAGGATCTTGACGACGAAAAGAGGAGGAGGACGAAGAGATACGCGAGAGCACCAGGGATGTAGGAAACGAAGAACGAGACAGTACGCCCGTGAGCACCGCTTAGCGATCAAGATAAAGCTGATCAGAAAAAACGCCAGAGCAAGGGAGCGAAGATCGACAGAAGTAGAAGACCATGGCTAAAGCGGGAGGGAGCGGTGGGGATAAGCTAAGATCGAAAACCAGCCGAGAAAAGCGAGATAATGCAAGGAAGAAACCGATGCGAACAAAGAGAGAGAAAAGATAGAATGAGCGAGATAACAAAGAGATGGAGAAGCGGGCCGCTAGATCAGAGATAAACGACGAGATGAGAGGAGAGAGAGA
>Ga0179591_1179937_pt1 | contig 11306 bp, 18 predicted proteins | sample CZOMad2_1_08_16f_FD_182891 | JGI IMG/M metagenome (GOLD analysis project Ga0179591, IMG submission 182891) | Vadose zone soil fungal communities from Angelo Coast Range Reserve, California, USA - CZOMad2_1_08_16fungal (PacBio error correction) | ecosystem: Environmental > Terrestrial > Soil >... | reverse complement strand
ACGTGGGACTGCATCTATTTGGGTTTTCTCTTTTAAGGCACCAAAAAAAGGAACACGGGCTGAGCAGACGAGTTTTTTTCCTTTTTCTCCCCCGACCACATTGCTCTGCTATTGCACACCCACCCTTTTTTTTTTTTCTTCAGTTCAATCATCCGCTTACGTTCTGAGGTCTTTCTAATGGAGCTGACACGCCCTCCCATATCAATGATACCCCACCGGTTGCCAAGCCTTCCTTTTTTTATTTCTCTGGCCACTGGAGATTTGTTTTTTGTTTCCTTCCTTCCGTTCTCCTGATCCCTCTGAATGTGGGTTAGGTTTTTCTCTTGCGATTGAAATTTCCGTTCTTTTTTACACGTTCTTAACGACCGGGAAGCCTCCCTTTTGAGGGCATGATGTTTGTCCCGTCCCCCCCCTCCAACTTCCTTTCCCTCAGCTCTCACCCCTTTCCGTCCCTTCTTTTCGGCAACCGAATGAGCTTGAAGCTTTTTTTTTCCATAAGCGGGTGCAGGCTTGGGCGCGACTTACCACACCTTTCATTGTTATTTTTCTTCTCCCCCCTTTTCCGCTGGTTGTTGCAAAGCTTTCTCGATGGGAACGAGAACGGTTTTTGCGTGAATTTCCCCTTGTTTTACGCCGTCTTTTTAGTCCCACCCATAAGCGCGGCAGATCAATGCTTCTCAGCACATTATTCGTCTAGCACCTGGTCCTCACTTTTTTCTTTCCTGCAAATTTCAAACCTACCGAACATAGATGGTCTTTCTCCCTTCTTTTTTTTTTGTTCACCAGAAACTACTGACTTGTGAGAGCACTTTTCTTTCTCCCTGACGTTTCCCATATTTGAGTCCCTTCTCTTTTTCTCATTCGCTATACGTGGTGCAACCCTCTTCTGTCCCCCCAGATGAAAGAGAGGAACCTAGTGCTTTTAGAGAGTTTCTTCCGTTTCGTGTCCTTCTTGACCTCCCGTCTGAGTTCCTCTCCCTGACGTGCAAAAGACGTGCCTGAACCTTTTCTTTTTCCCTCCTTCGCAAAATAAAACGGAAATTGGTCCCCGCGCTTCTTTTGAGTTTTCGATCCCTGGAGTCTGTCGCAAACCCCCCTTGTCCCTTCGATTTCGTAATTCCAACCTCGATACTGGTCCTGGGCTTCCTTCCTTAGTCGGAGGGCAAGCGTGTGGCTTGCGTCTTTGATTGAGATCCCTCGTCCCTACAACAGACACCCCCCTTCCTCCCTCGAAACACGACCCGATCTCCATCAGCCAACTGTCCCCTCCTCATTCCCAGACCTCCTTTAATTCCAACGTATCAAATTCGACTTTTGAAGCAGTTTTTCTCTCTTCCCCGCCCTCCACCAAAGAGGCACTTGCGACGAAAATCACACAGGAATATTTTCCTTCTTTTGTCCTAATGTCTTGGTGAAGCCACGCTCTTAAAGCTGTTTGTGATCTGCGAAAGTTCTTAGTTTTATCACATCCTTTCGGTGTAGGTTTTCCCCCCTTCCTTTCGTCATCTTTATTATATCCCTTCTGTCGCACCGGCGGTGCCTCTTAAGATCCTTCTTTTTTCCCTCCTTTGTTTTGTTTCTCTCTGAATAGTGAGGCGGCAAAGGGAATTGCTACCGGCGGTCTAGGACCTGCCAAGATTGCTCCTCTTGTTCCCCCAACACTCATCCGGCAGTTGCACTTTCCCTTCAGCTTCTACACTCGTCGCAACGATTGTTAAGATTGGGCCCTCATTTTTACCTTAAGAAAGTCGCCGGCATGTGGTTCTTCTTTTCTTGCCTATGGCCCTCGTGTACGGTAGTGTGTTGAATATAGTCTTTCTCTTTCGATTAGGGAATTCATTCGGATTGATGCGATATTGCTTTTGGCCCCCGCGTCTGCTTTGTTCGTGCGATTGACTTAAAGGTTTCCTTTTTTGGTGTCTTGTTCCTTTTCTCCGGATATTTTAAATGACGCGACAACTTTGTTCCAGACCCCTTTTCCTTTGTTCTTCCCTGCGCTCCAGAGCAGTTCTCATGTGGGTCCCCTCCCGGTTCCGCAAATGTCTCAGTTTCCCCTCGACTCCCTTGCCGCCTTTTAATCTACGCGGTCCCTGCCTTTTTCTTTTTTTTTTTGTTTGGTTGACCCTGCGCTATATTACGCGTCCCATTTTTCTTCCATGGAACAGTCTTTTCGCGTTAGTTCCCGAGGAAAGGAACTCCCCCGCCCCCTGCTTTAATAGACAGCCGAATCAGGCATCGAATATTTTAGGCCATTATGTCAGGTTCGTGCCCCCTGTTTTTTAAGAATAGTTGGTAACCATGTAACTATCTGAGAATCTATCATAGACTCTGGTTTTCCCCCCAGAACAGGGTCTAAGCGGGCATTGTTCTATAAAAAGTCTTTTTAGTGTACCCCACACCGGAGCCACAGACGTCCCTCCCTTTCCTTTTCACCTTTCCCCATGACCAGGATGTTCTGTACGGGTTCTTTTATCTCTCCGGTAGAACTGGTGTCCTCGTCGAATCCTTTCTCTTAGTCTTTATTGGCGCCGGAGTTCTCCTTGCAGTCCAGAACTTTTCGCTACCCGCTACAAACACTTTTCTTCAGAGGATTTACTTCCCCCCCCCGCAGCAGTCCGGGCCTAGACTCAATGGGACTGGAAAGTCTACCCATCTTGGCCATCGCGCCCGCATTTCCATTCCCTCTTTCTTTTGCAAACGACGGGTAACTGTCTGTTTTATTTTTTGGCCCCATGGAACGACCAGGTCGTTCAGCTCATTGTCCCATCCTTTCCTGAGAAGTATTTACTTTGGACTGCCATGCTCAGTCTTTGCTTTTGATATTTTCGTATGAAATTGGCCGATCGTCGAGACATTCTTTCCCCTTGCACATCGCTCCCCGGCAGAACTCACCGCCAAGTAAGATAGTCGCAGGGTCCTTCTGTTTTTAAACTTAACGTGGAGCCCCCCCCCACATACTCCCCCCCTTTGTCCTTTCCTTTTTTTTTTGATCCTGGATTGGCATCGATGTGAGGCCCTTGTTCCGTTCTACGCGAAGTCTGCGTAGTCTTTATCACGATGGCCCGCAACCCCCCCCTTCAGGTTGTTCTGCATTACCTCCTCTTGTCTGCGTTCCCTTTTCTGCTTTCGTCTGAGCCCGTTTGGTTGTTCTCCAGCTGACCCCCCATAGAGTATACATCTTTTCCTCCTCTTCTTTTTGAATATACATCCGTTGTTGTTTTTCCAGTCTCCCTTGGCTTACCTATTGTGTTGCTTTCTTTCCACAATAAAGTTTTCTGAGAGCCGCAGAAGGTCGACGCAGACTGCTATGGCCCCGCTCCCCCCTTTGGTGTTTGTCTTGACATCGGGATCCATCTCCGTTGTAATATTTGCGAGACCGGCTTTTTTCATCTTGTAAGAGTTTTCCCCTCTAGTCACTCTTCCTTTTTTTCCACTTCTTGACGAGCCATGATTGGTCTACTTGGCGCCATGGTGATTTGACAACGTGCTTCTTCCCCTTCTTTTTTCCTGGTTGAGGGTGCATCTTGCGCTACCCCGTTCCCCCTTAATCTCGGCCTGTCTGACTTAGCCCCTATCTCTTCTTCTTTCATTTTCTGCCAAGGTTTTACTCCGACAAGATGGACAATAGCGCCTCCCTTCTTTTCTTCGCGCCAAGAATGACTCGGCCCTTTACCCGGTTTTGAAAATAAGTGTGGGTCCCTTTGCCATTCGTTTTGTGCGGCAACCTTTTATTTCTTCTTTCACCCTTTTCCCTGTTTTTTTCGCAGTCCCCTTTTTGTTTGGGTTTTTGGAAAGGTTGTTTGCGATCTGTCTTCTTCACGTGGTTAGCGATCGTGGCAGAATCCAGTTTGGTTACGGCACGCCGCGCGGCCCTCCCATGATGAGACCTCCCCCTTCCTTGTCGACTGAGCACCAGGGTTTCACCCGGTTCAAAGGAAACTCCTTTCAAACATCATGTCTGAGTCCGGACATTAGCTCTGTTTTCGACCGTCTTTTCGGAGACCTTCTTCGTGGAAATCTTGCGCGTAATTCGATTTCTCCCAGGCTCTCTATTGTCCCTTTTGGTTTTTTTTTTGCAGTTGCTACGCGAGCAGTTACCCCTCCCCTTTTGCTGATCTTCTTATTCAGTGAGGTAGATCAAGTAAAGTTGCCGGTTTCTCTCCTTTCCAGATCGAAAGCAAACGGGACTGTCCATGCTTGCGGGCTCTTCCGGCACATCAACGGCAAGGAAGTCCCATTATCTTGATGAGAAGGGCGTCGCGAACGAGTCGTTGCCCTTTTTTTCTCCATTTTTCGTAGCTCCCACACATCTCCCTGCTGTAGATGGAGTTCTTCTTTCTGGCCCAACGGTGGCTGCTTCATTGGAAGGAGATTGTCTTGTCCCCTTTTACCCCCAAATTTAGTATCACGTCGCAACCTCCCCGAGCGAATTTCTCCCCGTTCACTCTTTCCATATTTCCGAATGAAGGCCCTGCCTCTGGCGACCTGGAATATGCACCCCCTACGACTAAATGACTTTTTTCTCTCTTCTTTATTCGAGACGTTTTTTCCCCTTCCACTATGATAGTTTTTGTGGACGCAATTGTTCCACGTTTCTCGTTGGCTCCTTAGAAGTTCGGGTGATCACTCGATAGAGGTTTTTTTCCCCCCCATTCAAGTGCGACATATTTTCTTATATACCGCCTGCTCCCCCCACTGTCCCTTTTCTGATGACGAGCTCTCATTTTTTTCCTATCCTTGTTGTTTCTTTCCTTCGGGTTCGTTTTTTTTGGTCCTTTCGCCGACCTTTTCTAGCAGTACTATTTTTCCCCTTGGCCGATTTGAAAAAAACCCATACCTCGCCGGGTGCTCCCCCCTCCTTGCTTATAACCTCGTCGCCAAGCCGTGACGGAGCGTGTTTGCTCCCAACGCATTTTCTTCCTACTCCGTCGCCTTTCCCCGTGGTCTGCTCCTTTTCGTCTTCCTCCGGAGAAATTTCCAGTGTGCTTGTCCGTAGTGTTGCATGTCTCCCTTCTTCGCCGCAGAAGTGATGATGGACTTATTTTTTTTTTGGACGTGAGCGTTTGTGCTCGATGCTCTATTTTCGTGTTTTTCCCGGTTGAATACCCGATGTGGGGTCCTGTTTCATTTTTTTTTCTTCCACGGAAGGCCACACGCTTCCTCTTGAAAGACCCTTTCTCAGTCCATGTCAAGTTTATAGTGTTTCTTCGAGGACGTCTTCTCCCCGTGCGCGACTTTAGACGCCTCCTTCATCTCTAAAGCGGTACTGACTGCCGTTGAGGGTTCCTTCTCATGCCGCGTCACCGTGTGCATTTTTTCCTTTTTAGTCACTCTTCCTATAGAACGCAGAAACATTTCTTTCCCTCCTTAACCATGCATTCGAACTCCCACTTGTTCGGTCTCTCCCGTGTAAGCTTTTTGACCCTGCAGAAAGATGGTCAACATTTCCTCTAGTTCTGTCCCCTCAAGATTCACGCGCGATTCCAAGCCTCGTCTCTAGCGGAATTTGATCTCACAACTTCCCCATTCGGTTTTCCCAAAAGGTTTCAAGAGCTAATTGACCTTACCCTCATCTGTTTTGTAAGGTCGGGGAATCATTTTTTCCCTCTCTCTCTCATGGTGATCGTCGAATACTTTTGCGATTCCCTTTTATTCTACAGTCCTTCGGTGAGGTCTGTTCCGCACGGTTTTCTCCCTTGCCGTCCTCCACTTCCATCAGCCTTTCAACAAACAGCGACCGATTGATGGGCCGAGCCCCGCCGGCGGGACCTTGAAAGATAAACCCCCCCCCCTTTTTAACTCTGCCGAATTTGCCCCTTTTTTCCCCCCAGTTTCTTTCTTTTTCGCCGGACATGCCCCTGCGTCATCGTTCGGTTAGGTTCCTCCAGCGTTTCTTAGAAGTGGTTCCCAATTTCGAAGAGTATTTTTTTCCCCTCAACCTCCCTGCGCTTACCTTCCTCGATACTTTCATTAGTATTCTCAATGGCCTCTCGTGCGACTACGTGCCCCCCAAAGCTCGCGCCACTTCCTCCCAACGAAAAGTCGATGAGCGCAGTTTTTTCCCCTTTCGGGTACAATAGCCTTTCGCCCAAGATCACCCATATTTTTGTTTTTCCTTTTTTTTGCTGATTCTTTGCATCGATGTGTTCCTTCTTCATGGTCCCCCGTAATCGAACGTCCGGGATCCCCCACCCCTCTTTTGCACAAACCCACCCCTTGGGTTCTTTTAAATCAGCTTTTGTCTGCGTCTCATTCGTTTTTTTTTTTTTTTTTCCCCTCTTTTGAATGGTTTTTTCCGTTTTCCTGCTGAAGAACCCCCAATCTCTGATAATTCGTTCCTCCTTCTTTTCCCCCCCTCGTTGTTTTTTTCTTTTGGCCCCTCGGATGCTCTTTGTGGTCGTCAGTGAAATTTGGAACCACACGGGCACCCTTTTCTCGCTGGTAGAAGAACAAAGCTCTTTTTTCTTTTTTCACCCCCCCCCCAAAGTACTTTGGTTTTTCTTTGCACTTCGCCTTTCAGTACTCTTGATTTTTACATATGTCCTCCTCCCCGATGAAAAGCCCCTGATAAGGCAACCCCGGCTTTGCCAATTCCGACTTTCTTCTGGTTTTCTTTGGCCACTTTTCTGTTTTACAAGGATTTCTTTTTTCTCTCTTCCCTTTTCTTCTTTGCGGGATCTTCCTCCTTCTCTTTTCCCCTTTTTTTCCCGCCCGCGAAATGTTGACGCGAATTCCGATCCCTGATTTATTTTTTTTTCCCCCCCCCCAGGAATTTTAAATTCCTAAGATTGGTCCCCATTTTTTAACTTCATTTTTTCATGGACACATCCTAAGCTGTGCACCTCGTTGGCCCCTAATGTCTTCGGTTTCCATGTTCAATGCTGGGTTGAGTAGTTCCCCCTTTTACTTTTACGTCTTCTGGTCTCGCCGCATAGCGGGGTGTTGTTTTCCTTTTTTGCTCGTTGGGAACGAGAACTTTTTGTCGCGGTAATTTTCTCAGGCGGTTTAGGAATTTCCCTTCACTCGAGTTCCCTCCCCCCCCCTTGTGAATCCTGCAAAAGTCCTTTATGACGGCCCTTGCTCCTAATTTCCATTACCTGGGCAGAACCCTCCGCATTTTGTTCCTTGCGTTTTTCGGCACCTTCCCTATTGCTCATTGTCCCCCACCGTCCCCCTTTTCCGTTGTACTTTTTTGCTCTTCTCTCTTCTTTCACGCGGTCCTTCTATGATTGCTCCTTTCTCCACCGAGATGCAGTTTGCCCTCCCCCCCCCCCCTCTTCTGAATGACCCTGCTTTGCCCTCGCGCAACCCCCTTGCTCTATTTTTTACTGAGGGCAAGAGAAATCAGTTCTCTTCGTCCCACTATTTAGAACGCACTTCATTCACCCTGTTATTTATTATAGCGCAGGGACCATATTTTTCTTTTATTTCTCTGGATTTGAGAAGGGCTTTAGCTCTCTTTCCGCGCACGGAGGACTTATGCGGCAGCTACTTAACTATGATAACAGTGGCTTGTCGTTGCATTATTTTTTTTTGCAAGCGTTTGGCGCGTCCTTTGTCCGGTATCAGCTTCCCCCTCCAAATGACCCACAACACATTCTTTTTCACTCGCACACCCCCTCAACCTTTTTTCGAGCCCAAACGTCAACCAGATCTTTCCCCCTCCCTTACTGAAGGCACCGTGCCCCTTTTTTCGCGGCGAGCCAGTCCTGGTTTCACGGAGATGCCCCTTTGACACCCCTTTTTTTTTTATCTGGCCTCGCGGGCAATAGCCCGTCCCTTCCTTTTTTTGCACCAATGCGTGGTGAAGCCGCTCTTTGTTTGCGACGATGTAGCAGCTGACTGGTGGGTTCGATTATTTTTTCACAAACTTGCAGTGCCTCCCCTCGTCTCTATCCCCGCAGGTAGTCAACGGCTGTTTTTTTCTTTCAGAAGATTTTCGTTCTCTTGTACATCCTCCCTTTTTTTGAGTCTTGCTCTTCGTTGCTGCAACAGGGCCGCTGTCACTTCTTTTCTTGACTCCTTCCGTAGGCACTGTCTTTTGACCCCCCCCCTTCTTGTGATCAAAAGCCCTCCCTCCTTCCCTTTTAGACAGCGTGAATAGCGTGGGGTTTTCCCTTTCAGTCACAGCAGAATCTACGGGCGGGGAGATTTCGTAGCGAATGCCCCTTCTTTTAGAAATTATGTTTACTGTGCGTATTGTATTCTTACAGTTGATTTACCTCCTACCTTTTGGAAGGTGACCTTCGGTTTGGATGTCGGCTTTTTGATCCGTTGGCTACTACTGTGCTCTCTGGTGCTCGTGAAATAAAGGATTGTTTTTTGTTCTTTTTCAGGCTGGAAGAGGATCTCCTTACACTTGGACTTCCCCCCCCCCCCAGTATTTTTTAAAGAAATACCTCCTTTTCCTACTTTTCCGGAGGTATACGATTTTTTTTTACTTCTACGGCCTGGCCTCATAATCCACCGTGATCTTAATTCTTTCAAGGCCCCTCCTCCTCGAGTGGACTGATGTTCCTCTGTTTGCCTTAGATTATACGAAGTCCCCCCACTTCTTGCATGGCAAGTTTATTTTGAACGCCCACCTCTCCCCCCCTTTCCCCCCCCCCAAACTCTACCCTTCTCCCCCTCCCCCCTTCTTCCCCCCCTCCCCACTCCTCAACGCGGCATCTTTTTTTTGAACGCAGAAGCAACTGTTTACTTTCTCTTCTCCCTTCGACTCTCACGCACAGGGTCTTTTCAATTTTTTCCGGTTCCGTGCAATTCAGAAGATGGTTTGCAAATGTCCCCTTCTATCTTTTTCTCTAATAGACGGACCGCGCGTCTTTTCCCACTTAGTTTTCTCCTTGAGGTTTCTCAACAAAGTCAAAGGCTTTCCCCTTCCCCCGTCAAATTTGAGAATTTTTGCACGAAACTTACCCCCTTTGAATGACCCCGGAGATTTGCCCGGTTATATCGATTGCGGTAGATTATTTGCGCTGTCGACTACTTTTGCCGCTCTCAGGGCCTGATCGACCTCGCATCGTTGTTTCTTGAGAATTTGAGAACATATTCTCTTCCCAAAAATTATCGGTTAACAGCGAGCCGGTCCTTTTCTATTCAGACCGAAGGTGGGCCTTCCCCAACAAACTCTTTTTTTTTTTTAACTTTTGTGAAAGCCATCTTATCCCCCTTTTTGAACCGTCTGTTCTGCCAGGAGTCATTCGTTTAGTTTGGCCCCATCCCCCCCCTTTTTCTCCTTCATTGGGGTCCACTCTCGGGAAAGAGAATGCTTTGTCATGATCGCTTCCTCATCGAGGAGCTTTCCATTCTGCTCCTTCCGATTGTCCTGCCGGCAACGTGAAATGCCTATTCCCTTCCCCCATAGAAGAGCAGGGATTGCCACTTCCCTCCGTTTTGTCTCTGTGTCGAAAAAGACCCCCCCCATGCTAGGCCTTTCCATGCGGTTTTTTTTGTCCTTTAAATCAGGTGTCCTCCCGACGTCGCGGAGACAAAGCTTCCCCCCCACCCCACAGCGGGGTGGGTGTGCATCGCCAGGCTTGTCTGAGTCGACCTTCTTCTTTTTCTTCTTTACTTCTCAAGCTTGCGAACCACACAGTATGTATTCTTTTCTCCTTTTTTCTTGTGGTTGAGAGAGTGCAAATCTTTCTCGGTTTTTTTGTCAGCTGAAGTGAACCAACCCAATTTCCCGGTTCTTCTATCTCCCTCCTGGCTTCGCCGACAAAGATCTTGCTGTATGCCCCCTGTGCCTTTAATTGATCTCTCGCGAGTTCGAGGAGTCTTCCTCTTCTTTACCCCCGATGACAAAGCCCATGATCAAGAGCCACCCGGCTTTTCCACGTCCGAGCTTGTTTTTTCTATTGGTTTCCCCACATTTCGATTTGACATGGATACTTCTCCCTTTTTTGGTTCTGGCTGTTTTTGACCTTTCCACGTGCTCGGGCATCGGCCCCTTTCCTATTTCTTTTTTGCCTTAACGTCCTCGATGAGGACTAGATTCTGAGGTCCCCCTGCACCGCAAGTATTTTCAGAAGATTGTTCCTTTCGGCGGAACCCTGTCTTATTTGCTCCCCTAATGAGTTATCCGGAGTTTGGCCAAATCTGTTTACCTTTCCTCGTGCTCGCTTCTTCTTCCCACCATCCTTTTTTCTTCCCTTCGGTTCCCTTCCTTCGTCGCGTTTTGAAAGGCCTTTTCTCGCTGTTCACGAGAAAGGTTTGGTCGCGGAACAGTGTATATCCCGTTTTTCTTGCCGACCTACGAGCGGCAGATCAATTTTCTCTAGCAAAATATTCCCCGCACCCTCTCTCCCGATATTACGGGCAAAGTAACCTTCCCCCCCATGGTCATTGTGTTTCGGTCCATCGCTCTTGAGTTTTTTCCCTCACTATCGTTTCCTTTGGATCTCCATTGCTCTCTTTCGTGGAAATCTCGTTTTCGCTCTTCTAACAGGCGCTCCTCACTTGACTTTTCTCCCCATCCTGTGGTGTGTCCGACTGGCTTTGGTCGCAGGGTTTTTTTGAGTGTCTTGTACCTTGGTGTGTTGTTTTTGGGTCCGCAGTTAGTTGTTTATTCTTTTTCCCTTGATTGTTTTCTTTCTCAGTCGACTGTTTCTCCTCCCTCTCAGCCTGCCCCCTAACTTCGTTGCTCCCCACGCGCCCCCATCATGTTGTCATGACCATTTTGTAGCTGTTTTTTTTTTTTTTCACCATAAACCATCCCCGACCCTTTTCCTCGTGGGCCAGTTCCCCGCGCTTCCCCCCCAAGGATGAGAAGGCTTTCGGGGGAACTTTCTTCTGCTAAGCGTTCAATTCATGCTGGCAGTCCTGAGTCTATTCCTTGTCTTTGGATGCGGCGTGCATTTCTTTTTCCCTTTGTCTACTAGTTTGGCGCGTCCGGTGTTTTTCGTGAGCATCCGCGTTTCCTTTCCGTATGAACTACACCTTCTTCCCCCGCCCCGGCTTATGAGAAGCGTTCCCCCCCCCCTTCTCAAGATAGCATCAGTAACTACCCTGTCCGCCGTTTTTTCAACTTCGAGGTCGACCATTTTAGGAGCCACTAGACCCCTGAATTATCCTACCTCTTCGTTTCCGAGACGTCCACTCTCAGACAGGCCCTGCGACGTTTTTCCGTCCATGTGGCGAGCGCCCCGCCTTTTCCTTTCTCCTTTCTCTTGTTTTTGGTAGGGTCTTCCTGATGTTTCTTTCACTTTATTGTCTTTTCTTTTTGTGGTGTGGGGGCTGGTCCCAAGAGGAGTGCCTTCCCTCGTCTCCATCCCAGACGGTAGAAACGGCCTGTTGCCGCGACG
>Ga0179591_1160333_pt1 | contig 11306 bp, 11 predicted proteins | sample CZOMad2_1_08_16f_FD_182891 | JGI IMG/M metagenome (GOLD analysis project Ga0179591, IMG submission 182891) | Vadose zone soil fungal communities from Angelo Coast Range Reserve, California, USA - CZOMad2_1_08_16fungal (PacBio error correction) | ecosystem: Environmental > Terrestrial > Soil >... | reverse complement strand
AGCCCACTTGCGCCCCTCCTTCTTCCGTGCGCGTTTACGAGCTTTCCGCGGATTTTTCTTGGCGAAGCCGGCGCTGGCGTTCTTTTTTTTTTTCCCCTAATGCCCTCGTCCTTGTGTTGACGCCCTTTGCCATTTCGTGAACCCAACTGTCGATTTTTTTCCCCGAGGCTGTGCGCTTCCTGTTTACGACGCACGACTGCCCGTTTTCCTTCCCCCCACACGCCCTGCCTTTTCGGTTCCGGCTCCCATTCCTACACCCTTTTCCGAATTGATAGAGATTGTTGACGAAGCGCAGGTTCTCTTTTGATTTTTTTGAAAGAGTTTTTGACTGATTTTTCCACGTGCTGATGTGACTTCGGCCCCCCGTTGTCCCCCCATTCGGGTTTTTTTTCCCCCAGAGGATGAGGAGTACCTTGTTTCCCTTTTACGGCTCTTCCACAGACCACATAGGTCCTCGCCCAAATCCCCTTGCCGCCTCCTCCGATTCTCTTTCTTGTCGTTCAACGGGCGGTTTCCTTTTGGCACGTTCGATCCAACCCGGTGTCACGTGTGCCTGACGCCCACTTGGTTTCCTCGTCCCTCTCATCGTACCTCCCCCCCTTTCGTACCCCCAGCTGAATGTGCTAACCGGTCATAATGGTCCTCTCCCCCGGTCTTTCTGACGTGTTTTCCCTTTTCCCCTTTCTGTTCACCAGAGACTTTCTTGATCTCGCTGAAGATCTATCCGGTTCCTACCGCGAGCCCTTGTGTTACCACCCTTCGCCGGACTTCGAGCTTCTGCGACGATTTCCACCCCCCCCTTCGTTCTGGAACAGGGTGCCCCTTTAGTTACTCCGATGTGTCGCAAAGGGACCCTTTTTGCGATCCCCCCCCCTTGGTTGAGCGCTTCTCCTCTTTACACCAGCTAGACTGCTCTCGTGCCTTTTTTATGCCCTCTTTTGTCTCCTCCCGACCACAATGTCGTCTCCCACTCTCTTTTCCCGACAGATTGCATCGACCACGCCCTGATGCCGCCTGTGATTTTTCCTTTAAGCTCCCCCTGACGAACCTCCTGGATTTGGGAGGACTCACCTCTCGGATGAAGGAGCCTTCCAGAACAAGCACGATTTTCTCGGTTATGGTTTCTGCTTTGGTAGGCTACCCTCTATTCCCGGAATGGGATCGCGGTCTTCTCCTGCCATCAGCTTTTTTGTTTTTGACTTTCTGGCTTACTGGCTGGATCCCCCCCCCGAAGAGGCTCCCCTTGCGCCCAATCGAAATCCCCGTTTCTGTTATTTTCCGTTGTGCTTTCTAACTTTTTTGGGGTACATTTTTATTAGAAAAATTTTGTTGGTAGATTTGTTCCCGATGTTACCTTTTGCCTAGACCCATCGCCTCTTGCTTTTTAACTTTTCCCAAGAAGTCTCGATTTCTGTCTTTTTCCGTTCTTACGGGCAGCGGTTCCCCCCGCATCTCTTCCTTAGTTTCCCTGAATAGCGTGTCGTCGGCATCCATATGCCCTTGAGACAAGTTTTCCCGCCCCCCAATGTTCCATTGTCCTTGAGGCTTGTTCCATTTATTCGATCCTTGGTCTGCTCCTGCATCTTCCCAATCCCCTAGACCTCCGTCTCTAGGGCCGATTCTTTTTCTGCGCACTTTCCGGATTCCCCCCAGTTCCCCTGCAGCGTTCTAGCCTCCGGCTCTGTTCGGCGACAATGTGCGTCCCGTCGGTTTGAACGGTTCGCATTTCCCCCCATCCGTTCAGCCTACTTTTTCCATACCAATTTTAACAACGTGGAAGTTTCTTACAGTTTGGCCAGACCCGAGTCCCTTCAAGCGTCTGACTTTATTCATCCCTGGCTCCCCCTACCTTGCCGTGAAACGTCTTCTTACCCCCCTTCCCTTCCTTGTTACCCTATGAGGTAAGGATCGTACCGCTGTCGCCCTACTGCTGCATTCTCCGACCTTCCACTTTCTCCCCCGTCGACAACTGGGCGCTTTTTATGCTGCGCGGAACATGCGTTTCTCCCCCCTCTGGTCGGCCTGAAAAGAAGTCCCCCAGGACCAAAGCATGTGTTTTTTTATTTCATTGCTTTTCTGAAGGTTAGGTGCTTGCTGCTTGTTTTGGGCGAAAGGCTCCATTTCCTTTTCTCCCTGAGAGTTTCACCCTGCCGCGCTTTTCTACAATTTTTTTTGTTTATTGCTTTGCGCCGGTCTTCTTCACAGCAGTTCGTGACGTCGGTAGCAGTCTCTGACTGATTAGTGTGAAACGACCCCCTCTCTACCCGTCGTTTTTTTTTTTCCCACGCATCGTAGCCATACCGGAGCAGAAGTCCGCTTCCCTTGGATAGAGTACCCTTTCCGTTAGTTCAACAGCGGCGGTCGCGAGTCTTCTTTTTTCGATTATTCAGCCGAGTTCAGCTTCTTTCCTCTTTTTTAGAAACGCTCTCCCCCCCTTCTTTTGATATCTCTTCGGATCTTTTTCTTTAATCGGGAAGTAGGACCCCTTTCGTTCCCAAACAGTCGCTACTTTTAGGGCCCCCCATACCAGTGTACGTTTTCCTGGTCAATGCGGAGGGTCACTTTCGCTATTTAGACTGTCTCAACTTCTTGGAGTTTTTTTCAACTCTTTTTGCCCTCCTCTAGTTGACATCCCCAGTGTGGTTCTTCCTGTTTCCTGCCACGACCACCCTTCTTCTCAACTCTGACCCGCCCTTGGTGACGGTCGCAATGCCTCGCTTCTTTTTAGGCCTCCGAGCGTTGGTTTGTTTCGCAGTGTGTTTCCCCTATTTTTCTCACATTGCCCACGTTTTTTCCCGGTAAATTTCCTGCTCCGGCTCCCCGAGAGCATTTTTTTCCTTAATTTGATTTTCTGCCCGGTCCTTTCCTTTCCCCCTTCTTTTCTATACCCCCGCCTTACGCTTTCTTTCCCTTTGCTTCGTTCGAACCGCTTATTTCTTCATTTTTTTCCCCACCCATTTGCATGGTTCGCGCTGTGCCCCGTCGTTGGCCGTCTTTTATTTTTCTCTTTATTTCCCCCCCCCACGTTCGACATACGTCGCTTCAGAACACCATGGCGCTGCGTTCATGTCAGCTTCTTGATTTTAAACACTCCTTGATGGCTATCTTTTTGTCGAATTAGTTTTTCGAGACAGAGCGTCCCATTGCTTACAAGGATTTTCCAAATCGTTGGTCTTTTCGTCAATGTCGGCGTTTCCTTTTCTGTCATTCCCCCCTCCTTGCATGTCTGGAAGAACGGCCCTTCCTATTTTCTCAACACCCCATTGATCCTTCTCCCTCTCTTGCGACCTCCTATCCACCGAGCCTTCGGGGTTGGACACACTTCCGTTGGTTCCAAAGCCTTTGGATTCCTTTCCTTCTGCTCCACGAATCTCTTTTGAAGTCAATCCCCCCCCCCACCCCTTGATAGTCGAGATCTCCATTGTAACGTTACCACCACCTGCGACCACCCGTGCCTTTCTCACTCTGCGACTTCCTGCAACCCCCCACCCACCACTTCTTTCATCGACAACCGCTCTCCTTTCTTTCCCTCCGTACATCACTGGGCGTTCCAGTCTGTTAGTGTGCCGATCTCGCTTGACTTTTTTCTGTTTTCTTTTCATTTCCTCCCCTCACTCTCTCGCAGGATAATCCTGCAGAACTCATCTCTCTCTCCCCTCCTCATAGTTTTGTTTTTTCGTGTCTTTCAGTTTTTGTAGGCTGCCCCGTCAGACCTCTGCGAGGCTTCCCATTGAGCCCCCCCACTACGAGAAACTCTCAGTTCCCCCCTCACAGATGCGCGCCTTAACGGATTTTACTTTGTTCACTAACTTCCCTCGTCCTCGTTTTTGGGTCTGTCTTGTTTTCCGGTTTTGTTGAGACTGCCGCGGTCCTCTTCCTTCTTTCTCGTTGGTTTAGCGGGAACTTTTCTAGCTTAACTTTTTTTTTTTCTGAAATTGTCTCCACCTCTTCCGGTTGAGAAGTGATGCCCCTTTCTGTTGTAGGAGGTTGGAGGAGGATCCCCCCCCCTCAGTTTTTCCACCTGAAGAAGGATCGTGTTCTTTCTTCTTTTCTTTGCCGAGATCTTTTTTCCTCCAGTGTCGCAAGTCGTAATATCGGCGGATTCCTGCAAGGTTAACAGTGCTTCTTTCCTTTACGACGCCCTCAATTGCCTCCCAAAGAACCTCCTCTTTGGACGCCCGCATGGTAAGAGCCCTTCCCTTGGAATATTTTTTTTTCAGCATATTTCGGACAAACATCCGTTTCTCCCCCCGCAGCGTCTTTTTCCCCCTCAGCACGGTTCTGGAGCGCTTCGCCCCCCCCATTTGTTGAATTCTCTCTTTTATTCAATTGGGCCCCCCTGGACTTCTTTGGGACCACCGTCCCCCTGAGGGACCTGTGTACAGAGCGCCACCATTCTTTTTTTTTGACCCCTTCCCCTCCCCGCGGTTACGTTCCCCCCCTCTGTCGTCAACTAGAACGGATGATACTGTTTTTTTCTCCTTCAAGACCGCGACTCCCTCCCCCTGAAAGGCATCCTACAAGGCCTCTGCGGCTCCCTTTCGCTTCTCCCTATGGTTTTTTTTTATCGTTGGGCAAGTTTTACCCTCCCCTTTTTGCACACCACATGCTGCCCCCCCCCCCTCTACGATCAGCGCTTTTGCATTTCTTCCCTTCCCTTTTCGTAATTCACCAAATGCCCCCGTTTCTCTAGTTGAACGGCCGATCTTTTTCCGGTTAACTACTGCGCCCCACCTGTTTTCCCCTCGGATTTTCCCCGGCCACCCCCTCATTTTGCGCACTTCCATTTTTCAATTCCTTCCTCTCACTTGTTTAACAGCCTCATTTTTGTCCCCCTCCCAGTCCACCACTGGATGGTTAGCCAGACCTTGTATCTCCTTTTCTCTTGCTAATGCCCCTAGTTTTTTAAGATACTCTGAAGAGGTTTAAATTGTTCGTTTTTGGGATGGCCCGCGTTCTCCCGTTCCAGTTGCCTGAATCGCTTCCTAAGTTGTTACCCTCTCTCATCCCGGATTTCAGATTTCCTCTGACTCTTTACATTCGACTATCAGTTTCCCCGATTTCTCCTTCGGCAGGGGTTCTTCATTATCCGCTGTTTCGTATGATGACTCTTTCTTTCGAGGGAATTTTTTCCTTTCCCCCAGAAATTGTCGTCGCTCTTTGAACGCCCTTCCCTGTTGTTCTTTCCCCCCCTGTACGGTCTGCCCCCTGTGCGCCCGAATTGAAAGCCGGTCCCCAACGTGAGTTCTGCTGCTTTTTGTCTTTTCGCAATCGTCCTTCTCCTTCGCCACCGCTCCCCCCTTTACCCCCCAGCACCCCCCTACAATGTCGGTACTCAGACCAGCCTAACAACTACCGTCTCTTTTTCGTTTGTTTCTGATTTGGGTTTCCCTTTTTAACCAAAAACGCCTTTTCTCCATGACCGTTTCCTTTTCGTTGTCTGCTGCTTTCCTTCTCTTTTATGTTTTTTCGATAGCACGCGATGGCCGTGCCTTTTCCCTGAGCTGAATCCAGATGCGGCCCCCTCCCTCAAGGGAAGTCCGCCTTGTGTGAAACTTCAGTTTTTTTTCCCTTACGTCCTTATGAGACCTTAATTCGCGTTGCGGCCTGATTTTTTTCCAAGGCTTTCATTTTTTTCAATCCAACTATTTTTTCGACATTTTTTATATCCCTCCGGACCTTTTAGGATGGTTGCCCTTTTTCCTTTTTTCCAGTCAAACAGTGCCCGTGGTATCCCTTCGTTCTCCTCTCTTTACCTTAGACGAAGCTGGGTTTATTACAGCAATTGTTCCCGATTCGCAAAGCCAATTCCTCCTAAGTCTTCTAGACGCCTTCCTCCTGAATCCCTGTTGCCCTTTAGTCCCTATAGCATCTCAAATCGCTCTTGATCTAGAAGAGCTTGAAAAGGGGCCCCCCCCAGTACTGACTGGGGTATTTAGATTTTGGAAAGCGACCACACCGACGTATGACTGTAACCGGCTCTGGGCTTATTTTTTCCCTCTTGCCCCCGCCGACCCCAGCAAATCCCCTCCTTTTATGGCGCGAATCCCCACGTCTTTTCTCTCTCTTAGCGATCCTGAGTTTTCACATTCTTACAGCTTTTATCCTCGACCGAACGCATTGGGCTCCCCCTCTTGTAACCGGCTTCCCATAGTTTCTCCACCGCAACACCGCCCGCACCAACAGGGATTCTCTTTGGTCCCTTTTTCTCCTCGGCCCTTGATTTTCCACGCCACAAGGCTACGCGCCAGCAACGAGTAGCATCTCCCTGTGATCTCAGCAACGCGATAACCGTTTCCTTTTTCCGAGGGTCGCCTAAACACTCCCTTTACACACCGAAAAAAGTTTCAAACTTTTTTTCAGGTAGGGGGGATTCTCCCTTTCCTAAGTTTCTATGGTCGTTTCCTAGACCCCCGAAGAGGATTTGGTAGTTTTGCTAAAATGAAGAACCCGCGCCTTAATGTAGGTTGTCTCTTGGTCACGGGTTTAGGGGAAAATCCGCCTCGGTGGTCGTTCCTCCGTTTTTTTTTTTATTGACAACCTTGACTTACGTGAGTTTTGCCTCTTGCCGGCCTCATTTGTTCACTCGGTTGCTTTCACCCCCCGTTCCCATCGCCGCCCTTTTAGACCCCGTGCTAGCATGGTCTTCCCCTCTATTCTCCTGGCGTCCCTGTGCCGAACGGGTTTTTCATGGTTTTGCACGCCTTTCGACCAGGGCGCCCCCTTCCTCTGCGTCTCCCTTTTCCCCCAAAGTTTGCGTAATCGCTCCAACGATTCTTGTTTCTTAAAACGTCTCCCAGCTGCTTGTCCCTATTTGTCCCCCGTCCTTGCAACGCGTTCCGTCAACTCCCGTCACTGTCGTCCAGATTCCTTTGCCATTCCCTACGCTTCTTTTTTTTTACAGACCTGTTGAGGTTCCTTCTCTCTTCCGATTTTGTAAGCGACCCCCCAGCTTGTTCTCAGGAAATATCAAGTTGAGTCCTTTTTCCCCCTCTAGTTCCGCTGGTGTTTACACCTCCCTTTTATTTGTAATATTGTTGCTTTCGTCCTTTCACTCTTGTCGGGAATTATGTTTTTCTGTCTGCAGTTTTCCTCCCCCCCGATACCAGGTCAGACTCCGCCGTCCCCCCTCTTTTTACCCCGCAGTTTTTTCCAATCAGTCGTTGGTTTCTTCCCCCCGTGCACTTTTTTCCCATAAGTTCGTCGGATGCTAGGCGTAACCCCCTAGATCCCCTCCTTTCCGGCCAGGGTTTAGTAAGGGTTCCCCTTTTCCATACCTCAGCAGGTCCTTTTTTTTTCCCTCGTGATACTTTTTTTTTTTTCTTTCCAGAGAAGTCCGCCCTCCCCGCCTCCCTTTTGACCGGCATTCTGACAAGTTTTTTTTCTTTAGGCCTTTCGTCAACAACGCGTCTTTGCTTCTCTTCTCTGCAGACAGTCTACTTCTCCCTCCTGACCGAGAGCTCCGATCCCTCGCCCTTTCGTGTATGTTAAATCTCTCATCTTCTTTTTCTACCCTAATCTTTTTTTTTTTTTTTTTCGAGAATCTAGCCTTGCGCACGACTTCTTTGGTAAGTGATCTTGATCTCCGCATTTTCGAGCAGTTTTCTACTTTCCCCCTTCCTGCCTGTGTTTAGCTTCGGTCCCCACCCTGAATTCCTTTTTTCAGACTCTTGGGTTTTGTTAAAAACCTTTCTCCAATTCTATTGCAAATTGCTTTTTTTCTCTTCATTCCCGATGTGGCAGTTTTCCTAACTTGTTAACCGAATGCAAAAATAAATGATCGGGTCTTTTTCCCCCCTTGATCAACGTCATAACCCCCTTACCGCAAGGTCAATGATAGAGTGGTTCCCCTCCCTATCCATCTTCCGAAGACATGCTGCTTCACTATGTGACCGTTTTGTTTAGAGAAAAGACTCTTTCTCTGGGTTTTTCCAGCTTTCTTTTCACTTGAGGCTTTTAGGGCTGTTCAATGCTTTCTCTTCTGAGAATTAACCACTCAAAAGTACTGTTAATTATAACTAGGGATGACCCCACTCTCTTTCCCTCTTTGGTATTGTGATCTTCCCACCCCCACCACCCGGGAGTTTGTTCCACAGCTGACTGCTTTCTGCCCACTGGTGAGCAACTGCTTTCTGAAATTCATTTTTGCGCCTACCCGTTCACTGCCGAGACGGCCTTTTTTCCCTCAACTTTGTCCTCCCCATCGTACTTTAAATGGTGAACGGAATATGGATTGCCCGGTGTCTCCTTCCCTGAGTGCGGTCAATTTTTTTTCCCGGGTTTTTTCCCCCTCCTTTTCCCAGAATGATGGATCTTTCTTACCCTCTCTGTTTTTTTCCTTATGACCCCTCCGTCCTTCCCCTGTGCTATATCGGCTGTTCTCCCTTTTCTTCCTCTCTTTCCCCCCCATGCCTCCCGTTCATGGACCGTTTTTTGTCTTACCCCGGCGATAGAGTCCTCGTTTTCCTCTAAATTGTCTCACGGGATTCCGTCTTTGCTGTTTTCTCGTTTTTCCGCCGCTCCCCCCTCTTCTTTCCCCTCCTTGCCTTCATCCCCAGAATTTTTGTCTCCAGTTACCATGTAGTTTTACCACCCTCTCTGGATTCTTCAGAGAATCTTCCCTAGTCCCACCAGAACTGATGCTCTGTTGATATTTTCCTTCTTACGCCGTCCCCAGCTGGATTTCTCGTTTTTTTCCTTAAAATTCCACTTCTGTCAAGGACTCCTCCCCTCCCACGAAAAGACTTTCCGCTTTGGGGCGGTTGGTCTTCTTCTTGGGAAGACTCCTCTACCGGACTGTATTTCTATTTTTTGCGATCGAAGATGCGTTTTAATGCGGTCAGCTTTTCAGTTTCCCCGTCTCGAAGTGGGCGTGGCCACCCCTTCTTATTCTCAGTCAATGTCCCTTTCCCACTTCACCAGGTGTCAGGTAGGTTTTTTGTTATTTTTCCCCTCTTTTCCTGACGAGTTACCATGCTGCCCCTTTTCCTCCTTCGGAGGTGCCCCATCCGGTAATTCTTTTTCGCACTAACTCTCTTCCGCGACGTTGATTTCCCAGGCCACAGATAGATTCCTATTGATTTATTTCTTCTTTCGTGTGGAACATTTTTGCGCGACACCTTCTCTCCTTGGGTCCCCTGCATTTTCGCAGGGACTTGCCCCCCCTTTTTTTTTTTATTTTTTTTCCCTTGATGCGGATTCTTTGGTCACATTTTCCATCTCGGACTCCTTCTCGGGTTTCGTCTCTCTCTTCTTACTTTCTTGGAGGCATTCTGTAACTTTTGCCTCTCCTTCTCTAGGGAGATGGCATTGTTCGTTATTGAACAGTTTCTTTTACCGATTCCCAGTTCGTTCGTTGACGTCCGATGCGGTCCGAATTTTCGCCCTTGTTTCTAGTTTGCCCTGGACAACCTCCTTCTCCCGAGTCCGATCACTTCTCCCCCACGTACCTTTTCCCGCGCTTGTCACAGAAAGTAAAGTGACCTTCCGTCTCCCATGTTTTGAGACTGTGTGAACTCTTTCGTTAAGTCCAATGTCAGGAGGTCCCCTCTGAGGTAAGCTTTTCTTTCCGCCCCCCCGCCATCCTGGGGCCTATTTTCACGTCCAAAATCGCCCCGTTTCTACCACCGTGCTCGAACGGGTCTTTGTCAGCGGCACAGGCCGTGGTGACCGTTTCCGTTCCACGACATCCTGAACCCCAACTTCCCGACCCGGCCTTGTCTTTTTTTCGTCCCCGGAGTCTTCTCGTGATGTTCGTCTGGTTATTTGTTTTTCCTTAGAAGAGATTTTTTCGCCGAAGTAAGCAGCCCCTCCAACTCTTTTCTTCTTATGATCCCTACTCGAGATGTTCCGACCGTTCCCCTCATAGACTTTCTTGATTATTCTCGAGATGCGCCTGATTGTGCACCCTATCAAAACCCCTCCCGTAGAAGCGCCCCCTCCCGGCTTACAGTACCCAGGTCGACTGTCTCGATGTGAACGGGCTGTACCGTCATCGTTTCGCATTCTCCCCTCATGGATGTTCCGCGATTAAACTGCCAGCTGATGATTATTCAGCCCTCTTTAAGCATGCAGTCAAGATTTGGTTTCCCCAGGAGTCGCTCAGCCGACACAATTCCCACCTTCTCGGTATCTTGACGTTTTCTGGTCCTGTCTTCAATGTCACCCCCCCTGCTTAGATGCAGTTTCACCTAAACCACTCCCCTTTTTGACGTGGACGTGGCAAATTGTTCGGGTTCCATTCGTGTAGCCGTAGCTCCCCCTTGTAATGAGCAACCTATTTTTTTTTGCTCCACTCTCGTTTGCCCAGCAACGTTTTTGCGCAGTAGTGCAGCGCCGTCGGCCGTTCAATAAGAGAGCGTTGGTGACGGGTCGCCCTTTTGCCTGTCGTGTATTGCGCTCGATCGAGCGTGTCCAGCTTTTGTCAAAACTCGTATGATAAAACTTTCCCCCCACCGTTGCTCCCCCCGAGTACCCGATCTGCCCCGATGGCCAGAGCTCTTTGTACGATGACTTATTTAGTCTTAGCTGGTCCTTGGTCCCTCTTCTTCTCAGCGGGTAGTTTTTCTTACTCTTTTTCCTCGAACAGCATGCGTGATTGTAGTCCGTTGTTGTCCAACCAACCTTATTTTTGTTGGCGCGATGACCTTGCATTTTCGCTCTGGTCCGTTTGGTCCTCGTGGACAGGTCCCCCTTCTCAGACGTCTCCCGTCCCACAAAATTTTTCTTGCTGTGCAGGCTGATGTGATGTAACACCGTGACGCGTGAGTATCGAGGTGTTTACGAATTTTTTTTTGGTTTGTTTCGTTTTTATGCCAGCGGGACCCCTTTCCTCCCATTTTGCGCGTCCCCATTCCTGTAGGTCAACGGCTTCGCGTAGCCGCCTCCTCCAGCACGTTTTGTAACCCTTGTCCTGGTCCGTGGCAACCGAAGTTGCGCACCCCCCATTGATCGATCTGTTAGACGTAGCCCCCAGAGCCGGCGGCGGGCGACCACCCCCTTACGGTTTCCCCGACAGGGGTCTGCAGAACCGCTCCTCCCGGTCTTCCGCGGGAGTCCCGTCCTAAACAGCACCCCATTCCTTCTCCGTCTTTTGCAGGTTCAAGTCCTCGCCTTCAGGAGTCACCGAGGCGACTTCAATTCCCAAACAGACCTTTCACTTTGATCGCCACCGCGTTACTCGTACTTTCTTTATCGATAATCACGCCTCGTTTACTGAGGGCCTCGGGTAGCCCGATATCGATGCGTGTTTTCGTTTTTTGTCCCCCATCCAGAATAGACTAGCTTCTCTACTGCCCCTCCCCTTT
>Ga0179591_1267668_pt1 | contig 11307 bp, 13 predicted proteins | sample CZOMad2_1_08_16f_FD_182891 | JGI IMG/M metagenome (GOLD analysis project Ga0179591, IMG submission 182891) | Vadose zone soil fungal communities from Angelo Coast Range Reserve, California, USA - CZOMad2_1_08_16fungal (PacBio error correction) | ecosystem: Environmental > Terrestrial > Soil >... | reverse complement strand
TTCACAACCACCCCAGTTGACCGAGTCACAGGGACTTCCAGCTTTGTTTTTTACTCCCCCGCGTCTCTCGAGCCAGCTATTGTCCCGTAAATAAGTCTGAATGAGGGATTTCCGGGCTTTATGGAATCCTTTATCTCGGCTTCGGGTTCGTTTGTGGTTTAACTCCGACTGCTCCGTTGCTTGTGTGTGTAATATCGTTGGCCTTTTTAAACGTTTGGGAGTCCCCGATGCTTTTGTTTTCAGAGCTTTTGAGCTCTTTTTATTTATCGGGGGGATTTGTGGTTACTCATTCTGCCCATCCATTTCCCTCATATCCCGCGCGACTACGTTCTTCTTTCCTAACTCCCCAATGGTTTTTTGATTTATGGAAGTAGGCGGCCTTTTTTTTTCGGTTCCTTGCTGGTGTCACGTGGAAGGTCTCCTTGCGGATCTTTTGGTGTTTCATGGCGTTTCGGATGGTGCTGTTCCATAGCTTTTTTGAGTCACTTTCAGCGGCAGGATCGGTCCCCCTTCTCCCTTTTTTGCTGCCCAACTCTTTGGTCGGGACGGGTTCTCCCTAGAGTGTCCTGACGTCCAGGTGTTTCGGAAAAGAAAACTTCCTTCCCCTTTCCCTTTCTTTCTTTGAGGTTGGCTTTTGAGTGGCTCCGGCGCGATGATGCTTTTTGTGCGCGGTGCGCGATCGTTTTACTTCCTTGTGCGCTCTTTCCCTTGCTTGAGGTATCGTCGACATGGGTTTACCCGCAGGGCACTTTTTCACCTTACTCTCCCCTTGCCAGTTTCCTTTCCGCGCCTTTCAGCAATCAGACGCCCTCTACTTTCGTACGGTGAGTTGACTCAAGTTGCTCGTTTCCTTTTTTGGTTATTCCCGTAGGCTTTCTCTTGATGAACTTTTTGAGTTTTTCCCCCCTCGTTTTTTTCCTTCTGTGTTTGCCTCTTACGGTCCGTTTCCCGCTTTCCTGATGCCAGTTCTGAGCTTGCGTTCCGCGCCTCCTTTTTGAAATGGTGTTCACCGACGCTTCATCTTTTCTTTACTTTTTTCATCCCTTTTTTTTTTCCCCACCCGTTTGCGGGTCCTCGTCTGGTCTTCATGGCCTTTTTTGATAGGGATTAATGCTGCCACTTTGTCCCCCAACTTGTGGCCACAAAACACGGATGAACCCCCCCTCTCCGACTTTTCCCTTTAAGCCACTCCTTAATCGCCTGCTTCCAAGTTCAACCTAGGCAACCCCGTTGACATCCTCCTCGCTTTGCTCCCGAGAGTCTTCAAGCGGCCCCCCTCTTTTTTCAATTCGAGCGAACCCATTTCCTTCTGGTTCATTTGTCATATCGCGTTGGTTTGAGAGCGCCTTGGTGCATTTCAGCCCTCTCCCCATTTTCCTACGACTTTCAAAGACCAGTGAACCCTTACTTCCCCCCCTCTGGTTTTATTTTCCCTGTAACTGTTCGATTCCAACAAAGCCCCCCGATCGTTGCCCTTGCCTTGGGTCACGTGGTCTTCTCCCGCCCAGCTGGCCGCTTTCCTTTTCTCAATTCTCCTCCCCGTTTGTCAACCGTTCTCGAAGGACCCTCCTTTACATTTTCTCAAGCCTTCTGGGTTTCCTTCCTTTTTCTTCATCTTGAGCCATCTTAATAAGCAAACCCTGTTTAATCTCCCAACCATTTCAGCTAATTTGCGCGCCGCTCTCCGTCCTGGTTTTAACCCGCACGCTATACACCTCCTTATTAATGCATCCCTTGCGTCCCCTTCTTACGCTTTGCCCCTCAGACATTTTTCAAACCCCCATTGCTCTTTTTTGAATGCGATTTGGCGGCCGTGGTTTGGCTTTTTTTCCTCCGCCCTGTTAGAGAACCTGTTGAGAGACTTTTTTGTAAAGCTCTTACCCCCGAAAGCGCCTTTGGTCCTCGTATCCTTGGCCGACAATTCACCGCGTTTGCACAATAGTTATTCCTCCCCCTTTTCTTCCCTACCCTTCCACTTTTTCCTGCTAATACGAATGGTGGCTTAAGGCTCTTTCCTCACATCCCCTTTCCACGTCGGGCGCCCGAGCCCAGGGACTAGTTCGCGGGACCGGACCTTTTCCTCCTCTCTTCGAAACCATTTAGAATCAAACTTTTAAATTTTTTTTTCTTTTTTTTTTTTCCTTTTCAGTCCGCTTCTTTTTCATATTTGGCCTCATTCGCCCTTGGTATGCCGAACGAATTGGGAAATCTTCTGAACGGTAGAACCGTCTCTTAATTTTTTTGTTATTTTCGATCGAGACTCCCCCAATTCCCCGTCCTTTCTTTTGATCTCTCTCTCTCCTTTAGACGATCAGATCACGGAGGATCCCCTTTGTTATATCCGATCGCCCACTCAACTTTCACCCGCAGTCCCTCTTTCATGCGAGTTTTACCCCCCCCTAGAAAGATTTCCGACCCACCTTTTTTCTGCCCCCTTGATATTCGGATGGGGACCCGCGTAATGCGCCACCATCTGGAATTGTATCCTTTCCGGCCTGCGGAATGACAGTGAGTATTGAGTTCCATGGTTCAGAGCTAGGAGTTCCTTTATAACGTTTTCCCTCCTCTGGTAGGAGCCCTCCGGAGCCATTTAGCCCTCCTCCTGGAAGCCCCCCTTCTTTTCTTGCCCTGCAGTCAGGTTTGCTTCCCCACCTTTGAAGGACCATATACTTTTGCAAGAGTTTTTGGGATTCCTGTGACCCGCGCTTTCCTTATATGGGCTTTACGCAACCAAAGTTAGCACGCATTTTCCCCAAGTCCCCCCTTCTCTTCGATCAGCATGGCCTTTAACTCCCTTTCAGCCTCTCCCCTTCTCCCCCCTCCTAGCAACTGTGGATGTTTCAGAAATTATGCGGTTTTGCGTATACGTGGCGCTCCAAGTGAGTGTTCAGATAGTTCTTTTCTCTGGCCGTCTGATTCCCCAAGTTCTGGATCTGCCTCCCTTCTTCAAAATTCGCTGTCTAGTTTCCCCGGAGTGGTGATGACTCTTCGGCTTCGAGTCCCTATGACGACGAGATTTCCAAACTCCTCTCTTCAGCCCGCTTCGGGTTCTCGCGAGATTTTCAATCGACGGTCGTCTAACTCTCCCCCCGAGCCAACGTTGCGGCGAAATCCGCTCTGATTTGGATCATTACTGCTGCCCGACCTCCCTCTTTTCCTGTGTTTCCCTAACTTTACGGCTGGGTGGCGGGGGGTTTTTGGGGGGGGCCCCGGCTAACCTGACAATCCCCCCCCCATGTTACCTGTCGGGACAGTCGTCTTCGATGGTAGAGTGCTGAAACTTCTTCCGAGCTCGCCCCCGCTCCTCACTCCCCCAGAACGCCGCAAATCCACGCATTCCGTTTCTTCCCCGCCCCATGGATTTTGCTGCAGTCCTCTTCCCTTGCCAAGGCAGAGGTTTCGCAACTATTTTTACGTCGATTACGCGGATTTTTTTCCTGCCCTCCGTTTCTGGCGATTACTCCCGTGGGACCGTTACCCCCCTCCCTCGTCGGATATTATGTCCGTTACTTCGTGGCCAGCATTGTGTCCAATCACACTTTAAAAATCTCCCTACAACCAAGAACCTTCCCCCACCCACCCGTTATTTGACCATCCTCCCCCAGCAAGAGGCCAGAGTTTAACCTTTCCCCTTTGTGATGTGGCACCCATGGCGACGACCCTGCTCTCCCCATTTTCCAGGCAACGAGATCCCCCCCTCCCTGGCCCCCCCCCGAAGTCTCTCCCAAGCTTCACGCACGGCGCAAACCACAACCAATGAGAGGCCTACCGAATACCCCTTACCCTCCCCTATTTTTTTTTTAAAACCTTCAAAGTAACCTCCGTTCCTTCTTTTCTGGCCGTGCGGCTGCCCACTTCTCCCTCCTTACCCCATGTTTTCTCCATGATGATCTGTTCAGCTTTCCCTTCCATGCCGTCCCAGAAAAGTTCAAGAAATCTTTTCACGTTCCTCCCCCCCCCACCTTCCCTCCATCGAGCGTTCCTACCATCCCACCTCAACTCCCCTCCCGCCCCCTCCCGACCTTCCCCACCCAATCCCACCCCGCCACAGACATTAACTGCCTTTTTCTCTAGAACCCCCCAAGATTTTTACACTCGACTAAGAAAAATCCTCCCTTGCGCCCCCGGTTTTTCCTCCCTTAGCGCGGCCGCAGTCAACCTTTTACCTGGAAACAATCCGAGAAACGAAGACCTCCCCCAGATTTTTTTTTGCCAAAGCATCCCTTAAAGTTTCACCCTTTTTCCATCCCTCCGCGCGCACCCTAAGCCACCCCCCTTCTTCCTTTTCTTTCAGAACGGGGGAGTTAACTTTTTTTAGTCACTCCTCTTCTCGTTCCCCCCCTTGATGGACAGGGTTTCATCGCCCGCAGCCGTCACGCCCGACCCCCCCAACAAACCACATCTAGGTCGCGCACAGTAACCCCCGAACCCCTGTTCCCCCCTCCTCTGCACGAACCGGAATACTGCTCATCTTCAATCACACCGGTCGCGGAACAATTCACACTCATCCCACATTGAACTCAACCGCCCCTGGCCCAAGATTAACAATAGCAGGATTATGCTCCCCGTCGGAATTTTTCAGGATAGCTATAACCCCCCCCCAATGCACCTTTGATTAGTTTGCGGGGCCTGGTGTTTTTCTCTTCTTTTCTCCTCCTGTTGTTGAGAGATCTACCCCCCTTTCCTTGATCAAGGGGTAATACTCCAGCCCGTTTTGGGCAGAGGGCTTTCTGAAGAATGATAATTTTTTAATCAGCGTAGAAGCTTTTTTCATTCCTTTTTTTTTTATTTCTGAATCTTTAGATCGTCCTTAGAGGGTTAGAGTTTTGGATGCTTGTGCTCTGCTTCAGTGGATTTTGATTCCTGCTCCCTACTTTCGGTGCCTATCTTTTTTTTTTCGTTTCTTTCCCTTTTTTTGACATGTGTGCAGCCAATGAGATTTTTGGCTCCCCCCCTTGTAGTCGGCTGCTCTTTAAACCTTTTTCCGCCATTTCTGATCCATTACTCATCTTCCTCTCTCCTTTTTCTTTACTCCCGATTTCTTTAATAAATGATTTCGAGCTGCTAAGGTGGCTCGGGAATTTTAGTCGATTTGGTGTTCCGTTGACAACGTGAAGGCTGTCTGTCCCCTGGCGGATATGTCGTTTTTTTGTGTTCTTTTCCCTTTCCTCGTATTTGTGCTGTTTCCTTCATTTTTGATTTTCGCGAAGTCTCGCTAGTTATCGGACCTCATGGCCCTTTGGACTCTTTCTGCGTGGGGCCGGTTGAGGTCTTCGTTGAGCAATGTGTTTTAGCCAAATCCAAGTTCCGGACTTTTTTTTGCTTTTTGGTACTGTTGTCTTTCTTATGATTTTTCTTTGTTGGCGATGTTTCCTCGAGCCTTCCTCTTTTTTTTTTTTGTTCTCGGTCAGACTCGTGAGTCGTGTGTTTATCAGGCCTTTCCTGTCAGGAATCATTCCCACATTTGCCGCGCGAATCCAGGGACAGCATTCCTTTCTCTTCCTTCAACTTCGTGTCGGTGACGGGTTTTGAAATACTTTTCTTCGATCTCTTTCCGTTTAGGCTGCCCTTTTGAGAACGGTTTTTTGGTCGTCGTGACCGTCGTTGGCGGAGACGGCGTTTTGCCGCGGTACGGGGACCGTTTTTTCTTCTGTTGCTTCAATCTCGCTTAGTTTCTTATTTGGTTGCCTCTCGTTCTGAATTCTCTCGGCTTCCTCTTCCTGTTGTCTTTCTTTCAAAAACGGGGAGGGCCTATGCGGGCGTACTGGGTTTGTCTGTTTTTCCTTCTTTTTTCTTTTTGAAGAAAGAACTAATTCTTTGCGAATACCCCAACGGCTCCCCAATCCGCCTGGGGATCCCCTTTTCACCCCCCCAACTCATCTAGAAGGACGGGGCTTCCCTTTACGCAAAACCGCTTTCGCCCCCCCTAGCATTCTCCTTTCGCGTGGAAGGTGACAGAGATCTGAGCTTTTCCCCCCCCACGGTACTCTTTTCCCATATCGCGACATAATGGCTAGGCAGTTCCGCCTGATTGATAGCGCCCAGAGAGACTGACTCTGTCTCAGAGGCTTCCCTACTACAGTACAAGGTTAACCTCCCTCTGTTTGCAGGGCTCCCCCCCCGACCCCATATTCCCCCCCAGAACGTCCCCGATTTTTCCGCAGTGGAATGGATACCCCTTACCATTAGGTTTCTGCTCCTCATCGTTCGAAATGTGATTTTTTCCCCCCACCGTCGAGCCACCGCTCGTCCGCCAGATCTTTTCCTTTTCCCTTTTTCTAGTTGACTGTAGTCATCTTCTCGTCTTCCCTGTGCCTACATATACAAACCGATTTTCATTTTGCCGTCTCCCTCCCCTCGCCTGTCCGACTTTTTTTGATCTCGGGGACTCATCCACACCCTTCTGTTGCAATACATGGTATGTATAAACCTTTCGCAGCCCCTTTTCTTCCCCCATTTGCTCTTTTTTTTCCTTCTGAGAAGGAGATTGGCTGGCCGTCTTTGCTGAAGTCCAGGCTTGCGTATAATCGTCTGAGGAGCCGCTTGAACAGACTTGGTTGAGTCCCGGTTTCACTCTTTTCCCTTTTGTGCGGTCAAGTACCAGTGCTTACCCCTCGACAATTCACCCTTGACCTACTTAAGCAAAACGTCGTTTTCCCCAAAGTCTTCCTTCTCTTTCTGATGGTTTTTTGTAAGACCAACATGAATAAAGTCGCACTCGCGCACCTCAGCCCTTTTCGGTTGCGGAGGACCCCTCCTCCTCTTTCCCCCATTTTTCTCACTCCCAAATGTCGGACAAACTCTTTTTTTTTCTTTCTCCCCCTGCGACAGGATTAAAAGGCACTCTGGAGGTGGGCTCCCCTTCCCCGTGCCTGCTGTCTGCCCGATCTTTCGACTAGAACCTCCGCATGAGAAGTTTGATCGGGTTAGCGCCGTTTTTCTTGGTCACCTACAGGGATCTTGATATCTATATTTTCCCTTTTTTTTTGATCCCGAATGAGACATAAGGATTCCCTGTTAATCTCATTCCCCCCTCAACCTGGCCCGCTAACCGAGCAGTCCGGCTAATTGCTTGACACCCGCAATTGTTCTGCAGTCCTCAGGGATATTCGTGCACTCCCCCGCCCCTCCCAGGAGGGCCTATCTCTGAGGTGCTCTTTCCGTGTTTCCGGCAATGCTTCTAAAAATGCGCCAGACTTTTTCGTTCTCTTTTTTATCCAAATCGTCCGGATGATCTTCTTGTCTGTGCTTCATAGCCATGTTTTTCTGTCGGAAGCACCCATCATGTCGTAGCCATGCTTTTCTTTTTTTTCCCCAACGAGAAGGACCATATCCATTTGAACGACGTGTGTAATTGACGGCTTGACTCCCTTGCTTGCCCCCGCAAGCACGTTCTTTCAAGGCAAGGTCCGATTCCTTCCTCCGACCCTTCCGACATCTTATTCTAAAAGACTTGCGACGAAACTGAGGCACTTGATCGGCTTTCCTTTCTGCTTACAATGTATTTGAAGAAAGAGTGCTTTTTCCTTTCCCTTTTTGATCAAAACAGTATGAGAAGGGCGCGCTTCCTCACCAATTCGCTGCGCGTTTCAATCTTTGCTTCCTCTCGTATTCGCAACCGGCAGTCCCCCTATACGAGCGTCTCTTCTGTAATACAGAATGCTCGGGTCTTCGTACACTCGCGGTCTTCGTCCACGCCTCTTTCGGCACCGCCGTACATCAGTTCGCTAACGATCTGCCTACCTTTCTTTGGATGCTGGAAATCCACAGATCGATGGCTGGTCTTTTAACATTTTTGCCGGGGCTCCCTCGACGGGGTTTGAAGGCCTGTTTAAACTTTGGTTTGCCCTTCTCGGCGCTCCTTGACATTATACAGTTCTACCGCATCGGAAATGCCGAACACAGCCCCTTCCTTCTTGACCGCACCATGGACTCATGAACCCTTGCACTGCGAGTTTACTATTTTTCCCCTCTACGCGGTTTGAGAAGTAACGAACCCTCACCCTCCCCCCCTTCTCCCGTTGGGTTAACACCGCCCGCTCTTATTTGGTGTTCATCGTGTCGTTGTGGTTTTTGCACCCCCTTTCTTCAAATCTCTCCCCTAGCCACAGCACCCTGCCCTCCGCTTACCGATTTTTTCCTTCCACAGGAGTACCTCCCCAGTACTATTCTTTTCGGCAAACCTTCATTAAAGCCTCACCAAGTCTCTCCCCCCCCCCGCTCTGATTTCAATCAGGCCATCCAGTTCCCCCGTATTTTCCCCCACAAACAGCTTTCGCCAAAAGCGTCACGCGCAACCTCCCCCACAGTTTCCTCAAAGAAATCTACACTAATACACCCCTTCCCCCCCTTCGAAGCGGCCCCCTTTCACCGTACACGACCAGTGAAGTTCTCTCCCCTTTTTTTCTCGCATGCCGACATGCACCTGTGTTGCTGTTTCTTGCCCTGCGATGTAAACCATTAGTCCCTCCCCCTCTTCCGAAGTGACCGCGCCTCACCCACCCAGTCCCTCGGTCCTCCGATGTCCCTCCGCCCTGACAGCCCCGTCAGCACCAAGCCAGACCAAAGTCCAAATCGGTAAAGCTTTATCCTTTTGCTCTCTTTCAACCTCAGCTTCATACCCCGGCCGACCTTCGCAGCAAAGGTTTATTTGACTCCTTCTTCCGGTTCAGCCCCAAAAGCATCCAAATATCGGCTTTTCCAAATCTCCGCCATTGACCACCACCCTCAGATCCGACAGGGAAACCGTCACGCGACCACCATCGTGTTTCCCTTCCTCCTCTCCATACTTCCCCCGCCTTCTTTCTATCGGGAGTAAACCCTTCGCTGAGCTTATTTTTCGGAATGGCTTTAACCAGGTGTCCAACTCCGCCCTCAAGCGCTCAACTCGCTGATATTAAGGGCTTCACATGTTCAGCCAAACCCCCCCGTTTCCCCTCGGCCCCTCCGAAGATAGTGATCATACACGCCTGGGGAACCCCTAGATCCCCCAATCCCCTACAACCCACGTTGAACCGTTAACCGCCACATGCCCCCAGGCAATTTCTCTCTCTCTCGGCCACCATGCTCGTGAAAACTGACACTCCTCCCCGCACGACACAGATGTCCAGTTTTTTTGTTCTTCCCCACTGGGTTGGTGTTTATATTGTTGTTGATAGAACAACCAGGGTTGAAGAACACAGGACTTTCGAAGAGATACGGGTTCCTTTCCTGCCCTCCCCCCCCCCCGACCTCACGGCTCATTTTGTCCCAGCGTTCCCCCCGATTTTCATTGGGACGGAATTTTCCCTTCGTCGGGGTTCCTGGGGATGTCATTTGTGAATTTTTTTTACTCCTTTTATGTGATTTGACTCGCGCAATTATATTCCCCGGCCCGATCTTTTTCCCCTTTTCCTCTTTCTTGAAATGGCGCGCCCTGAGATTGTTTGCTCTAGTTGAAGGCTGCTTGAGGATTTGTACCACGGTTTTTCCCTCCCGAATATCCGAGCACTCGGCCGCTTTTTTTTTTTGAAAGCAGACCTGGTTCGGGCAGACCCCCGGGTGGCTTCTCTTCTCTGACGTCCCGATTGCTCAATTTGGTCCTTCTTTCAGGACTGTTTCTGGCTCGGGCGCTTTCTGAGCGGTCTATGGGTGTTTTTTCCCCTTACGATATTATTTTCTTTGGCTGCAATCAGTTTTTCGGCAATCTTTTGGGTATGCTAAAACGGTATAGTGGGTGTTCTTCAGCGATGATACATTTTCTGAAACGAAAAGCCCCCTATTAGGAATTGGGATTGGTTCTGGCCTCTTTTGGTGGCTTTCGACGGTGGTCGTCCTTCATGTGGCGGTGTGCGCCCGGTTCATCTTCTTGACATCGGTGGTTCTTCCCATCGTGCACTTTTTTAGGATCATCCAGTTACCTTCCTTCTATGCCCTTGCCGAATCAATCTCTCGACCTTTTCTACTGTGACGGGTTGAAACTATACGAATCGTCCCCCGTTTTTCTTCTTCCTTTTTCTACCCTGTTTGGTTTGCGACGTGCGTCCGCTGGGATTCCTGTATTGACCCGTTTCTGTCGCCGTTGGCCTTCTGAGCCCTTCCTCCCTTGTGTGCTCCTCTCCTTACATGAAAAAATTTCCCGTTTTCCCTTTTGTACTTCCCACGGGTCTCAAAATACGGGGAGTGCAGGTTCTTTCTTTTGGTCTCGGGTTTTTCCTAAAGTGCCGCTGGCCAGAATAACCCCGAGATGAACCTCTCCGCTTGGGCGAAAGAACCTCATATGCTGCGGCCGTCTATTACTTTTTTTAAGTCTTACCCACTACCTTCGTAGTTGTCCGAGCCTCGCTCTTTTTGCGAAGTTTGGTCGAACTTTTGCGGTCCAAACGAGAGAAATCTTGCCTGATTAGTTGAATGCTCTTTCGCCTCCTTCTTTCATGCGCCTGAGCGAGGCCTCCACCGATCTCATTTTTTTTTTCACAGACCCTTTAAAACATTTCCGTCAAATCATGGATCTCCGGGGCAGTCTTTTTTAAATGATTCCAAACAGAACCCCGTGTGCCAGCGCCTGTGCTGTGGTCTCCGTAAATCCCTGCAGCGCCACCTTTAGATTGGCCCCCTCCTCTCGTGTTCTCCGACCAGTTCGAGTTGTCCCTAGATTCCTTCCTGTTGGTTGCTCTCGTTCCTTTTCGCTAATAGGAGCCTTTATTCCAATAAAACGGCGACACTGCGCTCTCCCTCATGACAAGACTTGTTCTTCCCCCCCGCCACCTGGTCTTTCCATGAACAACTACATTGTTCGCTTTTTTCCCTTTCCGCCGCGTTTTACTCAAGTAATACCAACTTTCTCTCTTGTTTTTCTGCTTCGATGGTCAGTCGGGCGACTTTGCTTGCCCTTTGCAGGTATCCCATGGTGCGAGGGCTTTTTCCCGCTTACGGGGGTCCTCCCCTCTTTCCCTTTTTCCAACCGTCTCCTTTTTTGCGAACAACACAGACGTGGAAACCATTCTCCCCACGTAGTTTTCATGGCTAAACCGGCATGCCTGCAGGTCTGTTTTCCGGGCTCCCCCATCCCCTCCCATCCCCACACAGGCGGCGACATCTCCCTCTTAAGTTTTTTTTTTTTTTTTCCCCGGGCGAACTTAACTCCTCTGATAGAAAACATGTGAGCAGGCAGGACCCCTGTAGTTTAGCGTGCGACCTCCAGGGTCCGTTGGGCAACCTTGTTCCCCATTTCATAGCAGGCGTTGTACTGCAGACCTCCTGACTTTCGAACCGGAATGGCCTGTTGAAGACAGTCTGAGGCGCTTATCTTCTCCCGTACCTCGGCTA
>Ga0179591_1527271_pt1 | contig 11308 bp, 15 predicted proteins | sample CZOMad2_1_08_16f_FD_182891 | JGI IMG/M metagenome (GOLD analysis project Ga0179591, IMG submission 182891) | Vadose zone soil fungal communities from Angelo Coast Range Reserve, California, USA - CZOMad2_1_08_16fungal (PacBio error correction) | ecosystem: Environmental > Terrestrial > Soil >... | reverse complement strand
TCCAGATTGGCAGGTTGGGCCTTGTTCCCATTGTGATCGCGGACCAGTCATGGCACGGCCTATGGCGGAAACGTTCCCGCAACAGTGCTGAAAATTCACAATTTGGCGTATAAGGGGTTCGCTCGCGACGCTTCGGGCTCCTCAATTTGCCGTGGCCTATTTTCATCCCGGCGGCGTTTGAGTTTTACGGCGGTTTCAATTGCCTGGACAACCGCGATCGTTTACAGCGAAGGCTGAAGACCGTCTCGCCGCGTTTACGGAAGGAAAAGAACGAGCTTATGGCTTGCGGCTGGAAGGAAACGTTGCGTTCGCGCGGCAGACCTAGTCGGGAATTTAAATGGCGTCGATTATTCGGAATGGAATACGAAAAAAAAATCCGCATCTCAAGCGCCGTATTCGGTGAAGATTTGACGGGGAAGCCGAAACAAAAAAATGACTCAAGTCCGAACCTCCCAAAAAGAAATGGGTTTGCCGGTGCGCGCCGTGCGCCGCTTTTCGGAAAACGGTCGGCCGCCTCGCCGAGAAAAAGGGCCTCGATATCCGGTGGCGGCGCTGAAGGAAATGTTGGCCAACGACATTGCAATTCGTTGTGCTGGGGGGAGCGGTCAGCCTGAGTACAATTGGCATTGCGCCCTGGCGGCACGGCATCCAAAGAAAAAGAAAATGGTCGCGCGCATCGGCTACGATAACGCTTGGCGCATAGCCTCGAAGCGGGTTGTGACTTTTTCATCATGCGTCGTCGAAATTGGCCGGTGGCTTGAAACAATATGTACAGTTTGCAATACGGCAACCGTTCGATCGTGCGGTCACTGGTGGCCTCGACGATTACCGTCATCGCCATCACCGAAAGATGAAATGCTCGCTGACGGCATCAAATTCAGGAATTATTTCCGCGCGCGGGCCCTCGGCCAAAGCGATCCGCAAAAGCCCTGTCCTACGAACCTTCCGATCTTGCTCAAACACTACCGCATCAACGGCATGACCCAGGAATTCGTGGGAACACACCTCCGCGAATACGTCAAGGTTTTTACGAGCGCTCGCTAGCCAAATACCCCGCCGCTCCTTAGCATTGGGTCGCAAAAAGGGGGGACAATGCCGCGCGATTTGCTTCCATTTTCGATCGTCGATGCCGGATCATAACATAAACGATACTCATATCGCATCATATGGACGGGCTTTGCAGACGACGCTTTTACGAAGTTTTCAAACGACACAACCTCGTCATTGAATGGCACAAGCCGCTTTAACTCCGCGCGACGGTTTTGTCAGTGGTTGACAAGCCGGGAGGGGTTGCCTCCAAAAAGTCGTGGACAGCCAAAAAACCCTGATCGCCCTCCAAATGGAAGCAGAATGTCCTGTCTCCGGGCGGCTCGCCTCTCTCTGCGCGCGCCTTTCAACTATGATGGAACTCTCGTGGTCATTGCCATAATCGCAATCCTGGCGGCATGCTTTGCACGACTTTGTCCAAGGCCAAGGAGAAGGAGCGCAGGCCAATGTTTCCACCGCGCTCAAGGCAATCGGCGTGGGCACAACGATGTACGCCGATGACAACGGCGAATCGTTTCATTTCAGCGCGACGAAGATGGCCTCGCCCCAGGCTCCCAACGGACGGCCAATGGAACGCGCAATCCGCGCTCGGACATCATGCTCGATCCGAAAATGACGGCAACGCTTATTGGGCGTGGCCGCATCAATTCTGCGGTGGCGTCATCAAAGAAGCGTTCCATTGCCCGCCGGCCCAAGACGTCGATGAGTGAGAGCGAGGCAGGGCGCACCTATCCGGCGGAATACTGGATGATTCGACCTTCGGTCTAAATCGTATGTCGTTACTCCTTGTGAACGGCACCCCGGTCCCTCGCAACCCTCGATGTCAAAGCGCCGTCACCACCGTTTTCGCCCAGGACGCCGCTGAGCAGCGGGAATGGGAAGGCGAAAGCCGACAGCCTTGGATTGTGTGGCCCTGGGTATTCAGAATGCCTCACCCAATGGAAAGGTCTCGTGGTCGCTTTACCGGTTACCCGATGGTGGGGAACGCGAATGGTTCGTCATCCGAGTTGCGACACGCTTTTGATTGACGCATGCGAGAACGATTCGCTACACGAAAATCGGGGTTGATTACCACATTACAACGGTGAAGAGCCGCTCCCGCCGCAACGGTTCAACTGAGTTTTGGAGTTTTAGATTTCCATGAAGCAATCGCTCTGTTTGGTCGGCGCTCCTGATTTTTCTTCATCGGCTGCGGGCGCGGCTGCGGCCCCCGCTCTCCCATATCGTTGCAGGAAATTCGGCCGCCTGGAAAAAGCGTTTCAAAGCGCCAAAGAGGATATTGCGTTTGCAAAATCAAGGGCGTGAGCAAACAAGTCGAACGCAATCAACTTCGCCAGCCGCCTTCAACTGCAAAACATGCTTCGGCGATCGGCCAGTTGACCAAAGCGCCAAAGCAGCCTGGTGGCGCGCGCCTGGATTCACTATTCAACCATAGCCTGGCAGCAACAACTCGAGGCCAGGAAGCCGCCGTCGCCGCGTCGCCGAATCAAACCCGCGCAGTCAAGGCAGGCGCCCGCAGCCCGCAAATTCCTCCCAACCGCGCGCCATGGAGAAACGCCGCCGCGCAAGCCCGGCCAGATGCGCGACATCTACGGCGCACCAACCAAATGACTGAATTTTCACACCCAAACCCCAAAGTCTATGATACATAACAACCCTCGTCCTGCTGCTGGCGACCGATGCGTGGTGAGTCAAGCTCCTCTCGCCAAACCGATCGGCCAATGGGACTTAAAGCCGGAAGCTGGCCCCGACTGGCGGGACTGCCTCTTACGGTCCAGGACCGCAGGGCCCCCCCCCCCCCCCCCCCCCCCCCCCCCCCCCCCCCCCCCCCCCCCCCTCACGGCATCAGTACGGAACCACCGCAGTTTCGGCATCGCAATATCGGGCGGAAATTGTCGCGAAACGGGGCGAAGTTCAATGCATTCACCCCACGAAAAGCCGTGCGTATGCCTGTCGCTTCCGACGCGAACGGCGGCGGGAGCAGCCAACCGTCAAGCAGTGGACTTACAGGATCGAGGTACTTTCGCCCGAGTTCGACGGCAAAGTATTCGCTCCCTCCTTTGTGAAAAAGGACAATCGGGGTAATCACCGCCGACGCGGATTCTCATCAATCCGACCCCGAAGGCATCGGCATCAAGCACATACGCTGGGGTCGCGCGCGGATCGGATGCATGGCATCGCATGCTCTCGGTGGACAGCGCGCCGGGCACGATCCGCAAATTACGAACGGCGTGCAGCGGGGGATTCAAACAGAAGGCGCTTCCCCGCGGGCGGCCTGGACGGACGTGGACGCTCGCCCCAGGGCTCGGCTAACGCAGTATGCAATCTTCACGGAAAACGATGGTGAAGTTGGCCGACCTTTAGTGAACAGCATCCAACTCTGGAAACCGCGCGTTGAGCGGCGGGAAAATCTGGCTTGGGCGCTCCGGTCGGCCCGCCGGCCTTCCAAGACAATCGGCCGATCACCGGCTGTTATTCCAGGAAACCAGTCGCTTTGATGGCCGCGAAGGTATTTAGTTTCTCCCATCTATCCTCTGTTTTGAATTCCGGCAAGTCAACCGTGACTCAGGCGTCGCTAAGCTGTGCTCAATGGGACAACCAGTGGACGTTTCTGTTTCACCCTGACAACAGTTTTCCCTGGACTTTGAGTCATCGATCCTTGGAACCAGGAGTCAGTACATCGGGGCGTCGTTTTCAACGAGAAACGGCACGCTCAGCCAACCAGTTTCCGTACGTTGCAGAAATTATCAGAGTCACTCGCCCCGAGCCATTCTTCCTGGAAAATTTCGACGCCGTGGCGGAATGCGACCCTTCCAGCCGGTTTTGGACCCGCCACCAATCATACAGATATCATGGCGGCGTTTAAACGTATGAGCTAGGGCGTGCGCTCGAACGCTTATCTGGATTGGAGGTTCGTTTCCGCGGTCGCTTGCTCGGTTGAAGGGTGGGAAATTTTCAACCGAACCACGATTCCTTCTGAACGGGGGAAAAACCGTCACATCGCTCGGCAGACGGGAAACATGCTACGCGGGGAAAAGGATGTGCGCAAGCGGAAGGCCAGGTGAGGTAATATTCCGAAAGACTACGATTGCACAGGCACAAAGAAGTGTTCGTCGCGTTCAACAGCATGGCCGAGCAAAACCAGAACGCTTTATGGACGCGCTGAATATTATTGATGGGCGGCGCTCACTGGCTCCCCATTGGTATCTCCATGACCGTGTGACGGGGTGGGGATATCAAGTCAAGACCCGATGTAACTATCGATGCCGTGGCAACGATGCCGCCGTGCAAGGCGACGGTCCGTTTGAGGGAATTCATAGGAACCATCATTGGCCGCCCCAATACCCAGGATTGGCGCATATATCAGTGGTCGCGTGAACGACGATTCAGGGAAAGGCAAACGGGTCGAGGTCATCCGCCTGTTCAGGCGGGATAATCAGGCGCCCGTTCGTTTCCGTTTTTTACAACGACTGCGCACGAAAGCTGGTATTGGGGTTGTGGATTAATTCGGATTTTACAGTAAATTCCACGGCCAATCATCCTTCCGATCCCGCGAACGCTACTGTGGTGCGGGGGAACCGGCCACATTTTCCGCTGGAGTAGCGGGCGAGCCAACGTTACTACAATGGTATCAAGGAACACAGCCAGTTCCAATGGCGTTGGCGCGACGCTCACCCTCAACAACGCGACCGCCGCCAATGCTGGGTGTACGCGTGAAGTGCAAAAACGGATCGGGAACCGCCAACAGCAAATATGCCACCTTGACCGTCCTTTAAAGCCGGTCATACGACCCTCCAGCGGCCGTTACGACTGTTGTATGACAACCATCACTTTGAAAGTGACGGTTCGCGGCCTCCGCCGTTACGTATCAATGGTTCGAAGGCAGCAATCCGATTCCCAATGCAACCGGCTCGCAATACGGCCGTGACCGCCGCCGTTCTCGGTGACTGAGGCGATTACTCGGTCAAAATGTAAATGTCAGCGGCCCAAACCACCAGCACACCGGTGACGTGACGTCAATTCACCTCTCAATCACTTTCCCGGCAGGAGTCCTGGCTACGCCGGAGCCGGCTAACCTGGCCGTGACGGGCGACGGGCATCGCCTCCTATACTCGCAGTGGAATAAAGATGGTCGCCGATTCTTAAACGCCAACAGGCAGCCAGTACGCGGCGCAACAAGTGTTGAAGGCGGATACCGGCGATTACACTGTGATGACTGTCACAAACTCGGCGGAGATCACAACGACCACCGGTGCACGTCGTGCGATCTGCCGCTGGTCCGATTCAAAACAGGGGACCTCGTTCGCACCTGCCGTTTGACGCCGGACGCCAATGACCTTCTGGCCGCGCCAATCACGCGACGCCATGGGTTCGGAGCGAAGTCGCAATGGGTGTTGCCAGCTACGACACCGCCGTGAAGCGATTGCGACGGCTACTCGCCATCACCCTTGGCCCAATACTACGGCATCGGCGCACCGGATGACCTGAACTTTGGTCCCGACTACGTGAATCTTTCCATCTCTTTTTGGGTTATGGCGCGACGAGCGGTTGGCGCGGCGATCCGTCGTTCCTCGGCAATAAGGCTTGGGACCGCGGCGGCAAACCCCGGGTTAGTCGTGGCCGGACAGGGCCAGCGGGACATTAAAGTGGAACTGAAAGGCTCGAAATTGCGGGATCGTCGCGATATCGGCGGTATATGCCAAGTGTCACGACGGCCAATGCCATTAAACATCCTCATCAGCCACGACGAAAATGGCCTTGCTATTTCTACGTCGATTGGCGCGCTAGGACCTCCGTGCCCATTGCTGGCGGACGGAGATATCAATGGCGGCGGCAGCAAACCGGCACGTTCATCGCTGTGAAGACGGAACCGGCTTTGTGGATTCGTCCAGGACGAAGGCGAGGGCTTTTAACGACATACATTGGATGACTCGCATCTGGCGCCGTTTGCTCACGCGCAGGCAGCGGCCAGCATATACGCGCATGGCCAAGCGGGTGAAGACCTAACCCACGCCAGCGGCGTGGTCGTTGTCCTGCCGCCGACAATCACCGTTCAACGGGACCGGCATCCTACAGCCGGAATCGACGGTGACATTGTCGGCGACGATCACGGCACGGCGCCGTTTCACTTATACGTTGGAAAAAAGGAACAACAGTCGTTTGGTAAACACCGCCACTTGACGCTGGCCAACGTGGGACAGCGTCGGCCAATGGCGATACACGCTGACCGTTAGCAATAGCCGGTTTAGCAAACCAGCAAGCCCGGCTACACTTCCTTGTCTCCACCGATGCTCTGGGCGATGGGCTGGGTGCCTACGTGAACTTCGACGGCAAACTACAAACGGACCAGCCGGGCCGCGGCCCACAACGCCGTTCCGCGCGGTTCGCCCAACGCTCGGCGCCGGCAAGTTCGGCCAGGCGATTGCAGTTCCCTACGATGGCGCGACGATTAATTACGCGCGTTCGGGCAAACCCACTGACCTGAACTTTGCCCGACACTGCTTCTCGGACGTCGAGGGGTCAACTGGGACCACCAGCTCGGATGACCTCCCGTTCGTTTTCAGATAAAGATTGGATTAGCAGCAGCAAACATCGGTGGGGCAGCATTCGTCAGGCCGACGGTCGCGTTCGCGTCGTCGCCACTGGAACGCCGCGCGGCGGCGGCGGGGGACAACAAGGACGGACATTACGACCGGTACCGCTAGAATAAGGGGGCTGGCACAATATCGTCGTCTCCGTTTGGCGAGGCAAAGTCGCCGGCGACTTAAATCGAAGGCGTTCTCGTCAACACGGCCCAGGCTTGTTATCACGGCTCGGTGGCTTGCCGAGGTTGCGAAACCAACATCGGCCAGGATGGCACTGGCGCTTACGTCGATAACGCTTCCGTTAACATGCATGGCAAGCTCACGACGTGGCACTCTGGCGTCGCGCCCTCTCCGCGCAGGAAGCCGGCTCGCATTGGCTTCGGCCGGCGGGCGATCTTTAGACAACTCGTCCCGAACCGTGCGCGCGTGACGGTTCACGCTCTCGTGCAATTGCACCTCACCGTTACTGGCGCCAACGCCAATGCTCGTGTTGGGAAACGAGCGCCAGATTCGCCGCGCACTCATGGCAAGACCTCGGCTGCTCTCCGCCACCTGAACATCAACACTCGGTCGGCGCGGGGCGTTCTCTAGCTGTGGTTAATCCGTAACCCAACTCTTCGACCCTGGGGGTCAAAACACAACGGGCTTTGGAGCCAAGCGTCGCTCCAAAGCCCGTTACTGTTTCGAGGACTGATACTAAAACAACGCGGCGAGCATCACCCCACCAAAACCGCCGCCTCCCAACACCGCCATCCGCAGCCCGGGGCCTGGTAGATCGCGATTCGAAACTTCTTGAGGAATCGTCGAGATCGGTTTTTCCTTTGGCGAAGGAATCGATATCGTCTTTTTGGCGCGCAACGTCATAACCGAAGCGGGCCGGGCCGCCGCCGCCCGAAACGGCGTATGCCAAAAGCGTAGCCGCCCGCTTGCCTTTCGGCGAAATCTATTCGGTGCCCGTCCGCGTCTGGCCCTGGCCTGCACGACGATCGTCAAGTTCGCTCTCTTTCAAACCCGCGAATGTGCGCCAGGCATTATTCAACGCCTCCGCCAAATCATTCTTCAACGAATCCACGCGCCCCGAGTCGAAACGGCACACTCGATTTTCCGTTCGACATCGATCCGTTTATAAACTTCCGTCACGATCTTCGCGTCGTAGATTTCCTTGCGTGCTTCATTCCAAGTCGAATCGCCGCTCCTTTTTTTTCTTCGGGGTTTGTTTGGAAGCAAGGCGCAGATCAACGGCATGTTGAGTTCAGGATAAAAACCGCGCATAACCTTCGAGGTAAAGATTGCGAGCGCCGCGTCCGCCTTCGCCAATCCCACAAAGAACCCATCGCTTTGCGTCCGTTAATCGGGACCGCGTGATCGGCGGACCTGTCTCAAGAACGCGCGCCATGATGTCAATCTTCATCGAGAGTGCCAAGCGACTTTTGTCAGGCCCGAGACGAACTGACGCTTCAATGGGTGACTATGCCACTTCGACGGGACTAAAAAACACATCTGCCGCCGCCGCAAAGCCGCACCCCCAAAACCCGTTTTCAAAACCTCCCCCGCACGGAACGCGTGCCGAAAAAGCGCCCTTTTCATCGCCAAACTTGAACTTCGGACACGTGCCGATTTCGCGGCAAACGGCTGTCCGGGATTGGTGACGGCGCAGCATCCTGGGCCAGGCCGTCGTAGCATTGTATTAGAGCGTTGCGAGGAGAGTCAGGCCCGCGAGATGATCAGAGGTCTTCATAAAAATACATTATCGTGCCTTCGGTGGGTTTGTAACTTGGCCAGGCGCACGAGCTGGCTCTCAGTCGTTTTCAACCAAATTCGTGCGCACCGCCACCCCGTCATCCAAATCTTGCGGCGTCTCGATTCGACTTAGCCCGCCATCGACGCAGGGCCCGCATGGTAGCGCGCGCGATTTCGGTCACGTCGCGCGAAACGACAGCAGCTTTTTCGTTTCGCGTTTTCGCTTCAGACTTTCAACGCGTTCGCGCAATTCCGCGACGCGGTCGGCTGGGCCGAACTCGCGCGTCCTTGCCAGGCGATCCCAGCGGCAATCCCAGCGAAGGCATCGCCGCGGCCGCCGCGGGACACAGGGCAGCGCCGAACGTCGCCAAAGACGCCTCGCCGGCGCGGCATACTCATACGCAATCAAGCGCCGTCATAGTGCCGCGCCACGCTGCAATGCTAGCGGCAGTCGCGCCACGATTTTTAAATGTTCTACAGGCCGGGATTTTTCGGCGGGCATTCGGCTTCTAATAGAGTAGCTGATCCATCTAACGATCGGATGATTTCATAGACTAAGCTTCTTTTGTTGGCCGCGTCGGCCGGGCGTCGTCGACCGAAACGCCCGCGTTAAAATTCCGAGAGTTGCGGCACATCTTCCGCCATGCGGGAATTTTACCGTGCTTCCGGCAAGTCGAGGACTTCGCGAGTTCGCGAAACTTCAAATACTTCGTTAATGCCGAACACGACCACGGCGCGATAGTGTTCCAGGCAAACTCTGAAACGCGAGCCGCACCATTTCGCCGCGCTCCGATTTTCCATTCCGCGTCCGGCGCCGCAGTTTCGACGGCCGCATGGCCGCCAGCAAAGAAAAAACTTTCTTCCCTCGTCGGATTGGATTTTTTTTTGTTTTTCGAGCGAGTTTACGGCCGTCGCTTCAACTTGCGAAGCTCGTCTAGCAAAGGGTCATCGCCACGCGCCAGAGCTACGTCGAGAACCGACCCGCCGGTTCATAATCGCGCGTTTCGGTTAGAGCCCGCGCACAGCTTCGTGGGCCAGATCATCACCGCGAGATGCGAATCCCCCAGCATCTCACGCCACAGCCGGTTGGATCGATCCCTGCCATCGATTGACACGGCATGGGCGAAACCGCCTCCGCGTCGTCAGTCGCGCGCAGCGCAACATGACCGTCGTCCGACGCCGCAAACAATTGAGGTCAGCAGGTTCCCTCGCGAAAACGATTTCCCAAACCAATTCATCCGCCACCTGTTTAACGCCGCCGGCCCACGATTTGGTCGAATTTTGCAATACCCGCTTCAACACGCGCCTTGCGCCCCGCGTATAAACCGAGGACTGATATGAGTTCGCCACTTTGCCAAGGGAAACCCGCCGCGTTGAGGCCCGCCGCTGCCGCCAAAGCGACGCCCGCCCCCGTTTTTCGCCAAGTGATGGTTGCAATCCAGCGAAAATGGCCATTCGCGTTTTCGCGCCGCGACCGAGATGGGCCTCCGCACCTGAATTACGCCCCGGAAGATCGCCTCTCCATGCATCGTTTCAAAGCCGACGAAGGATAATCGTCGGCCAGGGCAAAGTCCCGTGGCGCATTGGAACATCCGGGCCATTGTCGCGCGCGCCCGGAAAAAAGGCGTGTGGACATGAGCCATCCCGGGGTACGGTTTCCTCAGCGAGAATGCCCATCTCGCGCAAGCCTGCCAGGATTCGGGAATCACTTTCGTCGGCCGCGTACCGAAATCCTCAAGCTCATGGGCGACAAAGTGGCGCGCGGCCCCTCGCCAAAAAAGTAAAAGTTCCCACCGTGGCCGGCACCGAAGATCCATCGACGACCGCGACGAAGCCATGCGCGTTGCCAAAGAACTCGGTTTCCGCTTATCATTAAAGAGGCCTTCGGCGGCGGACGGCCGCGGCAAATGCGTGTGGTGGTGTGAAGGCAGGGGACCTTGCCCAATCTTCAGACGAAGGCCCGAACGAAGACGAAACGCGCTTTTCGGCAACGCCTCGGTCTTCCTCGAAAAAAATTTACATTACGCGCGCAAGCACTCGAAAGTGCAAATCATGGCGATCGCTTGGCAAATGTTCCTTCTCTCCACGAAAGGCGATTGCTACGTCAGCGCCGCCACCACAAAGGCGTCGCAATTGCCCTCCGTTCGCCTCGCCGAACGCGGTCCGCCCAGGAACTTGCGATGCGCCGTCAAAATTCCTCCGAAATTCATTACGACAAACGCGGCACGGTTCGAATTCCTTCCTCAGATCTCGACACCACGATGGTTCTTCATCGAGATGAACCCGCATCCAGGTCGAGCACACCGTTACGAAGTGATCACCGGCATCGACCTCGTCGCGCGCAAATTTCGGGGCGCAAGGCCGCTCGCTGCACGGCCCCAGCGAACTCGATCTCGCCGCAGGGACAAAATCCCCCAGCAACGGTTACGCGTGCAATGCGCGTCACGACTGCAAGATCCCGAAACAAAGTCACGCCTAATACGGGAGCATTCTCACTTACCGGTTCCGCGCCGGCTTCGGAATTCGACTCGACGGCGGCATGGGCGACGCCGGCAGCGTGATCACGCGTTCTACGATTGCTTTCGTCAAAGTAACCGCCTCGGGCCGCGATTCCCGACGGCCCTTCGCGCATGGATCGTGCCTCGCGAATTCGGGTGCGTGGTGTCAAACCAACATTACGTTCTCGAAAATGTCATCTCCAATCGAACCTTCCGTGCCGGCGAAGCCACACGACTGTTGATCGCCCGCCGCCCGAAACTTCTCACCTTCAAAACACTCGCGACCGTGCCACCAGCTCTCAATTACGGCGACGTCCATCGTTCAACGGCAATCCACCACGACCAAGGTTAAATTCCCAAAACCGCACCACGCCACGCCGCGTCGTTTACGACAACAAAAAAGGGTTCGCCGCCCGCACAGAAGCTATTGCTGGAAAC
>Ga0179591_1280790_pt1 | contig 11308 bp, 13 predicted proteins | sample CZOMad2_1_08_16f_FD_182891 | JGI IMG/M metagenome (GOLD analysis project Ga0179591, IMG submission 182891) | Vadose zone soil fungal communities from Angelo Coast Range Reserve, California, USA - CZOMad2_1_08_16fungal (PacBio error correction) | ecosystem: Environmental > Terrestrial > Soil >... | reverse complement strand
CCCTTTCTTTTGGACGAAAAGGGCCAGGTCCCGCTGCTTCTTCCCCGCCATCCGCTGGAACGGCAGAAGTGAGTTGTTTTCCCCCCCTTCTTTCGGCTCCCAGCCACTGCTGCCGCCGGCTGCTTACCTCTTCCTTAAAGATACTGCAAGTCTGCTGGCAACATCTGCCGTTAGAACCTTCTCCTCACCCCTTTCCCCCTAGACCTGCTTCTTTTTTCCGCCGTGGAAGACCTTCGGCAAAGGGTCTGTCCCCCTTTCTGCACGTTGGGGAAGCGATGGAAACCCTTTTTTTCGCAAGATCAACGATCTCCTCTTCCGGGTTTGAAGACTCCCTCTCACCCTCTTTCTCTCTTCCTTAACCATAATGCTCGACCGCCTCTTTAGTGGTTTCCCTTCTTTCTGCGTGCACGTTAGTGATGTTTCTCGTTTTTCGTTCTCTTGACTCCCTGCCTCGATTCCTAAGTCGACGTCTTTTATTTTCGAGCTGTGGCGGAGGGTTCTTTCTGTACCCCGCGGTAGAGGCCCTCCTTTCTAGGGACACACCTCTACGACCAGTACGTATTCCCCCCTCTTTTTATTGAAGGGAAAGAGGACACCCCCTTCTTGTCCCGATGGAGGCCGTCGTTTGGACCTCTCCCCTTTCATCATCTGGCCTCCATGCGCTCCGAATAGAATCACGCTTCTTTCTCTTTTTCTCTCTTAGATGAAGAGAACGATCCGTCTCTCTTGCTGGACGGCAACGGGGCGATGAATTCTTCTTCCCTCTGTTCCCTTCTTTTTTCCCCGAGCGTATTCCACGCTGACAACACTTACGCCGAGGGTAAAAGGGACCTGCGCTTCCCTCCTTCTTTTTTCGACAGGGCCTCCCCCTTTCCTTTTTCCCTCTCCTTTCGGAGAGTGTAACCCCCCCCTAAGGCGAGATTCCAACTGGCGGCTAAAGCGCTGTCCAGCGTTTTTCCCTCCTTTCGGGAACATGACAAATGGTTCGAAGTTCCCCCCTTTTTCTACCGGTTCGACCGAGGACCGATCTGATCTCTCCTCCCCCCTTTTTCCGCGTAAAACCCCCAGTGATCATCTGAGGGGCCCCCTCTTTTCCCTTTCCTTTCCGGGCATAGAAGAAGAGGTGGCTCTTCCTTATGGGATGGTCGCGTTCTTTCCCTTAGTTCCCCTTGACGTAAGCCTATTCTTTCTTCCCCCCCCTTGATGGGAGGGTCAACCGCGGCTTCCTCCTTTCTCCTCGGAAGAAAAGCCGTTTCCCTTTTTTTCCACCAAGGTTCCCGGTCCGCTCATCACGTGTTTCAGTCGGCCACTTCCTTCTCAAAGGAGCGAAGCTCCTTTCTTTTACGCGAGGAGGTGTTCTCTGACCCTCCCTCCATTTTCTTCTGTGAACGAGGGCATGCGACCTTTTCCGGAAAGAAAAAAACCTGGCCCCCTTTTCTTACGGACCGGCCAGAACGACCTACTGCTCCTCCTTCTCCCCATTTTTTAACAAGAACGCCATCCAGTAAGACCCCGGCCTCCTTTCCTGGTAGGAAAACCGTCCTTCCCTTCCCCCATTTCCATGGTCGAGGAAGGAGATTTTCCCCTCCTTTCTCGAAGCGCTCTCGCAGGATCCGGGTTCTTATCGCCCGAGTATGTTGTCGTTTCCTCCTTTCCTTACAAATATAGTAGATAATGAAGTTGATTTCCGCTGCTACCATAGGTAAAAAGTTGGAGGTCTCCTTCCTTCCCCTACAGTCTGGGCCGTGTCCGCATTTCTTCCCCTTTTTTTGATAGGGGAGGGGTCTTTTGTTCCGCGGGGAGATGGTTCTGCGTCCTTTGGTAATGCTGTTGCCGCCCCTTTTCCCTCGATGGAAATCGACTGGCTTTCCTTTTTCTCTTTTTTTCCCGGTCGGAATGGCCCTGTTCCCCTTCTTTCTTCTTGGGAGCGTTGCTGATCTTCGTCGGGGAGACCGACCCTTTGGCCCTTTTCTGGGAAATAGGCATCGTTTTCGTTTTTTTTTGTCGTGGCCTCGTACCCAGATATGGTGGCTTTCCTATGGAAAAGTACGTCCGTCCTTTGACCATTGGTTCCCGGCCTTTTTTTTCGATCCTTTTTTTTCCGCGCAAATCGCTCCCTTTCCCTGAGAGAAGCAGGTTTTTTTTCATATGAGGGCATATTCATTGCACGGGAAAGAAGGTGCGTGGACCTCCTTCTTAGATCCCTTTCCGAGCTGTCGCCCCCTTCCCCGCCCTGCGTCTGCGCAGCGGCCTTTTTTTGTAAGGAAAGGTTCTTTCTTCTTCACCCTGTCGGTAATTTGGGCTGCTTCAGGTCCACCCAGGCGCCGTCCCCTTTTTTTTTCCGCCGAAGAGTGAGGTCATTTTTTCAGCGGAAGCGGTGGTTTCTTCTTGCTTTTTTTTTTTTTTTCCTTCGTCGGCCTCGTACCTCCTCCCCAGTAGATCGACCGGTGGTTTTTTTTTTTTTGGTTCTCCCTGCGTAAGGAGGCCCCCTTCTTTTTCCCCACAGGTCCAAACCAGACGGATCTCCTTTTTTTTTTCCCCCATGGGTTTCTGCCCCATGTGAGGTGAGGGTGATGTCACATCCATACTCCTTCCCTTTCCCTTCCGTTCAACGCTGTAACGTCGATCAGTTTCCTTTCAATTTTGGTAAGTTTAGCTTCCCCCACCTACGGGTGACGGGGAGTAAGTGATGCCTTTTCAACCAAAAGCGAGTCCCGCGCGTTTTTTTCCTCTCCTCCGTGGTGTTGTTTTCTCTCTCCCTGTTTCCCCTCGCAGTGCTTTCTAACACGGTCGATAAACGTTACCTCCCTTTCCAATATTTTGAGCGAACCTTCCCCCTTTCTATAGATTCTCTACCGTACAGAAGTTGGACCCCATGTCCTCCCAAGTCGAACCTTCTTTCTTTTTCCCATTCACCCTAACCAAATGTTTCTCACCCCTTTTTTTTTTTTCCCTCCATGAGGATCCGTCATGCGTTGGGCATGGGTCCGTGCGTCCCTCTCCTCCCCCCTTCGACAGGATGCAAACCGCCCCCCTTTTTCGATCTACTGCGAGTGGTCGCGGCCGACTGCCCCTGTTCCCCCCCCTCCCCCCCCCCCAGGTCATAGCAAAAAAAGATTACCGCTTTTTTTCTTTTTTTCATCCAAGATTGCCTCTCCCTCTTTATACATAACCCGGCCGGCGAATGGGTGGACCTCCTCCACTGTGAGAAAACGGTGCCCGCCCTTTCCAAAGAGAGAGGCGGCTGGCTCCCCCCCTTTTTTCCTCTTTTAAAAGCAACCGGTCACAGGATAACTCCACATCTCCTCCAAGAGGCCTACCGGAGTAAAAGGTGCCACTCCCCTCGTTTTTTCCGACAGGGCCTCTTAACCCGGCACCTCCCCCCCTCGTAGATCATATCTTCCCCTCCCTGCTTTTCTCGGAAAACCTCTTCCCGACTTGTAAACCGAATCGGCGGGCCCCCCTTTTTTTCATTTCTTTTTTCCGATACGGGTTTCGTGTCTTTTTTTTCCGTTGTCACAAGTTTTTTTCCTTTTCCACGAAAACAAAACGGCCCCTCTTTTCCCATAGGAATATTTCCTTTTTCGCCCTACGAAGATCAGAAAAAAACTCTCTCCCTCGTAACTCCCCCCCCCTACCGGGTAACCCCCCTTTCTTCCCTGAGTCCTCCAATGCGATTTCAGTAAGGCGGTGTATCCGAGACACCATCATTCCCCCCCCCCCCAATTAGAACCAAGCGGAACCCTTTAAGAAAGGGAACTTCCCACGAGAACCCCTCCCCCTTTCCTCAGTTCCCCAGCCGGCAGAGAAGGACCGTTCCTCCTCCCTCCGTAGGAAGAAAAATGTGCCCCTCTCCCCAATGCCGTAGATAATGACTTTCACTCCTCCTTCGGAAGCGTTGCATTTTTACTCTTTTCCCCCGAAGAGTTTCCCCCCGGAGCCGGATAGCCCGCGTGGAGGCTATCCCCCCCTCCCCTTCTCTTCAGAATAGACCATGTCCTTTTTTCTTCGGTGCTACCTTTGAAGTTAAAGAACGCTGTGCGGCCGGGGTTTCTTACTTTCTTTCTCCTTCAGGAGGAGAAGCGAGCTCTCCCTTTCATGAAGTATCCCCCCCTCGCCGGGCCGGTGGGTGTTGAAGCAGGAGAAGGGTAGAATTCCTCCCCCGTCCAAAGCAAGGGAGTTTCCTCTTCCCCCCCTCCCCCGTCAAAGGCCTGTGAGGCGGCATCCTTTCGCTCCCCCCCTCTCCCAGATGAATGAGCACGGACCGCCCTGACGGGAATTTCCTTCCCCTCCCCTTCCCTTTTCCCTTTCAGAAGGATCATGCCGCAGAGGGTCCCCCGGCCTCCCCTTTTGGAAGAAGACGACGTCTTCCGGCACAGGGGAAGGGACTGTTTCGAAACATCGATGAAGGGGACCGATTCTCCCCCCCCTCTTCGGAGATGCCCTCCCCTATTCAGTAGCGGTTTCTTGAAGATGACTATGGGGGTGGTGATAGCGTTCCCTTTCGTCCCCCTTTCTCTAGGTTCTCGCGTGGGTGAGAAGAAGGTTTCTACCCTTTTTTTTAAGTTGTGCTTCGAAACCATGGGTCAGGTGCCCGCCATGGGAACTCCCCTCTCCTTCCTGCTGGAGACTTTTTCTCTCTCCGGAGTGGGGTCTTTTTTTTTGTTCCCCTCCTACAGGGCGAGGGAGTTCGAGCCGATGATTTTTCTTTTTTCCTCCCCCATAAGGAGGAGAGACCGGCCCTTCCCCGTACTTGTTGGTAACTTTTCACTTTTTTTTCCCGCACCCGACGAGGTGTTGAAGTTCTCTCTTTTCCTTCTTTCCCTTCCTGGTCAAGCTAGGCCTTTCCCCTTCCGGATCGGTGTCGCCCTCCTCTTTTTTTTTTCCAACATCAGTTTTCCCTTCCGAGGAAGGATAGTAGGAGCGGGGTTGTTTTTTTTTTCTCGGATGAAGGGGGGGGAAGCGGCTCCGTTTCCCCCCCTCGGCCGCCAGCGGACAAAAGTGCGTTCGATTTTTTTTTGCGAACTCCCACAAGGGCATGCCGTACGGGTCGTCGAGTGTTTCTGTCTGCCCTTTTCCCTCCGCAGAAAGAGGGGGTCCCTTTTCTTTTTTTCCAGCGCGACTCGAGGATGCGGGTAGAAGTCTACCTTCTCATTTTCCTTTCTTCTAAGACCGCACCCCCGAACTCGCCAGAAAGAACGTGCGCGTTTTTCCCAGTGAAAACCCTCCTGAAAAGCCTTTTCCCTCTCCTTTCCGTGAGCAGGAGATCAGTTCCGCTTTCTCTTCCCAAGGAGGTAACACGCCGCTCCTCCTTTCGTTTTCATCGGATAAAAGACTTCCCCCTTTCACCCTGAGTCTATCGAGGTCTTCCAAGGAGGACCTCTTCTGAAGGGCGATTCGCAGCCCACATTCCGGAGAGGGTGCGAACCTTAGAGGGGTTGACACGTCCCCTTTTTTTTTTTCCCCATCTTACTCTGGACCAGAGGGAAAGGCCCCTCCTCCCTGTTCTCTTTTTGAGCTCGCCGGCTCGATGTTGGGGGAACACACCTCACGAGCCGTTCCCTCTTCTCTCTCTTCTCGGGAAAGGAAAGGTGACAGTCACTCTTTTCTTGGTGATCTCTATCTTTCCCCCTCCTTTTTTTTGATCTACGCCCGATCCCATCGTCATGCGTGGCTGTCCCCTTTTTCTCCTTCCGGCGCCAAGCCCGCTGGAACCTCTGTTGGGCACCCCCCTCGAGCCGTTTTCCGCTCTTTCCATTCGGAAAGGGACAAGGCTTCCTTCCCTTCTCTTAGGAGAGATTTTTTCCCTTCTTTTTCTGCTTAGTATGACGTTCAGACCCTACTCCCTCCTCTTCTCGAAGCTCGCCTTCCCTTAAGGGTCCGGTCCCTTCTTCCCTCTCATTTTTCTCAGCCACGGGGGCGGGAATGCCCTTTTCAGTAGGGGAGAAGATCCCCTCTTTTCCTCTCCCCTCAACGAGAGAGGCGGTTATTACAAGTAGGGTTTTCCTCCCCCTTCCTTTAAATGATATAAGGCATAGGAATGATTCCTTCAAAGAGTGTCCTGTTTCGGTTTTTTAACCTTGGTCCCGTAGAGAAGTCTCTCCACCTTTCTTTTTTTTTCTCCCCGATGACGACATAGACAGCGCTGCCTCAAGAAAGAGGAGTAGCGATTTCCCGTAGAACGCAGTACGGCGGACAAAGCAGGTAGGCGGCGCGCTTTCCTCTTTTCACCCCTATACAGGAATGAAGATATGTTCTTCGCCCTTCTCCCCCCCAATAGAACTCACTTTTTTCCCTCTTTTTTTTTAAGACCTAGCCGAGTACAAAGTTTTCTCAAAGGCGCCTACTACGCGGATTGTCCCCTATTTCCTCCCGATTTAGCTGCGCGAAACAGATCCGTATATTCGTCCCCTCTTCTCTGAGACAGGAAACGGGGAGGGTCCCCCTCGTGCGGCGGTGATGGAAGAGGAGGTTTTCCCGTCTACCCCCACCTCCTCGTTTCCGGGCAGGAGATTCCTATTAGGGTTGCCCCCTTTTTTAAAAGGATTCCCCCCCTTTCCTCGCCTGTTCGGAGCTTCCACGCCCCCCCTCAACGTGGAGCGCCAACTTGCGGACCTACGCTTCCCCCTTTCTTTTTTTCCCACCGTAATGGAGAGGGGACCTCCTTCACCTGACAAATGCCGTTTCCTTCCAACCCTTTCCTTTTTGAAACGTTTCTACAGGGTAGAAAGATCTCCTCTCCTAGGTGCGCGAAATGGCCCTTTCCCCTCTGATTAATCTTCCTTTCACCTCTCTCCTGATAGATATTCTTCCGTTCAGGAAATAGCCGACTATTTCTCCCTTAGGGAGAAGAGGCCCACTTTTTTCGTTGTCATTAAAGTACTCCCCGACGTTCGTATGCTTTCACCAAACAAAAGGTGATCTTGGTCCTCCCTTTCCTCTCTCCTCTGAGGGAAGAAATGTCTATCGACCAAGGAAGTATTTCCTTTCCCCCCTTTAAGCCAAGGCACGTGGTAGACGTCCCGGTGGAGAGAAATTCTTTTCTCAAAGGACTTTTTTCCCCCTCGCGAAGGTGTTAAGAAAGGGAGTGGGGATGGCAGACTTTTTCTTATCAAGGCGGCACCAGAAAAAAACCGGTCCCTTTCCCTTTTCCCCTTCCGACTTTACCCGAATCTAGCTGAGAACTCCCCTCCCCTTCACCCTTGAAACATACTTCCCCCCTTTACGAAAAACAGGCCGACCTGCCCTTCTTCTCCGGGTAGGAACCTCCCTCTTTCCCCCTTGAGTTGCGAGGGGAGAGTTCCTATCTTTTTCCCCTCCCCGAGAGCTCTCCTTCTATATCTCGAGTAGGTGTCGGCCCCCTTCCTGCCCTCCCCCCTCTCGTCGATCATGAAGTTGATTATTTCTCCCCTCTTCTCTATAAACTAATGGTCACCTTTTTTTTTCTTACGGACGTGGGAAGTATTCGGGTTCCGGAATCTGGGATGGAACTTATTTTTTTTTTGGAAGAGGGAACTTCCCCCTTTTTCCAGGGTGTAGGCTGTTTCCTTTGATGCTTCCGCGGGCGTTCCCTGAGTAAAAAGCCGCCTGGGGAGCTCTTTTCCTCCCCTGTGTCTAGGCATGGAAACTTTACGTTCCTTTCTTCTGAGTTGATGATATTAGTATTTTTTCTTTCATATTCCGGATTTACCCCTTTTTTTTACCGCGAAAAGATATGTCCTAGAACACTCCCCCTTCCTCTCAGCGGGACCTTGGTTCCCTAAGATCGTCTTTTTTTTTCCTATGTTTGAAGCAGAACCCTTTAACTTAATGATAGTACTTCTTTTTTTTTTGTTTTTTTGAAGTGTGAAGAGGCTTTGGCCTCCCTCTACTTTGAGTGGAAAGGTGATCTTCCCTCCTGTGATGAAGCTTTCCTCTTTTTCTCGGTGCGGTCCGGAAAAGAGCCTAGTTCTTTTTTTCCTGACAGGTTCGTCCGCGTTTTTTTCCCTTGGCGTTGAAGTGGTGCTGCCTAAGGTCCACCCCTCTCTTCTTTTTTTCTTCTTGATTTATCTGTCTGACCCGGGATTTTCTCATGCTTGTCTTTCCCTTTGTGGGTTTGTAAAAGTTGTCTCTCCTTTTTTTCATTATCTCGACGCTTTTTCCCCCCCTTTTCTTTGTTTTTTTGACCGCCAGGCGACGGCGGCCACCGAGAGCAGGGCGCACGTACCCCCCTTTCCGGATAATACAGGAGTGCGGGTTTCTTTTCCGGCAAACAGGGGTGAGGTCTTTATTTCCCCTTTCTCCCTTTTCGGGTTCCCCTGGTCCCAAGTCTGTACGTCGATCAGCTGCTCGATTGGTCCCCTCCATATGGACAAGACCGGTTTGACGGGGAGTAATTCTTCTCCTTTTTTCTTCCCCACGCGTAGTTCCCTCGGCGGGTTCTCTCTCTTTTTCCCCCTTCTCGAGCTACAAAGCGCTGTGGGTGAACAGCTATTTCTTCCCCCCTCCAATAACTTCTTTCCCTGGGCTTTTTTTCTTTTCTGTCACCCTCGAGAAGCTGTTCTACTTTTCCCTCTTTTTTTTTCAGTCCCGTCGCACCTTTACGGTATCTGGATGTGAATGCACACTACCCCCCTTGTTTGCGCCCCCTTTGATAAGTAATGCTTTGGTCTTTCTCTCGACCCCCGTGGCCGCCGTCGCCGGCTGCCAACCCGCCCCCGTTTCTTTCTCTTTACTGAGAGGGCGTTCCTTGCCGTGAAAAAAACCCCCCCCCCTTTTTTCCCCTCCTTTCGCTGAGACCCGAAGGGGAATAAAAGATGACGTGCTTCACTCCCTCCCTAAAAAGAAGAGACTTTTTTCGCAGAACCACATCACTCCATTTTCCTCGTGCCCGCGGACGAACAGTTTAAGACACCATATTCTCGGCCGGATGAGAAGACTTCCTCTCCTTCTCGATCCCCTGGCTCGTTGTCCCTCCTACTTAAAAGGGAAAAGAAAATTCCTCTTTAGCCTCTCAAATGCCCTTCCCCCCACCAAAAAGAGTAGATAATGAAGTTTCCCCTCCGGCTTTTGGCGAGGCACCCTTACTTCTTCTCCTCCTCTACTTGTTAACCAATTTTCAGCCGTCGGCTTTTCATTGATCTTCTTTTTCTTGAGGGAAGTAACCCCCCTTTTCTCGGTAAACTCCACCCCCCCCCCCCTTTCCCCCGATCGAAGAGTCCAATCGGAATCTTTTTCCAGGGTGACCTCCTCCCGACGAAGATCCCACTTTCCGAACAGGTGACCTTCGGAAAAGGGCCATTTCCTCAAGGGAAACACCCCTGCTTCTTCCAGACGGGAAGAAAAGGCTCTGCAAAAGAGGATCTTTCTTTGGGTGTGTTCAACGCGGTAACCTTTCCACAGGAAGAAGCACCCTCTTTTTCCCCCGGCCGAAGTCCTTACCCCCCCCCCCCCACGAGTCCCTTTCCCCCGTCCTTTAAGTTCCAGCCTTTCTGACGGGCCCAGGCCCGATAAGGGAAAAAGTACCGTCTTTCTTTTAGACCGCCCAAGGCACTTCTTCTCCTTCCCGAAGAGGTCCGGGGGCCTTTTCGGAAACGAGTCAACGACGCGGCAGATATAGGGGTCACCAAGGTATCCCCCCTTCTAGAGACGTTCCTTTCTCCCCCTCTATCTGGACCATATACGCATAGAACATGCCCTGTGTTTTTCGGTGCCGACCCGGATCCTGAACGACCTCTTTCTTTTTGTTTGTCAGGGGTGTGATAAGGGCTTTCCCCTTTTTTCTTCGGCATTTCTGTTCCCTTCGGCCGCTTCGACCAGGGACCGGGTTGTTTTTGGTGCAGAAGGAGGCCCTTTTCTCCCCCCAGAGCTGGCCAGACCTCTTCCCTCTTTCAGTTCGCGCCCCTTTCGTCCCCCGGAAAAGGCCTTTTTTCCCTTGGAGCGCCACCCGCCTTGTCCCCTTCTGAGAGGACCTCTTTGTGAACGGGACTCCCTTCCCTTTTGCCCAGGCGCCCGGCGAGGATCATGCCGCCGGCGTTTCTTTTTGGTGAAAGAAGCGATCCCCCTTCACCGGGTCCCTTTTTCCGTCTACCTTCCCTATGAAGTGTTCCGGCTCCTTCCGAGAAAACCTAGTAGGCCCTCCTTTCTTCAACGCCGCATTATTCTCTCCTTGTAAGCACGGTGGTGGCCCCCCTTTGGGTGGATAGAGTTCCAGTTCTCTCCCCCCCTTTCCCCTCTCATCCGATCGCGGAGACCCCATTCTCCGGAATTTGGCGAAAAAGGCCCCGGTCTGAATTTTCCTTTTTTTCAGGTTGGCCCGACCCTTTGGGACATCAATAGACAGTAAGGTGTCCCCCTGTTTTTTTCTTCTTCGGAAGAAAGGTTGGAAGCTCTTTTTCCTTTTTCTTTTTACGCGAAGCTACGCCCTTTTCTTCCCCCCCAGATGACGAGCTTTTCGGCCCTTTCGCCCTTTTCCCCTCCCCCCGGCCAGGGTAAAAATAGGACCTTTTTCTTTAACCTCCCGCGAACGCCCCCTCCTGTGAAGGTTCTCGCTGTCGATCAGAGGAAGAACGACCCGTTGCCGTTTCCTTTCCCTACCCTATCTCCGGATCGGTTTCTCTCCCCTCCTTCACCCCCCTTGGCCATCCGCGGAGTCCTATTCGGAGCCGGCATGGAGGCCGATTCTTCCTTATTAGAGGTAAACGCGGCTTCCGCTTTTTTCCGCTTTCCCCCTTTCTCCTACTTTTTTTGCCGTACTTTTCCGGAGAGGTCGTAGTCCTCGGCCGATCGTTTTTTCCGCCCTGAAGAGGTAGAAAGCCGCCCCCCCCCTTTTTTCCTTTTTTCCTCCTTTCCTAACGGGTCCTTTTCGACACCTGGGAGAAGCCGCCCGACCGCCAAGCACGAACTTTTATCTTTTCCCCGTGAAACAAAGAACGTAACTGCCCCTTTTTCTTCCTTCCTAGCCGGAGATAAGGTAATCGGTTAGCTTTCTTCCTTTTTTTCCCTTCACCGAATCTGCCTCGGAGCGTGCGCGAAGCGGCGGGTTAATCGTCTCCCCGACGTTTCTTCCCTCCCCCCGTGGATGAGATAGAGGTTCCTTTTTACCGTGGAGACTCTCTCTTCTCGTTAATCTTTCGGCGAGGGGATGAACGGCAGATTGTTTCCCCCCTCTCTGAAGGCCAGATACTCTTCATGTCCGGCAGCAAGGTCCTCATTTTTTTTTTCCCTGACGGTTTCGGTGGGGAAACCTCACCCGTCTTTCTTCTTTTGGGTCTGAAGTAGAGAAGGATCAGCTTTGTCCCTGTGCAGTCCACGATCGTACTTTCTGTCG
>Ga0179591_1272104_pt1 | contig 11308 bp, 19 predicted proteins | sample CZOMad2_1_08_16f_FD_182891 | JGI IMG/M metagenome (GOLD analysis project Ga0179591, IMG submission 182891) | Vadose zone soil fungal communities from Angelo Coast Range Reserve, California, USA - CZOMad2_1_08_16fungal (PacBio error correction) | ecosystem: Environmental > Terrestrial > Soil >... | reverse complement strand
TTCGAACAATTCAAAGTCCCTTAACGTTGAGTACCCTTTCCTAAACCTTTCGCCAGAACTGACCGTCGGGGAGTTTCCCTCCGATCTTTTTGGTGGACCACCACAAATGCTTCACTTTTTCGTCTAATAGTGTCAGCCAATTCTCAAGCAGGATCGAAAGAGGTATTTGACTCCGAAAAGCTGGTTCCTTTCAGGGAGTGGTCCTTCATCATTAAACGATAGTGCGATCATGCCGAAGAGTTCATTTTTAAATGACCGTGATCTTTCCTTTTGTACTTTGTGCCTTGCATGGGATTAGAGAAGCAAGCCCCCCAAGTGATGGTTTCCTGGTTACCGGGCCACCGGCGCGCTGATGATTTTTTCGTCTTGCCCCAATCTGTCCAAAACGTCCCTCGCTACGTCTTGTCATCGCGCCGTTCACTTTTAGCGAGATAAATGGAACACAACACCCCCCCCCCCACACAACCACCCACCAAACCAACAAACAAAAACAAAACACCCACAACCCACAACAAACACCCCCCCCCCCCAAAACCCCGGCGGAGCGTGACTTTCTGTCTTCCCCCTTCGACATCCAGATGTCCCTTTGTTTTGGCCAAACAAAAAACTGTTAAGTAGGCGAAGGTTTTGGATCGTCCAATCTCAATCAGATCGGCTATTTGTCATCAATGCCGGTGTTTTTTCGCCCCTGTGCGACTCCCTATTATTGAGAGGGGTGCCCCCCCTTATTAAGAGCTCCCGATTAGACGCCGGCTAGATAAACTCACATTATTTGGGATCATTACACGAGGAATCTCATTGAAAACTCAGTCCGGAACATGAAGTCACAAGGTTTCACCACTTACCCGCTTGACAATTTTCATGCGACCTCGACTGGTAGCGCGAAGCCCTCTTTTCACCGGCTTCAAGACTGCTTTCCCTTTAATTCCCAAAGAGTGGGAAAATAAATTGATATCGATCTTGCGCATAAGTGAAATGCGGGCAGAAGGAGTCGTCCTCTTCCGCGAAATTTGGTTCTTTTATCGATTATCGTGATTATCCTCTCCCTTCCTTCCTTGATTCACTCGAGTGAAAAAAACTATAATTCAGATTTTTGCTGATCTGAGTTGGTTAATCGAGTAACTCTCGCGATCATTCGACCCGATTTTTGTTGCAGTATAGGGAACCACATTACTAAGGAGTATGGTGTCAAGCTATTCACCCAGGCCCTCGTACGATCCAATTCGAAAGTGTAAGGCTCGTCGTAACCGCTCCCCTTTAATTGAATCTAAACTATTTGGGGCAAACCGATTGATTTTCAGTTATTTCAGGGCGGTTGCGAGATCCACATGGTTTTCTCAGAACTAAGTTCTACTCGTTTTCGACTTGGGCCGCTTCTTCCTTCTATCCCACCCCTCACTTTTCCAAACCTCCCCCTCCTTTCCCACTACGCCCCCCCTCACCTGGGCAACCCTTCGTACCTCCCCCCATTTTTTCATCCCCCCTCTCCCACTCCCCCCCCCCCTTTCTCCTCACCCCCCCCTCGACTCAACCCCCCCCGCTCCCTCACCTTCCCCTCCTTCTCTCCTACTTCAGCTTCCTACTAACCCCCTCCACTCACCCTTTCCCCTCCGACGTTCCTCCCCTCCCCCTACCTACGCTCCCCTCCTGCCATTTGCCCATCTTACATATCTTCCCAGCCCCCCACTCCGCTTTTCCTCGCCCTACTGCACCTACATCGCCTCCCCCCACCCCTCCCCCCCTCCAACACCTACCTCTCTCCTCCACCTGCTCCCCTCCACCTCCTCCCCTCCTCTCTCCCCGCCACCTCCCCCTGTCTCCCCCCCCCCCCTTCCCCCCCCCCCCTCTGCCGGCCCACCCGCCCTTCACCTCTACCCCCCCCCCCCACCCCGTACCCTCCTACACCCCACAGCCCCCCGACACCCCTCCCCCCCCCCCCCATCCCTCACCCAATGCTCCACACCTCCCCCCACCTCATCCCCCTTGCCCCCCCCCCCTCTACCCCATCCCGTCTCCCCCTTACCCCTCCCATAACCACATACATGCCATCACCACCCCCCCCCCTTTCGCTTCCCCCGCGGCCCCCCCTCCCCCCCCCTCCCCCCCCTCCCCTCAACCCCCTCTGTTTCATCCCCCACCCTCCTATTCTACCCCCCCTCCACGTCTTCCCCCGCACTCCAATACCCTTCCCACCCAACCAAGCCCCACCGTTTCCATCATCCCCAGTCCTCCTATCCCCCACACTCCCCTTTGCCCCCCCCCCCTCCACCTCCGCCCACTACTTCCCCAGCCCTTCCCCCCCCCCCCCCCTCTTCCTCCTCAAACCTTCCCCCCCCTCACCTCCTCACCTCCCCCCCCTCCCACTCTACTCGACCCCGCTCATCCTCTCTCCACCCTCAAGCATCCCTCTCACCTTCCCCACCCACCCCACCCCTCAAGCCCGCTTCCCCCCTCTTTCCCGGCGCCTCCCTCCACTACCCCCCCAACCCTCCTCCCTCACACCCCATGATGGCACCGCCCCTTTCCCCCCTATCCTCCCACCCCTCCTCCCCCCCCCTCCCCACCTACCCGCGCTCACCCACCCGCCCCCCCCCTACCTCCCGCACCAACTCAATCCCCCCCTCCCCCCCCCCATACTCCTCCGCCCTTCGCCCCACTTTTACCCTCATATTCTTCCCCCTTACGCGCCCCCCTCCACTCACTACACCCCCTCCCCTCCCTTTATCGTTCCCAACCCCCCTCCTTCCCCACTCCTCCTCCCCCCCCTATCGCCAGCCTTCGGCTCGCATCCATCCCCTCTCCCCGCCATCCCCACACTTCCAATGTCTTTTCATCCCCCACCCCTATCCTTCCCCCACCCCCGCCCGCCCCGCCGCTTCCCTCCCTACTGTCCCTCCCTCCCTCCACGCCCTCCCACCCATCCGCTATATTTCCCTTCCGCAGATCCCATTCTCCCCCCACTGCTCAGCTCATCCCTTACAGTTCCCATTCCCACTCCCCCCCCCCCCTTCTACCCTCACCCGTCCCCTCCCCCCCCCCCTACACCCGCCCCTTCTCCTTCACCCACCCCTTCCCCCCCCCCTTTCTCCTCCTTCCTCTTCTTATACTATCCACCCCCCCCCCTCGCCCCTTTCCCCTCCCCCCCCTACCTCACAGCCCCCTACCCCCCTTCCACCCTCTTCTCATCTCCCCACCCACCTACTCCCCCCCCTGTCACCACTCCCATTTACCTTTTCCCCCCCCCCTCCCCTCCCCCCACCTCCCGCCCACCTTTATCTATGTCCCCCCCCTCCCCCCCCCCCTCCCACCCTCCTCCTCTAACTTCCCCTCCCCCTTACCCCCCCTTACTTCACCCTTCCCCCCCTATCTCCCTCCCCTCCCCTCTCCCCAACCCCCGCTTCCTCTCACCCCTACACCTTTTCTCTCTTACCCTTCCTTTACCTCTCCTTATCACCTTCCGCACCCCCTCCTTCCGTTTTCTCCTCATTTCCTCACCCTCCCCTCCCCCCCCCCCCCCCCTCGCCCCCCCTTTCATGCATACGCCACCCAACCTTGTTACCACCCCCCCCCCCCTCACCCCCATTACCCCTCATCACTATCCCACCTTCCGTCCTCAAGCCAAACCCTCACCCATCTCCCCCCTCACACCCTCTCTATGTTCCCCCTCCCCACCCACCCCTCCCCTCACAGCACTCCCTCCTGTCTCCGTTCCACCACCCTCCCCCCCACACCTCCGCATCTCCCCCCAGACTCTCCCCACGTCTAAACGCTTGCCTCCCCGCGCCTTCCACCCCGCGTGCCGCCCCGCCAACCCCGCCACCGTCCCCACCACCCCCCCCCTCCCCCCTCCCTCAAATGCTACCCCATCCTACCTTCCCCCCTCCCTTCCAACTCGCCCCCACATTCCCCCCCTTCCCACCCCCTCCCTCCCTCCCCCTCAACCCCCATGTACCTCCTCCCCTTGTCCAACCTCCCCTCTACCCCCCACCCTTCCCCCCCCCCCCCCCCAAGCCCCACCTCTCGCCCACAACACATAACAACTCCCGGCCCCCCTACCCCAACCACCCCTCTCTACAACCCGTCACGCCGAACCTCTCCCCCCCCCACTCCCCTTACCGTCCCTCTCCCCCCCCCACTTACACAAACCCCCCCCCCCATAGCCCCCCTCTCTTCCTACCCCCTCAATCACCTTTTCCCCCCCCCCCATCCCCACACCCCCCTCCTCCCCTTTCTCCCCCACCCACCCCCCTCTCTTCACCCCCACCCCAAGTCACTACCTCTTCCTTCCCTACCCCCCACACCCTTCCTCCCCCACTCTTCCCCCGCCCCCCCTAACCTTTCTCCCCTTCATTTCCACCACTCTCCCCCCTACTCCCGCCCCTCAGGCCCCCTCCTTAACAACAAAGCCCCTGCCACGTCCCCCCCCCGCCACCCCCACCATATTACACCCCCCTCACCCCCCCTACCCTCTACCCCCCCCCCCTCCCACCCCTCTCACTCCTGCCCCCCCCTCCGCCTTCCACGCCCTCCAACCGTTACCCCAACCAAACCCTCCCCCAGCCTCACCCCCTCCCTCACGGTCCCACCCCTACCCCACCCCCTTCACCTCATCCACCACCTCACTCCTTCCTTCCCCCCTCCCCTCCCCCCCCACCGCCCTCACGCACCCCCCCCCCCCCCCACCCTCCCTCCCCCCTGTCTCCCCCACCAGTACTTCCTCTCGCCATCCACTCTTCTCACCGTCTTCCCCGTCCCTCCTCTCCCTACGACCCACAACATCTCACTCCCCTGACTCCCCCCCCCCCACCTCGCTCAACACCATCCACCGCTCCCAGCCCATTTTCATTCCCCACCCCTTCTCCCCACCCCATTCTCCTCCCCTACTCTCCCCTTCTACCCTCCTCATCCTCCCCCCTCTTCCTTCCCTTCTCCCTCCTTCCCCCCATCCCCTCCCCCCACAACCCTCCCCCCTCCTCTCTATTCCCTGCTTGTCCCCGCTCCCACTTCCCCACCCCCTTAACCCCTCCCTCCCCCCTACACCCCCCACCCCGCCATCCTAGCCACAACCCTCCCCGTACGCAACCCCCCTCCCCTCTTTTTCTCCCCCCATTACCCCATTCTTCCCCCCCCCTCTACCCTCCCTCATCCACCCCTCCCCCTACTTTCTCTCCCTTCACCCGCACCCAGTCCCCCCCCCCCCCCCCCTCCCCCCCTTACCGCGCCCCTGCCCTCGCCCTCACGCTGCCACACCCCTCTTTCCACCTCTCCGTTCCTCCCCCCTCCATCCACCCCCTTCACCACACCCCCCCTCCCACCACCCACTCGGCTCGCCGTGATCCACCCATCCGTCTTGCACCCCCCCCCCGCCCTCCTCCCAACCTCCACCCCTCGCCCTCTCCTTCCCTCTTCCCCCTCCCCCCCCTCTTCTCCCAACCCCCCACCCACCATTTCCTTCCACCTTCAACCCCAACCACCACTCCTGTAGATCAGAACATAGCCATTTGATGGTATTTCAAGGTTCGGATCCTCACCCTTCTTTAGAGTTGTCCCCTTTATTTCTCTATCTGTTTCCGAAAAACCGGTTTTGGACTTGTCTCCCGACTCATCCTTCCCCTTTGTGCACTGGTCTTCACTATGCTCCTCCCTTTCATGATACTCGTCGATTATGGCCTGTTTGACGAATTGATGATTCTTTCCGGGATCATTTTTCTTTTTCAAGGCACTTGAAATGGTCTTCTTAGATATCTGGAGCGCCGGCCCCCTGCAAACCCCCGGTGTTTATAGGGATTACGTTCCCTGTTGAAAGGTGACTCCTTGTTTGTTTGCCGTTGAGCCCCTGATATGTCGAAATCTTCCCGACTGTTTGTTCCAACGTTGAACCCGCCTCCCGTTCACACAAAATGGTCCTTTACAGTTGTACTCCCTTGGTCCCTTCTCAAACTTTGGAACGAATTGAGACGCTCTATTTTTGCCCCCTTTGGTAGATAAAAGGAGACAAATTTCAGTTGAATCAGTTTAGGAGACTCTCTTTCCTTCCCCCCCATTTGCCCACCGAGCACTTTCTTTGATTTGATTCGTTCTAATGCGAGTGGAAAAATAATTGTCTGGTTCTTGCACCTTTTTTACAACCTCAGGATGTCTTGCTCTGAACGTCCACAACCCGGTCCTTGGACAACTCTACGAGGGACCATATGGAACATCCCCCGTTGGCCTTTCTTCAGTCCCGGCTGTACGAAGCGTTCAAATCCATGTGTGCTTGTCAAAACCTTTCTACATTCCGCCCTGATGACAGGAGCTGTTAAATTTTTCCCTTTCTATCCCTTTTTTTTTCTTTTCCTCCCCTTATTTTGGTTGTATTCCCTCCGGCAACCTTAGCTGTTTTGTTTTTCCGTCGGACAGGCGGGGTGCGGGCCTGCTAATTATCAACCTCTTTTGACGCTACTCTAGTTTCCACTGTTCTTTAGAAATTTAACCCCTCACCCTTTTCAAGTCGATTTCGCCCTCTCGCCCCTCACCACCCACTTTAAACCCCCGAAAAGAACCAATTTGGACGGCCCTCATTTTTCAGGTTGACCAACCCGATACCCAAACACAAAACTTTCAAGTTCTGTTGCCCATTATTTTTGCTATATATATGGAAATCTCACCTTCTCCTGCTAAAGGTTCCGATCAGGGATCCCCAAAGAATACATCCCACAATGCATAGAAAATTAATACTAATGGAGTTTTTTTCCTCCATGGGGTCTGTTTAAAGATTGCAGTTAGTTTGAGTACGCACAGACGTTACTTATGTCTTTCCCTTTTTTCCCTGTGCCTCCCCCCAAGAGTATAAGATGAAGGCGCTTTTAGAAAATTTGACTGAGTTTCCCCTTCGACCCTTAAAAGCTCCTCGCACTTCTTTTCCAAATGTGTCAATCCAGTTGAAACGAGGTACTGATTTGTCCATTTTGGTTCTACATTCACGTGGGATACCAATCAGCCCCCCCTGACCCTCTCTTTCCTTGATGATAGAGTGTAAAGGCCCATTAAGAACACTGTAACTGAATTCCCCCCAATCCGATGATGGTATACAATAAGATTTTTGGTCCTATATTGAGCCCACCTGGACCTCCTGCCATTTTCCCTCCCCCTCGCAAATATGGATTTGTGACCTATTCCACCTGGTCACGTCACGTTCCTTTAGTACATACCACCTTTACACAACGAAGCAGGTCCCCTCCCCTCTAATTTTAGAGCTAAAAATATGCATTCCTGAATGCCAACTCCGCACACAGCCTTTCTTTCTGAGGACCTATTCCGCCTTCATTTCTACCCTTTTTTTCCCCCTAACTCGAAAGGGGGTCCAGGTCTTTTCAATGGGGTCGATACCAGAAACATTGCGATAGTTCCAGACCTGAATAACCCCTAAAATATCCTCAAAACGGGTGTTCCCCTCGTTTCACACCTTGTCGAAACACGTCTCTCTTTATAGCTACCAAAGATCCCCGTTTCGCTCTCTTTTTTTCTTGGATTTATCCATTTAAACCCCGCCAAGCTACTCGTTTTTTTTTTCATAGACCGACGATTGAAAAGCCTCTTCAGATTTCCGCCGTTTTTCTTTTTCTCTGGGCACCCAACAATTTCACATTCTCAACAAACGCATTTATTGATGTCCTTTTTTTTAGTAGTAACCCATTTCTCTATCTATGTACTCTTTCGAGAGGCTTACCCTTTTTTTTACGATCTGGTCTTGATTTCCCCCCCCTCTTTGAGTGGTAGACCCTTCGGAGGCAACCTTTGCAACCCTTTTTTCCCCCTTCCCTAAAAGATTTGAATCTGATCTCTTTTTTTGCACCTTTCCTCAGTTCATCCCCAACTTTCTTTCCTTTTCCTGGACTCTTCATTTTTAAAGTGATTTTCCCCATCCCTCCCCCAAAGCTTTCCCCAAACTATTCTCCCCCTTGGTAGCTTTTTTATTAAAATCCACCCGATTTTTTTCGGAATTAGTTCACCCTGTGTAAGCCTTTGGGTCATGACCTTTCTTTTTTAGGATTCCGTCTACCCTTGTCCTAGGTATAAAAAAAACTGATCCCCCCCCCGTTTCCCTGCATCCCTCTTTACTGTCATTTTTTCATGTCATTCTTAGGATATGTCGCTTAGTCCCCTCGGCGGTGTTTCTCTTGCAGTTCAGAGGAAGGCCCCCTTTCTCTTCCACTGTATTGTCCACTTCCCTTCTTTTCGTTTTGTTCTTTCGTATGACTCAGTTCTTTGATGAAACTTTCCCCACTTCTGATCCCCCCTGAATAAAGACCTTTCGCTTTTTTTCGGTAAGAAAAGTCCAAATGCCTTGTGCCAAATCTTTTTTATTAGACCTTCCTCCACCCTAAAGATTAATGCCTCCAGTTAGGGAAGGAATCTTTTCTTTTTGACCTTTTCTCGAGTGTCTGCTTTCATCCTGAATCTTCTTCCTCCTCCCCAGACCGACTTCCTTCGGCTTTTTCGTGTCTTAATGATTAAGTCCCACAAATTTCTTCAGTTTTCTATGACAATAAACGGGTTATTTCGGCCCCCCCCCCTCCTTACTTCTTCTTTATGCAAAACTGCAATTTTTTCCCCCCCCATCTAGGTCTATTTGCTTCACTTACGTTTCGTCACTAGCCCTATTTAATGCTGACCCCTCAATTGATTTTTTCTCCCCATTCCCAATGTTTTTCCACATTCCCCCCCCCCAGTCGAGAACATCTGATACACCCCCCTTTTCTCGAGTCTTTTCCGTATGCTTTTCATTCCCTTAATGATTATTTCCCGGCGACATCACATTGCTCCCCCCACTTGATTAGGGGCAATACATACCTTCGGATAGATTTGCTTACCCCCAGATCCAATAGGTACTTAACCCATTTTTCCACCCCCCAAATTTTTCTTTGTCTTGCACTGACGGACAGACCCTTTTCCTTGAACCCTTAGTGTGATACCTAGGTCTCCCCCATTTGGGCCACTTCTGTCCTCAAATCGCTTTCTAAATGTGCAATCCGAATATCCCAGAATGTCCCCTCCCCCCTCCCACCCAGCTTCCATAGAGTTAGCACTTCCCTCCCCCCCAATAAGGCCCTTTTTCAAGCCCTTTTTTCTGAGTGGTCTGCACACTTTGTCAACACCAGCAGCTTTTTCCCAGCGGTTCCTTAGAGTGACCTCCATCCTCAATATCCCTAGACACACTTCTCCGTCTGTGTTCTTCATTCTCCTTACCCCGCTAGAAGTCCAACCGGGATGTTTACATTCTTTCCCGTCTTAAACTGTTTTGTGTTTTGCCCCCTCCCTCTACTGTCATGTACCCCCCGAAACTCCTTCCTTATGTTGTTCAATTTTAAAGAAACGTCCCCGTTTTCCCCCCCAATTTTTTGCACCTCATCGCCCTCTTCCAAACAACGAATTTCTATCGGTGCCCTCCGGCGTCTGGAATTTTTCTGCCTCACTGATATAACCCGCGTTTTTTTTTTTATGAGTATCAGTTTCACCATTCTCTCTTCGGTTCCACTCTTTGTCCTCTTAACTTGCTTCCACCCCTTTTGCTCTGGAATGGCTTCAAATCCCTTTTTAGTTGACCACCTTCCGTAAGTTATTCCCCTTTCTTGTTCTCTTAAAAGTTGTTCCGTTAGTTTATTTTAGAACCTCATCCATCCCCTGTGCTCAACGGCAAAATCTCTCCCTTTCCTGAGGACTTTTACTTCATCTTCCTCCCAAATCACTCCCCTTCCCGTTTTGAAAGGTAATGATCTTCGAAATCGATGAGACCATAGAGGTTTATTATTACTCCCCTTTTCTACATTACCTTCCAAACCTTTTCAGAACTCTAAACATTAGGACCACTTTACCTAAGTCGTAAGATTTTGCCCTTCTTTTTCTCCCCACCCCCCCCTCCTATTGCCTGAACCTCACCCCCCCATGAGAGTTCTTTTTTCCCTTATCCTCTATCACCAATGGTATTACTCACTCTGAGTACTGCTGCCCAGTACCTCACTGTAAACTATTTTGACCCTCCACTTGCTCCACCCGCTCTCCATGTTATTCTAGCTTCGAAAAAGGTTCCATTCTGTCCCCCTGAATTTTAGGCACTATCTGCCCCCATGTGTGCCCAATCTAGCCCCTTTTTGACCCTATACCGGAAATAAATTATAGTATTCATTTCAAACAAACCATTGACCCCCTCCGCCCCTGTAGATCTCTTCTTCCCCCCCCCCCCGCCTATGGATACTCTCGGCTTTGCTAGAGGTTTCCCCTCCCCGACTGCATTCGGAAGTTTCCTTACTGATCTCTTGTCAATCGAATAGATGTCGCGACCCCCGATTCCAGAAACTCATGACCAGTAGATTGTCTGCTCTTTTTCTCCTCTTGACTCCGACCGTAAGAATGTAAGGGCACTCAATATGTAGAGTAACTTTTCTCGCGACCCAAATTGCGCAATATAGCCGCCCTCTTCCGCAGCATTTCGCTTAGTCAAGAGATAGCTCATATCTTACTACTTATTTCTATTCCACTCATGATGGTTTTTCCCCCCGGTACCTCTCTTGCTAAAGGAAAAGGACCCCGAGCTTGAAAGCTCCTAGTTATCGTCTTGTATGCTAAGTGTGACATTTTATTTCCAAAGGAAATATCAGTCCATATTCGCCTGGCTTAAGGATCTGCTAGTGATGAGCACCCCTCTTGTAATGAAGCTAGGTCGAACCCCCCAAACGATCCCCTAAGTGGAATTAGTCGTCACATAAGCGTTTTCCACCCGCTAAGGCATCGCTGTCAGAAAGGTACTACCAAACCCCCTGAATTGCCATCTCCCACGAGCATGCTTTTATCTTTTTACGTCCCCTTACTAGAAATTCTAATAAGTGGTAGCCACCTTTTTCCATCGGCTTGGTTTTGGGGATCCATTGTTCACACGCGCGGTGTTAAGGCCCCACTGTGGACAATGTCCCCTCACTCTGCACTTTCGAGACGGGCTTTCTATGGTGTCGCGAATCAGCAGGCTTGTTCCGGGAAACGGCATCGAACCACAATGCCCATTAAGTTTGCCATGCCCAAGTCCAATGAAACCATCAAGGTTTTTCCCCTACATTGTAACCCATCTTGCGGACAGATCACCTTGATCCGGTCTATTGGGCGTCTACTCCACGGATTCAAAGTATGTTTCCCCCTCTCGTCACGTTTTTCTCCAACTTGGCTACCAATCTCGGCCAGCCGCTTTACAAAGTTTAAACATCATAACTGTATCGTGGAAACATCCCCTGACCTTCCCAATCTGCCCATAGTTAGGCACAGACGTAAGGTTCTCCCC
>Ga0179591_1332234_pt1 | contig 11309 bp, 11 predicted proteins | sample CZOMad2_1_08_16f_FD_182891 | JGI IMG/M metagenome (GOLD analysis project Ga0179591, IMG submission 182891) | Vadose zone soil fungal communities from Angelo Coast Range Reserve, California, USA - CZOMad2_1_08_16fungal (PacBio error correction) | ecosystem: Environmental > Terrestrial > Soil >... | reverse complement strand
TTTCTAATTAAAACAGTTTTTTTTCTGCCCAGAGTGTAATGTCTTCGGGTCCCCCCCCCCCCTATATGGACAACTGTAGAACACTGAGACCAGCGGCGGTAATTTCTCAGAAACCCCCCCCATCAGTCCACTGTCGGTCACCATCGTGAAGAATTCTTTTCCCCTCTCCATCTCCAAAAATACAGACTTTCATGATCGTTATCACATTCAATAAAAATCATTTCCTTTTCTTCTTTTATACAAAATTGTGAAGATTCCCTTTCGTTCCTCTACCCAACTAAGATTTTGAGGAAAGAAATTTTGCAATCTAGTCGCGGTTGTGCCCCCCCTGTGAGGCATGCGCCCTTTGACCCCTTGGGCTTAAAGTTATTCCCGATGTATTTTTAACGGTTATAAGAGATCACACTCAATAGAGAGTGCTATTTGCTGAGTTTCCTCTTTCCTCTTCATTGTATTTTTGAATTTTCTGTGTTAACCGCCTTTCGTGAATCGTCATCCTTTCCCCCTTTTCTACTTTACATATCTGACACCTCCCTTTCCCCCTCACTCAGGCGCCCTCTGGACCCCTCACGTTTTTCCCGGAAGCCCAACCCCCGTTATCAAAACAAACTCCTCCTCGTCAGCTTGATTCCCAATTCTTTTTCCTCTTAGGTCTATGGACTAATAGCCTTCCCCCCCCTGTTCGATCCCAGTTTGTCCCCATCACACGCATGCTTTTATACTGTAATTCGTGTTATCCTACGGGAAGCCGGATTGGCTATCTTAGTTACGGGTCCCTTAATTTTATTCTTTTTTTTCTGAAGCTGTAATCTCCCCCGTAGCACTTTCTTTGACGATACCCCAGAATCAGCTTCCCTTTTCCAAGCATTCTCCCGCTCTCTTCCTCTACTCCAAATCACTATCTTCTAATAGGGGCTCCTCCGGTAAGACTATTCCGAATCCAGATGGTATCTTGGCATTAGAGGACCCACCCTCCATCTACAGTTTTGCCACTATGCCACGCTGGGGTTCTCTTCCCAACAATACCCCCCGCGCATATGCGAAAGACATTCTGTACCTACCAGGGACAGGAATCTCTAACTTTGCAACCTCCCTAATGTCAAATGTCTCGCACAGAAACCATCCCCCCCTGCCCCCAACGACTCCTAAAAGTTCCACCCCCCATTTTACGCGTGCAAGCAAGAACCTCTTCCCGTCCAGATTTCAATAATTTCTTTCTTTTTTAGAATACTCACTGGATCAAATTATCCCCTCGGAGCAAACTTTGGTGGAATAATGTGGTTTCTAACATTCGGCCAAAGACTTCCATCTCTTCCCCCACTAATGGGATCCACCAAAGAGGGTTTAAGGGTATCTTCACCCTACCTGATGTTATTAATTCTATATATATATGTTATTCCTTTCTTGTGAGTAACACGGTTTGATGTACGGTTCTCTACCAACCCTTTTCCATTCAGAGTCTGCAGATGTGCCCCTTAGTCCTCTTGTTCTCCTCTCCCATGATAAAGACCGTTTGTCCCCGAGATGCTTAATCTCTTTCAAGTAGGTATTATCCCCAACCCTGGCTATTTGAACCGATCCCATGGTTAAGGTGGACCTTCTCCCCTGATTTTCCTCTGAAGGTGGCTCTGTAGATTCCTTCTTTCCCCCATGGCCCGAGAGGTTTCTGTTGCCTAGGCTCAGTCAGGCCCCCACCCGACGTAGCTTCAGGAAGGTTATCTATTCCCCCCTGTAGTCTTTTCCAATCTCCCCCGTGTACTGTTCTGACTCTCTTTTTTTGTACATCCCTCTCCGCCCCACCCCCCCTTCCGTGCAAAAACCCCCGGGATATAGGTCTACGCCCCTCCTCTGAGAAACATCTGCATGAATCCTACTAGGCTCACCCCGATTCCCGCCCCTCCCCTGATTTTTTCTTTCGATTCCAGACCCCCCCTCTATCGGCCCTCCCCCCTCTCCCCCCATGTCACCCTTGTGATTGATGAGTAGTTAGTCAAGTCTGCCATAACCGAGAAATTTCTGTTTTGACTTACAAGGCTTGCACTCCCTCCACTCCCCACTTAAGGGCCGAACTAACTCGGTAAAATAGCAGCTTCAAGTGGGAAAGCCCCTTCTTAAGGCCCGTATGGCCGAAGTTCTTTTTCCGTTATTTGTTTTTTGCTCTCCCCCACACCTGTCCCTTCATGCCCCCCATGTGTTTTCAGGAGGCAAGTCCTCTTTTGACCTCAGAGAGCCTTCCCAAGTGTTGCTAGAGCAATTGAGCTCCCATTAGGATTTCTTTCTTTTTGTTTTTAGAAATTGGGGGCCTTTCCCTAAACTTCTCCCTTTTCAGAGTAGTGCGCCACCTTGTTCATTCCCAGGATATATAAAGCGGTCCATGTTAAACCGCCTCTTTATAGGGTAATAACCCTTCCCTTCAACACACACCTCATTGCAATTACATGCGTACACTTTTTCCCTATTTACATAAACTACTTCCTAGGCTGCTCCTACTAGTAGTCCTGTGATGGGAAACTTTCTCGTATCTGTGACTTTTTCTAGTAGATACGTCCCCTCCGATTCTCTCCCCCACTTAGGTGTTCTCCCTTTTAAAGTCCCCCCAAGGAAAGTTGCTTACTGGACTTCCCAAACCGTTGCGACTCTTTTGGAGTTTTAATATACACCCCCACTACTATTGTTTTTTCGTTTCCGTTATTGAAGCTTTCCCACGGTGGAGATTCGGAGATCCCTCCAAATGCTTGTGTCAAAGTTGTGAGTGTGAAATCCGCTCCCCGAATTTTCTTCTGTTTGAGATGTGTTCTCAGGCTTCAGTTTACCTCCTCTAGACCCAGGAATTTGGGCATTCTGACCGTAACATTTTCTTCTTTTCTGCCCTTCCCCATCTACCATGATTTGTAATAATAGGACTCTATTTCCTTTATGTCTGCATTCCACTCCCTTTACCCGGACTACCATCATTTATCCTCTTGTTGATGATAGTTCATGAACGACTTGTTTTTTTCCTTATAATGCATCTCATAAGGGCCCATCCTCCCCATGTAGAATTGGAATGGCCCTCCCCCCCTCGCAAGTTTCCCCAGCTAGCATGTCCCCCTGATTGACGACTGTGTCCACACCTTTTTTCCTGATCTTGACTACTCCCGCCCCCCCCCTCCCAACATCCAGGCTTATGGGGCTCACTCACATGATACACCCACTTGTCTTAGACCTTCATCTTGTTTTCATTTTCCGCTTAGCTCTGTTCCCTCCTCAAAACTCATGTTCGTTGTGATTACACTAGATTCCTTCGACCTTTTGTGCAGTCCCATTATGAACTTTTGTCCAAATTTGGGCTTTCCAGTGCCCTCACTTCCTTGCTTCTTTCTGATCTACGCTCCCTTACAATACTCGCTAGCTCCCATTCAACACTTCCTGCTTTATGACTCCTCCCCATTATGTCCTTTTTCCCCTCTCCTTTCCTCCTGTGACTTGCTATGTATTTTCCCTCCCCCTCATGCGTATTTCAGGACTTACTTTAATATCTTTATCTAACCCACGGTAGCCATAGGGAACACCTTCTTTCCCATCGCAATGCCCACCTTTCTACTTCCCCCCCACACTCCTCCTTCATCTTTATCTCAACCCCCTAAGGGCACCTATCTCCAATATGAGTCTATGTGGGGAACTCCCCACCCTTTTGCGATGACAAAGTTGTTGTTCGACCCCTCCACTCCCAATCATGCTCCCTAATTACTGGCTTATTTGCCTATATCGGGAAGGTCCGGATTGGCTACTGCCTTTAGTTTTGGCCCTTTAACTTGCGATTTCTTTTCTTTCGTAGTGTCCAAGTGACCCCACGTAGAACTGACTGAGAACCCTAGAACATTCCTAGCCCGCTAAACGAATACCCTCTTCCCTCCCCTATACATACCAATAATTCTCTTGCGTCTTTTGATAATACTCCTCGCTTTTTCATTCAATGTGTATCTCCTGACTTTCTTTTTTTTCCGTAGATCACCACCGTTTTTGCACTCGCATGGGCTTAGATTATCCCTCCCACCCCCCAACGCGCACTGGAAAAATGTCCCCCTGACCTTTCTCCCCCAATACCTGCCTACATCTCAGTAACTTTCTGAAAAGAAAGGGCGATCATCGAAAAACTCAAATTCCACAATTACGCTTCAACCCCCCCACCCTTTTCCTCTACAAATCCCCACCAACCTTGGGTCCCCTCACCTAACGGTCGGTCGTCAAATTAACCTTGGGTCCCGTATATCACTTTCTTTCCACCTCTGGAATTTCTTTCCCTAGGGATATCTGGTGGGACTAATGTTCGCCCCTTACTAACACCCTTCTTCTCCCCTCCCCTCCTAAGGTTCATATGAACCCCCCTGTCTTCCCAATCCATCCCAAATCCTGTTCTGGCACACCTCCCTCAAATGATGTATTATCCTCTATCCAGCGTTGTTGTTATGATCTCTCCTGCAGATAATAAGGTTTGATGTTAATTTTTCTACCCCCCCCCCTTCTCTATGGCACATTCAACTGGGACCATTTGTGTGCAGATGCCCCCCCTGAGTATTTCTTTGGAATACTTCGTTTTCATTGAATTCCTTCTACAGACCAGTTCCCCCCCAATCCTCCCTAGTAATTCTTCATTTTTTCATTCTATTATGAATTATCCTCACAAATTGACCCTAGTTAGTGGGAACAGTATTACGTTTTCCCCCCCAATCTTTCTTGCTAGGAAAAAGAAGTGGTTTTCCTTTCTCTTTGGGGTTGCAGAGTGACCTCTTCGTTTTGACTGATGAGTCCCTTAAGTGACAGTGATCTTCCTTTAGGTTATCTAATGTCTATGTTCTTCCTTCATTCTCCCTTATCGTTCACTATGATTTTTTATTTTGTTCAATCTCCGCACCACCTGCGTGTTTCACCGTTGGCTCTATGTATATTTCTTCTCGGAATTTCAAGTAGTCGCTCTTTCATGACTTTTTATGCGATGGAAGACCTTAACTTAGATTATGTTTCCCCATGTACCTTGAGTTAGCTCTTCTTCTTTCGTCTCCCTCTAACTATCTCTCTTTTGTGCGCAGTTTATTTAGCAAGTGATTTTGGGTCTCCCCCCTTGCATTCACTCCGACCAGATCCCCATTTACTTCCAACGTTTACTAGGAATCGCCCCGGGCTTCCCCGGATCACTCTGGCGTTCCTAGCCAATAATTCACCCAAGTGATTCATTGATGGAATTTTGATGGAATCTTCCCCAAATTTCCTCCCTTTTTTACTTTGTGCTTAATCATAGTACCTCATCGCTCCGCACACAGTTCGTTGTTTTTTCTAGAGTCATGCGTCCCCAATTTCCTTTTTTTTTCTCTTCATCTTTAACTAACTGATGGAACTGGTCAAGTGAGTGCAATTGGTATGCACTTTTCACCCCCCCTTAGCTGGTAAATGACCTGTCAATACGTTGTCCGGTTAACACACCCCTAACTCCCCATTTTACCACCTATCCTTCCACAGGACACCTTGGATCTGTACACTCCAAGACGCGATCCCTATGGTCTCTCTCCCCCACGAGCGTGTCTAGGAAAGATATTTGTTATAGGGATCCGCTAGCTTCCCTCACAATCGGCGTTAGAAACTGTAAAGCCCCCCCCAGTTCCCCCCTGTTGCGCATTGTATCAATGGACTGCCACATCTCCGATTTCCCCCTCTCCGTAAACCCCAAGCATGAGTGTGTCGTGGAACTTCATGTAACAGTTGGAGCAAACAAGATTTCTTTTCTCAGCAGTGTGAGATACTGATTATCATGAAGTCTTTCTTGGGAGTGGCTGAGGATCACAGGATTCTTCGAGGTGTGTGACCCGTATTCAGAATTGGCTCCCTTTCTTCCAAAACCGGACGATGGCCTCCCCCTTTTTCCTTCTTGTGTAATACTAGATTTATGAGCCTTCCTCCCCTCCTTTAAGTGACTACCTTCTTTTCTTCCTATCTTTCCCCCTTCCTCCTGGTTTTTTTTTCTCTTATCATGAAGAATTGTTTAAATAGTTTCCTTTTTTTGTCTTCCGTCATATTGGCCCCTCATTCATCCATGTATTCTGGACGGCGCGTTGATCCCTTTCATCCTTTTCTCTCTCCCAATTCTGAAAGTTCCCTTTAATGTGTTCATAATTTTCCCCCTCAGCCCCCCCCCCCCGACTTCGCTTCTCGTGCTACCCCCCCATCTTCTCCCCCCCCTCAAACTCATGATTTCTTTCTAACCCCTCCAATGTGCCGTTCAGCTCTATCTCTACCCAAGTTGATGTTGTTGAGCTCCTATATCTTCCACGGTTTTCCACCATGCGAACCCTTTGGCCCCCATGGCTTTTTTACAGTTTGCTACCGTCCATTGTTCTGCCCTCTCCCCCTACTTAGACTGAACAATACTAACTTCTCGTTTCCCATCAAGCCTCTTGTCCCAATCACTTATGGTAATTGTCTTTACATTGTCCCTTTTCTTTTTTCTCTGGCATATTGTATGTGTTTTACCCCTCGACGCGGATCCCATTCTTATTATATATCCTTTAACTTCAATAATTTAGCTCCTCTGGAACACCTTAAAGTTAATAAGGGTCTTTCATCCCATACAAAAAAACTAATCACTTCCTAATTTTTCCTCTCCGTAATATTCAACCCCCTCGGCTGGCTATATTCGGTATATGCTGGTGTCCCTCCTCTGTTACAAGGAGATGGACCACAGGTGTGGGAGACGTCCCCTTTTCCATACCCCTGCCTTTCTCATGTAGATGACCCCTTTTTCTGCCTTAGGTTGATCCGGGGACTGGACCAGTGAACGGTTGTCTTTCCCCCTGAAGTGGAGCGGGGTTTTTTTCTTTCCCTAATTTTCCATCCCCCTAGTAGCAAGTGCGGTTCTTCTAACCTCGAATCAAAGACCAGCTCTCCCCCCTCCGCAAGCCTCTATATCCCCTCTTTCCCCACTCTTAGTTTCATCTTCGCCACTCGACTTGCTTTCCTTTCATTCCGTCTCCCTGGAAAGGAGGTTGCTACCCCTTCTCCCCGATCCACCGTCTTTTTCCCTCTGCACGCTGTTTTTCTCTTCCACACAACCACCCCGATATCCTGCCCACGCTACGAATTAGGGCCAATTTACAGCAAATTTCCTATAAGCCTTACTCAACGGAAGCACTGTATTTTCCTTCTAAACCCATAAACATGCTTCACACCCAAGCCTAAAGCAACCCCCACCACGTATGGGTACGCTGCTTCCCTTTACGTTCGGTGGCCCCCCTTCCACCCCCCTCTGTCCCAATAATGCTATTTAATTCCTCTCCTGACCTAAATAGTCAATTCTTCAAACCTTCGGAATCATTTGAAGCCACCACACTAGTCCCTACTCGGTTCACATATGCACCCCATGTCCCCCCTGGAATCAACAAAGAAGGGTAAGGTGTTACCTTCCCTAAAATTCATAGCTTTTAATCCTTTGTGTTTTAGCTTGTTACCAGGTTGTATTATAGGGTGTAGATACACCCCCCCTTTCATCCAATAGTTGAAATTTGTGGGTGAGATGTGAACCTTTATTATTTTCTTTCTTTGGTTGCCCCATGATCCTTTGCCAATCCGAAATCACGCTCGTAGGTCCTTTCCCCAGGTAGTTAATAGATCCGTTTGGACCCGAGGAACGGAAACAGTGGAGGTGCTTGCCGCTTCAAAAGTTTTTTTTTGTGTAGTGGAGTTTGGGGTGCCGCGGCTTTTTTTTTTTTCTTTTTAGTTCCGAGGGAATAGTCCTTCCCTTTAGTTCTCTTTCCGTCGTGTTCCCTGTTTTGTCCCATTAATCCCTCCTTAGACGTTTAGTCCCTTCATATTGTGTGTTGGTTTCCATCTAATCCCCCCCTCCTTCTTTTTAGCAAAAACGGGGGATTATTAGCCTCATTGCCCTTTCCTCTCCAACCTTGATGATTATGTCGGGGCTGAGCACCAGATTAACTAGATTCTTCCTCTTCCTAGATCTGAGCTTGCTCAGTTTCTTTCCTTTTCTTCTTCTGTGTAGCGCGGTCCCGTTCTTTGGGTTTGCTCCAGAACACAACGTCCTGTTCTCCCTGCCCTCCATAGCCATCAGGCTTCCCTGGAATTAAGCTTCCTCCCTTCCGACCCCCCACTTTATAAGCTTCCTCTGTTTTCCCTTTGATTCGGATTCTCCACACCTGTTCCCCTGCTTTTTATGATTAGGCCAAATAGAACCTCAGATCACCAAGTTGTTGGATGAGCAAGCGCGAGAGTACCCTGTTTTCTTTGTTCGAGAACTGTTTCTTTTTTTCCTTGAGGTGTTCCAGAGTGGCGTTACTTTCTTCCAAGTCGAAACCATATAAATTATCGTAGTATCTCTTTTTTCTCCGCTTCGTGTACAACAATATTTCCAATACTAATGTGTACCGCCACTATGTACTAAAAATTGGAATCTCGGTTCTTTCTCCTTTCGCAAGCGAGATATGTGGATGGGAAATCTTCTTTTCTTGTATTGTGCCAGTCCGTAGATCCGGGGATCCGCCGTCTCTTCGGGTTTTTATCCCCTTTAAAGCAACAAAGTCCAGTTGCGCATTGGCCCAATGGACCTGCCCCCTTTTCTCTTATACATAGGGCGGGTAAATCTCAAACGACGCGTGGGTCAGTGGAAATAGAGCTGAGAAAGTTTTTACCCCTTCTTTCTGGGACTCCGTAGTGTGAGGTGATCAGTGTGTCTTATCCCCCCTTTCTTGACTGATGTGGAGCTGTGGCTGAGTTTTTCCAGTATTCCCTAGTGTGACAGTCTGGACCCCGTTCCCAATGTGTTTGCTGCTCTGAATGACACTTGCTGCCCTCTTTGTCTCTTCCCCTGTTTCGTCACGGAGTTATTGCCGTATGATGCATACACTAGGGAAGACTATTAAACGTCTTTCCCTTACTCCTCGTGGTGGTTGTGATCGATCCTTCCCTGTAATATTCCTTGAGTGTTCTTTCGAATGAGCTTAATAAGGGCAATAAATCCTTTAGTCTTCATATGGACTGGCCAGCCCTTTTCCCCAGTGTCCTTCCTACTCCTTTTTTCTTCAAATTCCTTAAGTTCCGAGATGTGTCACACCCTCTTCTTCGGTGGAAATCCTCAGCATCTCTTCATGCTTTCCTAGTGACCACCACTCATTAACCCTTTTTTTTCCCCCCCTCAGCTGATGCTGCTTATCCTCCCCTTTTCCCCCTTGACTCTTTCTTAGTTCCACTAATTACACCTCCTGTTTTCTTAACCCGCCCTATGTGATCTCCTTTTGGCCAGTCCCAGGCCCAATCGCCTTCCCCCCCACTTGGGGCTTACAGTGCTAATAACTCTTTCCCTGAGGTTCCCCCGGATAACGAGCTGCAATATTATTCCCCAGTTTCCCTCACATATATTTTGTTTTTTTGACACTACTATAGTCTTCTTTTCAGTTGATTGTACGCATGGCATTTCTCTTTCTCCGGTCTCCTAGTACACTAATAGCGTTACCCCCTTTTACTTTACTTCTACATTTATATATATACTGTTGACTCAGTTTCGCATTTTTTCCCCCCACTTCAAAGGGTTAGGCCATGCCCCATGGATCCTCCCCACCCCCTCAGCTTTCCTCATGTGAGTAGCGATCTATTCCCCCGACAATCTTTCTTTTTTGTCTTGCTCTCTGATCTCTCGTGAACAGATGGCCTATTTACTTTTTTTCTCTCATAAGAACCTTCCTCAATGCATGCTGGTCCTTCTTTCGCTTCCTGCCGGAGTTCGGATCCGGGTGAAGCCGGCTATTCTCGAATAAATGGTGGTTGGTTTCTGCTTCCGGTGGGTTTTTCTATCCCCCTTTCGCTTGCTCCTGTTCCAACTGCAGCTACACTAGAATGCAGACTCCGTTCTCTCCCCCCTGATAGCAATATCAATAAATGCCCCCCATAATATAGGTTCTTTTAATGTTTTCTTTTGCAGTACAGTAGTGGCCGTTCATTTCCCTCCTGTTTCCTCTACTGGACTTTTCCCCCCCCCCCTGAATCACTCTTTTTTCTATGCCCGCATGTTTTCTAGCTAGTTCCACACCCCCCCCACCCAGCGAGGAAACAGGACCCACGATAAGCATGAAATACCCTCCATCTCCCTGGCCATCCTCCTTGCAACGAAAGATTTCACTATCTTCAACAGCTTACACCCCCACTCACACCATTAGTGCCCCCCCCCTCCTTAAACCCACACCCCACTTCGCGGCAAGCACCCCCAGTTTTTCTCCGGTTCACACTTCCACCGATCTTTCCCCTCGGCTTATGGATTGATTCGATCTGATCAAATTAGAGCAATCGCTTTATCCCCCTGTCTGGAAAGCACCTCCTAACACTCTGAGGCCAAAAGTGGCCCCTCCCTTTTCCCATTCTGACAACCACCCCATGGCTTTTCCCCATCCCCCTTGTATGTGCTTTCTTCTAAAAAACTTGCTTGACCCTCCCTCTTTTCCTCTCCTCTTTATTTCGATTCTACTAAGGTTTGATGTTAGTTGTAGATTACCCTCCCCTTCTCTTCCCCCATTCTTTCAATAGTTTTGGAAATTTGATGGGTTTCCGTTCACTTTTTCTTTTTTGCTTTTTCGGGTCTTCTCTCCCCTTACCTGCCCCCTTCTCAACATTCACTTCTCTCCTCTCAGCGTCTCATCGACCATAAGTTATTGACCGACTTCCGGTTACACGGAGACGAGACCAATTGCGTGTTTTTTTGCAAGTTGGTTTTTAGGTCGGCTTTTGTGCCCCTCTTTGACTTTTTTTTTCTTGGCGGGTTCTGAGACCCCCTTAATGTACCTTCCTCTTCCCTGTCTATTCTTGTAGTGGCCAGAATTGCTGTGTTTTCTACGATCTGTTGTTCTTTTTTTTAATCTAATCTATACTCTGCCAAAACTGGTGGTTCTCTGTTTATCTCATCCTCTAACCCATTACCAGTGAGACAAAGCTTCTCTTCACATCCTTTTTTTTCCTGCTTCGTCTGATTCCAAGATTAAAGCTAGATGGGCCCTTTCCTTTGATATTCTCGAGGAGTTGTTCTAGGTTTAAATCTGTCCCTTTGCTTTTTTTTTCTCTTCCTTCTTCCTTTACAAGGAGCAATTTCCTGGGTTTTTTCTTCTTCCCCCGGACCTACAATCCAACTTTTCCCCCCCCCCGGGTAAAACCTACCCAAACGTTCACTTTTTAACCTATCCCAACCGCTTCCCCTTCTCATCCCCTTTCGTAGGCTATCCACTACTACAGTACTCTTTGATGCCTTTCTCTTTCTCCTCCACACCTTGTACAAGCATGTGCCC
>Ga0179591_1270144_pt1 | contig 11309 bp, 8 predicted proteins | sample CZOMad2_1_08_16f_FD_182891 | JGI IMG/M metagenome (GOLD analysis project Ga0179591, IMG submission 182891) | Vadose zone soil fungal communities from Angelo Coast Range Reserve, California, USA - CZOMad2_1_08_16fungal (PacBio error correction) | ecosystem: Environmental > Terrestrial > Soil >... | reverse complement strand
GGTCTCTTTTTTCTATGAACGGTTATTCTTTTTTTTTCCAGGTCACCCCTGAATGATGATTTTTGACGCTCGGATGTAAATCCCCCCCGAGTCGGCTCGCTTTTTGTCGGCAGTCTAATCTTATCTGTGATTTTCCGTTCGAAAATTGCATCCTTCACGTGTATGCTGTTCGGTCAGGAGTCCCCTCACCCGAAGAAAGTTCCTGCTTGCTGGACGAAGGAGTTTCTTTAACTTTGACTTTTTTTTTTGCTGGTCCTATTAGTCCCGCTAGAGAAGCAACCCAACTCCGCTAGGATTCTTTCCCTCGAGTTTAAGTCGTGTGCCTCGTCGGTGGTTTCAAATCCGGTCATTGTGTTTCTGTGCCCCCCAAGAGGTAATTTCCTTGTTTTTTGTGTCCGGTTTCGCTTTGCGTGTAGGCGTTCTCATATGCGTCTTGTCTCGTTGCTGTTGTCCCCAACCCTCGTTTCGCTTCCCGGTAATTTATTGTGCTTTCCCTTCCTTCCCCACGAGTTTTCCCCCTGGACTTTTTTTGAGCCCGCAGTCCGAGATGCGTCGTAGACAGGTAAGCGGCCTCCCCCCGCAATGGTTTTTTTTTACCAACTCCGGACTCGCCGTACGCCACTTGCCCCTTCGTCCAGGGTGATGTGTTTGACTAAGCCGCATCAAAAGATACGACGGCGCGTTGTTCTTCTCATCGCCCTGGTCATCTCCTTTATCTGTATCCCCCAGATTCTTATGCTGTTACCCCAACTCGTTGCCACCGTCCTTTTGGAGCTAGGCGTAGACCTTTAACTTCCTCCCCTTTCCGTTAAGTTCCGTCTTTTTCCTCTTTCGTCGAAAAGTAGCCCCCCCCCTTCCCGGCATATGCCGGGTGCTCTCTTTTCCCCCTACGTTTTTTTGAGAGCTCTGGCTCCCAACGGCCCCCTTCCCTGACTTGGGCTCCCTTTTTCCTCCCTCCTATTCTGACTGGGACATTAAACAGTCGGTAGTGAACTGTTTCTACCGCCCCCCCCGGCTCCCCCCCCATGACTTCGAAGGGGTTTACAAGCACCGAACTCCTGGCTCAATCCGATCTTCATTGTCCGCTCCTTTCTCCACGTCCGTTATAGTTGTTTTCCCGGCTTCTTCGCGCCCCCCAGCACCACCCCTTTCGTTTTGACGACTGAGCGGAGATCTTTGCTACCACGTTTCTGCGTCGCTACGTCTCCCCCTCTTCTACGGCGGGCCCCTCAAAAGGTCAAATTTACCACTCTCTTTCTGCCGGCCCTCCCATACTCTTCCTAAATAGGAAGACTCGTGTTGCCACCCACTCACCTTAGCCTACATCCCCTTCCGTTCCCCCAGCCGCCCTTCAAGAGAAAGAGACCGTACACACGCCCCCATCGGTGACCTGTGTCCCGTACGGGCACGAGCCCCCCCAGAATACCCGTGACTGGACCAACGACGAGGCCTCCAACCGGTCCCTAGCTTTCCCCGCGAGCGCCCCTTTGGGTAGTTTCTAAGAGTGGTGGACTCTCTCCCCTCCAACCCTCCCCTTTCAGGTTAACGGTCGGCCCCACGCCGTACGTAAGGGTTACTCCGCTCCTCCTTCACTCGAACAGCGTTCCACCGTGGCAGGATGCACTGCCCCCCTTCCGGAGACTTCCTTGTCTCCGCAAACACTCTCCCGCCCCTTTAGTGGACCCCTTCCTTCTGAGCAACAGGACTCCCAGATCCCCGTGACCGGACTCAACACCGAGGCCGTAGCCCCTTCCCCGTTTGAAATAAGGCCCACTATACATCCCGTGGACTTCCCCCTGACCGCCACGGCGTGGGCCCCCTCGCACCACTTTCAACTGTTCCCTTTTTGACGGTGAGAAAGTTTCTCGCCCTAAAGTTTTCCCCTCCGATGACTTGTAACCGAATTTCAAACCTTGACCGTCTTTTGGGGCTCCGGCTCCCTTACCACCGCCTAATCCCACCCCCTACTCCACTTATTGACCCTTTTTTTTTATCCCTGTTAGCTTCCCACAAGACTATCAATGTGCGACCACAACGAGGATCATCCCTTTTCCTCCTCTTTTACAGTGGTCACTTCAGCCCAGTCGACTTGCCGCCTTGTGGATGGTAAAGACCGCACTCTTTTAGCTCCCTGGTTTTGATTGAACAACCGAACTAATTTCCCTTTTTCCACCTCACGCCGAGCGATCAGTCTCCGGTCCTCTGAGTTTTCACGAGTCTCTAACTAGCCAACGTTTTTATTCCCAGCCCCCCCAGACACAAGTGACGGATAATTAACCCAAGTGACTTTCGATCGACCTACGTCCCTTTTACTTTTGCTGGACCGTGTTCTGGGCTCCTTACTGAACCGGTACCCCAGCCTCCCTTCCCACCCCAATTGAGATCCAAGTCCCCCAATTTCAGTTCACGGTTTCTTTTCACCGTTTGTGGGTGCTCTGACCCCACCGTGGCACAGAATGGAAAAAGGTCTTGTCCCCCTCCTCGACGGTGAAAGTCGATAGTTCAACAGAAGTTCTCTTTTCTTTTTTTTTTTTTTTACATTGAACGTCTCTTCGACGTATCACACCACTAGTTTCAACACCACAGCTAACAAGATGACTCTCGACATTTTCCCGGTAAATTCTGGATCTTGAACATAGAGACTTTGGACGGGTCTTCAGTGCAGTCCGCATCGTCTTCCCCGCACCGCCTTGAAGTGATCTTCTTATGAGGTGCTATCAGTACCCCCGCCACACTTTCACCCCCACTTGTCCCAACCACTCCCCACAATCCCGTCTCTTTTCACTGACCTTATATCTAGTCACGGTGACGGACCTCTGGGCGCTCTTGTGAACTTAACCAATTGCACGTTTACCCCCTTCTGCAGTGTTCCCGCCCGAAGTTTGGTTCGTTTTTGTCTCTTTTATTCTTTTCATCGTGTGACACCTCCTTGTAGGTACCAGCACCGGTCCCAGGCGTAGAAACTGGTCAGAAGTAAACACCACGGTCACGACTTCTGTGCTCCCCCTTAGATCCTTCCTGTCCTTTCCATCAGTACTTTACAGTATGTTAGTTACCCCCGCGTTGCCCTAGCGGATGCGTTCAACCCTTTTTTCCCCTCTCTCTCCTCGGTCATGGAGCCTTGGCAGTCGCTCACGTCGTGGCCTTGAGCTGGTCTCTTGCTGTATTTTTAGGAGGCAGATGCCCCCTGTACCGCTTATATCTTCTTTTCCGTTTGCCTCGCCTGAATTCAAGAATTCCTGAGGCTTAAGAGCGTTGCTGCTCCCTGCAGAACCCTCTCTTATCTCCCCCTGTCCGTCAGCTTTCATGCCGAGCTAGACCTTGGTGGCTCCCATTTCGCACAAGAGATTCCACGTACCTTTGTCGCGTAGACATTTTTTTCGAGTCCTGAGCTTGCGCGCTTTGTTCTACGTCGTCTTTGACACAACCACCCTCTGTACCCACCCAACCAGAGGATCCTGCATTTCAGCGGAATTTTCGTTTCTGGCTTGCCAATATCCTTGCCCTGACTCCTCTTTTACTACTCCAGTGTGTTTGGAGATCTCCTCCCCCCACGAGCCTTGTCATTAAGACCCTTCATCCCCCCTCTGATTGCGTTTAGATCAATAGGTTTTCCGGTGGTTTGTTCGTGAGTTTTATAGGCGTAATTAACTCGAGCAAAGCTTTGGCCTCGCCTCAGGACATTTTATCGAAACTTTTCCTTTCCAGCTCCCCCCGCTGTAGTGCTTAAGGTTAAGACCCCCACGTCCCCACTGACTCTTTCCTTCCTGAGTGCAAGGTTTCCCCATCGTTCGTGCATGATTCCAGCACAACAGTTATCCCTTCTCCTCTTCTGAAGTTCAGTTCTATCGTCACTCCGGCCCCCTTGAAAGTTTAAATTGCATCGCTTTCCCCCCTTCTTCCTCAGGAAGAGGAAGATAAGTTGTATCGGCCATTTCATCCAGTAATAGAGCCCGAACGTCAGCAGTGTGAACCCTTATTGACTTTTTCAAGTCTGTTAACGAAACCCTAATGCCCCTCATAGTTACCTGACTATGGTTTGAATTCTAGGTCGCGCTCAACGGATGCACCAGATTAGGACCGGGTGCCCGATCCCCTTGAATAAGCCCAAGTGTACCCGGTAATCCTCGCCACAGTCCCATCGTTTTTGTGAGGGTCCGTTAAGTAAGCACGTCCTCCACCCCTCAAACCCCGTACGCCGCTTCATCCCCTGTTCGGTACAACTTGGTATGCGGTAGAACCTCGTCCGTTTTCCTCCCCCCGATCGTCCCAACATAGACCTGAGTCAGTGACCTCTCTTGTAGTGTGTGGCCCACCAAGTGGTCCCCCGTTTATGAAATTTGCGTTGTCCTTCACCCCCCGACCGTCCCCTTTCTTTGGTCATCCCCAGATGACCTTAACCTTAGTCCCGTTCCAAAAGATATAGTCGACGCTCCCTACCTGACACGTCCCCTTTTTGTTACGAGTAATTTTTCCTCTTTGTTGACCGAGAATGCATTTATCAGTACGTTACGTTCTCCCATGACCGTCCCCCCCTGCTGACCCCCTCTAGTCTTTTCTGAATGAGAGAAACTAAGGCCTTACTTTTCTTCCAGGGTTAATTTCACCCCGACACCGCCCACCATTGCACGTTGACTTTTTCCCGTGGTTTCCTTGTCATCGGCAAGGAGGGTGGTAGGCCAGAGTCTTTAATCTCCGCCCCCGTGCTGGCCAGAGAACAAAACCTGTAAAATTCCCCCCCAGTAAGTTTCATTAGGTCTATGTCGACCGTTCCTTTTCGTTAAGTCCAGCTTCTGATTGTGTGTTCTCTGGCAGTACGCCTGCAGCAGGAGGAGGGGCCGCCGCCCTGACCTATTTGCCTTCTGAATCCTCCTCCCTCTTACCCGGAAGTACTGGTTGTTATCGTCCTCCTTACGCTTACCGATTTAGAGGTTAAACCCCGTCGCCGTCCTTTTTAGAGTGTTGTGGAAGTAGTGGTCCATATGCTACCCCCCTAGGTCTGAAGCAAGTTTTTCTCCCCGGTGCTAGTTTTGTACCCAGACCCTTCCCCGACTGTCACTTTCCCCCGCGTCTTTTGTTTTGGTGTCGCCTTGAAGTTTATCCGGAGTCCCCCCCGCCGCTTTTGAGTGGCTGTACCCTCCCGGCATCCTTGCGAACGATTCGGTTGAAGTACGCTGCCGAAGTCACAAGTGACTTTCCCCCTGGTTTGACAGTTTCCTCCCTTTTTCCGTTCGAAGTACTTATTCGTTTTCCTTATTGAATAACTGTTTTCGCCGTCTTCACCGTTGTATTCACTATGTCCACGGTCCTTTGGACAGTCCCGGTTGCGAAGTTCTGTCCCGAAAGGAGTAGCGTGTTTGTACGTTTTTGTATGTCGCCTTCTCCTCCCTTGTCATTAGTTCCGATGTTCTAGGACAGCGTCTTGAGTACCTTCCTTGGCCTTTTTTCCCTGAGTCCTTTACCCTACGGAGTGTGGTAGATAGTGCCCCATTTGCTCTCTGACCCCAAAGAGACTTAGTCTTCAAAGTGCCAAGCTTTTTGAAGTGCCTCGTCTGTGTACACTTCGGTATTTTTTTTCCCTTCTGGCCCTAAGCAGAGTAAAAGGTAACTCTTTTAGTGTGTGTCATTTTCCTTTGCGTGGTGATTGAGGATCCGAAGGGTGGATCAGGTCTTTGGTTCTTTTGAACCACGTCTTCTTCCCCTAGTACCCACCTTCCTCAGTACTTGCGTGATTGACGTTTAACGCTCTGTGGCCGGTGTATCTTCCAGACGTCGGCTCCCGTAGACGTAACACGTAGCATTGGTATTCCCCTTGCCCGGCTTCCGTTCGTCAACCCCTCAAGTTGAGTTGCTGTGATCGGCGACTCCCTCCTTTCTCCAGAGCCTGGGCGTAGTGTGAACTTGCCGCCGGTCATCAGTCTTCTCCTCCCGAGTGTTTTTTTCCCCCTTTCCCTTAGGGACATTAGGCTGTGAGTAGGGATAGTACCCCCGTTCCTCCCTCCCTTTCCTTTTAGGGCCCGTTCGACTTTTGTCTAAAAGTAGGAACCGGTCAGGCCTAGTGCCGTGGCGTTCTTTCCTTAAGTTTTTTTTTTGTCTCGAGATGGAGCAAAACTTCTTGATGAGGTGTCTAATTTTGGCTACCTCCCATATTCGAACTTTTCCCTTGGCCCGGCGGATGCTGTATATGCGCACAAACTTTCCCCTCGATTTAACAGCAGCATCTTATTTGATTCTGATCCGATCTTGTTGGTTAGATGACCTTCCTGGGGGCCCCGACCTTTTAGTTTCGGGCTGGACCTCTTCGTATCTACCAGTCCACCCCAAATGTCAGTTGTGACCCCTTACTCTCCCGTCTGAAGACGATTTTTCCCCCAGGATGCGTCGCTTCCCCTTCCTGACGCATCGACTTTTGGCCCCCGACCACTTTGCCATCCTTTTTTTGACGTCCCATCAGCCCTTCCCTTCTTCCCTGAGCATAGTTTAAGCGTTTCCCACATCCCACGCTACTTCTTTAACACTGTTTGAAGAACCCCCCGTAAACACACGCATCGAAACCGGACACCCACTCCACAGCGGTGTTTTTTAAACATGCCCCCTCCCCCTTGGCACGAGAAAACACTTTTTACCGCTTGTACCACCGTCCCCGAGCATCCATCCGGTCCGTACGGTTTTTTCCCGAGCGACTTGGTGTTCGAGCGCAAAGTCCCGTGGCAATATCTTCCCCCAGCCCCTCTTCCCGTTTCCGGCCTCGCCCGTACTTCACCTTCTCCTTTTTTTCAGTTCCTCTTCAGTGACTCGAACGCGTCCGGTGCTTCTGAAATTGGTCAGTCCCGCGAACCTTTTTTTCACAGGCTTCCCTTCCAACAGCTGCTTCTTCCATCCCGTCGCCGAAAAACTTCCACAAACCAAGAATGCCCTCTGGACGACCCCCCCTCTGGCGATCTTCGCAATACGGCAACACTTGACTCTCTTACTCGTACCTCAACGTCGCGGACCTCAAATATCCCCCCCCCCCCCCCGTCACGGTCAAGGGTCTCAGTCAACTTCTTCATTCTAACGATTAGTTTCCTCCTATCCGCACAGACGAACTAGCCCCGCGACGTCGTTGCCCCTGCTAACCCACCCAGTTTTTTGCACCCCCCCCCCTTCCCCCACTCCTCCGCTTGCCTAAGTGCCCCCTCGTTTTAGCGGTGATGTTACCCATCAGGCCTATCAACTTGACTCCCACACTCGGGCTTCACTGTCGCCTCATGGCACTTCCTTTTCCTCACTACGTCGTAAAAGCCGGAGCCCTTTTTTTTTAACGCGCACTCGTAATTTGACCTTTTTCCGAAGAACCTCCCGTTTAACACGTCTTTCGATGCTTAGTGAGTACTCGGCTCGTATCGGCCTAGCCGGCGGACGAGTCCTACTTCCGAAGAAAGACAAGTTCCACAAGAAAAGCCGTTCTGACTTCACTCCACTTCCATGTACAGAGACACTGATCATACGGAATGTACAGTGGTTATGGCCCTGCGACGTCCTTCTGCATTCCCCCCCCCGTTTCCACCCCAGCTGACCGCCAAAACCTCACCTAACCCACAGATCACCCAGGTGACCTTTCCCACAGGTGGTTTTAACCCTTGTGGAGGGTTTTCTGTGTGCCATCGCCACATGGCACTACTGTAAAGGGAGTGGACATCTTAAGCGTTACCGCTGGTCCGAACCAGAAGTCCCGGATCATTCTCCATTCGAGTTATCCGTAATAAATAGCCATTCTCGGTACCCCCCACACCTCAACAAGTGATGTAACCTCGTACACAGACTGACTGGTTCCTATAGCTCGTTTATCTCCCCCTCCGCACCGTTGGAAAGCTATGTGACGTTACTCACTGGTTCCCCATCCCCTAGTGACGGTCTATGTGGATGTCTTGTAGTAAGTACGCACACTCCACGTTTTTTCCCCACCCCCAACCCACGACCCTTGCACGTCTCCTCTTTCCCCGTCGCCTCGACCGTGCTTTCTTCCTTCTTTAGGCCACTTACGTTTCAATAGTCAGGCCGCTTGAGCAACGGTTTCGGTTTTTGAAGGTCGCTGTGTTCTCCCTTTCCCCCCCCTCTTGTAACGGGGTCCTTTCGATTTCGTCCGAAAACCGTCGTTTCCGGCTTCCACAGTTAGCGTACCCTTACTGACGTCTGTGTCAATAAGTCGTGTTGGCGTGTGATGATACTTCATTCCGCCATATCGATTACTTTATGAAGCGGTAACACGAAGGTCCAAAGGCTTTTCAGCTGCGTTCCCCCACCTCATCTTGACCGTTTCGACTCGTGAGGACGACCTTTCTCTGCGATCCCGTAGTTGGCTGCTTGCTCGGGGATGACCCCTCTTGTTTAACGCGGAGCTTTCATCTACTATGACTTTCTCTCTTAATTCAAGCACAGTTTTAGGAGCGATCATGTTGCTGTCTCCCTTCCAGAAATCCTTAGAGAAAAGATGCCATGCCGGTATGCTTTGTGTACCTTTTGGCTTTAACTTGCCCAAGTACGATATTCAGTACCAGTTTTCCGTCTCCTTCCCCCCTTTTTTTATGATTGGCGTCTAGTGCGACCTATTACTGATTCCAACTCCCCCCCCTCTGTCCCCCACCCCCCCACCCCCCCCCCCCCCTTAGTTTCCTTCAGCTGGCATTCGGTTGGCTTCCCTCGGATTGATGAATATATATTATACTACTCCTCATTTTTGTGTGTTGCTTGGAGAGATTCACGTCGGTAAAGCCGGACCTTGACCCCCATGCTGCCCGCGCTGATCCTTCGTTGTGGTTTTACAGAGTGTTTTAGTGCTGTTATAATTGAAGAAGCACCCTCTTGCTCCAGCTCGGCTCGACGAATTCCCCTCCTCCAGGGTAGACGCGATGTTTTTCGTGGTGTGAAGATTTCAGTCCTACCCAACGCATCATCCCAGTCATTGCCTTTTTCTTTGAGTTTGTATAGCTGTGTGCGCGCACTCTGCACTAGATTTTCATAATTTCGCTCGGCAGGCCATTACGATCCCCGGACCTTCCTTCTTGAAGTCCCTTCCTCATTCTCTCAACCTCCTCCCCTCCTGCAGCCCCCAAACGGTATCTTCCAACAATGATTCATCTATCTGCGAAACCGTTTTCCTAAGGCCTGGAAGCCTACTTACCCAGAGCACAGTCGGTGAAAGACCCCTACTTGCCCTCCGAGTTCCTCGCTTTGTCTTTAAATATAGTGCTTCGACTCTCTTCCACGATATTAGTGACCGTGTGTTTGTACGCTTCATCTTTTCCGGCACCCGCGTTCCCGTTTAGTAACCCCCCCAGCGTTGTTCCAATTTTCCCGCCCCCCCCCAGCCAAGATAACCAACCCACTCCCCAGTCGCTCTACATTCTCTTTTAATTGCCGGTTTATTTGTCCCCTTCAGCGAGCTCCAGTACTAGTTAATCAGGTGGTCCTGATCACTGTAATTCAAGACGGCTTTCTTTTGTTGGTGTAACCACGTTTTGTTTTGAAAGTCAACTTTGCGAGTACTTCTACCCCTTCCCATCCCCCGTTTTTTTCACTGATTTGATTCGTGACCCTCTGAGGAACTTCTCCCCGTAGTCCCACATTCTTGCACTATCCGATCCTGACCCGTTTATTTTGTCCGATGGATCCTTGGTTAGATTTGTTTTTCGATGCCCTCCTTGATGTCCTTATTAGAACTCCCCTCCGTGATAATGAAGACCCACTTAGGAGGGTTACGGACCGATCTCGCCTTTCCATTCGATGCCACCCTGCCATGCCCTTGTCCACCTTTGTTTTTCCCCAGTATTTGGCACACATCTGTTAACCCCCGTGTGCCTTCCCCCTTTTGGTGAATGGGCAGCGCAATGGGTGGAGCCCCCTTTACCGGAGAATTCGCCCCACTTCGCCCGAGCCACTCACCCGGTCCCGTACCTGAGTCGCTGGAGTACCTGACGGTCTGAGTCAAACCCGTATTGTTTTCCCCCCCCTTTTTCGTAGTAGGGAGGCCCCCGGTGGCCGAACGTCCTCCGGTTTTTAGGTAGCGTGCTCGAAGAATAGCAGCCTTCCCCCTTTCAGAGTTAGTGGTGTTTTCTGTCCTGACCGGTTCAGCTTAGTTTGCTTTCCCCACCCCCCCTTCTTCCTGTCTATTTTGAAGTTAGTGAGATTTGTCATAGTTGCGACAGATCTGTTCACCTTTCTCTGTTAAACGATGTCCTTTTTGGTAACGACCCCAGCTTTTCCCCCCCTCCACTTATTGGAACTGATCAAGGAGAGTTCTTGGTCCCGGTGGGGCGGATTTTTTTTAGGCTAAGAGCCCACGCCGTCGCTTTGATGTCGTTTGTTACGAGTCCTCCCTTCCCTTCCACTACTCGTGTTATGAAGTACTTCCCTTTGCCCTTACTACCCGTTCCACCCCCGTGTTTTTTCCTCTTCCCCCAGCAGAGACGTTTGCGTCGCGAGGCGGTTTTTATCTTTAAACGGTTTCTGACGTTCTCGTTGGATCCAGGTCTTCTTTCTTCCCTGGTCCTCAGTTGACTCTTAGCAAGACCCGGCTCTCTTTGTCGTCAGGAGAAGCACGGTGAAAGTTCGCCGGAGCGACCCCCCCTGCAGCTTCCCCCCGTGATAGCGGGCAGCCTTCGCGGAAGTTAAACACTTCAGCTAGTGGACGATTTCCGTCGGCATTGGGGTCCAGATCATGCCACGCTGTTGGTTCTTCCTAACCCCCCAAAGCTTTCAAGTAAGAGATGACCTTTAAGTGTCTTCGTACTGTTTTTTAAACCCGTCGAATGATGTTGATTCCCGCTCCGTTTACATGGTCACGCTTTTTTGGCGTTTTTGTGTGGCAGTTCTTTTGAGTTGTGACGAGGCTATTTGACTCATGCTTTTCGGGCTCGTTGGTTTACACGCGATGCCGACGGGGCCTTACTAAGTTAAAAAACACCGTCTGTTGTGACCACCGCTCGAAGTGTTGAATGTGGAGAGGTCCCCCAGTTACGATGCGTCTCTTTTTCCTTCACGCAGACATTCAGAGGCAACTGCTTTCTGCCTTCTCGGCACGTTTTTTTCCCACTTGTGACGTGACTTTGTTTCGGCGCCCCCGACAAGCCGTCAGCCCCGTAACTTTGAATTTTTCGGTCGTAAAGGCATCGCCAAGGTCACTTCCTGATCCCAGTAGTTCGTTCCCTTCCCCACTACTGGGGGAACTATTTTCTCCTATGTCCGTGGACCCCGTCGCCCGTTTCGGTAGGTAATTCCCTCCTTCTTTCGTTTCGCAACGTAGCCACCTTTCTCATAGTTTACTGCGC
>Ga0179591_1254804_pt1 | contig 11309 bp, 14 predicted proteins | sample CZOMad2_1_08_16f_FD_182891 | JGI IMG/M metagenome (GOLD analysis project Ga0179591, IMG submission 182891) | Vadose zone soil fungal communities from Angelo Coast Range Reserve, California, USA - CZOMad2_1_08_16fungal (PacBio error correction) | ecosystem: Environmental > Terrestrial > Soil >... | reverse complement strand
TTTCTTTCTTCGAGAGAGTCTTTTTGCCGATGACACTACCTAACCTCTTGTAGTATTGGCCTCTCTGTAAATTCTAACGATACCTTATACCAGCCTTCTGTGCGAGCAAGAAGGTTTCCCCGGAAGAGTAACTCTTCCCGTGCCCGTCCATCAATCATTCATTCTCCTGTACCACGACCCAGCAATCATCTGAGGAGAAGTTGGACAAACTAAACTAAGGATGGGTAAGGCACAGACCACCCAGCACTTTCCCTCGCGCCCTCTTACGTTTCTGAATCATTACGTTTTTACTTCGATAGTTATGACCCCACTTGCCTCCCCCATATTCTTTCACTTTTTTCCAGATTGGTTTTTTTAACGTACTTTCTTTTTGAGAGCCCCCCCTCTTAAAAGGACTGATCAATAACCCATTTTTAGCGCAATGGGCCACTCTTTCTCCGCGACCCTTTCCCACTACCGTTTGCCCCCGAAATAATTTTCCTCCCCAGATCACACGTGCCCCCGCATGAACTTTTCTTGTCAAAACTTGCCTCCCCCATCAAGACAAAGTCAACCTTAAAAAGCTTCCTTTCCGTGATCATTCGTCGCCCGAGTTTTTACGAGGAATTAGGCTGCGTGCCCTCCACCCTTCCCCCCCAATCCTAAGGTAGATTGATTTAAGTTATGATACGCCTCATCATTAGCTTCCCCCTTAGTCGACGACGTTTCCACCTTTGGCCCACTACCAACCCCTGTCCGAACCTCTCTATTAAAAATGTCTAAGTCTTAAATTACGAGGATACTTCTTACATGGACGTGTTTCGTACACAGAAGAAACGCGGGTCCGACCCTTTCTTTACAGCGGCGAGAAGGTGATTTTTATTCAGAAATGTCTAGTGTGTGTCCCCCCCATTCCTACTGAATTGCATCCATACCAAGATGTCAAACATTTTAACAAGAGTGCCATCTTTCTTTTCAGATGGACAGTGTCCCTTCCCTCCTCCTTAGACAACCCCCCCCCCCCCCCCCCCCCCCATTTTTAGAGACGTACAGAAGAACAGTTTCGGCTTTCCCTGGTTCCCCCACTGCGTTTTTTCTTCCGCAATAAACCCTTTCGGTCCCCATTTGGTTCGATCCCAACCCAAGAAATGCACATGAGACTCACTCGGGGCTTTTTTCTTTCCACACCCTCCCGCAAGAATTTCTCTTTCATACCTTTTTTAACCCACTCTATGTGACACGTTAGGAGGGCCCCACTGCTTGTGGGCACCTCATTGATAAGTCTTTCCCGGACCCTCGAGAAATTAGTCAATTAGCAAGTTTCTCAAAACCTGAATTGCCTGGGGCCTTCCTGAGCTCCCCCACTATTCCCTTGAACGCATTTTTTTTATATGCCGTGTCGAGACCCCCAACCCTTGTCCGTAGGTAAGTGACAGCTCCCTCTTGTCCTTCTATCGCCGGCAGTCTTCTTTTTCTCCTGAGAGGCCTCTTTTTTTAGGGAGGAAAGTTTGCAGGTCAATCATTCAAGAATCCACTGAACGCCCAATTCACCCAATTATACTTGAGTTGTGTCTTTTCTCTGTTCCTAGGTACGCCCCAATGTAATTCTAACCTGCACAGGAACCTTGAATTTCCTCCAGGTCGCTCCTCTTCGAGACACTCGTATGACTCCTTCTTACAGTCAAACGTAGAGCAAACATCGTCGATTTGTCTCTTTAATTTTCAACGGCAGTTTTTTCATTGGAGACGTTAGTGGTAAAAGTTAATATTGTTTTGGTAGTTGTAACTTTTTCCCTCTTCTTTTTCTTTTCTTTTTTTATTCCCGACAAGCCCCCCCCCAGATCCAGACTCTCCCCCAATTAGGAAGGCCCCCTTTGTAAACAAACCTCAATACCCTAAGACATGTTCCCGTTCCTCCCCCTCCCCGCCGACAGCACCCTTTTTGGGAGATTGAAAGCCGTTGAGGAAAAAGGAACGCACGATCCTACCCCCTGGAGATGGGCTCATTTCCCTTGCAGTCAATCCCGGCAAGTTGATCCTTTCGCTTCCCCTCTGTCTTTTTCCCTTTTGCAATTAAGGCCGAACTTTTCTGGTTGGTTTTTGCACTTAAGAGATCATCCCCGAAACACGTTGACTACCCGCTGCCTGCCTTTCCCTTTCCCCACAGATTTCTTACGCTAGGTCAATCCCAACCTCCCGGAGACGTGTGAGACTTCTCTCCTCCGAATCTACAGGCGGGTTTGGTTGGCTTTTTTGTTTTTTTTTTTTTGGTTTGTTTGTGTCCCTTGTCCGTCGCATAAGCGAAGTTACTTTGCCCCTTTCTGTGTTTTTTTTAATGAAAGTTTTTCCCAACTCGAGTGTTTTTCCCATCTTCTTTTTTGAGTCCCACCAATTCCAAAGAGCGTACCCCTCCCCCCCCTTCCCCCCCCTCCCCTTTTCCAACAAGGGTTCTGTAGGGCCAAAAACCTTCCCTTTCTCTCTTGGCCCTTGGAAGGTAACCCGAGCATCGAGTTTTTTTCTCCTGAAAATAGATTCCATCCTAAACTAGTTGAAACTCCGTTTCCGTCACGTCAATCCGACTCAGCTTGGATTTTTCTAAGCCCCCTTTTGACCCCACCCAGAAGCCCACTTCTATGTGTGTCCCAACTGGTAGTTCAGTTTGGGTGACCGCTTTGTCGGGGCAGATCTTCATAATTTCCCTTCCTCCATTTGTCCTCCGGCCTCGTCCGTCTCTCCCTTCACAGAACGGACTACGACCTCCTTCTTTTCTAGAAATACCCCAACCTTGTCTCAGGAACCCGCGACTCGGTAGCGTTGTACTTTCATTTGACTTCGACTACCTTACCAAGACATTCCCGGATCACAAGTCGAAGCCCCCCCCCTAGTATCCTAACCCTTCCTCCCCTTTCTTCCCACCATTGCCCAATTGTGTTTCCCACTTTACCCTTGAACTCTTCTATCCCAGCCCATGTCGAAACAGCCCTTTTCTGGTGCTTTCTTTTTTTTCAGCCCCACCCTACTGGCCCCCCTTATCATGATTTGTTTGGACGTGTCAAACAGTTCCTGCCCATCTGGCCTTGTGTTTTCCTCCTCGTACCGCACACACAGACTGTAGTTTGTTCCCCCACTCTTTTTAGCACCCCCCCCTTCCCCCCCCCTCAATGGATTATACCGAGAGCTTTTTCTTTTTCCGCGACCCGTGCCCCTAGACCCACAAGATAGCTATGTTTTTGCAGAGAATGTATTTTTTTTTTGGTTTTGTTCCTTGTTCCTTGCTGCTTTTGTTCCTCACGGTTTTTCAGCTATCCCCTTTTTCTTCCCTGCACTCCTCTCCTCATCTGTCCTTTCAATGAACGACGAAGCCCCAGAAGTCCCAATTTCTTTTGTTTTGGTGTCTTCCCTTGTATTCCACTTCCACCTCTTTTGGAGGTGAAGCGTGGGAGCCTCTCTCGGGACTCTCATCGACCTCCGATCCCGCCGACCTCTCCACTATCAAATACTTCGCCTTCCCTTCCTTGTTGATTCTCTCCAAAGAAGTTTTGTGAACAGTGCGCGATGTGTTATGGCTAGTTCGTTACACATCCCCCCCCCTTTACTTCCTCTGACAACTTCCCTTTGTATGTGACCCTTCTCTGACATCTCTTCCCCCCAAATCTTACCCCCCCGTAGATATGAGTTGTTCTGCTAGTTTGAATTCCTCCTCTTTCTCGCTTAAGTCTTCTCACACTCTGGTGCAAGATCTAGATGTCACTCCTTTTTCTAGATGAATTCATTTCTTTCCCCATTCGTTTTCCGGTTAGTGGTGTGATGTCGCCCAATCCTTTGATTCCCGAGCCTCTCCCTTAACCCACACGATGTCCGAGGCGATACCCCCTTACTGCCCAATTTCATTTTCTGTGAGTATGATTTCGCGCCTTTTCCAGGCCCCCCTTCCCCGGCTCCCGGCCCCCCACCGGTGATTCCCAGCGCCCCGCCCAATTTTTTGATTCTTTATTGAATATTCTTTTGCGAAAAATATGGAACCTTCCCGTTCTCCGGCCCGCAGTAACAGTCAACATGACCTCCGGTCCCACACCATCACCCTTTGAACTGTACCGCCGAGACCGCGTCGCTAGAAAATTGCGCTTTTCTGGTCTCGCACCTTCAGTGCGCTTTCTTCTCCTCCGCCTTTTTCATTTTGCAATAGCCTCCCCTCCCGCAGGCTTTTTTTTCTTTTCCTATAGTAGATCCTATTTTACGTCTTAACGATAGAACCCACGTCACAAGGGATGAGTCCTTTCCCTGCCCCCCCCCTGCTTTTATCAGGTCCTTTCCCCCCTATTACCCCCACTTTCCCCGCAACGCGTGTACCGTCCACGTTCTTCCCGTATCGATCCTGCAGATAGGTCCGTCCCTTTGTTTTTCGTTTCCCCCCCTTACCACCTGCTCTTTTTTTTGTCTGTTTCCCCCCCTCTCGCTGTGGTTCAGTTGACTATTTTTTATAGTCGCCGAATCCCTTCCTCCCTTAGGGGTTTTCGTTGCCTTCCTCAACGGTCCGTGTTTTTGCATATACGACATTTGAATGGAGTGTGTAACTGTACCCTTCCTTTTCTCCTGCTTGCCATCACTGTCTGCTGACTTTTCTCTCTGATCCATTCCGGCCCCCACCTTTTCCTCATACTCCCCTGCTCACCCCTCCCCACACCTCCGAGTACGTAGCCTTTTTTGCCAGACACCATTCTCCCCCCCCCCCCCCCCCCCCGCCCCATCCCCCCGAAGGCTTTTTCCCCCCCCGCTCACACACAGCACCCTGCCACTTGTCTTTTTCCCTGACTGTTTCCTTGTCGTATTCCACCCCTCCTGTGAACTTTTTAGATTTTTTAGCCCCTCTGCTTTCTTTTTGGCTCCCTGACGTAGCTTTTTTTTTTAGCGCTTCCACACTTCTGTGCACCGGCAGTTGTTTTTCTCGCGTCATGAGTTTTTTTTTCCCCCCCCGTTCTCGGCTCGAATCACCTTGTGGTTTTTGTTTTTTTTTTTTTTTTTTTTTTCGGTCGGCGACGCCCATACAGGTGATTTGCCCACCGAGTCGGCAAGTTTTCCCTGAAGCATAATACATTTTTGTGATCCCCTCCCACCCCCAGACTTCCAGGGACGCAATTTTCTATTCCCTTGTCCAAGTCGCGAGTGGGTTCTTGTAAACCATTGCCTTTTGCTAACCCCCCCCCAGACCCGGTAGTCCTTTTTTGAAAAGTTATGGAGTGTCTTCTGTCTTCCATTGGCTTTCCCCCCCCCCAGATTTTGTCAGGTCTTCAATTGTGGGCTTATTTTCTTGTCGCCTACAGCATATTTATGTGTCAGGAATTTTCGACCGTGTGCACCTAGTGCAATGTACAGAATCTCCTACTTGATCTAGCCGGTGTCTAGTGACCCCTTCTGAGTCAGTTGGTTTCCTCCTCACATGATCCCTCTCGACTATTTGTAATGAACCCTGTATGTTTGCCCTCGTCTTTTGCAGAAGTTCGTTCTTCCCCCCTCCCTTTGTTTTTTTCCAGTTCCTGTGCTCACTTTTTCTATCTGGCGTTTTGTGTGAATTTCCGATAGAGATCCCATCTTGTCCCGAGACAGCTTAGTTTTGCCTCGTGGCCGCTGTGCCTTCTTCTTTTTACTTTCATTTGTCATTATGCTCTTTCCTCCTGCCCCTGCCACCTACCGTAATTTTGCTCAACTAGTTTTCCCCCCCCCCCCCAGTTTTCCGTTTTTACAACTTGCACGTTCACTGCGAGTCAGTTGGCATGATAGCTTGTTTGTTGAGCAGTCCCCTCCCCTCTTCCCCGTGCCCTTTCTACTCTATTCCCGCGAGGAATTTTTTAAATGAAGGGTACGCTTGCCTTTCCCCAGTCCCGAACCCACCTTTTTCTTCACTTTTCACGTGTTCCCGCCCATTTCTTTAACCACACTGAGATCCCTCACCTGGCAGGCCCCTCCCTCACACTTGACTGCAACACCATACCCTACCTTCCTTCGAAGTTGCATGTCACCTTCAGATTTGTAGTTTAAAACTCACCGACCTACCTCTAATTCTTTGCTTGTTTTTCAGTACACCCAGAGCGGCCATCCTGACCGCGCCCTGTGGTTTGTGATGCACAGGTAATTCCCTTTCCCCCCGCGCCCGTGGCGGGAATCTCCCCTTACTAAGTTTTAGGATTTTCCACTGACCAGGGATTTAGCCAGTTTCCCCAAATTGAATTTCTGGGCATCCGGTGAAGATATAAACCACCACACCCCCCCCCCCCCCGCCCGCCCCCGCGCCCCCGACCCCTCAGTTTTCACCCCCCCCCGCCCCCCCCACCAAACACACACCCCCCCCCCCACACCCACGCCCCCAACACCACCCACCCCCCCCACCCAAACAACCCCCCCCTCCCCCCCCCCCCCCCCCCCCCACCCCCGAAACCCCCCCCCCCCCCCCCCCACCCGCCAACAACAACCCCCAACCCCCCAAACCCAAATCAGAACCCCCCACACCCACCCACGCCCCCACCCCCCCTTTCGCCCCTCCTTTTCTCACATACACATTGCACAAACCGACCCTTCTCTCCCCCACCAACCCCACATCCCCCACCTCGCAGCGCCCCTTCGCCCCCCACCCCACAACCTCCCAGGTGGCACACAACAGCCCCAACCAAAACCACCGGCCCCCACCTCGCCTCCCCCCAAACAATCCCCCCCCCAGCCAAACCACCTCTCCCACCCCCCCCCCCCCCCCCCCCCCCCCCCCCCCCCTCCCACCCCCCCCCCCCCCCCCCCCCTGCCCCAGCCCCCCTTTTCCCTTGCCCCCCCTTTCCCAGTCAGCACTCTCTTAGAGGGTAGCGCACCCAAATAGCGGACCCTCATTCCTTGGATTACGTCCTACTTCCGTCCCTTTTTTTACTTGTCCTTCTCGAGCAGCTCCTTATAGCTCGGTGCACAAGTTATTCTGATTTCACCTCTCCTTGTAGTTCCGTAGATTGTTTGCCTGTGAACAAGTAATTCACCCTCCTATCCCGGACCTCTTTCGCCTACCATGATCCAGTACTTCCCCCCCACCACAGATGTAAGTTTCCTTCCAGTTCGTCTGCCATTTGATGCGAGACGTCAGTTTAGAGTGTAATACCCAGTGTCCCCAGATCAGCCATTCCCGTTCCATGGCCCCCCCACCCCCCCCCTCACTCCATTGAATATGTAAGAGTCGTTCCCCTACTAGTTTCGACCTTGAATAGACTTACACATTGAAGATTAAGGGCACCTACTTCCTATTTGTTTGAACTGCTCTCCCCGACACCCCTGATTGTTTCTGTCACATGAACAGCCCCCGTTCCGAGATATTTTTTTCGGGAAATCGGTTTTTTTTTTTTTTGGGTGATCTCGCTATGCGCTCCTTTTCCCCGTTCTTTTTTTTTCCTTTCCCACTCTCAAATGAAAGAGCCCAAGTTCCCGGACTTTCACATGCCTCGCAACCCCCGTTAGCGCGCACTACCGTTACCAGATAAGCACGTCCCATTTTGAGAAACCCTTGCGACCCCCCTGGTCGGCGACTTCACTTTTTTGCCTCTCCTTGTATCTTCCACCGAGTTAGACCCCCCCTTTATCTGCCGACCTATTCCCTTTCCCCGAGGTTCCTATTGACCCTTTTGGTCCCCCACTCAACGTTGTTAAGAGAGGGAGACCGGCAACGTTCTTACATGAGATGCTCAAAGATCCTGTGAACCCTCTCTCCCTGTTCCTCCCGCAATTTCGCAGAGTGTTATCTCGACAAATACACCTTTGGCCAGAGAAATCTAAGAACATCCTTTCAGCATTTTCCCAAAGAGATCATCTAGCACGTAGAAAAAACAGGCTTTCATGTAATTGACACACCCCCCCCCCAAAACCAAACCACCCCTCCGACACCCCCTGCAGCACTGGTCCCCCCCCCCCCCACACCCCCCCACAAAAACCACCCCCCCCCACCCCCACCTCAACACCAAAGGTACCCCACCCCGCCCCACCCCCCCCCCTCCCCCCCCAGACCACACAACCCCCTCCCCCCAAAACCACACACACACCCCCCCCCCCCCCCCCCCCCCACACGTCCCCCCCCCCCCCCACCCCCCCACCAACACCACCCAATTACCACCCACACCAAACCCCCCCCCCGCCCCCCCCCAACACCCCAGACCTGAACCCCCCCCCTCCCCCCCCCCCCCCCCCCCCCCGCCCACCCCACCCCCCCCCACCCACCCCCCCATGTGACCCCCCCCCCCCCCCCCCCCCCCCCCCCCCCCCCCCCCCCCCCCCCCCCCCCCCCCCCCCCCCCCCCCCCCCCCCCCCCCCACCCCCCCCCCCCCACCATACTAGCGTCTGGGACTACCGTCTTTGTACTCCCCGTGCCCTCGGACCATCTCAACGGTTATTTTTGAACCTGTTTATCGACGACCAATCTTGAAATTTCGATAATAGACCAAACCACCAACGTAAACCCCCACAAAAACCCCGCAACCCCATGCTGATGTTTGACAAGGCGCTTGCCCTGCAAGATCCCTCCCCCATCTCTTGGTGATGATTTTTTTACTTGAACCTTCCATCCCCAAACGAGACCGTCACCCGTTCATACCCAGAGAAAGGACCCTTTTTCCGGCGAGCCGTAATCGGCCTCCCGGTACATCCTCGTTTGCGCCCCAAGTCCTACCGTGCCTGGTTTTTCAAGTTCTCGTTTTGCTTTTTTTTAATCCTTGCCATCGCGTTCGCACTTTGTCATGAGTCTCCCGCGCACGACTCTCTTCCCTTTCCCTCCGCATAGAAGCATCTAAGCAGCTGGCCTTTGGAGAGTTTTTTTTAAGTACATCAGGTCAGAAACCCCCACGACGGCCACGCCACATTTCTATGCTGAGCCCCCCTTTCACCCTCCTTCCACGTTGTGCGCTGGCCTTCAAGGTCCGGTTTAAATGTTGTTTCTCTTAGTTCATCAGTTCCTGGGTCGAAGTTTCCGTCTCTCCCCCCTTTCTCTTTTTCCCCCCCCCCCCCCCCGCCCCCCCCACCCCCGTGTAATTATTTCCCACGGGGATATTTTTGTCTCGTGAACGAGTGCGTAACACCCCCCCACAGTCATCTCTTCTCCCCCTCGCCTATCGACGAGTACCCCCCCGTGACCTTTTTGTTCGTGAGCGAGAGGGTCCACTCATGCTTCACCTTTCATTTCCCATTCAGTTTTTTTTTCTTATAATTCTCTCCTTTGTGACACCCTCCGAGCTACCCTCAGAATCCCCTTCGCCCCGTCCCCTGACCCACCACATTTTGGTTCGCGCTTCCACGCATATCACCCCCTACTCGCCCCGACTAGCCCCTTTTGCACAGCCGTATGTTCGTGCCCCCAATGCCTCCTCTCGTATTTATGAATGTACTCAACTAATCCTCACTACATGTTCCCCCCCCCCCCGTTTCTCCCTTTTTTTGGAGTTTTTGATAGACACAAACCATTTGCGCCTCTGTCTCCCCCCCCCCCCCCCCCCCCCCCCCCCCCTCTCCCCCCCACCCCCTTTTACCAGAGTGAGTGATGTTTAAGTTAGGCCCACTCCTGTCTTTGCTCTGTCCCCTGCCTGTGTTGTGTCTCTGCTTTCCGTCTTGAGAATCATGCCCCTTTTTTTTTCCCCCAGACGTGTCACTCTGATTCCTGACGATGGCTTCCCCAGCCGCCTCGTTCCTGATGTCCGTGCGCGCCAGTGAACTTAAGCCGCAACCCCACGTTTTTTTTTACGACGATTTTGTGCACTAGGCCCAAGCTTTTTTTCCCCCTCTCGCATCGTCCTCGCATATAGTGACGCTTCGTCCATTCTTAATGCCTAGACGGCCCTTTTTTTTTTTTCTTTTTCTTTTTTTGCTTCTCACCCCCTTTTTGAACCTTACGAGTTGTTTGCCGACGGTTTTTCCCCCTCGGGAAGCACTTTTTTTGAAGTGTGACCTCTCGGCCCTTTCATATCTTTTTGACTTGGAAAGGAGTTATTCCCTCCCTAGTCACTTTGATGACCCGCTTTCATAAAGTTCTTGATTTCGATCAAGCTCACTCCCCCATAAAGAAAGAGATGTTTATCTATGAAATCTTCTCGTATTTAAGATCTTTACCCATATTCCGATCTTTTATCATTGCATTCTTTTTCCCATTCTACCCCCCTTTCCCCCCCTCCCGCATCCCCTCCAAGGCCACAGAGACTCCCCCAAAAAACATCACCAAACCCCTCGTAGTCCTTTTTTTTTCTGCCACAACCTGACTCCACCCCCCCCACCCAACACACCCCCCCCGATGCTCTTGTAACCCCGAAACCCCCAAACCAAGAAAAAACATGAAAACAGACTCCCCCCCTGAACCCCCCCCCCCCGCCCTCGAATAAAGGCACTCTTCTTTTTCCTTTGGCGTCCTTTCTCAATCCTCCTTCCCTTGACCAACTATTTGACGGAAAGATTTATTAAAGTTATTTTTTTACTCTATTTTCCCTTTTCATCTTCCTTTTCTGTTTTTTCCCAGTTCGTCAATTTTTTCCTCCTCCTTTTTTTTTATTTTACAATTACCTCTTGCTATTGCTGATTTTGTCTGGTTCCTACATTTCTTTTTTTAATAACCCCTCTAGATGAGCTTTTTTTCTCTTTTTTTCCTTTCGCGTAGTCCCCCTTGATACACCTCCCTTCCTGTAGTACCCTTTTGTGTTATACGTCAGTGAGTCATTTTTGCTGCGGATTATGTGGATGGTTCTGATCCGCAGTACACTGTCCCCTTTTTTTTTTGCGCGGAGGTCCCCCTTCTCCTCCCCCCCCCTCAATTCTCTCTTCTTACATCATCTGAGTAACAATTCTGTTTGGTTGAGAAGTTATCAGGACCGGGATAACGACAATCATTTCTCCTAATTGACCCCCCCCTAGAGACTTCCCGGGCTATTTTCTGAGTTCCTGATTTGTTTTTTCTTCATGAGAATGTGGAGGGTTGGTCCACTTGCTCGTTTTGCGCCGAGTTTTTTTTCCCACGCTGCTTTGGGATGGCGCGTTTTTCCCCCCAACGTCCTTTTCCCCCCTGCGTCGGTGTTTTATCTATGATCGGATTCAGCTCGTTTGTTTCGTGATAGGATAATTTTATTGATACTGATTATTCGTTTACCGTTCGTCCCCCCCCCCCCCCCCCCCCCCCTGCCCCCCTCGCTTTTTCTTGGATGTTTTGTGTACCGTGTTCCCGACCTCATAGCGACACTCTACCAGATTTGAGCCTTATTTTCTTTTTTTATTTTCTTTCCAGTGATTTTCCATCATTCTGGCCAATAGTTTTCTTGGAAGCATTCCTCCTTAGTTTC
>Ga0179591_1232852_pt1 | contig 11310 bp, 19 predicted proteins | sample CZOMad2_1_08_16f_FD_182891 | JGI IMG/M metagenome (GOLD analysis project Ga0179591, IMG submission 182891) | Vadose zone soil fungal communities from Angelo Coast Range Reserve, California, USA - CZOMad2_1_08_16fungal (PacBio error correction) | ecosystem: Environmental > Terrestrial > Soil >... | reverse complement strand
AATCACCTTTGTTTTTTTTGATACCTCCGTCGAGTTCTTCTTTTTTTCCCCTGCAGACCCCCTTTTTTTTTTTACCCGGTTGACTCATTTTTTCCCTCCCCCGTTTGTTGTTTTTTTTTTCTCAGATGTGTAAAACTTTTGTACCCTTTGGTGTCAATTGCCGAGAACACCCGGAGAGGCATTTCACTCTTCCACACCTTTTTCACGTTTATTTCAAGGACTAACGTGGCCTCAAGTCCCTTGGTCGTCTTACGGTAGAATTTCCCCCACTTGTCTAATAAATCTTTAGATGTTTCCCCCCTCTCGGCACCAGAGTCACTTTTGTAACATAGCCTTTGGACCCCTTTTTTGAGTTATGTTTCTTTTCCAGCTTGAGGTTTGAGACCTGGCCCCCGGGACCCCCTTCCGCAGTCTTTTTTTCAGTTTTTCCATTCTAGTTTCCTCGTCCTGTCAGGTTCTTCTTCTTTCTTTGATGTCGCGGCAGGCTCATTCAGTTTGGAAATGGTATTGTGCGTGCCCTCTTTTTCGTTTGACCAAATTTACCTCAGTCTGTGTTACTCTCTTTCCCCTGGCCCAACCCCCCTTTCCCGCGGGTCCAACTTCCCCCCCTGGTGTTATTCCTTTTTGCCGTTGGAAAGTGGGCATAATTTTTTGTTTTTTTATCCCCCCCCCAGGCGTAATTAAACTGCTTCGCTTTTCTCCTGCTGTTTTTTTCTTTCTTGGTGTACCCCCCCCTTCGTTTCCGTGGCCCATGTCTGTTTTTGTATTCTCCACATTGGCGGTTTCCCTTACCCAGATCTTTCGCGTGCAGATACCTCTTAACTTTTTCCTTTCCGGTGTGACTCTTTGTGGCGTCGCGTTCGGCCTTTTCTTTTTTGTTCCGGGGGATAGGATATGTCTGTTTTCTGTGCCGCCCAACCGCAGATCCTATTGGTCGTGGTTTGTTCTCATTCCCGGTCTCCCCTCCCCTGGGCTTGACTTTACAACAGCTCGTGAAAATTGTCTTTCTCTCTTCCTGTCGTGCCTTTTCCCCCCCCGGCGTAAAAATTTTTGCTTTTATTACCTTTTTTGGGTCTTTTCTTTTTTCGTTTGCAAAACTTCGTCAGGAATTCTCTTCCCCTTGTACGCTTTTGGTCAGTGAGATTTCTGTTTTTTTCCACGGTTTTCCTAAGGTAGCCAAGCCCTTGAGGCCAAACATTCTGCATCCGAAATTTTCAGATTTGCTTTTTTTTGCTCTCTCTCTGACCGCGTTCCCCCCCCTTCCCATTGGCCAACTGAGCAGTCCTAGATTTTTTGGTCTCCCCTTTAGGAATACATTATTGCTTGTTGGTCCACGCTCTTCCCCTCCTTTGGCTCGGAAAACCTGCTGCCCCGTTCCCTTTTTTCACTTTTTGGTGATTTTTCCTCCGCTTTTTTTTCCGGGATAGGACCCCCCTTCTGTGCCCCTCTTCCTGTCCTTTTTCCCCCCGTAACAAGGTTCCCGCCCCCGTGAGTTTTTTCTCTTTTTTCTGTTAGAACGTAAAGGTACATTTTTTTTTTTTTTCCGCAGTGGGACCCTTTGAGTTTTGGTACCTTTGACCTTTTTGTTTCCCCCCTTCCCCGCGGTGAAGTCTTTTTTTTTTCCCCCAATAGTTTTTTTTCCCCTGCGGCAGTACCCAGTTGCCATTTTTGGTGCAACTCTTTTGGTTGACAGATCTTCATTGCCAATTTAGGGTCCTTTTTTTTTTTCTCCTTCTATCTGGGGGGGTTCCGCGCCCCTTCGTCATTTTTTAGTGTGACGATTGATTTTCTTTTGACCCCCCCCATTTTTTTCCTTTCTCAAGGTGGTTTTTGGAGCTTGGCGTCACGCACTGGGTACTTTTTTTTTCATGTATTTCCACGCCCCCCCTGAATTGCTGGTGGTTTTTTTTTTTTTGTCCTGACTTTTTTCAATTTTCTCCTTTCCATCCCCTCGGTTTTTCCCGCACCACCATTTTTCAGGTTTGAGTTGTTTGGCCTTTCAAGGCGTCAGTTTTCCATTGCTCTTGAGGTCGGGCAACTCCGCTCGGACTTGTTTTTGGTAGAACAAGAGGGTTGGACGACGTTTTTTTCCAACCTCCGATCCGGGATTATCAACCCGAATACCTTCAATCTCCTTTCAAGAATCCCACTAAAAAACTTTTTGCGTCTGATAGTATGTCGCCGTCCACTTCTTCCTAACTTCTGTCTTGTTTTTTTTTTTTCCATTTCCTCTTTCGTTCTTCTGCGGGTGTCAAGAGGAACCCCCCCCTTTTTCCCCGCCGATCTCTATATCATCAAGGTTGTTGTTTCCTTGGTCTCTTTCCATCACCCCCCTTTGCTTTTCTTCCCCAACAGATCCGAAGTCTTGGAACTTTCTTTTTTTCCCATTACCCCGAACTCCCCAGGGGGGTTTTCTTTACTGCCCTTTGCCTGGCTTCGAAACCTCTCCCGACTACCTTTTTTGTTCCTTGGATTCTGAAAACCCTGTGTTTTTATTTGTTGTATCAGCTTTCTTTCTCGTCTATATCTGGCTTTTCCCTTTTCCTTTTCCCCCCAGCGTTGACTTGGCCCAACGACGGTTTACGTCTCTCCCTGAGTCTTTCCCCTCCTTCATTCTGATGCCTTCGCCCAACTCCACGAATGCTTCTTCCCGTGTGGTTATGGAATGAATAACGCTCCCCCTTTTGCCAAAAGCTTGCCCCTTCCGTTTGCCGCTTCACTCCCATGTCACCCCCATTTTTTTCCCAGTGCTTGCCAGCCCCCCCAAAACGAGCTCAACACCCCCCCCCCCTTTCACCCTCCAGCCAACAGAATGGCCCCCCAAACCCTTCCCTTTTAAGCCCCCCAACCAGTTCTTCCACCGGGATAGGCCCCCCCGTATACCCCTCTGTTTAGCACATTCGCCATTTTGACCTCGTCCTCTGCCGCCTGCCCATTAACCACCGTTGACCCCCAAACCCCAAGACACTCCTTCTTCCTTTTGATGGATACTCCCCCCCCTCCTCGTTTTTCTTTTCCCCCCCCACCAACAAAAAAGACCGCCCCGGGGCCTTTTTTATGGTCAACCCCCTGGTCCCCCAAGCCCTTAAACTTTTCCCTCCACCCTGTGTCCCCCTCCTTCGTCACTACTAAACCTTAGACGGGTACTGCAAAACCCTACCCGTCAAATTGCTTTAAACTTTTCCTTTACTGTGCTCCCCTTTTTCTGGCAAATTTTCCCCCTTTCCCCCCCTATCATTCCCTCCCACAACATATGGACACATGGTCCCCCGGCCTGATACGTTCTCTCCGCCCCCCTTAACGAAAAGCCCTCCGCTTTTCCCATTCTCATTAAGTCTATCCTCATGGCCTTCCCCTCTCGTCTTTTTGTTCCGCAAGTCAACTTTGTCTTTCGATTCTCACAAGCCCCAAACACTCCTGACAAAAGGTTTGGATGTCCCTTTCCTTTCGCGTTTTCCCCCCTTCCAGGTCTTCTTTTCTTTGGATCCTTTTTTTTCCCCCCGGCACTCCGCGTGAAAACCTCCCCGTTCGAATCCAACCCGAAGTTCCCCCCGAAAACATATCGCGTTTTTCCCTTCTTTCCCGAATTTTCCCATTGGACTTATCCCATGAAACCCCCCTTTCCAAATTGTTTATTTTCTTTCTGATGCCCACATTTTTTTTTCCTATCTCCCAGGGTCTCCCCCCCTTTTTCCACCTTTCTTGTACCCTCACCTTTCCCCCTGCGCATCCCCGCGACATACCAACACTGCAGCGTTGCCCCTTCTGGTTCTCTTGTACCTCTTTCACCTACCATTGATTATCTCTCCCTGGCCTTTCCAACCCTTTTCGTGTTACCAACTCGGCTCGACCACGGATTCCCTTGTAAGAACCAAACCGGATTTTTTCCTTTCGTTTTCCCACCGATTCATTTCCCTCCGCTTTGCACTTCGCCAAGTAGGTTCGCCACCCCTCTGACCCGGGGACCAAAAGTTTTTCCTTTTGGTCCCCCCCCCCTTTAAAAAGGCTGAACCGCTCAGCGGGTCCTCGCTTTTACATTTTTTTGGCAGTCAAACACTTCAAACTTTCCACTGATCTTTACTGCCGGCCCTTCATTACCTGCCCTTTCCGTTCTCTCTTGGCTCCCCCGGTTCCACAGCTCTATCTTCGTTAAATGGTTTCTTCCAGTTCTTTGAAGCATTCATCGTTTCCCAATTGTCATTGCTGCCTTTTCGTTGACAATTCAAAGGGTACCCCCCTTCCCCAGTCTCCCACTCGGATGGAAAGAAACCACAGACCTTCTTTGGCCCTTGGGAACGGGGTTCTCCCCCCCTCCACACCTTCCCTTTCCCCTGCTATTACTCGTTCCACCCTTCTCGGTTTCGAACTCCAGTCTGAGTGGCCTTTTATTCGACGCCAATCGTCCCCTCCTGATTATTATTCCTGTCACCTTTGGCCTTCCGTCACCCTCCGCATTTGTGCTGGGTCGGCAGTGTTCGACTCCCCTTCAACGTTGCGTTTTGGCTCTCTTTCTCCCTCCTTTGGAAATGTGCGACCAAGGTTTTACCCTTTTTCTCTCTTCCTTTTCTTTTTTCCTTTTTTTGTTTGTTTCTCCGAGATTCCCCCTTGTAACAATTTGGTTCTTTCCTTCCTCACCCCTGAGTTTAGGCTCAATGGATTCACTCTACAAACAAACGGCGTTATTTTTTTCCCCAGTCCTGACTGGCGGAGTGTCCTTCCTTGTTCCCCTGCGCTATAATCCTTTCTCTTTTTTTTGTTCCTCTTTCCTGGTTTTTCCGCGACCCCAAGTGGTCCCTTTTTTTTTTCTCCACCTTTTCGTTGGAACTCGTCTGTGCTTAATGTCACTGTTTTCAGTTCCCCGGTTTCCCAAGGACACAGGACTCCCCCCCCCCTTTTTCGTTTTCCGTCCTCCTTTTATCTCCTTTGCTGGTGGTTCCTTCTTGTATTTGTCCCCCGTCGCCAGTTTTCGCCCAGGCCCACGCTTGGTAACCATGTCTTAAACTTTCAGCCTTTCACATTTAACGCCGATCCTGAACTTTTTGCTTGGAAAATCTCCCCTTCCATGAAGTTTTTCCTTTGTCTCTGTGCCCTTTCAAGGTACCTATACCTGGGTTGATGGTTTTTTATCTTTCCCCCCCATCAAAAATGATGAGTTTTTTTTCTTTCTTTGTTACCCCCCCCTTCTGGGGCTGAGTTTTTTTTTTGATTCGACCCCTGCGGGAACCGTGTTTCCCCGGTATGACCCCGTCTCATTTCCCCTTGATCGTACCTGTTACTCCTTCTTTTTTTCCTTTGACTTTGTCATCATAATCTCCGGCCTGCGAAATTTTTTTCTCTCCTTCTTTCTATTTTTCCTATGATATGTCTTTACGCTATTCCCCCTCCTCTTCACTATTCCCTCTGGAGGATTTTTCCCTGTCGTATTTCTGCCTTGTTTTTGAGTTAAGCCCGTTTTGAAAAAATTTTTTGTTCCTTTATATAATGTTACTTGTACCCTACGTTTTTTTTGCCCCCAAACAGTTCCCTGGTTGCTTTTTTTCACCGGGATTCCTCTTTTGGTTTGTTAGGAACTGCTGATGAGGTTCCTTTCTTGTGGCGATGTTTGTGAGGTCACGTCTTCCTTGGTAATTTCTGGTTTTCCCTGTCTGGTTAAAAACCTTCATCAGAACTTGGAGTTGTGGGTTTACTGTCTTTTTTCTATAAGACGCGCGTCAACCCCTGCGACTAAGACTCGGTGGGAGCACCATGACTGGAAGTTTTTCCCTTTTATTCTTTTTTTTTTTTTTGATGACCCAGATCTTCGTGAAGTTTGATTCTTTTGAAGGATCTCCTTACATTACCAAAGGTTTATCTTCCTGATCCCCAATTTGGGGGAAGGAGGGGGTGGTGTGGAGTCCATTGGGGGGGGGGTGTGGTAGTTGGAGGTGATTTGGGGGTGGGTGGTGTGGGTGGCTTGGTGGGTTTGGGTTTTTCCGTTTTGCCGTTGATGTCCTCAGTCCCTCAGACGCAGAGCGAGGTAGTGGTTGCCTCCCAAGTCGGTTACTTCATCAGGTTCACTACGTGGGACTTGATGCAGTGTCAGTCCTTTGTCAGGGGGTTTTTGACCCCTAAAGTCCCCAGCTTCGTTTTTTTTCTTTTTCAATCTACACGTTCGGCCCTCCCCCTGTCAACCTTCCCCTGCTTGTTTTTTGGTGGTGCCAATGGTGATGGCCTTGCGTCATCAGTCACCTTACCTTTTTGGCTCCAAATTTCGCCTCGTGCATGCTGCCCCCTGACCTGCATGGGATTAGCGATTGTTTTCAATTCACGTCGTCTCAGGTGTTTGAGTAGTTGACTGCCCTTTTAACACGGGTTTTTTGTTTTTCTTCCCTAGTTCAGTATTTTTCTTTTTTGGGGCTGGAGACCCTTCTAGATTTTTATTCAGTTAATACCCTGCGGTCTTGAAGCCCACATTGAGGGGGGCTGGTTGTTGGGCTTCAATGTCGTTCATTCGCGCTTGGAGGTTTTTTCTGGCACCCCCTGACTCGCTACTGCGGGTCTTTTTACCCGCCAACTTTGCTTTTTTTCATCAGTTGGGTTGGCCTCTCGAAACCTCCCATCCGAATAGGTTCCTTTTTTCCGTCCTTCCAAAACTGGGGCGTCCTCGAATTTCGTAATCCCCCCCCTTCCCTTGGGATTCTCACGGTTTTTTTGGCCGGAGGTTAATTTTTTTAAAAATGGTGTCCAGAACTTCCATTGTTTTGTTGCGACCCCGCTTTATCCTCCCTCCTCCCTGGTTGCCTCCCTTCCCGTAAGAGATCTGTCTCCCCACATTTTTTTCCCCTCCTTCCCCCGAATTTCCACCTTACCCGATAACCTTGATTCAAGCCCTTTCCTGGCCCTGGGCCCAAGTTCCCATACTCGCCAGGGTTTATCGGCCAACAACTGAGATGTCTCATTTGGATACTCTTCCCCTTTGATTTTGGCCACCGTTCGTTCCCCCCCCTCGTGACCTGACTTTGCAGGGATTTCCCTTCGTTTTGGCACTTCCATACCATCATCAGCTTCCCGTCCATGATGCCTTTTCCTTTTTGACAAACCCGGTCCCCCCTGAAATGGCCCCCCCCAGACGGCTTGTCATGAAGTCAACCAGCTTCCCTTTTCTCCGCCCTGAAGCAACTTCATTGTGCGCGGCAGACCCATTCCAACGTTTAATTTTGGTTGCACTCCCAAAGTTTTTTCAGAAACAAACCCTTGAGACCTCAATGTCCTGTGGCCCAAACCAATCGATTTCCCGTCCGCAAAGTTTCCGGGGGTACTGGTGCCCCCCCAGTATCAGTTCTCAACATTTCCATGGTCCCTGTTCCTAGAATAGAGGGTTCCATCAAAGTGCACAAATCCCCACCCATTCCCCCCGGTGATTTCTCGCAGAGGTTTTTTATGTTAAACACACTAGTCTGAACTGTTGTCCATTCTGTGCCCCCCTTGGTCACACAGCCAGTGCTCCGTGTGGTTTCCTTTTGTCCCCATCTACCCCCCAGACCCGGACCCTCCCTTAAAGGTCTTTTCCCTTGGTTTTTTACCTGTTTTTTTTTAGACATCTGTTCAACTCCCGGTCTCTGGCACCATCGAGGAGTCCCCACAACCTTTCTTACCCTGTCCTGCCTTTTCCTTTCTCCTTCCCAATCGGCAACCCCCCGAAGCCCCCTCCTGGAGCATTACCTTTTCCCCTTCTTCACTCCCCCCTTTCGTCCGTTCGCATTTGCCCTTCGTTTTTTTTCCTGATAAGTTCCCACCTCCACTGAAACATCGGGCAACAAGCCAAACTCTTTTTGGTATGGCGAACACAGAAATTTCCCTTTTACCAACTCCCCCCCCAGCACTTCTGTCCCCCCCCCGTTCCCTTCTCTTCCCGTGTTTGTGCAAAACTCCTCCGACTTTTCCTAACCAGAATCAATCTCCCTTCCCAAAACCCTTCCAACAATGTTACAAGCCTTTGTGGGCTTCCGACAGCCACCATTCCCCCCCCCCCTTGGCCCCCCCCCATTTTTTTAAATCCTCCCCCTCAAGGGCCCGAAATCGCTAGCAACCGGTCCCGCGCCCTTTCTGGTATTCTTCTGATAGCAGTCAACTACACCAGTTCCCCTCCGGTCATAATAAAACCATAGTGGTCCTGCCAAACTATCTTTTCTCCGCTTTTAACCCTCGGAGAGACCCAAAGCTGTTTTTGACTTCTGCCTCCTTCCTGATTCTTGTTTCATGTCCTTTTTCCAACCTTCGCCCCTGTTTCTCATTTTCAACCAACGCCCCAGGTTCACCCGGACGTTGTTTTTTTGGTTGGTACCCAATCCTACCACGGCTGTCCCAGCTTCCTCCCCTCCCCCCTTTTTTCCATATGCAAACCACCCCCCTCCTGATATTTTCTTGTTTTTCTTTACTTCCACCCGTGGTGTCCCGTAGTTTTTCGCCCCACTATTTCTCGGGCGTCACTTGTTTTTCCCCTGAGTTTTTTTGAAGTCATCATCCACCACCCCGTGCGGACGCTCCCCGCCCCCCCTGCCGGCCTTTTCCAATTCAAAGTTTTGTTCCCACCCTCCCCCAGTCTCTCCCCACACCCCCTATGTTCTTACAAAACGCCACCTATTGGTCCTTCCATTGGCTGGGCCCGTCTCAACTCAAAAGTACCGCGCCCAGTTACTCCGTTTCCCACGGTTGAGGTTTCTTCCCTTTTTTTTTTTCTCCTTCCCTCTTTACGCCCCATCGAAATATTTTACCCTGGGGAATCTTCCCGTTACGTTTTCCCCCGTGCCTGGCCCTCGAAGTGCCGGGTGTCAGTCCAACGTGCCTTTTTTTCTATTTCTTTCCCTGTTCGTTGACTTCGCTCCCTCGCCTTTTTTTCCCTTTACATGCAACCCCCAAATTTGGTTTACATCTTCTTTTTCTCCCTTCGTGTTTTTTGTTTTTTCTGAGAGATGTTAAAGGTGCCAAAAAATTTGGTCTGCCTTTTTCTGGGTCCCTTCCCCGATGCCTCGACTTTTCTACTCAACTTCCACGTTGATTTCAAGCCGGTCTTTTTTTTTTTTTGCCCCAGCAACTGGTTTGCGGAGGAAGTACTTTTTACACCGTTTTCTTACCATCTCTTTAGATGGAGTATCGAGCCCGCTTCCAAAGGCGTCCTTTCTACCCCCTCCGCCTTTTCCATCGTACTTACGGGCCCTTTCCCCCCGTTTGAGGTTGATCCCCCCTTTGCGCCCCCCCCCTTTCCCCCCGTTTTCGTAGTTTTTTTCGGTTCACATCGATGTGATCACTGGGCGGTGGTTCCTTTCTTTTTCCTTCCCGTTGAGGTCGCCCCATGGTCCCACGAGTTTGGACGCTGGGATGCGTTAAAATTTTGGTCCCCCCTCCCCTCCCCCATACACGGGGCTCAAGTATCTTTCCCCTGGCGGCCCCCCAATCCGCGGGGAACTTCTGGTTTTTGCCCGTTATTCCTGGCTTCCAATTTTCACTTACCGTTTGTTTTTTTTTATTTTTTCGTCATATTTCCCCCCCCCCCCCTTGCTGCTCAACTGTTTTCTCTTGTTCGAGTTTGGGTTATTTGTGGTAACCCACTTCGGGTTTTCCTCTGAGTTTGTTTTTTGATTGGGCGAACCTGCGTGAATGGCCGCTTTATTATGCCCCCATTGAATCTTTTTTTCCCTGTCGGTCTCCCTGATAACATTTACTTTCCCCGTGAAGGTTCCCTCCGTTGGGTGAGAGAACTTTTTTCCTGGACAGCAATTTTTATGCTGCCCCTTTTCGGATCTCATCTCGTAGTGTCCCTTCCTCTCCCACTAATCCCGCGTGGCGCTTTAGGCTTTTTTCTTTTTTTCTCTTCTTCCCTCCGGGCTGTTAGGTTGAACACTCGTGACACCCATGTTTTGGGCTCCTGGATATAGGTAAGTCGTGTCATCCCCCACGCGTAAACCTTCTTTTTTTCAGGGATTTTCCATTTTTCCCTTTTTGGGTATCTTGTTTCGGCAGAATCGATTCTTCTTTTTCGGTGGCAAGACATTCCCGGCCTTACTGGGGGCTTTCTTGGGGGTTTTGGCAGGATTTCATGTTTAATGGTTCTTCCCGATATAATTTCTGAACCAACATTATTGCCCCCCGAAACTTTGCCCCCGGGCGTGTTCTTTGTGATATCCCTACTCGGCCGCGACCGGTTCACGGGAATGCGAACGACGTTTTGCCCGTTTCTTTTCTGGCCCGAGTCCCGTTTAGCCTTAATTCTGTTGTGGTCCCCACGCGAGCTAGAAGTTTTGATTGCCGGTAGAGTAAACTCTGCATTCCGACCCCCTCTGTTCCTCTTTGGTGAAGGGATGCATATATGGGGTCCGGTTTTGCTCCCGGTGCTTTTCCAGTATTGTGATTTTCCGTGCAATAAAAGTTTTCCCAAGCAGAGATTTGAGGTGTTTTTTGAAGCACGGTTCTTGTTTCACCAGGTTACTCTTTTGACTCCCTTCGTCCCCTTGGAAGCCCAGTGAAAGCTTGACCCAGTTTGTGAACCCATTACGGAACCGTCGCCAGTGTTTTGGCCCCCAATAGAAAACCTCTTTTTTTTGTTCCCCTCACCGACGTGCCCCTGCTTGTTGGTGCAAATTTTTTGAGTGTATGGGCCAGCTCCCTTACCTTTCCATGGGAAATGTTTTCGCCCTCGAAGGGGTGGACCTCATTACAGTTCCTGTTCGTTTGCCTTTGATTGTATTTTCCCAGGTCTCAGGTGTTTGGTTTCTCTGCTTTCGGTTTCGTCACTCCACTGAAAAGTTTCATGGCTGCCCCTCCCGTCACCAGTGAAAGTCCGGGTTTTCTACCAATGGGCCTTCTTCAGGTTTTTCTTTATCGGTCTTGCCGCCACCAATTTTTTCGTGGGTCGCGGTTTGGCGCAAGGCAGCACTGCCTTTAAGCGCTTTTCCAGTTTTCTTTTGCAAACAATTTTACGAGCCCCTGCTTTTTTCCTGCGTCTGTTGGGCCCCCCGCTTTTGGCCTACACGGTGGAAAATTTCCCACGATCATAAACCCCCATTTTTTTTTTCCCATACAATAGGTGCCCTCTCCCCCCCTTTTTTTTTTTCCCGCATGGCACAATAAAACCTGTGGCCGCGATCTATTTTTCTTTTTCCTGTCCCATTGAATTGGGATTACTAACCTTTCGGTTGTACTAGTTAATTTCCAGTATTCTCGATGTCTCTTGTACTTATTTTTCCCCCCCCTTTTTGACGGGCCCCTCTTCTTTTTTCCTAGCAACCCAGTTGTGTTGTTTGATATCTCCCGGTCCAAAAACCATTTTCTTAT
>Ga0179591_1285911_pt1 | contig 11311 bp, 13 predicted proteins | sample CZOMad2_1_08_16f_FD_182891 | JGI IMG/M metagenome (GOLD analysis project Ga0179591, IMG submission 182891) | Vadose zone soil fungal communities from Angelo Coast Range Reserve, California, USA - CZOMad2_1_08_16fungal (PacBio error correction) | ecosystem: Environmental > Terrestrial > Soil >... | reverse complement strand
GGTCCCTTCAACTATAATTTTTTGTCCTCTTCCCTTCTCGGTCCCAGGCCCCGCCATAGAAACTTGCGGACCCTGGGAAGCTCTTTCCCCCCGGTCTAAACCTCTCCTTTTGGTTTTCCCCCAAGAAGACTCTTTTTCCGCGGATAGTTTTTCTGGTTTTTCGAGACTGCCGACGTTCCGCACTGCGATCCTCAGGATGTCCCAGATTTCCATTCTGCTGGTTCTGTTCATACCACCAACCCCCTTTTTCTTGCGTTTTTAGTCCTTGTAGCGGTCCCCGGGTTTCTCTTTTTTTACCCTCAGAGTATTTATCCTATACTCCCTTTTTCTGTTCCTAACTAGAGGGCTCGTGCAGTCAGGCCCTTCTTCTATGGGGGCCCCTACAGGTGAGCTCACTTTCCGCGGTTTGTGTTTTGGATTGGATGTCTTACTTCTTCTTATCTAACCTCACGGTCATGTCTTCTGAGCTCCTCCACTTGAGTTGACTTGCCTGTAGTCTCCCAGTTCTTTTTTACCATCTGCTACCTTTTTGTAGGGGCGAGCTCGCCTAAACCCACCTTGCCCTACCATGACGCTTCCCAGACCCTTTCCCTGATTTATTTTGCTTCCCTTTCGACACTTCTCTTTAAATTGCTTGGATGGGTTCGGTTCACACCCTCTGCTCTGCATTCTGTTCCCGATCCATATCCCCTCTCCGGTGCTATGTCCTCAGCTTTTGCATTCCCTTTTTCGTGGAAGACCTTTTCCTTCTGGCTTTGTGCTTCCATAGGGGTTTAGTTTTAGTAGGTTCCCCCCCTTGTGGTCCCCCCCTCCCCCATCGAGTTCAGTTCTTTTTTTCCAATCTGTGGGTTTCGTTAAGTTCTAGAGAATTCTCGGACTTTTCGTTGTTCTACGTGTGATGAACGGACTTGCTTTTTTTGTGAGGCTCTTCACCCCTTTGCTGTTTCTCCGAGAACCCTCTCTGTATTACAGTTTCCCCGCTGAGCTTACCCCCCCCGAATAATTTTTTCCCTCCTGCTCCTAGACCTTGTTATGGTTTCAAGTCCTTAGCTAACGTGTTTCTTTTTCCCCTCTCTAGAACTTTTTGATAAGGATTTCTCATCTTCTTTTTTATTCCTTAGTTCGGGGGACCCCCTATTTCTAAGTGGTCCCCCCCCCCCCCCCCCCCAAATGTCCTCTTTTATGCCATGTCCTATTTTGTAAGGTTAAGGGATGGTCCCGAAGATTCCAACGCTCCCAGCTCTCGACGTCCTCTTCCATGAACTTCCCTCTTATCTCTCCTTTCCTCTAAAGTTTTTCTAGATCTTTTATGGACTTTTCCTTTTTCACCCCTTGAGATTGTGCCCTAGCCCCCTTTTGTAGTCGTTTTTTTTTTTCCACTTAGAAAGGTCTCCCTTCCAATCATGACCTCCCCGAATTTAAGCTCCTCCCATTGCCTTTTTAGTCTCCCGGAAAATTCAGGCACTTTAGACCTTTCAAATAGGTTCTACCCCGGTCGCCCGCCTCCCTCTTCGATTTTCCCAATGACCTCCACTTGTCTTTCTGTCCGTCTCGGAACCTCCTAAGAGCGCTGGCTTTCTGACCCTCCGGGATTCTCCCCACCAACCTCATACCTGCTTTTGGCGGGGTCTCACCCTTCAATTTGACTTGCCCTCTCCAACATTAGGTCAAAAGGGCCTTAGTTTCTTTCCACCCTCCGACACGGTTCCCCCCGGAATGGTCCGCTTCCCCCTCCCGCTAACCCCAACTCCTTGTGCCAAACCTTTGATGGTTTGTCAAACCCCCCTTCTGGTGTCTTCCAAATAGCCCCCCTATGGTACCTTCCGTCAGCCTCCGCTCCCCTTCCCTTCCTAACCATACCCCCGAGGGAACTGACCCTATAAGAAGAACCCCGTGGCTGCTCTCGGCTTCACCTCGGCCAGTGAGCTCTCTCTTTTTTCCCTCACCTCACAATTCAATCCACCGAGTTCATCTACTTCGTTTATGATTTCCTTTATAATAGCTCTGTAACCCCATCCTGCATACGTATTCCCTTGCTGGCCCCCGCTCCCTATCCGCCCAGAGAGCTTTAACGCTGCCCTGGATTTTTGGCGCCTTACTCTACTCCTTCCCGGCTCTTTATGAACCCATGTGATTCTAGGTGTATAAGGTGCAAACCCGCACCCACCTTCACCCCCCCAACCTTTCTCCTCCGCCGATTAAATTCGTCTCTTTTCTCCCGCCTGGGCCGGACGTTTTTGGTGTACCCCTCCCCTCTCTCTAAGATTTCGTTTTAATTGTTAGGCTCCCCTTCCCCAAAGACCCCGGGATCCCTACTTTTCTTTGTAGCTGAAACGCCCCTCCCCCACTCTTTTTCTAGTTGTTTTACCCCCGTTAGTGCCTTGCTCTCATTCCCTTAGAGAACCTGTTCCGCTTTTGCGCTCCCAGCCTCCCCCCCTATACTCCCTCCCTTGTCCCCTTTTTTTAGGGTTTATACCCTTATCTCGTGATACCTTTCGGCTACACTCTTTCTCCCAAGGTTAACTGGCCCCGTTTCTTATTCTTTTTTGATTACCTTTACCCTCCTCCCCCCCCCACGCCCCCCATCTCGTTGCCCTAATTTTTCGGCTCAAAGCCCCCCCGGTCTTTCTTTTAGGGCAGACGCCGTTTTTTTGTCTCTCCCAGTCGCGTCCCGCACTCAACCAAAAGTCTTTGAGTTCACCGCGTGTACTGTCGCCCCTTTCCTCAAAGCCCCCCTTCTCTGCGTTGCCTCTTCGTTTGACCCTTCCCCCAAGTGAGCTCGCACCTTCTTTTGCCTTTTTCCCTTTCTGTTTTCAGTTTTTTTCCTCGTTGTTTAGCACTTCAAAATTATCTTCGTCTAGACTTTAGGTCCGTTCCCCCCCTTTCCTAGGAAAGGCCGGAGGACTTGAAAAGACTTGTGCTTCTTTGCATGGGGAGCACCCTCAGCACTGTTTTCTTTGGGGTGCTTATACTTCCTCTTCATCTTTCTCCTCCTTGGTTTTGAAGATCTCTCGTCCCCCTGTCCCAGTTTTGATGGTGCGCCACGGGGACTCCCCCTACACTTTTCCCTTCCTTGGGTCCTGTCTGTCCTTTTGCTCCCTTTCCTGAGTACCCCAGAGATGAGAATTTGACCAGTCTCACCTCCTTTTTTTTTCTTCACCCCGGATCTTCTCGGCAGCAGCCCAGACCACTTTTCGAGATCGTGGCCCGGAATGCGGCCCCGTGCACGAGCTTTTTTTTTCCGGTCCCCAGCGGCGGCCGCTTCTCCCCTCCCCGGTCCCCTTAAATTTTTTTTGGTTGGGGGCCTGAGAGTTTTTGAGAACCCCTAAAACTTCGTTTCCCTTTCCCTACTTCCTTTACGGCTTGTTTCTAGTCGTCGACCCCTTCCTTACGTGGGTCTGCTTTTCCACTTTCGTCACTAAAGCCCCCCCACCCTCCGTGTGCCTTATTTCCCCTTTTGGAGGCCGCTCCCCTTCTCCATTTGACAACCCCATTTTTGTTCCTCTTCCCCCGCCCGTCTATCTCCTTTCTGTAGGTTTTTTTCTGTCGTCGATTTCCGCTGCCCGTTCTCTACGAGCGAGAGCACATAAGATTCACCCCCCCCCTCTTCCCTTACCCTTTCTTTTTTTGGTGATTTTTTTCTTGCCCTATCTTATTGATAGTTTTTTTGTTGGACCGGTAAAGGTTGTTGAGATGCGTCCTCTTTAATATTCCTCTTTCTCCTCCCCCTTTTTTTTTTTGGTTTTCTCACTCGTGTTCTTCGAGAGCACCCTTCCCTGATTCGTGCACATTCAAGGCATTTTTTTTAGGTCGGCGGTGTCGTTTTTAGGGCCTTTTCTTCTGCATCCTCCGCCCCTCCGTCAGGTCGATGCGCTTTGAGTTGACCGAGGAGGCTAGCTGGAGGTCTTCTCCGGTTCGCTTATCCCCTGCCCCCAGTCGTTCTTTTTTTAGCGAGTTCCAGAAGTGCCTCCCCTGATTTTTAAGCTTCCCTGTCTAGTTCGGTCCCCTCCTCGCGATGACCTCTCGGGTTCCTGGTGGATTTCGTAAACTTCCTAGCCTGGCCTCCGGTTTGTCCAACCTCCCTAAAATCTCGGTTCCTGGCTTCCTCCTCCGTGTAACCCTCCCCGTAGGGTCGGGACGTTTCTCTCGGGCTACGTGGGTTCGTCCTGCTCCCCACATCCCAGACTGGTTTCAGCCCTCTTCCTGGTGTTGCCCCCGTAGTGGTTGAGGAGAATTTCCAAGTCTTTTACCTTTCCCGCGGCATTTGTAGTTTTCCCCCTGATGCAAGGCACCTGTGGCCTGATAGGTTTTAGATTGAAGGAACTTGAATTGAGAACCTTAGAGCCCCCTCAATTCGCTGTCGAGGAATAAACGACCACTGTTTTCTTTCTATTAATAAGAACTTTTTGTCAACTTGTCGAGGTGCATTCTCTTTTAGGTTTTTCAAATGCTGATTTGTCTCACCCCGTTTTTTCGGATTTGAATCTCTTTGTAGTTAGTTTTTAGTGCCTTATTTGTGACACCTATTTTCTCTGGGTCCTTAGTCCCCGCCCTTGAGTCCCTCCCTTCTCCAGTTTTTTGGGTTTCCGAAGAATTTACCCCCACGTCTCCCCCCATGGTCTCGCTAAAGTACCATAACCCTAGACCAGTCCGTCCATCTCCTTTTTTAATCTTTATTTCCAAGGTTGTTTTTTTTTCTATCTCCTTTTTTTCAGTGTGTCTTTACTGCTCTCTGAGCCACTTCTTGGACTGATTCCCACCCCCCTAACTGTCTGACTTACACCTCCCTATTTACATGTACTTGCAGAACCTCCTTACATGGGGCCCGTCGATCTTTTTCCTGTGCAACTCGCATTGAACTACCTTTTCCACCGTGAAGCGGACGAACATATCTTTTTCCACCGGGATACTCCTCCTAGGTGTCCCCCCCCTCCGCCACTTTCTTTCCCTTCTTTACTACCTTATTCTAACTCTCTGCGGGATTTTTTCCACCCCCCCTTTTTTATGATCCCAGAGAAAAGTTACCTTTTGAATCTTTTCTTGCGTTAATACCCGGCCCCTTGCCTTTTCCCCCTCTTTCCCCCCCCGATGGCCCCTTCCTTTATTCGTGATCCACCCTCCCCGGAAGTTTATCACTTTTCTCTCAATTCCTCAACAAAAGAAGGTTTCCCCCCACCTCCCTTTCATTTTTTTCCCAAACCCCCTGTTATTTTCCGTTCACTTCCTGGCCTGGCAAGCCTACGCCCCTATCCCAAACGGGACGGTTTCACCCACCTCTTCACCCCCTTCCCGCTGGTTGCTTCCTGGGCTCCCCTTTCCCCAAAGTTTTTTGTTGCGTAAGACCTTCACCTCCCCTTGATTTCATAGCTCCTTGAATTTTCCCCAAGCTCTAGGATTTAAAGCCAGGTGCTTCCCTTCTTCCGGCGGGCCCCTCTCCCCTCTAGAGCCCTTTTTTTTAAAAGCTGACCGTATTGCTGTTAGCTGATCCGATTCCCGGAGATATCCTATACTTCTTGGTCGTTCTTGGGTCGCCTCGCTGCCCCTTTTCCTCCTCAACCCTTTCCCCCAACCCCCAGAAGCCCGGGCGGCTCGGCCAGTATTTTCCCGACTGGTTGTCCTCCTGCGAGCCGCTATTCACCCGCCAGAATGATACTGAGAGGTATCTCTCCTTCGGGCTCCCCCCCTGTCCCCCGCCCAGTTCAATCAATTTCCCGTCTTTTCTTAGGCCCCCCCCTCCCCCCCTTCGGTGGCCGGAATCGGGTTTTCCCCCCTTTCTTAGGGGATTGGGTGCAGCGTCATTCCTCTGCCCTTTCGACCGCTTTTTGCCGCCTCGCCGCCCCGAACTGAGTCGGAGTCCGCTTTTTTTGTAATACCGTGCGAGGGATTGCTTTACAATTACTACCCTTCCCTTCCTTAACCCTTTTCTTTTGAACCCCCTGCCCCTTGTTTCTTTTTTGATTCTTCCTCTCCCCCCCCCCCTTGGTTGACACCCCCGTACTTGTGTTTACGACGGTTCTCGAATATCAAGCCATTTTCCATTGTCCTTCTGCAGTCTCTTCCCCCGTCCCGTTTATTGTTTTCCACTGTAGTGCCTCCGCACAAAAACTTTCGACCGGTCACCGCCCATTCTTGTCGCACCTCCCCCTAGTCCCCCCCTGACCCCACGTATCTTCTTTCTCAGTTTTCCACCCCGAAGAGAGCGAAATTCTTAGGCCTTCCAGTAATTTTTTTTGTCGACGAGAAACAAGATCTGATTCACTTCCCCGTCTTCTCCCCGATCTCATTCCTTCTCCATGACCATGCTAAAGCACTTTAAACTTAAGCCCTGGTCGAACCCCTTCTTAGTTGTGAGTGGAGCCCATTTTGTCGACCTCCCTCCACTTTTTAATCTTTTTTACGATTTTTCCTCCTCCGCCCTTTTGTTTGTGCTCCTACTATTCACCTCTTTGAGTCCAACAATTATGCTGACCAAAAATGTTCTGCCTAAGTCCCTCCCTTCCCTTTGAGGTGCGTCAATGTTGTGAGCAGGTTTTGGCGTTTTTCTTCGACGACTCTTTTTTTCCCACCCCTTCATCCTTGAGTTTTTGTTTTTTTTTTCCCTCACAGTAGACGGACGCCTTCCCCCCGCCAGACTACCCTCGTTTCTTCTTCTTTTCCCGGCCTAAGCGGAATACGATAAGTGGTAATTTTTTAACCCTCCTCCGTTCTAGACGGAGGTTCTTAAATTTGGGGGGTTCTTTTCACGCACTTCTTCGTCCTCCCACTTTCCCTTCCCGGAAGCTTGGGAGAATAGTCTCCACGTTCCCCTCTCCTGTTTTTGTTCTGAGTCCCTGTCCCCTTGTCTTTTCCTGCAAAGAATAAGAAAACTTTTTTTTTTCGTTATTCTTTCCCCCTGGCTGCCTCTTTTTCTTCTCAGGGATAAAAGTTTTTTATCTCGCCGCCGCCTCCTGTCTTTTCTTCGTGTGTTTTTTGTGTCGGCGCGGATTCCTTAGTTTTATCATTCCGGATCGTCCTTAAACCCTCTCGTCCCACCCCGTCCTTGTCTCTTTTCCAGACAACTTTTCCTTTCTTTTCAAGGTGTCCTGTCGTGAACTGTGAGACTTGCTTTCCTTCGGAAGACCTTCTTTTTCTTCTTTTTGGCTTTTTGATAACCCCTCTGGGCTCCGGGTTCCCGGCCCCCCGGATATTTTCCATATCTAGAGAACTTTCCTTTGTGGCCTTGTGGTGGGGTATGTCTTTTGGCTAATCCTCCTCCCTGGAACTGTTCTAGGCATATTGAGCGGCATGCTCACTGAATTGAGGGTCTTTCTGAGACTTCGACGCGCTCATTTTGGACGTCCCTGCCGTCCATTAGCCCTTTGTTTTCCCCTCTTCTTTTCGTCTAGATTTGTTTACACGCCTTCGATGTAACTTTCTGTTTCTGGGGTCGTAAATCGTGATACTGTCTCGTTGTCCGACAACCCACTCGTCCCCTGTTTGATCCTTCCCCTTTTTTTCTCCCCTCCCCCCCGTTGTGTTCAAGGTCCTTTTTTTTCGTTGATTTTTTTCGGGGGATAGTTCTCTTTCCCACCTTTGTAACACGCAACAAATCAGCTTTTGGGCCCATTATTTGAGGTCGTCCTGTGTCGCTTCCTTTTTTTTTTTTTTGGGTTTTTCGTTTACCTTCAATTTTGCCCTGTTTTTGGGTTTCTCCGGTCCTTCCCTTTCTCCCCCCCCGCAGATTTTTTTTGTTTTCGCATCACTCTCAGTCTTCAGCGATTTAGAACGAGGTTTCGGTACGCGAATTTTTTTCTTTTTTTTTCACCTATGCCAGGGTAGAAAGAGTTTCTCCTCAGGCATGTTTCCTTTTTCTTCTCTTGGTCTTTGTTGACCCCCCCCTTTCCCTTTCCTTCCTGGTTTTATGCCTATCTTGGAAGTGATAAGGGTTAAGTGGTTCCCCCTTCCACCAAGCGACAGGGGATCGCGCCCGTCCCCCCCCCACTTTCATCCTTCCCCATGCCCTCTTTTACTCAAGTTTTGTGGAAGAGCTAAGGCGATGGCTTTTTTTCAACTGATTTTTTTTTTTTTATGGTTGATTTTGGAATTATTTTTTTAGACAGTGGCCACTAGTCATCTACTGTCCTTTTTTTACCCTACCTTTTAGTCTCTTCTTTGGTACTTTCCCCGTCAACCGACCCTCTTCGCAGTTTTTCTCGGCTCCTTGTCACTCCTTAATTTTTCCTTTGACCGCCCGGCCCCACTGGCCGTCTTAACTTTTTTCAGATCTTGTTTGCTGTTTCTCTTAACCACGTATTTCTCTAAGTCTACCAAGTTGCCATCCCTTTTCTCTGCTAAACGTCCTTTTCTTCATTTCTCCCCCCCGAGGTTTTTCGTTTTGGTTATCGTTGATCCCCCCTCCTCCTGACTCTGTCAAATTCCGTGCACTTCTTCCCATACGTTTCCCCCCATCTCCTATATTTTTCCTTGCCACAAGCTGGAGGGATTTTTTTTCCCCCTTAACAAACCTGGACGTCCTCCGAATCTTAGCACCAGCATCCAATAAGGTTTCATTTACAACCGCTTTCCAGTATCCAAGAGAGTTCTTGATTCAGTTTTTGGAACCCCTCTGCCAGGTCGAGCTACGGTTCCTCCTACCCCCCCTACCCGAGATTTTTTCTCTTTAATTCTCCCCCCAGACTTTCTCTCTAGTCTGACGAATTTCAGAGGAAGGCGGTTCCCCCGCACTCTTAAGAATTATGCGTATAACCTTTCACGATGATGGAGACCCTCCATGCTCGCTTTCCCCCTCTAGGATTTTTGGTGACCCAACACGACCTTTCCTTGATTTTGTCGGTTCCTGAGAGGAATTTTCCACTAAACGGCCCCGCTCCGGGACTCTCTAAAACTTCCTTTTCCAAGTATAGTCCCTTTCCCTTCCTCTCAGAGGTTTGCGTCAACATACGCTTTTTACGTTTTCTCCCCTTCTCGGTGTCCTTCCCCTTCCCCTTTCCCCCGTTCCTACGCCAAAGACACCGATTTTTTTCCCTTCCTAAAAAAGGCTTTTTCCGTTGGGTACCCTTCACTTGAGTTATCTACGTTTCCCCCAGCAGACTTCTTGATGGCTTTTTTCGCTCCCCCCCCCCGGAACCCTGGCCCACGATCCGCTCATCTTTTTGTAGGCTTTCTTTGCAATTAGCTTAGATTTCTCTGACATTGACGCCTCCCGGTTAAATCATTGCCCCTTGGTCGTATTTTATGTCTCCGCCTTTGACGAATACCCCACGCTAGCTTTGAAGAAGGGAGAGGCCCCCCCCACCCCAGTTAAATTATTTTCCTTCCTTGCACTCGATTTCTCCTATGTAGGGGTCTAACTTCGAGCTCCCCAGCCCACCCCCATATGGTGTTCCCAAATCTGTTTTTCCCTCCAACTTCTCCTTCTTCAACTAAACACTTTTTTTTTTTTTTTTCGCTTTTGTCCACTAGAGAGTACCCCTGGTGCGTGTTTTTTCGCCCCCCTGCTCCTTGTTCCCCGCAATTCGACAGCACGCTTTTCACTTTTAACAGGTCCTCTTTTGCTCTCTGGAAGGGCACCCGTTTGATATTAACCCTCCGTATGCTTGAAGGGTTTCGGCGTCCCCCCTCACGTGGATCCCCCGGTACCCCACTTTTTTTACCCTAGTAATGATATTGTATCCTCTTTTGTCTTTGGGGGGGCTCTAGCGCACACCTTTTCACACCTTGGTAGTTCTGGTGCGGCAACATGTTTTCCCCCCCTCTATTAGAATACTGCAGGGGCCTGTGCGCATTTGGTTTTCGGAGGATGGGCTCTCCCTCTCATTTACTTCTTGCCAGTTCCCCTCTTACTTAGGCTTTCTTTCTGCGCACGCAACTGTACCGTCTCCTGACGACCCACATTTTCAGGGTTAGTCCTCTTTTGGGTCCCTCCCTCCATGCACAAGCAGTTTTTCTGGACCTCTTTCCTTAGGGAAGACACCGCCGGTTAGCCCCCTCGCCCATTATTTTTTTGTTTCCTCGGCTCTATTGGTAAACCCGACCATTCGGTCTTTACTCCCTCCCTGCTTAACTTCTGGAGATAGAGAAATTCACCTCTTACGCTGTGGTCTTTTTCTTACTTGATCTTATTTCTTCCCCCAAGCCCCTACCTGACCCCTTTTCTATTTCACCTGGAGGCTAGAGAGTTTTCCTCATGTTCCCCCTTTTCTCAGATCTTTCTGAATTTCTCCTCCTGCTCTCGGAGAGGATAGGGTAGGTTTCCTCCTTAGAGCCGGACAAGCCTCGTTTTTCTCATTCCCATGGGACTTCTCCCCCGTAAACGGTTACCCTCTTCCCCCCTTCCCCAGGATGATTTGGAGTTTCCACACAACCCGGTTACGCGGCTTCCTGGTGTTGATTTTAACTGGTGGTCGCCGGCTTTTCTTCCGTTTCGCAGATTACTTTCCTTCGATAAGGCTTGTTTTATCCTGTTGCGAGTTAAGGCCCCCTTTTCTATTCGGTTAACTCCTTTCTCTATGGGCGGACTGTGGTTCCTGTGATTGTTATGTTGCCCCTCCCTTTTTGCCGTATTGCTTCAGGTAGAGCGATCTACCCTGAGCGTATTCCTTCCCGGAAGTTCTTCGACCCTCCTCGTGCGCGTTCTACGATAGTAGTTTTCTAGAAGGCCCGCCTCTCACCCCCCTTCGGTACCCTCTTTTTCTTATTAGTTCTTCCTTCCCGCGTCTTGCACCTTCTTTCTGTAGTTTCTTTCCTTCACTAGCGGCTCTTGCGTTTTTTTTCCGATCCCTCAGCCCCCACTCGTCCCCCTTTCTGACGATTGGTGTTTCCATCGTCTTTCCTTGAGTTGTCTTGTTCTTCTTTCCCCTTCCATTGTGTTCTCTTCAGCCCTCCTGCCTTTTTTGTTCCTCCCCCCCCCCACGAGTGTTTTTTTTTTCTCGGTGTTGTCTGCAGATTCGTCTTACTTTCCTCCTTGCATTTTCGTAGGGCACTTGCCCTTAAATGTGCAGCTAGTTTTTAGACTGCGACGGCTCTTTTCTTCCGCGACCCTTGAACTTCGCTTTTGGTTCGTCATACGCCTTTTCTCGGCCCTCCCCTCTTTTCCGTCGATGGGTCTTCCTTTAGCCAGTAGTATGGTTCAACATCCTTCGGCCCGAAGCGGGGATTCCTTTCTTCCTCCTTTTAGGTTCGTTTTGATTGTTTTTTGACCCTCTATAGTCCCCTTTTCTCGCCTTTCTCTGTAATTCTTGGAGTTTTTCTTTTTTGTCGCGAACCACCCTCCTACCGGTAGCTCTTTCAGCTCGTTTCAGGTAAATTTCTT
>Ga0179591_1270688_pt1 | contig 11311 bp, 20 predicted proteins | sample CZOMad2_1_08_16f_FD_182891 | JGI IMG/M metagenome (GOLD analysis project Ga0179591, IMG submission 182891) | Vadose zone soil fungal communities from Angelo Coast Range Reserve, California, USA - CZOMad2_1_08_16fungal (PacBio error correction) | ecosystem: Environmental > Terrestrial > Soil >... | reverse complement strand
CACCTTGTCACCTAACCCCCTTTCTCGCTAGTCCCCCCCCCCCCTTGCGCGGGAACATGCCCTACCTCCTCCAAATTTAGCATCCAGCTTACTTCCTTAACACTTTTTTTCCCCGGAAACAACTTTCACTTCCCAGACGAGACTGGCTATCCTCGTCCTCCCCGGTTTTCCCTTAAAAAAATCTTCCTTTCGCCACAGGAATGGAAAACCCCTCCTTTCACACCGCCTCAGTGCAACCCCAATCTCCACCGCAGCCATTTTGTCCTCGGTAGGATTAGATCTACCTATCAGTGCCCTGACACTACTCTCTTCACCACTAACCTCCTCCCCTCGGTGTGTAGAGTCCCCACCCATCACTTCGTCCACTTCCCCCGGTTACAAGACCAACTGATAACCCCCCAAGAAGCAAAGCGCCCCAATTCTCTTCGTCACTGAGAACCCCGTGGTAGAAAAGTTTTTTAAAGACGGTCACAGTCAAGTTTCCCCGCGTTCATTCCCTATCTTTAAAACTCACTGGTGAGGTCTGTCTTTCCCCATAGGGCGTCCCATAGTGACACCGACCGTCCCCGACGACGGGTCTTAGGAACTTTTTGACGGGAAGTCTACCTTCTTTCCCCATTATGAACTCCGGGTTCCCCATGGGATCCAATCTTGCATTCTAAACCCCTTCGACCTTCTTTCCAAACCGACCCCCAACCAACCCGAAGTCGCTTCTCCGTTCTTTCACTAAGTAAGGAAACGTCCCGGTAATTGTCATCTCAGCCGTTTTTACTCACCCCGAACCTCTCGTACAGAAGAATTTTTACAAGCTTAGTCCCCCCCAGGAATTTTTGCCCCCGAGTTAATTAACCCCGCCCCCCTCGTACAGACGGAGAATTCTCCGCTGCGGAACATCTCCTACCTATTCCTTTTTTCTCCATACAAGGCGCCACCTATTCGTAAACTTATAGTATGGTCTCAGAGGAATCAAAACGATACAGAATAGACCTTACAGGTAAGCACATGTACTATCCTCATGAAAGTAACATACCAATCCCGGACGCAATCCACCCCAATTCATTGAATTCATTCACTATTTTTTTCCACCACGACAACGCAACCCCGGCTTCCCCACGAGGCCATCACCAATTGGATCTTCTTTCCTGTCGTCGGTAAAAAGTCCTTCTTGCAGCTCCACTCCCTTAGTTTCCATTCTCCCCGTCTCTTCCTGAGATGGTCCGATGCGGTGAAACATCCCGCTCCCCAACCACGCGCCCGCAATTCATCTTCCCCCTACGACCACGAACGTCACCGACTGCAGAAATTATCCTTCGCATACCCTCCATCTCCTCATACTTGTGAACATTCTATGACCCTTAACGAATTCCTCCACTTGTTCCATTCAGCCGGTACCTTCCAGCCTGGAGTTTTCTTACGCATTTCCACAGCCTTCCTCACCCTACCCGACCTCTTCTACCCCTACAGTGTTGTTTTTCTTATGATAGGGCACGGTTGAGTAGCTGCTTTGAACGTGAAGCCAGCTGCATTGATCTACCCTTTTTACTTTGGCGACTCCTTGAAGAAGGGGCCCGCTACAGATTTTCACATAGCCTGTGGCCCACCCAGGGTATGCATTTTTCTGAGGATACCCTTGCCTTCAATATTTTTTTCTTCGCCGTTTGTAGGATGCAAGCATTCCAAGTTAGTAGGTCGCTGTGGTCTCTTTTTCTTGTGGCCTTCACTCTTACCCTCTCTTAATAGTCTCTTTTTCTGGCCACGCCCCTTGAGTTGAGGCTGCGTTTCAGTTTGTCCCAGCAGAACCCCCTTAGTAGTAGTGAACGTGTATCCGTCGTCTTGTGAATACAACGTTGTTTCTAAGGAGTTTGTCCAAACTTTCCTTCATGACATGAGTTCTTTTTACCTTCAAAGGAGGTTCGGTTTTTTAGTCCTTTACCTCCGTCTATATAGCTAAAAGGTCCTCTTGGATAATCGTAGGTTCTTTCTCTTTCTCCCCTTAGGGCTCTCTCCTCCAAATTATGGAATGCATAGGATGAGTCTTGGACCTAACCTTTAGCGCGTTTTTTTAAGGATCTTGATCATATAGACAGTATCTGTTGCTTAATGTATCAAAGGATTCCCTTAATCGTTTACCAGTTTTTTTCATCACTTACTTGACGTGTGAAGAAGCCAGATCTGACCCGCTCTTGAAATTTTCAGTTAATGTGAGGGTGGGCCCATTCCTTGCAAAGCATTTGTTGGGTGGTGGCGTCTTTAGTCCTTTTTGTTTTCTTAATAAATCCCCCTATTCTCCCCTTTTTCTGACATAGGCTACTTCCTAATCCTAGTCAAGCCGCTTCCTTTGGCGATGAAGCCCAATCCTGCCCTGTCCCGCGGCGTAGTTTCCGTCTATTGACTCTATACTCTCAAACTTGATTTCCTTGTTTCTTGAATTTTTACCCTTTTCTTAAGCCTTTTATCTTATGACGAAACGGTTTGAGAAGGAGTCTTTCGAGGTCGTCTGTTTTTCGGTCCCTTCGTGGAGCGTTATCTTCGTTTCCCAGTAAGTGTGTCCCTCAAGACCCTTTGAGCTCAAAAAATGAAGTATTTGGAAGGTAATCTTTGACGAGACGTAGTGAGAGTAAGGACGTTTTTCCTTTATTATTTATATTTCTATGAAATCCCCTTTCAATGTTTTCTTTTCGATGGTTTTTGTTTTCTCTTCGTGTTATGGGTTGTCCTCCCGGGAGCTATCTCATGGGTTTGGCCTAAAGGTTACCCCTGGCCGGCGATGTTTGATCGGGTTTCTTTTTTTGAATTATGGTTCCGGTGACCGTTTGCTTTTATAGGCGTATGATGCATAGAGCGTGCTGCCGCGCTGCATTTTTTTGATCTCTTTGTTTCGGTTTGAGGAAGAATGTGATGGTTTTGCCATGTTTTACCCTACTTCTAGAGATGTAAGTCGTGGAACTGGTTATGGGTAGCGTTTCTATGTTTTGGTTCTTTTTCCCCCTTGCTTTTTTTTTCCCCCAGTGGAGCGGAGTTGGGTCGATTTCCCACGAAGGATATTCGGTCCCAGTACGATTATTTAGTCCTTTTTTGCGGAGCCGTTGTAGAAGGGCTTTAAGCCGGCTTTTGAGTTGGATTGATGGACCTTTCTTTTTCCTTAGATGATTTCCGCCAACCACGAAACTTCAATGAAGTTAGGAGAGATCAGTTTCTCCCTCCATTCGCCTTCCCTGCCTTTATTTCTTCCCCTCCTCCTTGTTGTGACAGATCCCCCTTGCTTCGGCGCCTTGTTTCGGATCACCCTGTTTTTTAGTAAGGGTTCGTGTTGTTCCAGAAGGGGTATCCTTGTCTGAACCTCCCAGTAGTAGCGAAAACAATGGACCGAAGTCCCTCCCCTTCTTCCAAAAGACCCCCTTGCTCCAAAGTCCTTTTGACAATTCCTCCTTGTTGCTGTCTAGAATCGAACACCGTTTCCCAGGCCCTGACCAAGTAAGGGATCATGTCCCCCCCCAGGCGCTAACGATTTCAAGAACAAGTTCCGGCCCCCTTCTCTAGATCCTCTTTTTCCTCCCCGGAAAACCTCCCCTCCCCCTTTGCTGCCTTCACCTCCCCAATGATTTTCCCCCAGTCGCTGCCAAAAAAGATTTTGGGACCCCCAAGACAACCTCCCCCCAGATTAGAGCATTCTTTTCAGTCCTCCCAACGGTAACGGACCAAAAAAAGTCAACTAACAATCTCTACCCCTTGGAGCCTTCCTAAACTGGTAGGAAAACCTCGATCCCAATTTTCCTTGAAAAAACTCCCGCCACCACCAATTAGGGCACCCAATCTCATCCGCCAACAACCCGACGCGCTGGCTCTAACTCTAATCATTTATCTCTCTTTCCGTCTCTTCACCAAGCATCCTGCCCCAAGTTCCATTCACGGGGTGTTTCCGCTCACCATCGTTCTTCGTCACCCTACTTTCACACGACCACAAGACAACCCGCCGCCACCGACCAATCGAAACTCCTTCAATTACTCGCAACCTTTTTTCCCTCTCGACATCCGGTAAAAGTTCAACGCTACCCTGGTTCCTATCAACTCAATCTACGTTCTTTGTATCCCTGCACTTTAGGCCCATCGTGCCCGATCGACTCTAGCCAACCTGCCCCCTCCCTTTCTCTTTCTCTAATCCCGGATCGCCCCCTTGAGGTTCTTCGACCCCTGGTCTCCTGGGATTTGACCACCCCATTCGACAGACGACCCCGAAATAAACACTTCGCTTTCACTCAATCACACCTTCCCCTTTCAGCTCGGGAAAAGTCCGCTTCATTCGCTTTTTGTCTGGCCCAACGTTACTCTTCATAATACGCCGGTTCACAGATGAAATCCCCGAACGAGGACAATCCTTCAGACCCCTTTTTCAGCCGGCGACTCTCCCAAGTTTTCCCTTCCTACTGAGGGACGTTTTCTTCCCCATCATCCTAGAATCCTCAAACCTTTTTTCACCAGTAGGGACCATCTCGTCATCCCCCTTCAATACGGTTATCAGCTGTTAATCCCTTGCTTCAGTTTCTTTTGCCTAAAGAAATAGTCCTAAACCCCCTTTGATTTAAGTCCGACCCCCCCCCCTCCACGAACCGACAAAAACCTTCATGTGTCTTCACATCTCCCTTCCCCCCATGGTCCCTTTCCCCTTATTGTTCCTAGGTTGAAAACACTCCCTTCGCCCCCATACAAGTCGGCCATAGAAGATATAGATGCGGATTGGCTTATACAAACACATCACACATAACCACCCCTCCCCGAAGCAGTCAGGCCCCTACTACACCTTCCTCCCGAACTTCTCTATCCATCCAGATGAAGAAGAACTTGGCCTTTATGATCGTGACTTTTTCACTAGTTTCAGCCGCCCCCCCTCGAGGTAATTAACTCGGTCGTCTTTTGTACTCCTGTCATCCTTATCCTTCCCTTTATATTATTTACAATAATCTTTTGTGTTTCTGGAGATATGTTTTAGTGCTTGACCCCTTTTCCGCATTCGAGTTCAGTCCCTACGAGTATGTGTCGCAACGTTCCGACGGTCTTGAAAGTGTTTCCTATCAGCTAGGCGGTGTGGTGGCCCCACTTTTCTTCATCATTAGGCCTTTCCTTGTGATGAACGTCTGACCGGTCTACTGACCCCTAACTTTCGTGGTCCGCTTTTTTCTTTGGTGTTAGTTTTTTCAGCCCCCCCTACCTGTTACCATCTCGATGCTCGCTAGGACTTTTCACCTACCTTTATTAGTCTTCCTCTTCTTGTTGTACACCTACGCAAACTAATCGTGTTCTCGTATAGTAGTGACCTTTTTTTTTGGGGTCATGCAGTTTCATTGTGAGACCTCTTTTTTTTTTTTTTGTACTGTCTGTGTCCCCAATCTGCTTACATTAATCTTTGGTGCTTGCCCGGTCCCTTTTTTTTTTTTTGCCAGGTAAGTCCCTATCTGTCAGCGTCCTGGCATCGAATCCTTCTTTCTTTTATGAAGTTCCTCCGCTTTCCGCAAAAGGGAGGAATCTGATGGAATTTCCCCCCCCCGTTTCCCCAATTAGTCTTTCAATTGCGGAAGAGTGGAGCTTCTGTTATCTTGTTTGATGATGTCCCCTGCATTGTGTAGAATATTTCCCGTTTTTTTATGAGACATTTCAGTCCCTCCCGGACAGTATTTTGAGATAATGCACGATTTCCCTCTCTCACGTGAGGCGTGTCCCTTCCATCGCGCCCCAGGTGTAAGTGGGGTAGTGTTTCGTTGTCGACGGAGGTTCCCTCCTACCCCTCTGTTCTCCCCACTGCCCCTCGGTTTCGCTTCCCGGGACTAGCCCCATTCGAGAAAGTTTTTTTTTTCGCAGAAGACCCCCGAGAGGTGACATCTTGAAGAAATTTTTTTTGTATGACAGACTCTCAAAAGGTTAGATAGAAAGTTGTTAGCTCTTCCCCTTTTTCTATGCGTAGTGCCCTTTTTTCCCCTCCCAGGGTTTCTCATTTTAAGGTAGAGGGGGGGTCTGGTGTCACTGTTTTTTATCTTTTTCTCGTTCCCCCTAACGGGTGACCTTCCTAATTCCTGGTCCCAACATGAAGTCGAATGTGGTGCAGAGCGATTATTTTGCCTAGTTCCCATTCCTTCTAAAGAGTAGAGTTGTTTAATCGGCTCTTTTTTTTTGCCTTGAATGAGGTGGTCGTCGGCATGGGTGTTGCATACCTTGTTCCTCATTCTCTCTTTGTTTCAACCCCCCCCGGTTACTGGACCGATCGTTCTTTTTTTTTATGAGTTTGAGGTGAAGCTTTGAATTTCCATTGTTGGCTTTCCATGACCCGGATAAAGTGATTTTTCTGTTTGTTATGCCTCTCTCATTGTTAGGGAATTCTCATCTTTCAGACCTTTTTTAGTTTCCAAAATGTAGTTTGACTTTCGTTGTTTTCTTCTAGTTTTTCTCATGTTTTTTCGGTAAGAGGGAGCTTGTGGCGGTGAGTATGGGAGGTGGTTGGCCTTTTTCTCGTCGTGTTGACCGAGTAGAAGAAAAGAGGCTCTTATTTTCCTATTCTTTTTTACGGGTTTCTTACAGGGTGCCGTTCCGTTCTGTAAATTGTTTTCGGGGATGGCGCGGGCTTGTGGTAATCTGACCCTTTCTGCACACGTCATCTCCCCTCAGAAGAAGGTCTTCTCACGGCCCTTTTTAAGACACGGTCCCTCCTTTCTTGTTGTTGTTGGAGGTTTTTTTCCCCAGGTGGTTTTTACTCCCCTTGCACGGGCAGTAGCCTGAGTCCCCGATCCTTCGATGATCCAGGGTTCGATTCCTTTTGTTCCCAAGTTTTGTGCACCTTTTTTATTTCCCACCAGGCATCCTGACCCAAAATGGGACGAGACCCTCTTCCCGCAACGAGAAAGAGCAGTTCCCCCACTGGCCGTCCTTTGAAAATAATTAGAAGTCCTTCCTACGCGGCACCTATTCGCTCCACTTGAACACTCCTTCCGGATAAAAACGTCCACCACCCGCTAAACACCCCCCTTTCAGTAAATAGATACTCCTATAGGAAGCAAGGATAAATTCCCCCCAGTGGATGACCACCTTACAATTTTTACCCGATCCTCTCTCCCCAAACCTGCTGAATGTTCCCTTTTCCAAGCTCCCCCCTCCTCTTACGAAGAATACTTCACGCCGCAACAATTCCCTGTGCACCAAACCCTGTGAAAATCCCACGCAACTACTCCGCGGACGACTTTACACCCCCAGCGATTTCTCCCCATCGACCCTTCATGACCCCCCCTCACTACCTGGGACACACCCCCCCCCAAGACACAGGAATAGTCGGTCTGTCCCCCTTTCTCAATCGTCCCACGGACTATCGAACTCACCTTAATCCTCTCTTCCCCTACTACTGGGTGTCTGCACCCATTTTAGTACCCCCTTCCGGTGCCAGCCAACTCTTCCCACAGAATACCTCCGCCCCAACATCGACATCGTCAACTCCGAATTCCGTTTCTTTTTCTCCAGCCATACGGTCAAACAGTCCCTCCTCACCAGTTCCTTTTTAAGCCCCCCCAACTGCTCGAACAGGTTTTATTTTTGCAAATCCGGGTTCCCCTCGGACCCCTCCTCGTCCGGTTTCTTCCTGCGCTGAACCGTTTTTATTTGACTAGTTCACCAGGCTTAGAGCGACCTTCTCCTAACCTTCTACCATCTGGGGTTTCGTCTCCCACCCACCCAAACAGACTGCCCCCCCCCCCACTGCCCACCCCCTCCCCTTCTGCGGCCCTAAGTAGAACCCCCATCACGTCCGCGACGGGGTACGTCCTTTTACCATAGGATTCGTCCGGACAACACTGTCCCTTTACGTAATCTCCTCCTGCTTTCAAACTTTCTCCTTCGACCCCCATTTCTTTCAATTTACCCAGCATACGGCGTCCTTTTTTGATCTAAGCGAAGGATTGTATTTTCTTACCGTGTTTTCCAATTTCAAGAGAGGCCCCCCATTCCCCCTCGTTCCATATACCCCCCCTTATTTTTTTAAGTTCTCCTACAAGATTTAAGAAGTTGACTGATTTTCATACCCGTACTCTCTACCTTAACGCCCCCTCCCCAGTTTTTAATCCACATAAGGTTTACTTTAATTAATAATTTGGCCAAAAGCACGCTCCAACTTTATTTTGTTTAAATCTTCTACCCCCACCAGGTACCTCCGCTTTGTATTCCGTTTTGCCCCAAACGTCCTAGGAGCCCCCTCAAATTGAAAGTCGTCATTAGAGCTCTAGTTATGTATTTGTTCCTGTACGCCCTCCAAAGAAAAATAACCCCCCCCAGAAGTTTTTCCCACGTTATTAGCTTCAAAATCCTGACCCCCCCCATAACGAAGACCTGCACCGAGACTGGACTATTCCTCCCTCGATCTCCTAACTGTTTTCACCGCAGATATTTGATTTTTAAAGGTTTTTTACGATCAGTTGTCTCGACAAAGCTCGGTCCCAAGTGAACTTAACCCCCCCCACCTTCCTCTGTTGAAGATTCCACTCCTGCCTCACCTCCATACTTTCCTTCCTACTCGTTGTTTGTGTGATACTCTGCTTGATCAGCTTGGTTGCCGCGCTCCCGTTGACTGAAATTGCTTTTTGCAGACCCAGGCCTGACGTCTTGAACGGTATCTCCTGGTAGGGGGTGTACAACAATGTTCTTCTCAAGCTTCTCTTTTATTCCGCAAGGATCGATGGCTCATTCCCCTATGGAGGTGTAGTAGGTCCTGACTTAACTGCTACTTTATGGGTTGTATCCTTGTGCTTTTTTTGGCTACAGACACTAATGCCAAATCTCATGCCATCTGGTACTTTCACTACTTGACTGATTCTTTCTAGCCTTGTACAACACGGTCCAATAGACTCCTTTTTTCTTGAGGGTGTTTGCCGTCGATGTTTGAATCACCACTCGTTTTTTTGGTTCCGTTAGTTGATTAACCTGGCATGCCATCACCTTCTTTGCATTACCCTGGATAAAGCTACGAGATCTAACTTTCTTCCATCTGGAGCGACTACGTTTACGTTTTTTCAAATTGGCCTATCTATTTGTCCGCAACTTTGACATGCTCCGGCGTGATGAAACACTTTTCCCCCTTCTTTTAGATTTTATTTGCACGTGAGATCTCCTGTACATTTCCACGGTGGACATTGAATGAAATAGTGGTATGTGTACCTTTTCTTGATTCGTTCCCTGTTCCATTCCCCCTCGTTCAAGATGTTTGCGTTCCTTTTTCCCTTGAAGTACCGTGATTATGTTTTTAGGTTTTTGCGACAGTGACTTGCCGCGATTTCCGTGTTTTTTTTTTGTCTACTTGTTTGTGTGTCGACATCCCTAGGTTAGCCCCCTTTTCTATCCTCTTTGGCTCGATTCTGCCTGGCCTCATTTTTTCAATAGAGTCTGGGAAACGGGGCCGGCTTAGACAATCCGGGAGTGACTGTATGTGCACGATTTTTTCAGTCTGTGACGTGAATCCTACTGTAGTGGAAAGTGTTCTCGCGCATAAGGACCCTGGTCTCTCTTTATAATTGCTTCTGGTTTGATGAAGAACAGGTGGTTATCTCTCGTCCGATGTGGTAGGCGCGTGGCGGAGGGGTGTTATTGTTGTTTTGCCCCTCATTTTTGCTACTCTTATGTGGCCTCCCAAAAGCTGATGGCTTTAGCGGTGTTAGAGAAGTTTCTTTGATTCCCCTTATGGGCTGTACTACGTAGATTGCCTCTTCTATCCGTTTGTTCTCTGGTCGATTGTTGAAATTCATATTTGTTGGTGCTGTGTTGTTTTTTCAAACCGTTTGCTCAGGTGATTTTTGGATTTTTATTCCCCCTCGGAGCGTTTCTGTCTCGCTGTGAGTGAAGAATGTGTTGTTTGCGGTCCTGTTGTCTTTTCCTTAGAGAGTGTTATTTTCCTGAACTTACTTGGGTGCTTTCGGAAAGCAATTTTTTTGGCATCAGCGGAATAGATCCTTTTTTCCTGGTTCGTTCCCATCCAATGTGCAGGGTGCGCCCTTCGTCTTCTTACTATCGGCTTTTCTAGATGGTAATGAAATGGTTTTGTCTGTTGGTTATCGAGGTGAGATGGCGGGTCAGTTTGGATCCTGTTAGATTGTTCCCCTGTCGACCTGCGTTTTTAGTTTCCAGAGAAGATAAGGATACCTTTTTCCTATTTTTGAAGAGGTCCGGGTTTCTTTTGCGTAAGATTTTTTTCTTTTCCCCAGGTCTCGGACACACGTGTTCCCTTTTTTTCTTTGCTGTCGAAGGAAATGGTCATCACTGTTGACCTTCCTATCGCCCTGGACAGCGAAGAGGCCACTTTTTGTCTCCGCCCACGTCCCGGCCCTGTTCCTATCTCTTCATCCTTTTTGTTGGTTGAGTGATTACACCGTTCGTGCCTTCTCCTTGAGGCTTCTGCCTTGCGCGTAATTTGGCCTTCTCGTGGTTTTCCCCTTTCCGTTTCCCCACGTGATGACACAACCCAAAATCCAGAGACAGAATCCTATAACCAATGGCACCTCCTCTCAAACGGTCAAACTGGCGCCCCCGCACACCCTTTCTCCCCCCCCTTACCTGAACCTCCCTCTGGAGGTTTTCTTTTCCCTAGGAACCTAGTTTGACATGGCACCTCCCAGTACTACAACACGCAACCCAGCGCTCACCTCTATCCCGACCCCTTCGGACCATCTAGAAGATCTTTCCTCACTTCTCGCCCCGCCCGTTGCTTCCATTCCCACCCAAATGATTAGATGGAGTCTGTACCCCCACATGAGACGGAATAAGCTCCCAAATCCTGTCAAGATCTCCTTTTCTACGCCCAGCAAACGGAAGTCAACCCCCGTTCTTCCCCGCAAAGAGATCCACTTTCTTCCGGACGTTACCTTCACCGAGGTCGCTATCTCGAGCAAACTTGGATTCCCCCCCCAAAGAAAGACCCATTCTCTTGGCACCAACCGAATTTTCCCCTTTCGAAGAGGGAAGGATCCCTACTACCCACTTACTGCAATACCCCGTCGCCCACTTTTTTTTTTTTTTAAACAAGTCCTCAGAGGGGTTGTCTGCTCCCACAATGCTTTTTTTTTTTTTTTTCCCCCCCTTTGTCTTATTCACATCTTTTCCACACGAACACTTTTCCAATCCCTCCCCACGAAGCCCCTCCCCCCATTCAGGATAGTACCTTGCCGGAGCACCGTGGTCGTCCCCATTCCACCTTTCCCCCCCAATCCCCTCTCCCCTTGTCCGGATGGAAAGATCTACCACTCCACCGGGTGATTTTCTGTTATGTCTAGCACTCTGGCTAATAGTTCCCCGA
>Ga0179591_1347784_pt1 | contig 11312 bp, 5 predicted proteins | sample CZOMad2_1_08_16f_FD_182891 | JGI IMG/M metagenome (GOLD analysis project Ga0179591, IMG submission 182891) | Vadose zone soil fungal communities from Angelo Coast Range Reserve, California, USA - CZOMad2_1_08_16fungal (PacBio error correction) | ecosystem: Environmental > Terrestrial > Soil >... | reverse complement strand
CCTAGGCTTAATCGAGGTTTTACTTCCTTTGAGGAGGTCGAAGTTGCGCCCCCCCAGTAACCTCTTCTCCCGGATCCGCCCTGCTTCGCCTGTCTCTCCTCCTCGAGCGGTTTTTAGCTTCTTTTTTTTTGAAAAACGGCGCCTCTTTCCCCCTCCCCCATAGGTATTTTTTTCACGGGTTTTCTCCTTTTTTAGTATAGAGGTCCACCGGACAGCAACCCCCGGGGTTTCTTTCCTTTCTGTCGCGGAAAGGCCCACGCCCATATTCACTCCTCCTGCCTCTGCTTATGTCGGCGACTGGCGGAGTTTCCCCCGAAACAGTCACTTTTTTTTCTTTGTCCTTTCCCTATCTTATAAAAAGCTTTTACAGATCGGGTCTCTTTCCGATTCTTCGGGTAACGTCAGACCGTGGCCCCTCCCCCCCCCGCGACCAAGCATGTCAAAGCCCCCCCAATTGTGTCCTCAAACCTCTTTCCTTCGCCGCGGTGCGTAACTACCTCCTCCCCCTGTTCGACGCGTTTCGTTTTGCGAGCTGTTCTCACTTCTAGGCTTTTTTAACTCTGGCGGCCCCCTCCGACAGTAAGAACGTTGGTTGAAAAGGCCGACAAAGATGCACCTTTGTTCCCCGTTCCGCAGAACCATGCGGCTACTTAGGCAAATTTTTTACTCCTTTCCGCGCGCGGCGCCCTGTTTCGCTACAGCAAAACTTTTCCTTTCTGGCCGTTCGAATGACGAGATAGTATCCAGTCCTCCCCTCTTTCTCACGGTAGGCTGCTGCTTTCTTCCCTTTTCTGGGAGTTTGAAAGAGCTAAGGGGTCCACTTTCTTCCCAGTTTATGTTTTCCCCTTTTCCTTCCGATACATATCGAGGAACGGCACTGAAGTCATCCCTCCCCCCCCCATCTTAGTACTTCAGTCTTGGTGCCGACTTCCCTTGTTTTAAGAGTAGACGTTCAGGGCGCCCCGCTCTTCCCATCACCCTTCTCCCCCTTCGCCCCCCTGACCCCTCTCGCGATAGGCGCGGAATCCCCCCCGAACTGAATGTTTTTTCTATACGTTCCCGTCAATGCAGAGGCCGGGGAGGAACTTTGAAAGCCCTCGACGTCGGACTGCCCCGACGGCAAAGAAGAAGCTCCTGAAATCCCTTGTGATCCGGGGGATGATCGGAAGTTCCCTATAATTCCGTAAAAAGAAGCTTTCTATCCCCTCCCTCTTTCCCCAGCAAACGTCGATTTACCCTCCGGCAGCCCCCATTCATTCGGGCCCGAATTTTCCCACGGTGACGGGCCCCCCCCCCAAGTGCTCAAACAACCGTGCCTCCCCCCCCGCAACTTCGCGCACAGGGCAAAGCACTTCTTCTCCCCCGTCTCTTGCTAATCCGGCTCCTTCTTTTGACGGACCGTGTTTCGGGTTTTTTTGCAACCCTCGCCGCAACGAAGACGGCAGGATTCCCCTTTTTAACTTACTTCTTGAGATACGCGAGGCTTCCCTCCTTCCCCTTTCCCCTGACGATGTCCCTTAGAGGAAGCCTTTTTTTTGAATCGTGGTTCCCCGCGAACGGTAAGGTCAGCATGGATGGTGCTTAGATCCCCTCTTTCCCCCCCCACTCCCGAGAAGTTGCATTCAATCTGCTTTCCGTAATTCCTTGACTGGGACTTATTGACTGGTCTCGGGCTGCGACGCGCTTTTTTTTGTCCGAGGGAAGACTCTATCACTTTTCAGAATGACGACCGAGATAGAAGCAGAGCCTCCCCCCCCCCCCCATCGGGGGAGGAACCCGCTAGGTTCTTTTTCCCTCTGACTCTGATCGCGGAGTCTCGCCGCACTTCATCCTTCGAAAAAAATAAAAGGTAGCTGTCAAAGTCACTTCACCCCTCTTTTCCCCCCCCTTTCTCTTCCTTACTCCCCTTTGTTGTTGTTTGACCCTCTTTTCTCTAGTTGACGTTTCCACAATTGTTTTTCCCTGCTTTGCGCGGCTCTTTTCCAGCAAGCGGTCGCCTGAAGCAGGCGTTCTGCAAGTATAATTTTCCTTTCAGGGATCTCTTCGGCCAGTTAAGTACTTTTCCTCCGAAATTTTTATGATCACGATGAGGACCCCCCGTACAGGTTTCCAAAGCTGTGAATGAAATTTTATTACATCCCCGGTATGCAGATAGTTCTTTTGCCCCCTCCCCGACCCACACTCTTTGTGCCCGTGCCCGGTCGACATGTTTTTCCACTCACTCAGGCACCAGAGGAAAGCTAATTGGATTTTCTGGATGGTCGCGCTCTATGAGTGACTTTTTTTTTCCTTCCTGATGTAGGCGACGACTCAGTGCAGAGCCGGTTCCCCCCCTCCCTCCCTGTAGGGCCGTAAATGAGTTTAAGGAAATTTCTTCTTTTCCGTACCCCTTCTTCCTTGTATTCCGAGTTTTGATACAGGTTAAGAAGTTGTGCGTTTAACGGCAAGTCATGCGTTCCCCCGCCCCCCCCTTCCGTATGAGGGCCCTGGTCGATAGAGTTTGTATATTGACATGTCCTGTTCTTTGTTTCGCGCGATCTATGCAGAGGAATTTACGTCGACCCGTTTTTGAAGGAAGGTTTTTCCTTCTTCCTCCTCCCCCCTCCCTGACAGCACCGTTCAAACGATTCCTCCCTTAATTCAGTCTCGGCCTCCCGTGGTGAACAAGTTAGCGATGCTGCCATTCGGACCCCGGTTTAACACGATTCAGCGGTCGTCTCTCCCACTGCCCCTTCCATTCGAGGTTGATGCCGATTATCCTCCTCTCCTGTGGTTTGTGCCCTCGCCCCCCCGTTGTCCCGCGTTGATTTTACCACCGTCGACGCGTTCAGTCCACTCCTTTCCTCCCCCCCCAAGAAGGAGGCTTCTCTGCGTTTCTTAAGAGACCATGTATCGACATTCCGATTTACTACCAGATCCTGCCCATGCAGGGATTTTCGACACTTTCTCGGGACAAGCCCCTCCCGAAGTTTCGCTTGACCTAATGAGACTGCTTGTCCTTCCCCGTCGCCTTCTTCCGTTTCCTTCCTTCCCCTTGCACATCAGTTCTTGCTGTTCATCCCTCCCTGCGCGCCCCGAAGATCGCCACCCTGAGTAGGCGTCTTGTGACTTTCAGCGTGTCTGGGTACATTTTCTCTCCCCCCCCCGCGGCAGCGTGGGGGTGCCCTTTATCTTTTGTGGTTAATGATTTTCATTAGGCCGCGCTGGTTATCCGTGGGAATCAAGTGACAACGAAGTCTTGTTGCCGAACCGCTTTCAGGACCCTTTCCAGTTTCGGAAAGAGATGGCGGGACCTCCCCCCGATGAAAAAAAAATGAACACTCCACGCCTGCTGACGGGGTGCTCTCTTCTTGCGGTTCTGCAGCTGTTTATTTCAAAGCGGAATCAGCGCCCCTCCTCCCTAAACACCTAATGACCATAGCATTTTTACAATCTGAGACAATCTGACTTTTCTTTGTTGCCCCCCCCCCCCCCTTGTACGCTCCCCGGTCGCCCGCGCAACTTTTTCATCCCTTCTCTTTTTTCTGCATCGGAGTGGCCCGTTATCCGCACTTAGGTGGCTGTAAGTTTCAGATCCGAGAAGAATGAGACAGCTGTTAAAGCATCCCCCCCCTCCTCTCCCCCCGCCCGGGGAGAGGAAGTTTTATTTTCATGCTTCCTCTCTCGTATTCGGAGGACTAAGCGGCGATTTCTAGAAGGTCGCCCGACTAATCCTAAGTATAAACGGATGCGTGAAAGACGATTATCCCGGTTCCCTCTCCCCTCCCCGGAAAAGGACTGATCTGCACATTATCCCTCTGCTTCTTCTCCATCCTCCCTTCGATCTTAGTCTTGTGTGCAGTCCGGTCTTCCTCTCTGATTGATAGGAATTAGATGATAAAGAGGCCCTGACGTCGCGTGGACCCAAATCTAGCTTCTTCCTCTCAGCATAAGCGTGCTGCGCTGGACTTTTTTGGTTTGGAGGAATGGGGACGTTTGCCTTCCTCAAGGCCTTCTGCGGCATTTTCACGGTTGACTAAGAGGTGTTCTAGGTTTTCGAGCAATGCTTTTCTTGCGTCCGAGTGTTTTAAGAGTACGAATCCCTAGTTCAGGCGGAAAAGTTACAGACTCTCCCTACCCATACGTTTTGTTTTGAGCGATCTCTTTGCGTACCTTTTCCTCTTGATCATACGCGGGAAACCCTGGCGCCTTCCTTGCTCGCCACTTTGCAGCAGTTTATCAGACCCCTTTTTTTTTCAAATGGCCCCAGACGGCCCAAATTCCAAGTATTCATCCTCCCGTCCGACTTCAGGCCCGCTCCCCCCCCTTCCCACCTAAGTCCATCCGGATCCTTGCGAGAGTATTAAATCCGAGATTTTTTTTTTGCCCTCCCTCATCAATATCCGCTGCGCGCTCTCTCAACAGCAAGAGGCCGCACGGACGTCTCAGAAGTTAGACGGTTCGATTTTGGATCCCCGAAGAAGAGAGATTAGCTAGAAAGGCAGTTGCCATGGTCTTCTTGCCCTTTTCTCCGCGAGGCTCAGGGTAGAGTCCTTTTTCTCTTTCTAATTGGACCTTACCATCGGCTCAAGGCGCGCCCATAGCTCCTTTCATCCTCCAACCCTCTCGAGGACCTCTCCTCGTAAAGATCCCAAGGCGGCTAACTCTCGATGATCTTGTTATTGTTGGTTTTTTCCTTTTCCTATCTTTGAACCCTTCGCCAACCAAGCTTTTCTCTTCCTCCTTCGCCCCCCTTGCCGGTGAAAAGAAGCTGGCCCACCCTTTTTTATTCTCAACTGATGCAAAACTACCTTTTCTTGTGTCAATTGGATGCTGCGGGAGAATTGTTGCCAAAAACCCCCGATTCCTCCTATCTTTTTCCCCCTTCAAGAAGAATAGTGTAGGTAGAATCCGGGGCCCCGCCTGATGAGGAGTTGTAAACGTAAGAAAACGCTTCATCCAACATCACCAGAGCCACCCTTCCGGTACACATAACTTCGGAGGGTTTTTTTCCTCTTTCTGTCCAAACAGCTTCTTTCTTTCGCGCTTTTTTCGGCTTTCCCCTGAAGCAGTCGTCCCTTCGTTCGTTTAGTGAATATCGCTCACTCTATCTCCCCCCCCCTTTGGCCATCGGCAGTAAGAACGGCTTCTTCCCGGTCCCTATCCACGCTTTCCCCCCCCGGGAAATTGTTCGGCATCCAACGTATGGGCCTTCCCTCCGTTTTTCCCCTACGTGTTCGCTCCTCCGGCTCGAAGCATATGCTCTTCTGCTCCTCCCCATCTGTTTATGAGTTAAAAGAGCCTCCTCCTCCGGAAAAGAAAGTTGAGATTTCGTTCGCGAATATGCTTGTTAGATGGCTTTTTCCCCCCGAGTCACGCCGGAACTTCTCCCTTTTAGATTTTTTCCTTACCTCTGAAGGCTCCCGTTTTCCCTGGCCCTTCCCTGTACCCCCCTTTTACGCATCGTTTAGCTGAGTGATGGAACAGCTCGTTGTTTCCCCACTTTCCTCCCCAACGTCCCTTTCATCGGCGAGTTCGCCGCCGGCTCTTTTCTCTCTTCGCGGAACCACCTTCAAATGAAGCGTTTTGACCTGTTACTTTGACGCGTGTACCCCGTCCTGAAGGAAAGCGGCAGGCTCCCTGTTCCACGCACGTAAAGTGGCCTCTTCTGCAACTAAGAAATTTATATTCATTCCGTTTTTCCGGCGGAGGACGAACAGTATAGACACCTCTTACTTGTCCCCCCCCCCACCCCATCCGACTGACGTACGATAGATCTTCTCTTCTGACACCGAACAGGAGTCTTTTTCCTTCTACCTTCTGCAGAAATATCAGTAAGATCTCGGTCTCGGTGACGTGCACGCCCGATTTCCCTTTTTCCTCACAACTTAGAATTTTCCTCCCACTCCACTCCTCTTCCGGTACCCGATGATGATTGCCTCCTCTTTCGCCTCTGTGACTTTCTACCGGAGGGAGGCGTTGCACCCTCCTCCCCCTCCGCAGTTCTTCCGTCGCATACCTTCCTCAGTCCACGACCTCTCTCTTCTGCCTTCAATACTGCCTGCAAGCCCTCTCGCGTCCGCGGAATCTTTCGTGGACATTTATTTTCCCCCTCTCCCGGTCCGGTCCGAAGTGCTCGATTAGATAAATCTTGCCGACCGCAGAATTTGAATTAAGCAGGCGTCCTCCTCTCTTCCGGTGTCCCCTTTGCATGCTCCCGAGCTTCTCTCTTTCTCACGATAGATAAGCAAGACCCCCTCCCGATCCTGACGCGCAGCGAGTTTCCTTCCGGTTCCTCCCCTTTTTTCCCGTCGGCGTAAAGACCCTGCATTTCCCCCAACCCATCCCAAAGACTTCCCGGGGTCACGTCCCCCTTTCGCAAAGATAAAAGCTATCTCTCCCGCCGGTTGTTGTTGGAGAGATTTGATTGATTGAACTTTTCTTTCCCCTCTTTGTTTCCAGAGTTGTTTGAGGCAGTTTTTTCCGCTCCTCCCCCCCTCTCCGTGAGAAACGCGGTAGTCTTCTGAAAGCTCAGCAAGTCCCCATTTCTTTTTTTTCCAGAGTAAGATCTCGAGGCAAGGCTCTCGAGAATCTGACAACGCCTGAAGTTCCTCTCTTTCGAGCCGATCCGGAACTGATTCCCAGTACAGTTAGTAGGCTGATGAATGCATTCTCCTTGCCCTCCAGACCAGCAGCTCGCCACGATATGCGTCGTCTTTTTTTTGATATGACCCCTCCCCCCCTCCTTTTCCTCCGCGGCAGCGCAATCGGTCGTTCTGCCTTCATTTTCGACCTCGATTCCTTGAAGTAGTGACCCCGTGACTTAGTCTTTTTCGACGAATAAGTTTCTATTCTTTGCGCCGGTGCACTCGCGCCACCGCCCCTCCTGTGAATTCTCCCTTCACTCTGTTTGTCTTTGTATCCGTAGCGTGCTTTTCCCTTGTTGCGACGTTTTTGCGAGCGGAAGGGCACGGGATTTTCTGGCCCTCACCCTCGACCCCTCGCTCGAATGGTAGTATCGGAGTGGCTAGGCCCTCGACCCAGTCCCTTCTTCTCGAGTCTCTTAGTCTCGCTTCGACTTGATAATTAGAGTCTCTAATTTCTAACAGCCCTTCGTCCTTTTGCTAACCTGGCCTTTTCCCCCTCCTCTTCGGCCCGACGACGTTCTTGACTAGCCCCTCTTCTTTCGGGGGGGGATCGACGACACGCGTGCGGTTCCCCTCTCCTCCTTCCTTTCGAGTTGATGTTTTTCCGCTCCCTCTCTTCCGCATCCGGTATTCGCGTTTCTTTTACGCGTTGCGCGCCTTCCTCTACGCGTTAAAGAGCAACGTACTCCCAAACACCCAATTACGCCGTTTGTAGTGCCGTTACAGGCCGTTCCTAGATTGTGTCGCCATCCTTGCCCGGAGAAAACTTAAGAGAAGTTGCGACTTCTCCCTCTTGTCCCCCCCTCCGCCTGAAGAGCTTTCCTCAGTGGATTTAATAGACGCCCTTGCTGTATCGCATGCTGATTCCCTTCGTATAGTTTCTGCTCGAAGAGATCCGACCCCTTCCTTCCCGTCGTTTTTATGCTCCGTCTGGTCCGCGAAGTCGTTTCAGTCTGAGGTACTTTCTCTTTTCCAATGGTCAGCGTGTTGTCAGGCCGGCCTTTCGTTCTGTCTTCCTTTTTTTCGCCATCCGAGAGCCTAGTGGCCCTTCTCCACCTTCCCTACCAGACTCTACGTCTTCCCTTCCGAAATCGTTTTTGCTTTCCTCAACTGTTGGACATAACGATACAACCCCCTCCTCAATGTTTATTTCTTACTTCTTTTTTTTCGCGTTTGAGGTTTGCAGTTTGATTTTTCCTTCCCCCCTCCATTCCTCCGTCTTCTACCTTCCCCAGAATGATTCGCTTCACTCGAAGAGATGACATTTCCTTTTCGTGTGAACCCGCTCCCCCCCTCCCTGGTCCAAGGTCCCTTTCCACTCTTTGAAGGCGATTCGTCATGCCGCGGTGACACGATTAGTGGCCGACGCCCGTCTTCCTCCCCCCCCTCCTTCGGATTTTGCTGTGGATTTTTTCCCGATCGAGTTCATCGAAGACCCCCTGATTCACAAGGACCCCATGATAGGTCTCCGGGATTCCCGCCCCACCCGTGTATCTTTTTTCCCCCCTCTGAGCCCCCCTCGATCGATCTCTCAGGCGAAGCGGGTGCTCCCCTCTCTTTCCCTGTTAATTCGAAATTTCTCTTACCTACTGTCCCTTTGTGAGCGACCTCGGATCTAACCCTACAGCGACACTCACTCACGGAAAACGCATTTCCAGTTCACTGATAAGACTCTTCCTTCTTACTCCCTTTTTTAAGGCGTCATGACGTTATCTTTTAGTATTGAGTTCGTATCCGTTTCCCTGTTTCCTGTTTCGGCCCCCCTTCTCTTTTGTGGGACACACCATTCTCCTCATAGTTTTCTCTAGCCGCATCCTCGTGTCTGTTGCCTTTCGGGTAGCGGACGCCTTTCTGTTGCTTTTTTTTCATAACGGGGCTTTTGCTTTCGGATTTTCATTTTTGAGAGTGGATGATTCAGTTTCGAGAATTCCTCCCCTCTCTTAGATGTGTTACCATCCCGAATTACCTGGGGGTCGGCAGGCAAAGTTATCCTTTACCTTCTTTTATGGTGTGAGCATTTTTCCCCTTTTTTCTTTCTTTCCCCCGTATAGGTGCGGAGGCCCAAAGATGCCAGACGATTCCCAAATTCTTCCCTCCAGCTCTTCTACAAAAGTGGAAAATGCAGCTCCTCTTCCAACTCCCCCAAGTCCCCAGACGGCCCTTCTAAAACCAGTCTCGTTTTTCCGAGAGAGCAGAGTTCTTTCCAGTTTTTTTTTTTTTTTCCCCTCACGAAAGCTCGATTGTACCCCCTCTCCTCGAAGCGCTCCTGCTCCTGCCGAGCATGACTGATTTCCTACGCGGAATGCCGGAGCAGACGCCTCTCGATCCCCCCTTCCTGCGATGATGGATAAGCAGACGACTATCTTCACGATCTGGCCGGCCTTTTCTTGGATCGCGTAGACGCTTTGGTCTACAGCGCGGCTTCTCTTCAGTGAGAGGACGAAGTGGGCGCGTAACAGAGGAGAACGTCAACCTTGTAGAAGCCAATCCTGATCGAAGAGAATCGGACAGAAAAACTTTCGTTTCACGTTGCCCGACCTGTCTTCTGATGATTATGATGTTTTTTTCATTTCGTTTCTTTTATACTTTCCTATCGGTTCCAGACTTACCTAGTTGGCTTAGTTGACTTGTGAGGCATTTTCCCGCCTTTTCCCCCCCTCATTACGACATAGCCGGCCCTTCACCCCTAGCTGACAGTTTACGCGTATCTGGCTTTTTTTCCCCCCCGCCCCTTAAGACGATTGTCATCTCTATACAAATCCCTTCGAATCATTCTTGTTTGGTAGCGGTTCTTTTATTACTCTTATTGTCCCGTCAGAAAAGCTTTCAGACCCCAAGGTTCGACCTACACCCCCTCCCTTTTTTTTCCCACGCCATCACCCTTTCAGATTAAGTTTTTTTTTTTTCCTTTGAAACCAACATCTATTATTCGCTCTCGTGTGAATTTAAATGGCAGCTTAGTCCGCGTTCTCGTCCTTTCCCCCTTCTGAACGAGGAGAATAGAGGGTTTCCCCTGTCGCCTAACTTGCGTTCCCGGTTCCCGGACAAAAAGCTGCTCGGTTCAAGTTCAAGGTACCGCCCTGTCCACGCCGTCTGACTTCTGCGTCCCCGTCTAAGATGTGTGCGATAGAAGAGTGAGAGGTCGGTCTTCTCCTTCTATCCTTTCCCCAAACCTTTCGCCTCCGATATCTTTCTGAAAAAGCCTTTCATCTTCTCAGAGCTTTCGTTCGATCCCGCTTCCTTTCCGGCTTATACCCTTCTCTTCCCGTGTCGTGCCGGGGATTACATGTGAACTGGACCCCTCCCTCCTCTCCCTCTTCCCGGACCCGCGTTCAGTTTGTGGCGACGGAAGTCCCCTAGTCGACGTGCCTTGATAAAAAGAGGTCATCCCCGCTTTCTCCTTCCGGCTATAGTTATCGGCCATTCAACCTTCTAACGACCCTTCTCCTTTTCTTTTACTCTTGTAACACCGTCGAAGCCTAGGGAAATTTGCACTCACGTAGACGTCGCAGACGCCAGCCCCAACAGTCATTCCCCCTTTTCTTTGATTCGTGAAAGGTTGGCGAGTCTTTCTCCACCTCTTCCCCCCTCCCTCGTCCAAAAACTTCGACCGGTTTCCTGAGCTCGACTTCACTTCGACCTTTGAGTTTTCCCTTCTCTTCTTTACCGCGACGAAAACCTTCGATCGAAGGTATCTTTTTGACGGCCAACGAAGTGAACGTGCCGTCCGCACGAAAACCCTCCCCCGTTTTTCCGCAAAGAACGCTCGAAGGACCACCTTCTCTTTTTTTTGTGCCCCTATTTTTTTCCCCTGCCGCCTTGATCTACGTGGAGGGCTTGGATTTGACGCGAACGAATGACTCATTCCCGACGTTACCCTTCCCTCCCTGGCTACGGCTAACGAGAGACACCTCTCCCCACCGACTCCTCTCCCTGGAAGCAGGAGTGGTGGGCCCCCATTTCGCGAGGTCGTCACGTAGGTTTTTTGTTCTTTGCGACACGAAGATGTCAAGAGAATTCTTGCTTTTTCCTTCTCGCGTTTCTTTCTTTGTTCTGGTGGCTTCATCGTGCCGGTTTCCTTCTCCGTTCGTTAGCTCTCATTTTTCCCGATCCGAGAATGGCCGACGAGATATGAAGAGAGCGTCTCCCTTGTACTACCTCACTTAATGCGCCGCGTGCTCCCTGATAGTGAGAGCTTCACTCAAATGAATTTTGGACAAAATACGTTCAGTGACGTGGTCATAACTTTTCTCCCATCCCTTTTATCAATTTTATATGTTCATAATAAAAGTTTTTTTTCTCTCTCGTTTATCTACGTTCACTTTCCCATCTACCAAAGTCCGATAGCCCGAAAAACCCCGGTTCTTTTTCTCTTTTGCGGTAGTGAGTTCCCCTTTTATGCCCGGATAAGAACTGATCTTGTCCGCCGGAGACGGCTGCGCTTAGGATTCCAGTCTATGGCCGGCTCAGGAAGCGAAGATTTTTCTCCAGCCTTTGGGAACTTGCCGCCACTCCTTCTCGTACGGGAAATTTTTATGTCCAAGGCTTCGACGGTTATTGCCGTTCCCAGCATGCTCCTTTTTCCCTCGACCTTTATGAGAAATGCCCCCATGAAAGGCCTTATATGTAGTAAAGCGCCCCGGTCGTCATTTCGCAGCGAGTCCCCGTCGTGCCCCCGTGATTCTG